>Ga0180216_1003066_pt1 | contig 13453 bp, 5 predicted proteins | sample eDN3rd37CBELigMG_FD_128879 | JGI IMG/M metagenome (GOLD analysis project Ga0180216, IMG submission 128879) | Enriched Miracle-Growth compost microbial communities from Emeryville, California, USA - eDNA 3rd pass 37_C BE-Lig MG (version 2)... ... | reverse complement strand
GTTGGGGCTGCCCTCGCTGGTCTTGCCGACAATGGTGCCATCTTCCACGCGGTAGGTGGCGGTGCCGTTCTTTTGCGTCCAGCCGTTCAGGGTTTTGCCGTCGAACAGCGGGCGGAAGCCGTCTTTGTCGTCGGCCTGGGCGGTAGCGGCCATCGCCAGCGACAGGGCACAGGCAATGGTCGGCAGCAGTCGGGCGTACAGCATTGCGATGATCCTCCGGGGGAAAGGTTGTTCTGTCAGGCAGTCGCGTGCCGACGATACCGCAGCAGGGGCGGGGTCGGTTCGTCCGCACGAGGCGAGCCAAGTATAATTAGGTTTTGCTGGTTGCGCAAGCATTGCCGCGCGGGGCGGCTTCCCCATTGGTGGGGTGTGCGGTCCAAACAAGCCGGTGGCTGCCGGTTGCGTTCAGCTCGAGGCGGCGTTGTCAAGTCAATCAGCTATCAAATGCGTTGGCGATTGGGGGCGGCACTGGTAAACTGAATTCAAGGAACAGAGGTCGGGCGTTTCTCGTCTCCGCCGCGACGCCGCAGGCGTTTCTCAAGTCACTTCCGATTTGCGGCCAGTTGAACAGCCCGAGAGGATCCACGGGGAAACAGTATGGCAGACGACCCACGCCGGCCGGGCTCGCCCCCACCTCCGCAGGGTTCGCAGAACGCACCGCGAGTCGCTGGTCGGGCGCCGCAGCCGCGCCCCGTCGTTCCGCCAACGGGCCAGGCACCAGGCAACGCGCCGCAGATGCCTCGCACGGCCGCGCAGCCGCCTCAGCCGGTTCCGCCCCAGCCCGGTTATCCGCAAGGGATGCCGGCTTCGCCGCAAAACTATCCGCAGCAGGCTTATTCTCAGCCTCCGCAAGCACGATCTCCACAGCAGCCGCCGCGGCCACAACCAATCCCGGTACCGCAGGGCCAGCCGCAGTCCCCTCAGGTTCAACCGCCGCAACCCCAGCCGCCTCAGGCCCAGCCTCCACGGCCCCAGCCCGTATCTGTGCCTGCGCCCTCACCTACGCCGGCGCCGGCTCCCCAGCCGCCGCAGTTGCGGGTGAAGCCGCGCCCCGTGCCGCAACCGCCGGAAGGTTTCCAGCAGCCGGCTCAACAACCGCAGGCTCCGCTGCCCCCACAACCGCAACAGCCTCAGCAGTTGCAAACGCCGCCGAGGCAACCGCCGCAGCGACAACAGCAGCCTCCGCAACCGCCGCAATTGCGGGTGAAGCCGCGTCCTGTTCCGGCGCCGACCGAAGCGTCGCCGGCACCTGCCAGCGATCCGGCCAGCCGTCCCCAGGCTGCGATGTCGCAGACGCGTCCTCGTCCTCAACCGGTTCCGGCCGACGCGGCTCAGCGCGGCGCACCGATCCCCGTGAGCGATGCCGGCGACGGCGTGGTGCCGGTCGTGCGCGGCGGTGAAGAGGAAGGCGACGAACAAGACACCGTTGAAGTACTCAAACGGTCGGCGCCCGCTTACCTGGTGAGCGGGGTGATCCACATGCTGGTGATCATTGCCCTGGCGGTGTGGATGATCATTCCCAAGAACGATGACCAGGTGACACTGGAAACGCATTTCGCTGAGTACGAGGGCGATAAGCTCAACGACGACGCGATCGATTTCGAGGTGCTCAATCCGGTTGATAACACCGTTTTGACGCCGCAATTCCTGCAGCCGGAGGTGAACCCGTTTGCGGCTCCGCCGCAGATGGAGCTGTTCTCGGATTCGATGGCGTCGAGCGACATTGTGGCCCCGGTCGTCGGCATGGCCTTATCGGGACGCGAGGCGGGCAGCAAGGCGGCCTTGCTGAGTCGCTATGGGGGCGACGAATCCACCGAAGCGGCAGTCCGGCTGGCGCTGCAATGGCTGGCCAAGCAGCAATACCCCGATGGCTCGTGGAGTCTGGCAGGGCCATACACCTCATACCGCGATGGACCGCCGCCCGAGAATAAAGAGTCGGCCACGGCCATGGCCCTACTGGCCTTCCTCGGTAGCGGCCAAACGCACAAGCAAGGCCAGTATAAGGAAACGGTCGACAAGGGCGTCAAATGGCTGCTCAAGCAGCAGATGGACACCGGTCGTTTCCACACCGACAAGCACAGCCATCACTTTTACACGCACGGACAGTGCACGATCGTCGTGTGCGAACTGTACGCGATGACGAAGGACTCGGCCCTGCGCGGTCCCTGTGAAAAGGCGATCCAATACATCATTGAGAACCAGGCGCCCCAGGGCGGCTGGCGCTATCATCCGGCCGATGAGCTGAGCGATACCTCGGTGACGGGCTGGATTGTGATGGCTCTTCAAAGTGCCAAGTTCGGCGACTTGGAAGTGCCGCAAGAAGTGCTCGACCGAGTGAGCGGCTACCTGGACCGGGCCACGGTCGACGGCGGCAGCTTGTACGGCTACTTGCCCGATACGGACGAAGCCACGCCCTCGATGACCGCCGAAGCGCTGCTGTGCCGGCAGTACCTGGGCTGGGATCGCAACGACCCTCGCTTGACGCGCGGCGTGAAGTTCCTGCTACAGGATTACATGCCGCAGTGGGGCAAACGCGATGTGTACTACTGGTATTACGCCACCCAGGTGATGCACCACATGGAGGGCGAAGAATGGAACAAGTGGAACAACGCGATCAAGAAGCTCCTTGTCACCAACCAGGTAAAGAGCGGTAAAGAGCAGGGCAGCTGGAATCCCGAGGGTGACGAATGGGGGCCCTACGCTGGCCGGCTGTACGTTACCTGCCTATCGACCTACATGCTTGAGGTTTATTACCGCCACCTGCCGATCTACGCCAAGCTCGAGAACAACAATTAAAACGCTGCGGGCATGTAGTTCGCATACACCTGGGCCGACAGGTTTAGGGCAGTTCCGTCAGCTTGTGAGCCTCGCAGATGAGCCAATTGTTGGCTGCCGAGCTGCGAGCCGGACTTTTTCAGGTGTTCGGCCAGAAAGAACGCGGTTTGCTCAGGGGCGCCCGATCGGGCATAGAGCTGCTCGCCGTCGGCCCGAAAGAATATCAGGATGGGAAGCGAACCGCCGGATTCGAACGGGTACTTGGTCAGTGCCTGCCATTCGGCCGCATTGTCGACATCGAGTTTCACCGGCACCTACTGGCTTACGATCGCGCGGGCCTGACGGTCTCCGCTGAGTTCAGCCAGATAGGCCTGGCACAGCCCACAGCTTTCGCGGGAGCCCATCACGAGGACGGGCCGGCCGGTTTGCGAGGCGAGCTCCAGCGCCGCATCCAACTTGGACTTGGTGGAGTCTTCTTGCGCATAGCCAGGCAACGCGACGAGGCTCGCGGCAAGCCCCAACACGGCAGCAAGAGCGCGAGCCGATCCGATTGCTGACACGGCTTCATCTCTGTGGGATGTAGTCTCTCCCCCAGCACGGGTGGTGTTGCGCACCTTAACGCGAACATTGTGCAAGGGGCAAGCGATTGCATCCGCTGGCCATGTTATGCCGCCTTATTTGCGACTCCATTTTCCGAAACCGCACCATCAGGGAAGCTGGTTTGCCAGTCCACGCCACGTGGGGGAGCCGACGGTGGGGAGTCGTTCCTTAATCCTTTGAACGTAATACGATAGGCTTTCAGGCGGTCGCCGCTGGGCACGTTGACAGTCTGCCCATAAGGCGCTATGTTGAGCGGCGAACCGTCCGACGAAGCTTCATGCTCTGGTCCAGGTGGTTGGCCTAGCCCGCTGTGTGGCGGTACGCGCAGCCGCGGCCGGCGCTGCGGTGCCTGCGTTGAGGACGGAGCCGGGCCATGATTCCGGCGTCAGGTGGGGTCGGCTGGCGTGGTGAACCGCTGGTTGTTCCCCTGGGAGAGATCGTCCAGGCCACGGCGGTCCACCAAAAAGTGCGCGGGGTCGGCAAGTGTGGCAGCCGGCCTGCAATGGTTCAAGCTATCGGCGTCGCGGCGAGCGTCCGGCATTTGGGGCTCGTTAGGCGTCGCTGCACGTTCATCCCCGTACCAAGGAGTTGGAAATCGTGCCTATTCGCGTCGCAATCAACGGCTTCGGGCGTATCGGCCGCCTGGTGTTTCGGAACCTGATGGCCCGGCCGGAAGAGTTTGAAGTGGTCGCCATCAACGACCTGACCAGCAACGACATGCTGGCCACGCTGCTCAAGTACGACAGCACGCACCGCCGCTTCCAGGGCACCGTGTCGTACGACGACGAGTACCTGACCGTCAACGGCAAGAAGATCCGTGCCCTGTCCGAACGCGACCCCGCCAAGCTGCCCTGGGGCGAGCTGGGCGTGGACATTGCCCTGGAAAGCACCGGCATCTTCACGGGCCGCGCCACTGGCGACAAGCCCGGTTACGACACGCACCTCAAGGCGGGTGCCAAGCGCGTGGTGCTTTCGGCTCCGGCCAAGGATGGCGCCGACCTGACCTGCGTGCTGGGTGTGAACGACGACAAGCTCACCCCGGACCTCAAGTGTGTCTCGAACGCGAGCTGCACCACCAACTGCCTGGCTCCCGTGGCCAAGGTGCTGCACGAGAAGTTCGGCATCGTCAAGGGCCTGATGACCACGGTCCACGCCTACACCAATGACCAGAACGTGCAGGACCTGCCGCACAAGGACCCGTACCGCGCCCGGGCTGCCGCTCAGAACATCATTCCCACCAGCACCGGCGCTGCGAAGGCCGTTGGCTTGGTGATTCCCGAGCTGAAGGGCAAGCTGACCGGTATCGCCTTCCGCGTGCCGGTGGCCACCGGTAGCGTGGTGGACCTGACCGCCGAGATGGCCCGCCCCGTCACCGAGGCCGAGGTCAACGAAGCCATGAAGGCGGCCGCCGAAGGCCCGCTCAAGGGCATCCTGGCCTACACCACCGATCCGCTGGTCTCCAGCGACATCATTGGCGACTCGCACAGCTCCATCTTCGCCTCGGACTTCACCCAGGTGGTCGAAGGCAACCTGCTCAAGGTCGTCTCCTGGTACGACAACGAGTGGGGCTATAGCTGCCGCAGTGTCGACCTCATCAAGAAGATGGGCGAGCAACTGAAGTAAGCCACCGCGGGGCCAAGCTCCCGCGTGCCGATCAAACGATCGAACGTCCCGGCCAGCACCGTGCTGGCTCCGGGGCGTTTTTATTTGCGTGCTCAGCCGATGCTGGCACTGCATTAAATAAGTGGCGACCGATGTAATTGAGGGCCGTGCCGTTAACGCAGGAAGTAGCACTGCGGCTACCAGGTATGGCGGCACCGGCGGCTGCTACCATGCGTAAGTTCCAAATCCGTGTAGGGAATCCCCTTGCATGCAGCAGCAACTGCTGCCATGGCCTTCCCAGATTTGCGGCCAGCCGGCAATCTTTGGCAAGTTCGACTTTTCTTCGGGTAGCGGGTGGGCCGATAGAAGATGAGGTCCCGGTGGAATCGGCTGCGCGCGAATTGCAGCCCGATCCACCCTGGTCCCTCCCGTCCTGCTACTCGTTGCAAAGGGCTCAATCGCTATGGTCGCACGGCGATGGCAAATGGCGTTGCTGGTACGGTGCGGGCTGGTGCTGTCGCTCCAACTCGGGATGATGGCCACGGCTCAAGCGAATCCGCCAGCGGTCATCCCGCCGCAGCAAACGATCCAAGTGCCGCGAGATCCGTCGCAAGCCCAGGCTTCCGTGATCTCGACGGTGGCTATCAGTCCCGACGGTACGCAGTTGGCCGCCGCCGGCGATGACCACTACGTGCGCGTGTGGAACGTCAACGACGGTCGGTTGGTACGCGTGCTGCGCGGCCACCAGGACTGGGTCCGCAGCGTGTCCTTCAGCCGCGACGGCCGGACCCTGATTTCCGCTGGCGAAGACCGCTCGATCCTGTTCTGGGATGTGCAGAGCGGCGAGCAGCTTCGCGCGTTGTCGCTCAACACGCCGGCCATTTACGCGGCCCAGTTCGACCCCAACGGCGCCTTGTTCGGCGTGGTCGGCTTCACGCCCAAGCTGAGCCTGTTCCGCACCGAAGGCGAATTGCACGCCGAGTTTGACTGCCCCTGCCGCGATATGCGTGGGCTGGCCTTCTCGCCCGATGGACGGATGCTGGCCGCCGTTGGCCAGGACGGCCGGTTGTCGATCTGGGATATCACCAGCGGTCAGCGGCTGCACCAGATTCAGGCTGATCGGCGTCGGCTCCGCTCGGTGGAGTTCTCGCCCGATGGCTCCAAGGTCGCGTGCGGCGGCGAAGGCTTGAACGTTACGGTGTTTGATGTGCGTTCGGGCGAGCTGCTGCACACGTTGCCCAGCCGGCCCGGCAAAGTGCTGACGATGCTGTTCCTGGACAACGATCGCCTGGTGACGGGCGGTACCGACAACTTGCTGCGGGTGTGGGATCTGCCCAACCAGAGCGAAGTTCTGCGGCTGGTCGGTCACACCGGCACGGTTACGTCGCTGGCCCTCGATCGCTCGCGCAATCTGCTGATCTCGGGCAGCTACGATACCACGATCATGTTCTGGAATCTCGATCGCCGCGGGCCGGGTAACACGGCCACGCTGCCGGGATTCCCGACTCGCTAACGCCGTCTGAAGCGGCTGCCGCGCACAAGCGCCGCAGCCGCCATTTGCCCGCCGCGGGAGGCGTCGGGCAGCCCAAGACATCTCCCCCCCTCGGACGACACGGAACACGGAGGTTCAACGTGGCCTGGTTCAAGAAGCAGCGCCGCCAAGAAAATAACCGCAAGGCCTCGCGCAACACGCGCATCTGCCGCTTTGAGCAGATGGAATCGCGGTTGATGCTCTCGGCCGATCCGATTCACATCGGGGCCGTGTTTTCGGAAACGTCGTCCACCAATGCCAGCGACAACCAAGGTGACCGCTTCGAAATCACCTGGACGGGTGGCGCGGCCGGCACGCAACTGACCGAGTTGCGGATCTCGGGCGACATCAACCAGAACGGCATCCTCGATAACGGCGATGTCTTCTTCGATATCGACGGCAGCGGCCAAGGTGTGGGGCCGTACTTCCCCTTCACCATTTCGCCGGATTCCGACATCCAGGCCGACCAGATCACCTGGTCGCTGTCGGATGATAAGACGACGCTCATCCTGCACATCCAGGGCTGGGATGCCGGTGAGAAGCTGATCTTTGTCATCGACGTCGACGAGCTCGATTCCGCGCCCAACTCGCTGGTGGAAGGTGCGGAGTTCCAGGGCTCGATCCTGACCGCCACCTGGGTGGATACCAATGGTCACCACGATCCGCTCACGGCCAGTGGTACCTTCTTCGACAACTACGATCAGTTGATTCCGGCCGGCGTCGACGTGCCGCTCGACAGCCAGTTGCCGCCGGGTGAAGGTACCGACGAACGCACCGCCGGTACCGGTTTCAGCGTCCAACAGCAGGTCACGCCGTTCACCATCTCCGGTACGGTGTACCACGACGTGAACCTGGACGGCGATCACGACGCGGGCGAGCAAGGCATCGCCGGAGTGCAGCTTTCGCTGTACCGCTTCAATGAGGACACGGGCCAGTGGGAAGATACCGGCCTGCGATCCACCACCAACGCCAACGGCCATTTCAGCTTCACGAGCAATGTGCCGGGCAAGTACCGCGTGGTTGAAACGCAGCCCGATGGCTACTTCAGCACCGGTTCGACGGCGGGCACGGGCGGCTCGGTCGAAAGCGTTGACGTTATCACCGACATCACGCTGCTGGGCGGCGAGAACAGTACGGGCCACAAGTTCGGCGAGGCGCTGCCTGGCACCCTGAGCGGCCACGTGTACCACGATGCCGACAACGACGGCGTTCGCGATGCCGGCGAAACGGGCATCGGCGGCGTGACGATCCGCATCGAGGCGGTGGGTGGCGGCCCGGCAATCTTCGCGACGACCAACGCGGACGGCTCGTGGTCAGTTTCCGGCCTCGATCCCACCAAGACGTACACCGTCACGGAAGTGCAGCCGGGAAGCTGGCTCGACGGTAAGGACGCGGTGGGCAGCCTCGGCGGTTCGCTGGGCAACGACGTGGTCAGCAACGTGTCGTTCACCACCAGCGGCCAGCACGGCGAAAACTACAACTTTGGCGAGTTGTTGCCGGCCACGCTGAACGGTCGCGTGTTCGCCGACTACAACAACAACGGCGTGTTCGACGGCAGCGACCACGGCATTGCCGGCGTGGTGGTCGAACTGCTCGATGCCAATGGCAACGTCATCACCACGACCACGACCGACGCCAACGGTTACTACAAATTCACCGGCCTGACGCCGGGCGAATCGTACGGCGTGCGTGAGGTTCAGCCCGTCAACTACTACGACGGCATCGACAAGGTTGGCAGCTCTGGCGGTACGATCACCGCGAACGACACCATCCGGTACATCACGCTCGATTCTAACGAGAACGCCACCGGCTACGATTTCGCCGAATTGCCGCCGGCTTCGCTGTCCGGTTATGTCTACGGCGACGTCAACAACAACGGTGCCCTGGACGGCGGCGATACCCGCCTGGCCGGCGTGAAAATGGAGCTGCTCGATGCCAACGGCAACGGGCTGGGCATCTACGCCTACACCGACGCCAACGGCTACTACAAGTTCGATAACCTCGCGCCGGGCATCTACGGCGTGCGGCAGGTGGATCAGCCTGACGGCTGGTTCGATGGCCTGGATAGCGCGGGCAGTGCCGGCGGTTCGGCTCAGAATCCCGGCGACAAGATCACGGGCGTTACCCTCAACCCGGGCGTACATGCCGTCAACTACAACTTCGGTGAACTGCCGCCGGCTTCGCTCTCCGGTTACGTGTATGTCGACGTGAACGACAACGGCGTACGCGACGGTAACGAGCAGGGGCTGGCTGGCATCGTGATGGAACTGCTGGATGCCAACGGCAATCCGACCGGCATCACCACCGTCACCGACCAGTACGGCCGCTACACCTTCACCGGTTTGCAGGCCGGCACTTACGGCGTGCGGCAAGTGGAACAGCCTGACGGCTACTTTGACGGCCGCGAAAGCGTGGGGTCCTCGGGCGGTATCGCTCACAACCCGGGCGACAAGATCACGAATGTTTCGCTCGATCCGGGCGAGGATGCCACGGAGTACAACTTCGGTGAACTGCTCCCGGCGAGCATCTCGGGTTACGTCTATGGCGACGTGAACAACAACGGCACGCTGGACGGCAGCGATACCCGGCTGGCGGGCGTGAAGATGGAACTGCTCGATGCCAACGGCAACGGGCTGGGCATCTACGCCTACACCGACGCCAACGGTTACTACAAGTTTGAGAACCTCGCGCCGGGCGTCTACGGCGTGCGGCAGGTGGACCAGCCCGACGGCTGGTTCGACGGCCTGGACAGCGCGGGCAGCGCCGGCGGTACGGCCCACAACCCGGGCGACATGATCACGGGCGTGTCGCTGGCAGCCGGACAGAACGCCACCAATTACAACTTTGGTGAAGTGGCCCCGGCGAGCCTCTCCGGCTACGTGTATGGCGATCTGAACAACAACGGCAAGCTCGACAGCGGCGAGCCCCGCCTGGCCGGGGTCACGCTGGAATTGCTCGATGCCAACGGTAACGGCACGGGCATCTACGCCACCACCGATTCCAACGGCTTTTACCGGTTTGAGAATCTGCCGCCGGGTGTCTACGGCGTGCGGCAAGTGTCGCAGCCGGATGGCTGGTACGACGGTCTAGAAAGCGTGGGCAATGCCGGCGGCACGGCTCACAACCCGGGCGACAAGATCACCGGCGCCACGTTGGTCGGCGGTCAGCACGCCACCAACTACAACTTCGGCGAGCTGCCGCCGTCGAGCCTCTCCGGCTATGTCTATGGCGACCTGAACAACAACGGCGTCAAGAACGCCGGTGAACAGGGCATTGCCGGCGTGCGGATCGAACTCCGCGATGCCAATGGCAACGTGGTCGCTACCACCGAGACCGATGCTAATGGTTACTACAAGTTCGAGAACCTGGCGCCTGGCACATACAGCGTGCACCAGGTAGACCAGCCCGCCGGCTGGTACGACGGCAAGGATACTGCCGGCAGCCATGGCGGTACGGCCCACAACCCGGGCGACCAGATCACCAATGTGAACTTGCCGCACGGTGTGCACGCCACCAACTACAACTTTGGTGAACTTCCGCCGGGCAGCATCGCCGGCTCGGTGTTCCGCGACGATGATGGCGACGGCGTGCAGGACCCCGGCGAGCAGTCCATCGCCAACGTCAAGATCGAGCTGCTGAACCAGAACGGCGATGTGGTCGCCACGACCTACACCGACGCCAACGGCCGCTTTAAGTTCGAGAACGTTCCGCCGGGCGTGTACAGCCTGCGTGAAACGCAGCCAACCGGCTACTACGACAGCAAGGACTACGCCGGTTCGGCGGGCGGCACCGCTCACAACCCAGGCGACTTGATCACGAACATCAACCTGGCGGCCGGGCAGCATGCCGTAAACTATCGCTTCACCGAAGTGGGGCCGGGCAGCATCTCCGGTTACGTTTTCCAGGATGGGCCGCCGGTAGTGATTGGTCAGGGCCAGTCGCCCGACCTGATCTACCTCCAGAGCCAGCGCAATGGTCTGTTCACGCCGGACGACACGCCGCTGGCTGGCGTGCAACTGTTCCTGGCCGATGCCCAGGGCAACCTGCTCCGCGATGCCAACGGCAACCTGATCACCACGTTCACCGACGCCAACGGTTTCTACCGGTTCACCGGTTTGGCGCCCGGAACGTACACGATCATCCAGGTGCAGCCCAAGGGCTTCTACGACGGTATTGATACGCCGGGCACCACGGGCGGCGTGGCGGCCAACTTCGGCAACGAATGGCATCCGGCCCTGGCCGGCCTCAACCACAACTACGACGTGATTGCCGTCGTGACCGTGGTGGGCTCGCGGGAATCGCAGTTCAATAACTTCAGCGAAATCGCGGTGACGCAGGCGCCGATTCTGCCGCCTCCGCCCGCCGATCCGATCCCGCCGACCCAATGGCCTGGCCCGAGGGATCTGCCGTTCTTTGGCCAGGTGCCGGTGGTCCCGGGAGCGCAGGTCGTTTCGGCGCCGTTCTACAACGTGGACCTGTTCTTTGGCACGGGGGCCACGGCGAGGTCTTCGGCTTACAGTTGGCACCTAAGCGTGATCGACGCCGGTAATCCGCGTGGCGGCAGCCTCGACGGCGAATCGCTGGTTTCGGTGGCTGAAGCACGCCTCGACGTGTTCACCAGCGCCCACAAGCAAGAGCTGCGGAATGGCCACTTCATCCTGCCTAAGGAAGGCGTGGCCGAGGACGAAGTGCTCAACTTCGGCCGCGAAGGCGCGATCCCGATCGCCGGCGATTTCAACGGCGACGGTATGGCCGAGGTCGGCGTGTTTGTGGCCGGCAATTGGTACATCGACCTCAACGGCAACGGCGTCTGGGACGACGGCGACTTGTGGGCCAAGCTGGGCGACGCTGGCGACCTGCCGGTGGTCGGCGACTGGGACGGCGACGGCAAGGACGACATCGGCATCTTCGGTCCGGAATGGGCCGGCGACCCGAAGGCCGTGATGTCTGAACCCGGTCTGCCCGACCGTCAGAACGAAACCCAAGGTGCCCGCAAGAACATGCCGCCGCGGCCGCATGATACGGCACTGGGCCACCGCACCCTCAAACGCACCGCCAACGGCGAAGTACGCACCGACGTGATCGATCACGTGTTCTACTTCGGCGGCTCGGGCGATATCCCGGTGGCCGGCGACTGGAACGGCGACGGCGTGGACACCATCGGTGTGTTCATGAACGGCACCTGGATCCTGGACGACAACGGCGATGGCCGCTGGCTGCCCGGCGAAACCATGGTCGAACTGGGCCAGGCGGGCGACCTGCCTGTGGTGGGCGACTTCAACGGCGACGGCGTGGCCGACCTGGGCGTCTTCCGCGATGGCAAGTGGATGATCGATATCAACGGCAACCGCACCTTCGATCCGGAAGACCTATACATCGAGTTTGGTCAGGCGGGCGACCTGCCTGTGGTGGCCGACTGGAACGGCGACGGCATCGACGAAGTGGGCGTGTACCGCCAGGGCGTCATCCAGCGGCCGGACCTGTAAACCGCTGGCCCTCGCTGGCTGCCAACCACAGCTTGCCAGCCTTGATAACTCACAGAACGATCAAGCCCTCTGTCTGGTGCGTGGCACCGGACAGAGGGTTTTTTGTTTCGGTGGGTGCGCTTGTTTGTAACGTCGGAAAGAAACCATCGCTTAGCAGACCGGTTCTGGCGGCAAAGGGATTCCCCTATCAGGACGGCTTCGTGTTTTGTACGGGGTGCGCGACAGCCGATTTATTACCGTGGTAATAAATCGCACGTATGGGTCATCTGTTCGCGCGTTGGATTGCCCGGATTGAAAGCGCGCAATCGCGTTGAGCCGCATCTGTCCCGCCTAAGCGCGGCTGCTAGAATCACTCATGGCGGCTCTCCACGGAAACCGCTAAGGCTCCTGCCCCGCCTTAGTATTCCGCGCGTGTGTGTTTCTGCCCAACGCACTCGCTGGGAGAGCCGCCACCTTTATCTGGGGCCCACACCTAGTGCGCTATGGTGCGCCCCCGCATGCCAAGACGGGCTGAGTAGCGGCCTTCGAAGCGTTCTTGAACGCTACGTTAAAGAGCGGCCCACTTCGAGAATCTGCTCGGCATCGAGCACCAGGTCATTCGCCTCGAACAGCCGTCTTACGCAAGCCTTGTGAATCTTCATCTTGAGGCCGCCAACCCCTAGGGCGCCATAACAGATGGCCCCTTGCTGTTCGACGGCTTTGTCGCTTGGCTTGATGCCTTCCAAGCCCACGGGCGGAACCGCATTGAGGTCGATGGCCACCTTCAAGCTGCTGGCCTGTTGACGAGCCTGGGCCGAAAGCAGTTGTGCCCCGGCAGCACCAGCGGCAATCACCACACTCACGTCGGTCAGTGCCGCTAGGGCCTCTCCGTCATTGCTAACGGCGACGGGTTGCAGCAGATCAACGGGTACGTGATTGCCGAGCGAGCGGCAGGCGGCTTCTGCGCGTTCCCGGCTCCGCGATGCCACGCGAACATAAGCCCCCAGACCGGCCAGGAGCCTCGCGGCCCGTAGTCCAACAGGTCCAGTACCGCCCAGCACCAACGCAGTTACGTTGGCGACGTCAACGTGCTTCATGGTCGAAAGCACAGCGGCCGCGGCCGTGGTGTTGGCGCCGTTGGCATCGAGCATGACCGACACGCGCGGGCCAAAGAACGTTTTCTCAACGGCCGACAGCAGCTTCTCGCCGTCAGCCACGTTCGAGCCGCCAATGAAGATCGCGGTGTGCTTCAGGTCATCGCCGCCGCGGGTGAAGATCGCCCCGTACACCAGGTCGCGCACATTGTCCGGGGTAACGCTGCCGTGCCGCAACAGGAAATCCACGCCTGAGTCGATTGCCACCACGGCATCGAACGCACTGGGCTGGGGATCGCTATCCAGTTGCAACAGAATCTTCGCTGGCTGGTTCACGGCGTTCTCCGGCTGATGGCCTTTGCGGTGAGCACTTCCCAATGCCGACG
>Ga0180216_1003065_pt1 | contig 13454 bp, 10 predicted proteins | sample eDN3rd37CBELigMG_FD_128879 | JGI IMG/M metagenome (GOLD analysis project Ga0180216, IMG submission 128879) | Enriched Miracle-Growth compost microbial communities from Emeryville, California, USA - eDNA 3rd pass 37_C BE-Lig MG (version 2)... ... | reverse complement strand
CGCTCGCCAGTTGTTCGCCGGCCACCAGCAGATCACCGGTCAGGCGCCGTGGAACGACGACATCTCGATCTGCGGATCGTGTGACGAGTGTGCGTCTGCCATCGAGCTTCATCAGGACGTGCTGCTGGTCTATCGCCTGGACCGCAACGCCCGCACCAAGCTCCGGGCCGCCGGCATCCGGACGGTCCGGCAGTTGGCGGAATCCGCGGGTCCCATCGACGGCATCGCGCCGGGTCGGCTCGACACGCTGCGCGCTCAGGCCAAGCTGCAGGCGCAGCACGTGGTCCACGCCGATGGCAGCGTGGATGTCGCCTATGAGGTCTTCGACCATTCGCCGATCGCGAACCTGCCGGCTGCCTCGCCGGCCGACATCTTCTTCGACTTCGAGGGCGACACCCTGTTCACCGACGAGTCCGGAGAACGGGGCATCGAGTACTTGTGGGGCCTCTACGAGGGCGACTCCCGGCGCGGCACCTACCACCACTTGTGGGCCGAGAATCACGTCCAGGAGCGCGAGGCACTCGAGGAGTTCTGCGACCGACTCGCGTTTCGGCTCGCCGACCACCCGGGGCTGCACGTGTATCACTACGGCAGCTACGAGGTCACGGCACTCAAACGCCTCGCTCGACGACACGACGTCCGCCGGCAGCAAGTCGAGCAGTGGGTCGACGACGGCGTGTTCGTGAACCTGCAACCGGTCGTGACGAAGTCAATCCGGATCTCTCAGCCAAAGTACGGCCTGAAGTACCTCGAGCCGCTCTACTCACCTCCGCGGACAGCCGATGTCCAGAACGCACTGAGCTCGATGGTCGGATTCGGCGACTACTTGAAGCTGCGAGACGGTGGCGACCCCACAGCCGCTGATACTCACAAGGAAGCCCTCATCGCCTACAACCGCGACGACTGCATCTCGACCCTCGGGCTTCGCGACTGGCTACTTGGACAACGTTGATTTACCGGATCAGACAAACGACCTTCAACCTGGCCCTAGGCGAAAGACCGGGGTCTCAACAATCCGACGAGCACGGGGCAACCATGAGCGCCCCTCGCGGCTCTCAGGATGAAAGAAGCCGTCGGAGCCACGCTTGTCGCTAGCGGGCTGTCCGTCTGGCCTTGTTGGAAGGCGATCGTGGACCCACGGCTCGACGATCGGCGGGTTGGCGATACGGCATGCGCCAAGAGCAGGCTCCGCGACTATGCCTCTGCGCCTGAGATCTCGAATTCGTCTACGCGTGGGGACCTGTTATGCGAGCATGCGAGGTGTGGATCAGATAGACCGAGGTCGAGAATTGCGATCCGCTGCCATGACGTGGCTGGATCGACGTCCGAAAGAGAGCGTGGACTTCGTCTGGCTTTCCGGTTTCGAATACGACGGTCAACGCATACCGCTGATGGATCGGCAGCGTGGAATCCGTAAACCACGCGGGATGGATGCAGCGCTGGCGATCCGCACTACTTTCACACCACCGGGACAGACGCCGCCATACGCCGACTCAGTCGGTGCAGATGGCCTACAACGGTACAAATATCGCGGCACCGACCCCTTTCACCCAGAGAATGTCGCGCTACGGCGCGCCTTCGAGCTGCGCTTACCCATCATATGGTTCGTCGGCGTTGCGCCTGGAGCGTATGAACCGATCTATCCGGTGTGGATCGTCGGAGACTCTCCTGAGTCACTTGAGTTCACCTTGGCCCTTGACCCGGCTCAGCAGCACTTCCATGCATCGGATGCCAGCGATGTCGATTATCGGTCGTACATGGCAAGACTCACGAAGGTCCGCCTCCATCAGAAGGTTTTCCGAACACAGGTGATGTTGGCCTACGACGGGCGTTGCACAGTGTGCAACCTCGGCCATTCCCAACTCCTCGATGCCGCGCACATTATCGCCGACGGAGAACCGGGCGGGCTGCCGGTAGTCCCCAACGGGCTTGCCATGTGCAAGATCCACCACGCCGCATTCGACAGTCGAATCATGGGAATCCGTCCGGACAACCTGACGCTCCATATCCGTCAAGACGTCCTAGATGAAATCGACGGACCGATGCTGCGCCACGGACTCCAGGACATGCACGGCAAGGCACTCATGAAATTGCCACGATCTAGGACGGCTCGCCCTGACGAGGACCGCTTGGCGACACGTTACGAGCAGTTTCTCAGTGCCTGAGTAGCTTCAGACCCAAGACTTCCGAGTTGCTGTCGCCTTCTCACCCCATCCCGACTTCCGGAGTGGGCAAATGCAGCAGTAGGGGTGAGGTGGTGATTCACCACCTCACCCCTACTCAGGGCACTGGCAGCGCGCTCAGCTGCAGCCGCTGGTGCTGCCGCAACCTTCGCAGACGTGGCAGGAACCGGCGGGGCGCATCTTGGTGCCGCAGGTCATGCACAGCGGGCTGTCGACTGCGGCGCCTGTGATGACCTCGAGCAGCTCCGCCGAGGTGTGGGCGGTGCTCGTGTCGCCGACGCCTTCCCGGGCTCGTTCGGTGCCCTGGTCACCGGCATCGGCGGCGTAGTCGGCAGCGGTCGGCGGCTGGACGCTTTCTCGCCCTCGTGCCTCGGGCTGGCGAGCAGCCTCACCCTCACCCGACTGGCGGACGGGATCTTCGGCCGGGGCCTCGATCAGCTCGGCCGCTGTGGTGCCGCCGGCCTCGAGAGGCTCGTACGAGCCGGTGTCGAGGTAGCGCTGGCGCTCCTCGGCCGAGAAGATGCCCATCGCCGAACGGGTCTCGAAGTCCAGGTAGTCCAGGGCCAGGCGACGGAACGTGTAGTCCATGATCGACTGGCTCATGCGGACGTCCGGGTCGTCGGTCAGACCGGCCGGCTCGAACTTCATGTTCGTGAACTTGCTGACGAACGTCTCCAAGGGCACGCCGTACTGCAGCGAGATCGAGATCGCGATGCTGAAGGCGTCCATCATGCCCGCCAGCGTCGAGCCCTGCTTGCCGAGCTTGAGGAAGATCTCGCCCAGCGAGCCGTCCTCGTGCGCACCCGAGGTCATGTAACCCTCGGCACCACCGACGCTGAACGACGTGGTGATCGAGGTGCGCGACTTCGGCAGGCGACGACGGATCGGCTTCTCGACGACGACCGTCTTGACCTGAGGCTCGGCCTTCTCGTCGGCCTTGGTGTTCTTGGCCGCCTTCGCATCGCTCAGCGGCTGGCCGACCTTGCAGTTGTCGCGGTAGACCGCGAGCGCCTTCAGTCCCAGCTTCCAGCCCTGGAAGTAGACGTCCTGGATCTCCTCGACCGTGGCCGACTCGGGCAGGTTGACCGTCTTGGAGATCGCACCGGACAGGAACGGCTGGCAGGCCGCCATCATCCGCACGTGCCCCATCGGCTTGATGGAACGCTCACCCATCGCGGTGTCGAAGACCTCGTAGTGCTCGGTCTTCAGACCGGGCGCATCGACGACGTGACCCTTGTCGGCGATGTACTCGACGATCGCCTCGATGGTCTCCTCGGCGTAGCCGAGCTTCTTCAGCGCCGACGGGATGGTCTGGTTGACGATCTGCATCGAACCGCCGCCGACCAGCTTCTTGAACTTGACCAGTGAGAAGTCCGGCTCGATGCCGGTGGTGTCGCAGTCCATCATGAAACCGATGGTGCCGGTGGGTGCCAGCACGGAGGCCTGCGCGTTGCGCCAGCCGTTGATCTGGCCGATGCGCAGGTTGTCGGCCCACTCCTTGGCCGCCGCCCGCTGCACCGCGATGTCCATCGCGTGCAGACCGCGCAGCTCGTCGTTGGCGGCCTGGTGCTTGCGCATGACCCGCTCGTGCGCCGCCGCGTTCTGGGCGAAGCCGTCGTACGGGCCGACGACGCCGGCCAGTTCGGCCGAGCGGCGGTACGACGCACCGGTCATGAGTGAGGTGATGGAACCGGCCAGCGCTCGGCCACCGTCGGAGTCGTAGGCCAGACCCGAGGCCATCAGCAGGGCGCCCAGGTTGGCGTAGCCGATGCCGAGCTGGCGGAACGCCCGCGTGGTGGCGCCGATGGCTTCGGTCGGGAAGTCGGCGAAGCAGATGCTGATGTCCATCGCCGTGATGATGAACTCGACGGCCTTGGTGAACTTCTCGGTGTCGAACGAGCCGTCGTCCTTGAGGAACTTCAACAGGTTCAAGCTGGCCAGGTTGCACGAGGAGTTGTCCAGGTGCATGTACTCCGAGCACGGGTTCGAGGCCGTGATGCGGCCCGTCTCCGGCGAGGTGTGCCAGTCGTTGATCGTGCCGTCGTACTGCACGCCGGGGTCGGCGCACTCCCACGCGGCCTGGGCGATGTCGGCCCAGAGGCGGCGAGCGTCGATGGTCTCGATGACCTCGCCGGTGGTGCGGGCGCGCAGACCGAACTCGGTGCCGTCCTCGACCGCGCGCATGAACTCGTCGCTGACGCGCACCGAGTTGTTGGCGTTCTGGTACTGCACCGAGGTGATGTCGTGGCCACCGAGGTCCATGTCGAAACCCGCGTCGCGCAGGACGCGGATCTTGTCCTCCTCACGCGCCTTGGTCTGCACGAACTCCTCGATGTCGGGGTGATCGACGTCGAGCACCACCATCTTGGCCGCGCGACGGGTCGCTCCGCCGGACTTGATGGTGCCGGCCGAGGCGTCGGCGCCGCGCATGAACGAGACCGGACCCGAGGCGGTTCCACCCGAGGAGCGGAGCAGCTCCTTGCTGGAACGGATGCGGCTCAGGTTCAGGCCTGCACCGGAACCACCCTTGAAGATCAGGCCCTCCTCCCGGTACCAGTTCAAGATCGAGTCCATCGAGTCGTCGACGGCCAGGATGAAGCACGCGCTGACCTGCTGCGGGCTCGAGGTGCCGACGTTGAACCACACCGGGCTGTTGAAGCTGAAGATCTGGTGCAGGAGCATGTAGGTGAGCTCGTGCTCGAAGATCTCGGCGTCGGCGTCGGTGGCGAAGTAGCCGTGCTCCTTGCCGGCCTTGGTGTAGGTCAGCACGACCCGGTCGAGCAGCTGTCGCAGGCTCTGCTCACGGTCCGGTGAGCCGACGGCCCCACGGAAGTACTTCGTGGTCACGATCGTGGAGGCGTTGACGCTCCAGAAGTCGGGGAACTCCACGCCGCGCTGCTCGAAGACGTTCTCGCCGGTCTTCCAGTTCGTCTGCACGACGTCGCGACGCTCCCACGTCACCTGGTCATACGGATGGACACCCTCGGTGGTGTAGACGCGCTCGAGCGTCAAACCCGTCTTCTGCTGCGCCGGTTGGTCGACCTGCGCCCGCTGGGCGTCGTCGGAGGCCCCGTTGGGACCGCTGACAATCTCCGTCATGTGCTGCTCCTGTGCATCGTGGTGGGTGGTTGGTTCCAGGGGGTTCGGGGCGGGCCCGAAGGCGTTCATGGGGTGGTGTTCTTGCTGACGGACTGTTCGGCCAACTCGCCGTCGGCGCTCGCTGCCATCAGGGCGGCCACCTCGGCGGCGAAGTCGTCGACGGACTCAAAGCTCTTGTAGACGCTGGCGAACCGCAGGTAGGCGACTTCGTCGAGGCACTTCAGTGGCTCCAGGATGGCCAGGCCCACGTCATGGGCCGGGATCTCGGCCGCGCCGGCCTCGCGCAACGCGTCCTCGACCTGCTGGCCGAGGCGCGCCAGGTCGTCGTCTGAGACCGGCCGTCCCTTGCAGGCCTTGCGGACGCCGGCCACCGCCTTGTCGCGGTTGAACGGCTCGGTGGTCCCGCTGCGCTTGAGCACCATCAGCTGCATCTGCTCGATCGTGGTGAACCGCTTCTCGCACGACGGGCAGGAGCGACGGCGTCGGATCGCTCCGCCGTCGTCGGCGACACGGCTGTCCAGGACCTTGGTGTCGGCGTTCTTGCAGAACGGACAATGCATGTCGCTCTCCCTTCTGGTCGTCGTTGTTGCTCGTGCTGTTCATCGACTGCACGGGGGTCGTCCTCGCCGGTGCAGCTGCCGTTCGCCCTGGGGATGAATCTGTGGATTCGATGTGGATCAAGGCGAAAATCGGTGGGTAACCGCCGTCCTGCTGTGTAACAAGATGTGGAAAACTACACCGCTGTAACTACTACATCTTGTGCCACTGTACGCCGCTGTCGTGGCCTGTGCAACAAGTCTGGACGACGCATCGGACACTTTCTTGCGCGCGTCCCGTCATTGCAGGTCAGGGCCGGTGGCGTCGTCACACAGGTCACACCCGTCCCGCGTGTCGCTCGGGCAAGACGGATCTCCACAGCGAGTCTGGGCGCAAGTGCAGACCGGCTGTCAGTGCCCTGGAGCGAGGCGAACGGCGAGCAGGTCAGCGTGGTTCGCCTCGGGGCTCGTCCCTCGCCCCTCACGGTCGCTCCGCTCCCTGGCGAGCGGGTGGTCGCCAGAGCAGACCGGCTGTCAGTGCCCTGCAGCGAGGCAAACGACCAGCAGGTCAGCGTGGTTCGCCTCGGGGCTCGTCCCTCGCCCCTCACGGTCGCTCCGCTCCCTGGCGAGCAACGCTGGTCGTGCGGGCGGGCCAGGTTTGGAGCGGCCGGAGGCGGGGAACCCTCCGGCCATGAGCAGCGCATCGAAGTACACCGTGCCCGGCCTGACCGAAGCGACCGGAAAGAAAGTCGCCACGATGCTGCAGGAGCGGCTGCACGTCCTCAACGAGCTGGCCCTGACCCTCAAGCACGTGCACTGGAACGTCGTCGGCCGCGACTTCATCGCCGTCCACGAGATGATCGACCCGCAGGTCGAGCAGGTACGCGCGATGGTCGACGAGACCGCGGAGCGCATCGCTACCCTCGGCGGCTCGCCGAACGGCAATCCCGGAGCCATCGTGGCGGCGCGCTCGTGGGAGGACTACCCGTTGGGCCGCGCCACCACCACCGAGCACCTCAGCGAGGTCGACCGCGTCTACGCCGCGGTCCTGGCCGACCACCGCAAGGCACAGGAGGCAGCGGCCGAGCTGGACCCGGTCACCGAGGACATGCTGATCGGACAGATCAAGCAGATGGAGCTGTTCCAGTGGTTCGTGCGAGCCCACCTGGAGAACGGCAGCGGAGAACTGACCTCGAGCTGACCGAGGTCGGCCGTCGCCGACGAACCCGACCGGCCGGACACGACGCCGGGGTCACGCCCGTTCCCCACGGACGTGACCCCGGCGTCGCATCGCGCCCGCGATCGGGTCAGTACACCGGCACCGCGATCACTGCGCCGGCCTGCACCGCCGAGGCGTTGGGCAGGGAGTTGAGCCGCACGATGGTGTCGACGGTGTCGCGGATGTCGCCGTCCGGGTTGGCGTCGGCGGCGATCTGCCACAGCGTCTCCCCCGCCATCACCTTGACCGTGCGCACCTGCTGGGAGACGCCGGCCTCATCGGTGGCGACGACCGAGGGGCCGAGCACGAGAGTCAACAGTGCGATCACGATGAACGCGACGGCCAGCACGACGATCTTGCCGCGGCGCGTGAGCCGAACGGCGGTGGACCGGTGCACGGGCCGGGCCAGCTGCGGGGCGGTGAAGGTGATGGTGCTCATGGTGTCCTCCGGGGAAGGTGAGGATGTGATCTGGACTTGGTGCGTTCGATCGACGTCGGGGCCGCTGCCCGAGGTGTCATCCGATCAAGCGTTGCGAACAGACGTTCGATCGAACACGTTTACGACTGTAGACGAGACCTCGGACATTTGTCGAACACTTCTTCGAACGGCGTGTCGAACGTCTCTTCGAAACACACCTTGCCGTCCGGGTCGGACAAAACGGGTCGGCATCACGGCACTGGTCGTCCCCGGCACTGGGTACCGTCCGGGTATGGAAGCGATCCGCACGGTCCGCGCCGCCTGGCGACACGCCTCCGAACGCAACGCCACGCTGCTGGCGGCCGGCGTCTCGTTCTACACGTTTTTGTCGCTGTTCCCCGCACTGATCGCCGGCGTGCTCGGCTACGGGCTGTTCGCCTCGCCCCGCACGGTGCAACGACAGGCCGATCAGCTCGCCGAGGCGCTGCCCGCCGACGCCGCCTCGGTCATCACGGGGCAGCTGACCGCGCTGACCTCGACGGGCGGATCCTCGCTGGGCGTCGGCTTGTTCTTCGCGATCGCTCTCGCGCTGTACAGCGCCTCCGGCGGGGTCGCCAACTTGCTGAAGGCGTTGCGACTGATGTTCGTGCACGCCGATCAACCCGGATTCGTCAGGGCCAAGGCCGAGGCGCTCGTCCTGACCGTGGCGGGCGTCGTGCTCGTGCTGGTGCTGATCGCCCTGGTCGCTGCCGCGCCCGCCGTGCTGGACGCCCTCGACGTGCCGTCGGGGGTGCGCGCCGTGGTCGACGTGGGGCGCTGGGCGCTGGCTGCCGCGGCCCTGACCGTCGGCGTCGCCGTCGTGTTCGGTGTCGCCACGAACGGCATTCGACGCCGTTCTCGCCTCGGTGTGGGTGTGGCGGTCGGTCTGTGGATCGCCGCGTCGGTGGGGTTCAGCGTCTACGTCGACAACTTCGGCAGCTACGGCAAGACGTACGGCGCGCTCGCCGGCGTCGTCGTGCTGATGCTGTGGCTGTGGGTCGGCCTGTTCGCGTTGCTGCTGGGCGCCAGTGTCGAGACCGTGCTCGGATCAGAGCAGTCGACCGACGACGAACGCCGCCGCGCCGATGACGACCAGTAGCAGGATCAGCCCGCTGACCAGTGCCCACGTGGGGCGACGACTGCCCGGGATGCCGTGCGAGTCCAGGTCGATCTCGAAGTCCGGCAGCAGCAGCTGCAGATCGGCACCGGCCGCGTCGTCGCGTCCGTTCGCGGCCAGCAGTTGCCTGGCCGCAGCCTCGATGCCGGTCAGGTCATCGGCCGACGTCCGACCCACACCTTGGACGTCGACGGTCCACTGCTCGCCGTCACGACGGCCCACGACCAGATAGCTCACAGCCACACGGTAGGGAACCGCGACACCGACACGCCATCGAACACATGTTTGAATAGGACGCCGCCAGCGCTTAGAGTCGAATACATGAGCGATCAGACGCAGACCCCCGACGACGGCGCGACGAGCGAGGCCACGGTCGTCGAGATGCCCGACGGCCCTCGCGATGCCGCGACGGGTCTGACCAACCGTCAGCGGCTGGTGCTGGAGTTCTTGCGCGATGAGATCGAGCGCCGCGGCTATCCGCCGAGCATGCGCGAGATCGGCGACGCCGTCGGCCTGTCGTCGGTGTCGTCGGTCGCCCACCAGCTGCGGACGTTGGAAGGGCTGGGTTACGTCAAGCGCGATCCGCACCGTCCGCGCGCGCTGGAGATCTTCCTGCCCGACGTGCTGGCCGCGCGCCGCGCCATGGGCGGCGCCGCCGAGACCGCCTACGACGAGACCGGCATCGGTGACCTGGTGCCCACCGCCGTCAACGTGCCGGTCGTCGGGCGTATCGCGGCCGGTGGCCCGATCCTGGCCGAAGAACGTGTCGAGGACGTCTTCCCGCTGCCCAAGAGTCTGGTCGGCGACGGCACGCTGTTCCTGCTCGAGGTCAGTGGTGACTCGATGATCGACGCGGCCATCTGCAGCGGCGACTACGTCGTGGTGCGCCAGCAGAACGTGGCCGAGAACGGTGAGATCGTCGCTGCGCTCCTCGACGGCGAGGCCACCGTCAAGACCTTCCAGCGCAAGGACGGGCAGGTGTGGCTGCTGCCGCACAACCCCGACTACTCCCCCATCGACGGCACGCACGCGACGATCCTGGGCAAGGTGACGGCCGTCCTGCGTCGCGTCTGACGCCTCGGTCCGGTTATGGAACACTGACCGGGTGAGCATCCTGGTCACCGGCGGAGCCGGCTACATCGGATCGCACGTCGTGCGCTCGTTCGCGCTGGCCGGGCTGGACTGCGTCGTCGTCGACGACCTGTCGTCGGGACACCGCGGATTCGTACCCGCCGACGTCCCCTTCGTCGAGGCGTCGATCCTGGACCGCGACGTGCTGGTCCAGACGATGGTCGATCACGGGGTCGACGCCGTCGTGCACCTCGCCGGGTTCAAGTACGCCGGAGTGTCCGTCGAACGGCCGCTGCACACGTACGAGCAGAACGTCACCGGCACCGTGCGGCTGCTCGAGGCCATGGAGAGCGCCGGGGTCGAGACCATCGTGTTCTCGTCGTCGGCTGCGGTGTTCGGCACTCCCGACGTCGATCTGGTCACCGAACGGACGCCGACCGCACCGGAGTCGCCGTACGGCGAGACCAAGCTGATCGGCGAGTGGCTGATCCGCAGCGCCGCACGGGCCAGCGGCCTGCGTCACACGTCGCTGCGGTACTTCAACGTGGTCGGATCGGGCGTGCCCGAGCTGTACGACTCCAGTCCGCACAACCTGTTCCCGCTCGTCGTCGGGGCGCTGGCCGAAGGACGCACCCCGAAGATCTTCGGTGATGACTACCCCACGCCGGACGGCACCTGTGTGCGCGACTACATCCACGTCGCCGATCTGGCCGACGCCCACGTCGTCGCCACCCGCAAGCTGCTCGCCGGCGACACGCTGGAGCCGGTCTACAACCTGGGCAGCGGCGAGGGGGTGTCCGTGCGACAGATCATGGACGCCGTCGCCGAGGTGACCGGCATCGACTTCGCACCTGAGGTCGCACCGCGACGTGCCGGTGATCCGGCCCGGATCGTGGCCACGGGCGAGCTGGCCGCCCGCGACCTGGAGTGGACGATGCGCCACTCGCTGCAGGACATGGTCCGCAGCGCCTGGGACGCCCGCTGAACGTTGCAACCGCCTCGCTGGACGAAGATCCGATCAGCCGGCTGCGGTGTCGAGTCGTCGCAATGCACCGATGACCGCGTCGTGGTCCGTCGTCCGCCACATCGGCGGCAGCGACGCGGCCAGGAAGGAGCCGTAGCGGGCCGTGACGAGCCGCGGATCGAGGATCGCCACCACGCCCCGGTCGCTGGAGCGGCGGATCAACCGGCCTGCACCCTGCGCGAGCAGCAGCGCAGCGTGTGAGGCCGCCACCGTCATGAACCCGTTGCCGCCACGCTTGTCCACCAGGCGTTGGCGCGCGCTCATCAAGGGGTCGTCGGGGCGTGGGAAGGGGACCCGGTCGATGATCACCAGCTGGCAGGTCTCCCCCGGCACGTCCACGCCCTGCCACAGGCTCAAGGTGCCGAACAGGCACGTCGACGGCTGCTCGACGAACCGGCGCGCCAGCTCCGGCAGCTGGGCGTCGCCCTGGCACCAGATGTCGAGGTCCGGCAGCTTCTCGCGGACGTGATCGGCAGCGGTCTCGGCGGCCCGCCGCGACGAGAACAGCCCGAGCGTGCGGCCACCGGCGGCCTCGATCAGCGCCGTGATCTCGTCCAGCTGAGCCGGTCCGAGGCCGTCGCGCCCCGGTGGTGGCAGGTGCTTGGCCACGTAGAGCATGCCTTGCCTGCCGTAGTCGAACGGCGAGCCGACGTCGAGGCCGGTCCACTCGTCCGATCCCGGCTGCAGCCCGAGCGTGGAGGCCACAGGATCGAAGCCGCCGCCCACCGTCAGCGTCGCACTAGTCAGCACGACGGTCTTCTCCCCGAACAACTTCTCGCGCAGCGCCGACGAGACGTCGATGGGCGCGATGTGCAGGCGTTTGTTGCCGTTGTAGTCGCTGAGCCACAACACCTCGGTCTCCGCATGCGCCGCCATGCGTTCGGCGACGACCCGAATGTCCTCGACCATCGCTTGGGCCTGTTGACGAGCTGCATCGACGTCACTGCCGGGCTTGGGCTTGAGCGCCGTGATGCAGGACCGGGCGGCATCGCGAACGCCGTCGAGCGCCGCCTGCAGCGCCTCCCCGACGACGTCGATGCGGCCCTCGTCGATGCGGACCAGCACGTTGGTCAGGACGTCGCCGGCGTCGGACAGGTCGTCGACCTCGATGCCGTCGGCGTGAGAGCGCGCCCGGCGGGCGGCTCGGGCAACCATGTCGCCGCTGAGCTCCGACGTCGCGGCCTGCGTGACCCGGGCGGCCAGCTCGTGTGCCTCGTCGACCACGACGGCGTCGTACTCGGGCAGCATCGGCACGCCGTCGATGGCGTCGATGGCCAGCATCGCGTGGTTCGTCACGACCAGCTGGGCGTGCTGGGCGTCCTCGCGGGCCAGCTCGGCGAAGCACTCCGCGGCGTGCGCGCAACGCGCGGCCCCCAGACACTCACGATGATTGACGCTGACCTGCTTCCACGCCGGCTCGGTGTGCGCGGGCGCGGCGTCACGATCGCCGCTGTGCCCGCCGTCGGCCTGTTCCTCGGCCCACTCGCGCAACATCACCACCTCAGCGCCCAGCGAGCCGGTGGGAACCTCGATCAAGGTGCCCTGGTCGTCGGGCGCGCCCTCACGCACGCGGTGCAAGCATGCGTAGTTGCCACGGCCCTTGACCACGGCGTGGTGCGGCACCGTGTCCAACGTGGCGCGTGCGGCGTCCTTCAACGCCGGGATGTCCCGCTCGACCAGCTGGTGCTGCAGGTTCAGCGTCGCGGTCGCGATGACCACCCGGTCGCCGTGCAACAGGCTGGGCACCAGATAGCCCAGCGACTTGCCGGTACCGGTGCCGGCCTGGACCAACAGATGACGTCCGTCGGCGAGTGCGTCTCGCACCGCCTCGGCCATCTGGATCTGTCCGGGCCGGTCCTGCCCATCGACCGCCTCGACAGCTGCGTGCAGGACGTCGGTCACCTCGGGTTCGGCCATGCAGCGAGACTACTGACGGACCGAGGAACCGGCACCTGCGTTGTCCACAGCGAACGGCGCCAGCTCGTGCGCGAGTCCTGCCTCGACCAACGCCGTCAGGTGGGTGCCGTCGGCGTGGTGGCTCAACGACTCGATCTCACCGGACTCGTGCACCCGATTGACCAGGTCACCGCGGGAGTACGGCACGACGACCTCGACCCGCTCGGATGGGCGCGGCAGATCGGCCTCGATCGCCAGCAGCAGCTCGTCGATGCCTTCGCCCGTGCGGGCGCTGACGACCACCGCGTGCGGTTCGTTGGCCAACAGCTCCTTGAGCACCAACGGGTCGGCGGCATCGGCCTTGTTGACCACGACGATCTCGGGCACGTCGAGCGCCCCGATCTCGGCGAACACCTCCCGGACCGCCCGCAGCTGGCCGGCCGGATCGGCGTGCGAGCCGTCGACGACGTGCAGGATCAGGTCGGACTCGGCGACTTCCTCCAGCGTGGAACGGAAGGCCTCGACCAGCTGGTGCGGCAGGTGCCGGACGAACCCGACGGTGTCGGACAACGTGTAGATGCGTCCGTCGGAGGTCTGGGTGCGGCGGATCGTGGGGTCGAGTGTTGCGAACAGTGCGTCCTCGACCAGCACCCCCGCATCGGTGAGACGGTTCAGCAGACTCGACTTGCCTGCGTTCGTGTAACCCGCGATCGAGACGGCGGGCACGCGTCGCGACTGGCGCTGCTTCTTCTTGGTCTCGCGTGCCGTCCCCAGCTCGGCCAGCTCGCGCCGCAGCTTGGCCATCTTGGCCTGGATGCGACGACGGTCGGTCTCGAGCTTGGTCTCACCGGG
>Ga0180216_1003061_pt1 | contig 13466 bp, 15 predicted proteins | sample eDN3rd37CBELigMG_FD_128879 | JGI IMG/M metagenome (GOLD analysis project Ga0180216, IMG submission 128879) | Enriched Miracle-Growth compost microbial communities from Emeryville, California, USA - eDNA 3rd pass 37_C BE-Lig MG (version 2)... ... | reverse complement strand
CTCTGGCGACCCCGGCTTCGTCCCACTCGTCAGTCGATGAACCTGCAGATGCCACCGCGTGCGCCGCTTCGAGTGTGAACGGGCCGACGAAGACCCCAAATGTCCGCAACACTCGTTGCTCCGATTCCGGCAGCAGTCCGTAGCTCCAGTCAAGAAGTCCATGAAGCGTTTTGTGCCTTGGCACTGCCGTACGACGTCCTTGCCAGTGCAGGCCGAGGCGCTTGTCCAAGAGATCCGCCATTCCAGCTCGATGCATCGGCGAAGGCACCGTGCACCAGAACGATGGTAGGCTTCGTCGGTTCTGCCGTAGCACCTGTTGCTGCGAGCAACCCGAGCAGAGTGGCGGCAAGTGGACTCTTCATGTGATGTCTCCTCGTGATCAGACTGCCTGGATGCGCCAGTTTCCGGGTTCGGTAGACCGGAAACTTGAAGAGGAGTAGCAAAGGTTGAACGGGAGTGTGATGGTGTCGTAGTGGTGATCAGCGCCGTGATCTGGGAGACCAGGGAGTCGCGCGACGAGTGGCTACGGGGCGACGAGCCAGCCAATCGGAGACATCTGTGTAGAAGCTGGCTGGCGCTTTTGCTTCGACACGACTCGTGATACTTGCCAGAGTGTGGGTCGCAAACACCGTGCGCATACGGGCCTCGGCTTCCAGCATGACTGCGTGAATCGAACACACGCCTCGTGAAGCCCATCGCGGAGCCGACGAGCCAAAGAGTGCGCAGCCCAGGCGAACTTCCTTGCAGTCGAACAGCGGCTTCTTGCCATCGATCGCGACGATGACGTCCAGGACGCTGATCTTCTCGGGCGTGCGCGCCAGTGCGAAGCCACCGCCAGCGCCCTCTGTGCCAGCAACGATGCCTGCCCGGTGCAGTTTGGTGAAGATCTTCGCCAGGTATTCAGTGGATACACCCTGCAGATCAGCAAGGTCACGCGTGCTCACGCTGCCGGGACCATCCCTCGTGTCCACCAGATACAGCAGGCAGTGCAGCGCATATTCCACGGCGTTGCTGATGTAAGACATTCCTAGGCGCTCCGCCATGCTGTCTCGGCCCGTGCAGAGGCACTACTCGAAGACGCAGAACGATCCGCCAACTTCCGATCCATCTGTGTCACCGGAGATTTCCCCGTCGATTCCAATTCCTGCAGCAGCCGCCGGGCATTCACCAGGTCCGGAGTGTCGAAACCTTCCGTGAACTGCCCGTAGATGGTCGAGAGCAGGTCGCGGGCTTCGGTGTCACGCTGCTGCGCCGAGTAGAGCTGCGAGAGCGTTGTTGCCGTGCGCAGTTCCCAACCCCTGGCGCCCTGGCGCCGCGCCAGCGCGAGCGAGTGCAGAAGGGATTGCTCGGCCTCCTGCAGTTTCTCCATAGACAGAAGAACACGGCCTCGGACGCGCAGCAGTTCAGGCGCCATCCACGATGCTTCGCCGCTGGGCGAATGCGCAACGGCGTCGTCGATGATCTCCAATGACTCGCCGAGTTGTCCGATTCCGGCCAGTGCTTCGGCCAGCCAGCATGCGGTCACGGTCAGCATGAGATGCTTCTGGCTGGCAGCATGCATGTCCGCGAGCGCACGTCGTAGAAGCGTGATTCCCTCGTCGAGGTGGCCGCGACGTACGAGCAGCTCGCCCTTCAGCGCAAGCGCCTCGACATGGAACCAAATCAGGCGGCCATCCCAATGAGGTTGCATCATGACCTTCTCGATCATTTCCTGCGCAGCGTCGAGTTCACCGCACCAGAGGAACACGTAGCAGTTGTAGATTAGCGAGTAGCTGACATTGACAGGGGAATCGGTTGCCGCCGCCTCATCAATGCCTTGTCGGGCCGGTCGCAGAGCGCGATCGGGATAGCCGCAGAGCCACAGGACCCGCGCCAGGCCATAGAGCGCCCGCGTGCGGAAATACATTCCGGCGAGTTGTTGGCGGTTGCCGGCTTCCAGTGGCAGAGCGAATCCCTCTTCGAAGTGCTGCTTTGCCTCGAGCGGATTGCCGAGAACGAAGTGCGACGAGCCCAGCATCCAATCGGCGATCGCCCGGCGTGAAATATCATTGGACTCTCTGGCGACGGCATCCATCTCCTCGGCGACGATGAGACCCGCTTTGAAGTCAGTCATGCGCAGCAGATAGACATGCAGCGCGGCGAGCAGTCGGAAGCGAATCTGCGCCTCGCCGAGATCTCGCGCGATCTGCAGGCCGCGGTCGATGGCAGTACGCGCATCGGCGGCCGCTGTCATCAACAAGGACATTGAGCGCGCTTCCTGCAACACCAGCTCGCACTTGTGGCCCTTCATGGCGTCTGGCAGGAGCGTCAGCGCCGACTCGCTCCATCTGCGGCACTCGTTCCACAGCGAGAGATTCAAGAGGAGCGGTGCGATGGCTGCGGCGAGGGCGATCCCCAGGTCAGGGTGGCGCTGCGCGCAGAAGCACCACTCGAGCGCCGCGCGTAGATTGCCCAAGTGATCATGCCGCAAAGGCGGCGGGGTCGGGCTATCCGATTCCGCAAGTAGTACGTTCAAAAAATACCGCGCATGCCGCTCGGCGACCGCATCTGCATCCCCACTCCTTGCCAGTTTTTCAGCTGCGTACAGCCGCGTGGTTTCCAGGAGTCGGTAGCACGTTGAACCTTCAGGCGTCGTCACGGATGACACGAGTGACTTCGCAATCAGCTGATCGATCACGTGCGCGACTTCCCCGGGATGCATTCCGGTATCTGAGGCGACTGCCTGCGCCGAATCCACGTCGAACCTGCCGACGAACATCGACAGTCGGCGTAACACCTGCTGTTCCGGTGACGAGAGCAGGCTGAAACTCCAATCGATCAGACTCTGCAGCGTCTGATGCCTGGGCAGGGACGTACGGCGCCCTTGCCATTGCAAACCGAGCTGTTTTTTCAGAAGGTCAGCTGTTCCCGTCAGTCCGTAGGTGCCGACACGCCCCGCGACGATTTCGATTGCCAACGCGATGCCATCGACATGGCCACAGATTTCTGAAACAACTGATGCGTTTTCGTCGGTGAGCTCGAAGCGAGAATCGCTTGCCAGAGCGCGATCGACGAAAAGTTTGACCGCCGCAAAGGACAGAGCCTCCGTGGCGCTCAGGCGCTCATTGGGCGCGGGAAACGACAGGGGGTGGAGCCAGTGCGCATGCTCACCCTCCACTCGCAACGCTTCACGGCTGGTAGCGAGGATGTGCGCATCGGTCGCACCATTGAACATCGCCTCTGCTAACGACGCGGCCGCATCGATCACATGCTCGCAATTGTCCAGGACGATCAGTACGCGCTTTGTCTGCAGAAAGCTCATCAGGGCGGGCAGCGGATCGGCTGATTGAACCGATACGCCCAACGTGGAGGCGACAGTTGCGGTGACCAGCGCCGGATCAGCGAGCGCGCCGAGGTCGACAAAAAACGCTGCATCGTCGAACTCGTCCAGCATCGCATGTGCGACGGACACGGCCACCGTGGTCTTTCCCATCCCGCCCGGCCCGACGATGGTGACGAAGCGATCTGTACGCAGGTCGGCTGCAATGGTGCGAACGGTTTCGTCGCGACCGATCATTCGACGCAATGCAAGCGGCAGCGCGTGTGCGTGGGCAGACGTCGTGGCGCGGGGCACTGAATCCTGAGGACTGGTGTACGTCACCGGCGCCACGAAGCAATACCCCTGGCCAGTTACGTTCCGGATGTAGCGGGCTTGCCCGTCATCGAGCGCCTTGCGCAGCGCGGTCATATGAACACGCAGATTGCCGGGAGTGACGATGAGATCGCGCCAAACGCGCGCCATCAACTCCTTCTGGCTGACGATCTGGCCCGCGTTCTCAACCAGGACCGCGAGGATGTCGAAAGCACGATCGCCCAAGACGAGAGGAACGCCATCGCGCAAAAGCTGGCGAGTGCTGGCAGACAGCCGGAAGGGACCGAACGATGCGATCTGGAAATCCAGACTGGTCATGACCAGTAGCCTCAGGGGACCGTCGTTAGCTGACTCGGAGTCCTGGGACTCCGACATCTAAAGTCGGAGTCAAGAATACGCAGACCGCCGGCAAAAACAACCTTTGGTGCGGCACGGAATCGATCTGGCGACCGCTTAGCGCGGCTTAACACCGCTGAACTTGGGGCCGCCGCCCGGCGGTGGGAGAGTCTGTCGCACGCAGAGCGATCGATCTCAACCACCACGGAGACAGCTTGATGAACTCACCGCCCTCGGAAGTCACGACCACCCGTCGCGACGTCCTCGCCGCAGCCATCGTTGCCGCAGGTGCTGTCGCACCCGTGGCCGCTCTGGCAGAGCCCTCGCGGAAAAACTCCGCATCTACTTCCCAATCCAGAGGAAACCATCCCGTGAACATGATTACCGCCAAAGACGGCACCCAGATCTACTACAAGGACTGGGGCCGTGGTCCAGTCGTCACCTTCTCGCACGGCTGGCCGCTCAATGCCGACGCGTGGGACGGACAAATGCAGTTCCTCGCGCAGCAAGGCTTCCGCGTGATCGCGCATGACCGTCGCGGTCACGGTCGCTCGGAGCAAGCTTCCTCCAACAACGACATGAACGGCTACGCCGACGATCTCGCGGCCGTCATCGAAACGCTCGATCTCAAGAACATCACCATGGTCGGACATTCAACCGGCGGAGGCGAGGTCGTGCGCTACATCGCGCGTCACGGATCAAAGCGCGTGGCGAAGGCCGTACTGATCGGTGCGGTGCCTCCGATCATGCTGAAGACCGCCGCGAATCCAGAAGGGATTGCTCTCGAGGTCTTCGATGGGTTGCGTACCTCCCTCGCGAACGATCGTTCGCAGTTCTACAAGGAGTTCGCTATCCCGTTCTTTGGCGCGAACCGTGAAGGCGCGAAAGTCTCTCAGGGCACGCTCGATCAGTTCTGGCTGTGGAGCATGCAGGTCGGCCTCAAGAATGCTTATGAATGCATCAAGGCGTTTTCCGAAACCGATTTCACGGATGACTTGAAGAAGATCGATGTCCCAACACTGCTCATGCACGGTGAAGACGATCAGATCGTTCCCGTCCATGACTCTGCAAGAAAGGCAGAGCGAATCCTCAAGAACGTCAAGGCCATCTACTACCCCGGTGCGCCGCACGGTCTGACCGTGACACATCAGGATCAAATCAACGCGGATTTGTTGGCGTTCCTTCGCAGCTGACTGGTAGCGATACGGCCTCTCCAGAGTTGGAGAGGCCGCGCTCACTGCCAAGACTGCCCCTCGACGAGATCGACATTTCTGGAGTGACTCATGGACAACCTATCCCTTCCGGTGACGCTTTCAGGACTGGTTCCACCGGTCTGTGATGCCGAAGCCGGTCACCAACGACAACACAGCAGATCGCCGGCTGCCGACACTGATCCATCGCCGGGTGATGAATCGTGGAGCGCCATCCAGCGAGTGGAGGACATTGTTGAGCAGGCGGATCCGCTGGCGAAGCACGGGTTTTCAGTGCGAGCGGTCAGAACGGCAATGTCCGAGCTGTGCAGTGCCGTCAGGAGTGCACTGGACAACGAGCGCAGCACTGCTGAGGACAGTCTCCGACGGGCCGCAGAGATGCTGCGAGGAATGGGTGAAACAACAGCGCCTGACAAAGACCAGGCGCGCGGCGGGCTGGCGCCGTGGCAGATCCGCAAGGTTGCCAACTACGTGGATGCACATCTTGATCGGACGATTAGGAACGAGGACCTCGCCGCAGTCGCGCGATTGAACGCATCGCACTTCGGCCGCGCCTTTCGCAACAGTTTCGGCGAACCGCCGCACGAGTACGTGATTCGTCGGCGGATCGAGCGAGCACAAGGTCTCATGTTGTCGACGGATGCCCCCTTGAGTGCGATCGCACTCGATTGCGGGCTCGCGGACCAGGCACACCTGAGCAGGTTATTCCGCAGGGTTGTTGGCGAGAGTCCGAGAGCCTGGCGGCGCGCTCGCATCGGCGAACCGATCGAAAGCGTCTGAGGTTGCCAGAAGCGCATTGAATGCGGAGAACGGCAGTGAGCGGTAGAGAAGGACGAGGAGCAGTTCGCGCCTGCCACGTGGGTAGAGCCGAGTCGATGTTGCAGCTCGGCGCGCACGTGGTGACGCCTCGCATCTTCTACATTCATCACGGCATCTACCTGGGTAATGGTCTCGTGGCGCACTACCGTGGTTTCGAGCACGGTCTGCGCATCGGGCCCATCGAAACTGTCTCGATAGAGCGGTTCACGCGCGGGCATCCGCTTCGGGTTCTGATTGAGGCAACGTCCTGTTTCAGCGGCGCCGAGATTGCTCAGCGCGCCCTGTCTCGGATCGGCGAAAACCGCTATCGCGTGCTCAGCAACAACTGCGAGCACTTCTGCGAATGGTGCGTGCACGCCGAGCAGCGGAGTTATCAAGTGGATCGTCTGCTGCGTTGGATTTTCTGGCCACTGCGGCTCACCCGCAACGTAATTGCTCGCGCGACACGCGCGCTCGGCGTGCCCACGACTGCCGTGTCATGTCATTCATCAGATCGAGGATGCGAACAATGAGCGTCAAGGACATGGTCGTGATCATCACCGGCGGCGGAGCCGGAATCGGATTGGCAGCGGCGAGAACGTTCGCCGTGGAGGGCGCGCACGTCCTTATCACCGGGCGGCGCGCCGCGAGACTCGAGGAGATCGCACGTGTGGAGGCACGCATCGAGTGGTTGGCGGCGGACGTCAGCAACCCCGTGGACGCCCAACGCACCGTCGCCAAAGCGATCGAGTTGTGGGGAAGGTTGGACGTCCTGGTCAACAACGCGGGCGCAGGCGTGCCGATGCCATTGGCAGAGACCACAGCAGAGCACGTCAATGCGGTCTATGCAGTCAACACGGTAGGACCAACATTACTGGCGGCTGCCGCCGTGCCGCATCTGATCAAGTCACGCGGATCGATCGTCAACATCTCGAGCAGCCTCGCAACGAAGGCGGTCGCGGGGCTTGCCGATTATTGTGCGAGCAAAGCCGCGCTCGAACATCTGACGCGCTGCTGGGCTCTGGAGCTCGCGCCACAGAGCGTCAGGGTCAACGCGGTCGCTTCCGGTCCGGTGGAAAGTGACTTTCTCAAAGAACGCATGGGTCTTTCGCACGAGCAAGCCGAAGCGGTGAAAGCGCAGGAGCGGGACACGATCCCGCTGGGTCGCAGAGGCGTACCGGAGGATGTGGCGCGCTGGATCGTTGCGCTCGCCAGCCGGGACGCCGACTGGGTCACCGGCCAGGTATTCAACATCGATGGCGGTTTCACGCTGGTCTGACTGCGCTCGTCGAATATCGCTGGCCACGGCGCAGTTCCACTTTCCTGATCTTCATGACTGTCGAGGAGATACTGATGAGCGAAGACATTTCCAATGAGAGGGCTGAGGAGATCGTTCAGCCGTTTGGGCACCTGCTTTCCGTCGCCATTGGCTTGAGTGCCGAGGTCCGGCACAAAAGTGTAGCGGCGCTGAACCGCTTGCTTGCACATACGCTGGCATTGCGCGACTTGTACAAGAAGGCGCATTGGCAGACGCATGGTGTCACTTTCTATCAACTGCATCTTCTCTACGACAAGCACGCCGAAGAGCAGGCGGCGATCGCCGATGAGCTTGCCGAACGCATCCAGATGCTCGGGGGCGTCTGCCTGGCGCTCGCGGCAGACGTTGTTCAGGAGTCACGGATTGCGCGTGCGCCGCGCGGGAGGGAGTCGGTGACGCGCCAACTGGAACGACTCGTGGAGGGGCACCGTATGATTCTTGGTGAAGGGCGTGAGCTCGCGCGGGCTGCAGAGGATACTCAGGACGACGGTACCAATGACCTGATCGTTGGCAGAGTTGTGCGCGGTAATGAACAGCAAAGCTGGTTCGTCGCTGAGCACCTGGAGCATCAACGCACGAATCGCTGATCCGCAGACTGAACGCGAAGTCTGACCTGCGCCTCACACTGCTCGGGGCGCGGTGGCGTAGCATTGCATCAGTCGTCGGCGGATCCGGTCCCTGTGCGCTTCGGCGGGTTTTCGCCGCGGCGCTTACCTGGTTGCGGCTCTCGGTGTACAGAGGGGATGGGATCACTGGCTGGAAAGGTCTCACGAAGCGCCTCATCCAACCATTCATCATCCCTTTCCAGTTGCAGATCGTGTTCTTTCTGTCGTTCGGTGTGCACGGCGTTCTCCCATACCCCATTCAACTGTTGTGACCAGTACGGAGTGCAGCGATTGAGGCTACTCGACCGTGAACACGGGTGCACCGGTGTTCTTCAGAAGCACGACGAGGAACCTCGCCGGAACTGTCTTGCTCGCGTTCCTGCCGATGATGTGCAGGTCGTGGGGTCCTTCATAGAAGGTGTCTCCCGGGGATAGAGTGACCTCCTTGCCACCCTTGACCTGCATGACGATCGAACCCTCTAGGACGTAAATGAAGCCGTGGGCATCGTGACGATGCACTGGATCGGCTGCACCCGGGGCGTACGTCACCGTGATCATCAGGACTTCCTTTCCTGGAAATTCCTGAAGCGGCTTCGTCACGAGCTCGTTGACAGCAACGTCCTCGGAAGCGTGTCCCGAAACAGGGGTCACGGCACTCAACGCGACGGCGACGGCGGCAGCAATGCGCTTACGAATCGACATGGTAGTCCTCGGTAGAAGATAGGTCAGGAGTAGATCCACGATTCACGCCAATCGATTTCTGCAACGATCACTGCATCGCCGGTGACGTAAGAGGACGGCAGAACGTCCTGTGTAACGAACTGCAACTGCACTTCGCGCGGAATCATCGATTGCAGATCGATGCTCCATTCGTGATTCATCGCGAGCCATATCGGCAGCGAATCATCGCCATCGGACGTGGGCTCGAGAGCGACACACACGGTAAGACTGCGGCCATCCTTGATGGCCCACAGACGGCGTACTGTTGAATGCGCGTCGTACCATGCGGCGAGCCTTGTTGAGATCGACTCGACTTCGTCGTCTTCGTTGACGAATTGAAGGACAGCGACACTCATACGACGTTCCTGATTGGGCGTTAGCCCGCATTGTTAGATGAAATGACGCCACAGGGATTGCTGAATTCGCTCGCGACTTGAACGCACCCATTCTCTTCTCTCCGTGTCGATTCCGTTACGGTGATGCGCGGGTTATTCAAACATCTGACGCTGCCGTCGATGAGAATCGTCGTCAGTCATCGAACGAGGGCATTGAAATGAGTTCGGTCGAGCAGGTCCTGTACCTGAACGCCGCGGCGCCGGTGATTGCTGGGATCGTCGTACCCTACACACCGCTGATCGCACACGCTGTGATGCATGCGCACGAGCAGTGCGAGCCGTACCTGTTCAACCACGCCATGCGATCGTGGCTGTTTGCTACCGTCATCGCTCGAGCCAGAAATACGAGTCATGATGCGGAGGTTCTGGCGGTCGCCACTGTGTTGCACGACCTAGGATTGTCAGTGGCATTCGCTGACGGGCTGCGCTTCGAAGTGGAGGGAGCCAACACTGCACGCGAGTTTGCGTCTGCGGCGGGGATGAGCAGGCGCCGCGCACAACTGGTCTGGGACAGCATCGCTCTCAGCTCGACGCCGTCCATTGGACTGTACAAGGAACCCGAAGTGGCGCTGTGCGCTGCCGGGGTTTGGCTGGATTGGAGCGGACGAGGCTATGCCGCGCTTCCGCCATCCTAGATCGCCGCGATCGTCGATGCCTATCCGAGATTGAGCATGAAGGAGCGATTCATAGATGCTTTCAGTGACATCGTCGAATCGCACCCGGCATCGACGTACGACAATTTCGCGCGAGACTTCGGCGAGCGCTTTGTGCCTGGCTATGAGGCGCCGTCAACGGTTGACAGGTTGCTCGACTCTCCCTTTCGGGAGTGAGCTGTGAGTTACGAGATGACCCGAAGGACCATTTGTGTCTTCGCAGGTTCGAGCATCGGCTTCGACGAGGAATTCGCGCAGACCGCGCGCAATCTCGGCGCTACGCTGGCCGTTCAAGGCTACGGGCTGGTTTACGGAGGAGCGAGCGTGGGGCTCATGGGCGCTGTGGCGGACGCAACCTTTCAGTTCGGAGGGACCGTTGTCGGCGTCATGCCTCAGTTTCTGATCGCCAAGGAAGTCGCGCACAGGGGATTGTCAGCACTGAAGGTCACGATGTCGATGCACGAACGCAAGCGCGTAATGGCAGACATGTCCGATGGCTTCATTGCGTTACCCGGAGGACTGGGTACGCTCGAGGAGTTCTTTGAGGTCCTTACCTGGGCGCAACTCGCGCTGCACCCGAAGCCTTGCGGTCTCTTAAACGTGAATCGGTACTATGACGCGCTGCTCGAGTTCCTGGATACCGCTGTGGACCGTGGTCTATTGAGCACCAACAATCGATCGCTATTCCTGACGGACTCAGATGCGGCGACGTTGCTTCAGCGCATGGCGACTCACCGTCCTTCCGTGGAGCCCAAGTGGCTCGTCTACCTCAGAGCCTTCCGGCGAGCCACAACGCCGCATTGCGCACGTAGCAATGGACGGAAGCCATCGCATCAGGTGTGGTGACCAGGTTGCCGCCCGGTGTCTCTGTGACGAAGTCGGGGCTGCCACGGCGCGGGTCCCAATTGTAGTCAGCGAAGTGGTGAAACGTCGACTGGGTCAATGCGGGCCCGTGATCGTTCGACCGTTCGAAAGCCACCGCGATGTTGAAGCGCTGTCCACTTGCCAGGCTGCTGCCCGTGGCAATGACACGCGCATCCAATCTTAGCGGCGGAGGCGCTACCGCGCCTTCGTGCGGATGTGCGGGCAGGTACATCACCGCTCCATTCTGGGAGTTGGAATCGCGCATGATGGGATGCACCGGGAGTTCGGCCAGCACCCGCTGGAAATCTCCGTTGGCACCAGAGTGGAAGTTCGGCCAAAGAATGTACGGCGTGCCGCGGTCATCGGGCGGAGGCACCGGACTCGCTGCATTGTGGGTGTGAAAGACATTCGCCGCGCCTACCGAACCCAGTGAACAGATGGAACAGCCAAGATCCATATGATCACGGGCAATCATGAGCCCACCGCCGCGCTCCCAAAATCGCAGTATCCCCGCGAGGTCGTCTGTGTGGAGGCCGTTGCCCGTGTCAACGGCAAACAGCCAGAGTTCGTCGAAGTCCGCATGCTCGAGCGTGGACAGAACGGAATCCGCTGCGTCGATCGGATCGCGATCCCTTGTCGTTACATGGAACAGAGGACTGCCGTCAGTGTGCTTCAGCGAAGTCAGATAGTCGCGCAGCATCGAAAAGCGTCCGATATGCCAATCGTTCGCGGTGTACTCGATGGTCGTTTGTAGTAGGACGCGGATTGGTCTGCTCATGGTGCTGTCCCGCTCGGCTCTTTCCACGCAGCGCAGTAGTCGTAGCTAGCATGCAATTCTTTGATGACGGTCAGAATCTGTTCTGCGGAGAACAACACGACGGATCCATGGGGTTGCTCGATGACTGCGCGGCCATCAATGGTCGTGTAGACCTTCGTAGACATCGAATGTTCGGTCTGGTCGCTCATATTGCCTCCGTGAACGCACAGGATTGTTCGCGATCGTTACAGAGAACGACTCTCTGGCTCTTGACGTTTTGAGGCGACAGTTGGATCGGGATGTGCTCGGCGCAAGAACCACCGTTCACTTCAACCGGCCGCTCACGTTCGACGGCCATGTGGTGCGTGTTCAAAAGAAGCGAGACATCGCCAAGACGCGGGGAGTCGTGGCGCATCAGGATGCATCGACGAACACAGCCATTACCTCTGTGCATGCATCACGTTCACAATCGAGTCCGAGGAGTAGGAAAGATGAGCGCCATTGCCGTTCCGGGTCGAGTTGTCGTTGCCACTCGCGTCCTCGCTGGCGTGACTGTGCCCGATACGCCGTTGGTGTCGAGAGCCATCGATATGGCGCGCGAGAACTCGAAACCGTACCTGTTCAATCACTCAATGCGCTCCTGGCTTTTCGCGGAAGCGATAGCGCAGGCGAAAAATTCATCGCATGACCCAGAGGTGCTTGCGGTGGCCACCTTGCTGCACGACCTGGGACTCATGCCGGCCTTCACTGGACCTCTCAGATTTGAAGTCGAGGGTGCCAACGCTGCACGCGAGTTCGCTCGCAAGCAAGGCATGTCAGAGCCACGCGCGCAGTTGATCTGGGATGGCGTCGCACTGAACTCCACACCGTCCATCGGACTTCACAAGGAGCCGGAGGTGGCTCTCTGCACGACCGGCATCGGCTTGGATTGGGGCGGGTGGGGCTACGAAACGCTGCCGCAATCGCAGATCGACGAAATCGTCGATGCCTTTCCTCGCCTGCAGATGAAGAGCCAGTTCACGCGTGATGTGTGCCGCATCGTGCAAGAACGCAGGGCATCGACCTACGACAACTTCGCGCGCGATTTCGGCGAACGCTTCGTTCCGGGATATACACGCCGCTCTGCGGTCGATCTGCTGTTCGACTCGCCGTTCGCAGAGTAGGCGAGGGCTCCCGCAGCCAGGCTCGCTGCCGTGCCTAAGCCCGGTCACCCTACGGTCATTGAACGGCGTGCGGGATATACGCGACGCCCAACTGAAACCCGATGTCCGGCGTATTGTTCACGTTCTGCACGTTCTCCGTAAAACCGAATGTGAGCAGGAATTGATTGATCCGTTGACGCAATCCGACGCTGTATTGATACTTCTCGCTTGTCAATTCATCTAAATCCGTCTGATCGTCGGAGTACACGCTCTTACTGACATAGGCTTGCACGTTGACGTGGGTCAGCTCTGTTAGGCGATATTCATACCCGACGATCAGCGTGGGAATGACCTGCGCATCTTGCGGCACCGGGAATTCGGCGCCGCCGTAAGAGACGGCAGCGGCGTCCAGATAGAGCGCGTGGTTTGCGCCACGACGCTGCAAGGACGCCTGGACGCCGTAGTCGACCTTGCCCGTAGACAAGAGCTGTCGCGTTCCATCGACAGGAATCTTGGCTGCCGCCTCAACGGACAAGGCCCAGTGTTCCGGTAATTGAAAGCCGGCGTAGCGCACTCCAATCGTCGGGTCCATGAATCCGCCATCGGTCGGCGCACCAAAGCTTGCGAGTTGCGACGACTTCAGGTCGTAGATGAGATTCACGTCGTTCTTCCTTGCCGCAGGACGACCGAACGAACTGAATCCGAATGTGTCGTGGAAGCCCTCGATCGTGCTGTCGAGAAAGCCACCATGGTACGAAACTGCACTGAGAATCAGATAGGCCGTCCATGCGTCGGCAAGCTTGTAGTGAAACGTTACGTCGAGTGACGCTGATTCGAGATCCAACAGATAGTTCTCGCCTGGCAAATCGCGGATCGCCTGTACCTCTTCGGGACCAAGGTTGCGCCTTCCAGTGGCCTCCAGCGACTTCAAGTATTTCTCCACCTCTTTACTCAGCGCCCACGTGTTCTGGTAACCGAGCTCCGTCTCGATCGCCCACGTGCGCTTTTCAATCGACAACGCGTAAGCAGGTCGCAT
>Ga0180216_1003060_pt1 | contig 13468 bp, 18 predicted proteins | sample eDN3rd37CBELigMG_FD_128879 | JGI IMG/M metagenome (GOLD analysis project Ga0180216, IMG submission 128879) | Enriched Miracle-Growth compost microbial communities from Emeryville, California, USA - eDNA 3rd pass 37_C BE-Lig MG (version 2)... ... | reverse complement strand
TATTATTAAGGGAAGTAGTATTTTCTTTTTCTAATTCTTTTTTTAGGATTTCTTTTTCTAAGTTCTTTTTTGGATGAAGTTCTGCTTCACCCTCCCCATGAAGTTTACTTTCATCCCCCCCATGAAGAATTTCTTCACCCTCCCCATGAAGTTTACTTTCATCCCCTATTGAATTAGGGTCGGATGTGTGTTCTTTTTTGTCCATACTATTTTCTAGACGCTCAATAAGTGGAGTTAAATCATAACCATTGGATAATTGACCTTTATCTGACTTTCTTTTGATCTTGTATAAAAGGCTTTTCTTTTCTAATGATTCCAATAGAAGGTTCATCGCTCTTCTTTTTGAAGCATTATATTCCCCCCAGCGACATTCACAAAGTCTTTTTATGGACGGCCAAGGGTTTTCTGCTGTATGTTTGTGTGAAGCTAATATCAAGATCACATGAAGCTCAGCATCAGTAATACCTAGTTCTGTTTTCTTGAATATTAATTGGTTGCTTATGATTGTATATTCGTCACCTGCAGAACCCCACAACATACGGGATTTCATAAGGGTTTCGTTGTCTTTTTGGTCGTTATTTGGTATACTATTAGTAGTATTCATTTAACAAAATCTCGCTTTCTTTTAAGAATTTCCCCTTTCTTATTGAAAGCATTATTCCCTGATAAAACCTGTGCTAGAGGTTTTATTTTTTTTACCCTATTCACGCTAAACCCTTCAGCTTATCTTGTAATCTGCTGATATTCCATTCTATATATTCTCTTTGGATTTCATCAGGATCGTAACCAAGGTTTTCAAGTGGTTCTTTATAAGATTTTGGCATGGTTGCATAAGTTCCAGCCATACAATGACGAAAATTAGAATAATTTAACCCCATTTCAAAACACAATTCTTTAGTGCTTAATCCCCTTTCTTCTTTAATTCTTTCTAATGGATTTACCATACTATCTAACTCCTTTCTTTCTAGTAATAGAAAAAGCCACCTTCTAGAATGAAAGTGGCTGAATTAGACATGTTTCTGTTATTGGAAAAAAATATCATGTTATTTTCACTTGAAAAGTATGCTAAAAGCAGATATACTTCTAGTTAGAAAACATGAATATGTTAACAGAAACCATTGTCTAGTGAAGGTCGGCCAAAACTTTCGAGCTAGGGAATGGTTTTTCTATTTTCTCTAATTATAAACTATTAATATATGTGTACGCAATAAATGCTATACGTTTTTTTACTAATAATGAAACTTTTTGTAAAATAACTACGTATTAACTCATAAGAAGTAAAAAAGTGACTATTGCTGCAACAATAGCCACTTTGAATAGATCAGTTATAACGTGATATACTTACTTTGAAAGATGGCGGGCTGATTCGTTGAGTAAAGCTGCAACTTGCTCAATGATCATCTCGCTATTTCTTTTTCTCTCTACGCCTTCTATGATGATCTCTTCAACCTCTCCTTTTATATCTCCAACAACCTTCATATCCTCTAATATCGCATTTACTATCCCATCAATCATATTTCCAAAGCAATCAATTTGAACACCAACTAACTTCATTGTTTCCTCTTGTTTTCTCATATCCTTTAAAACATCAATTAACGCTGCATACATGTGCAATTCCTCCTTATTATTTGTTTTCTGCTTTATTGTAGCTAACGAACATTCCTAAAACGAATGAACCGAGCATAGCAAAGGCTATGTACACTATCGTTTCCACCGGATCACCACCTTTAATAAGGATTTCTACTCTAGTGGTTATCACCCCCTTTCAAGTCCTGGTGTTTTAATGCCACGGTCCATAATTTCCACCATGCTCAAAACCTTTTTCCCACATTTCCTTTCGAGTGTATTCAGCTTCTTTGATAATCTTAAAATGTTGGTAATATAGATCTTTTGGATAAAACCTTTGTAAATTCCCATCAAACACAATGTTGTTCGGCAATTCAACCCAAGCATGACCAGCATGATAATCAAAAAGAGAAGGCGAATACTTTCCATGCACTAATTTAACACCTTCAACGTTTTCCTTCTCGTTTACATATTCCCAAGATTTCTTGTAACAAGCTCTAGGATACAAACGTCTCGATTTCCCTGTTTTGTAAATGTCCTCTGGAATAACTTCATGCTTTGATAGTTTTTGTAAATCCTCTTTTAAACTAACTTTAGCTTCTTCACTTGATACTACATTTTGCCCCTTCATGTTATTCATCCTCCTACAAACTAAAGTCCTCTAAAGACTTGTCGATTTCATCCTGAGTTATGCCTATATAACGCTTAGTAACACTTGGAGCAGAGTGTCCAAAGATTTCTTGAAGCATAGCAACATCTTTTGTCCTCTTGTAATAGTGATAACCAAACGTTTTTCTAAGAGTGTGAGTACCTATTTCATTAAGGCCTACTTTCTCAGCTGCTTTATTTAAGATTTTGTAAGCTTGTACCCTCTGGATCGCTTTACCTGTTTTTTGTGATGGGAATAAATAATCATCATCGTTCATTATCCTGGTGTATTCATCAATAGCTTGACGCAAACTATTATTGATCAGAAAACGTTTTTGGTTATCTGTTTTCTTTTCCTTGATAACAATATGAGATTTGTTTTTAACATCTTTAACTTTTAATTCAAGTAGGTCGCTAATACGTAACCCAGTGTTGATTCCCATTACAAACAGAAAATAATCTCTCATAGAATTGTGCTTCAGAACATCTTTTATTTCTTCAATTTTTCCGGTGTCTCGGATAGGCTGAACTTCTTTCAACAATTACCACCTCTATTCAATATGTTTCTTATTTGATAACAAAATAATACAATATGTTTCATTTTATAGCAAGTAGTTTTTGACATTTTTTATTTTTTATTATTTACACGTTGATAAATAAGGGTTTGTAATGGTTTATTAAATGTATTAAATAATGAAACACAATTTATATTTTGTTTCTTTTTCTTTACTCTTTCCAACAAAAAAAGACCCTGCATAATAGCAAGGTTGTGTTGGAGAAACGCATTTTAAGCGAATTAACTTTTCTAACGTGTACAATCCTTAATTAATTACATTTACATATCCCAAAAATCATTCATCTTAGCTCCTGGATCATGCTGCCTGATAGCTTTTAGAATTTTCTTCATGACTCCAGGACTTGGGATATAGTCTTTGTCATTACAAGCCTTTGTGATTGTCTTTCGACTTACCTTTGAAGCCTTCTCTAAATCCTTCTGCTCTAAACCTCGTTTGTCTAGCCACTTTCCTAACTTGGTGCGTGGTTTTCCGATACCCCACATGATTTATTTCACTCTCTTTCTCTTGTTTTTTATCAGTCATTTCCAACAAGGGGAAAATTATACGCATGATGGGAAAAAAATTACGCATAATGGACAAGCAGCACCTAATAACATGTATCAAGACGTCAGGAAATGGCGTTACAAAAAGGAGGAACCAACATGACTAAAGAACAGATGGAAGTTTTAATGCTTGGAGGTAAGGACGTCAATATCTATCTTACTGAGGAAGGAAAAAGACGTCTGGAAGAGTTTTTAAAGGAGAAGTCAAAGTAATGGTTTATCGTCCTACTGTTCGTTATGCTGATGAATTTAAAGAATATGTAGATAGTCTGTTCCATGCTACTAGATTAGATAGAAATCAGATTATAAGGGCAGCGTTATTTACAGCTGCCTTCTCTCCTAACTTTGCAGCATTACTTGATCCATATAAAAAAGCTGACGTCCCTCTTCCTCTACCTAAATGGAACACCAATGAACATGGTTACTGGATGGATAGAACACCGATGGAACATGAGAGGGGGAAGGACGTCAATGCTATCATACGAAGAGAAAATGAAACTGAAAGAACTGCTGAATCTATCGCAAGAACACCTACAGAACAGACAGAAAACAATAGATGTAACGGGCAGATTGAGAGACAAGAACGGAAGGTTTCTTCCAGACCAATTAGAATCGCCAATCAAGGAGGAATTACAATCAAGATCGGATAGGCCAAGGAAGATTGTAAAGGTGAAGGGAAGCTATAATTCATATCTTATAAAAGACGTTTGGCTAAATGATACTGATAAAGAAATATTAGGTGTTCTTGCGTTGTTCGGCCTGTTAACAATCATTTTTTAAAGTAAAAAGAGAAATATCGTTGAATAAAAATAATTCGGTTTAGAAATAATCTAGCTATAGGAACTACAGAACTACAGAACTGTAGAAAAATCTTAGAGTCTTAGAGCCTATATGTTCACTGGTAGTTTACAATTTGCAACCCTATTGATATAATTCTGATAAAGATACATGTGCATCACATGACACACGACATGTGTTTTCAGAAGTATAGAAAAATACAAAATAAGCTATTTTGTAAGTAAGTTTTTTGTAAAAAGACATAATATAAAAAAAGACCAGGCAGTGCTGCTAACACTTGCCTGGGTTAAAAGTTCAATCAAAACACCGCGAAGGCGGTCCAGACACCAAAAAACAAAAACAGAGAAAGATCCACCCGTTATCTTTGGCCGGATGCAGGGTGGATTTTTCTTTTTTTAATTAATCCCTAAAACTAAAGCTACAATGACAGCGAAAAGACCAACAACAAAAGTCATCGCTTGAAAAATAAGCGATAAAACCTCAGATGTTTTCATTGCAGCACCCCCCTAGAAAAGCAAAATGGAGGTGTCAGGATCACCCTGCTGTGTTTGATTGTATATATATTATAGGACAAACATAGGTGTTTTTTAACAGTAAAATGAAATTTTTTTATCCTGTAATAAATATAACCGCATTTTCGAAAAAGCACACCGAGCAAAGAAAAAAACTTCTTGTAATTAGGTTCGTCAAATTACTTCCCTAATAAACGTTGCCAGAATCCTTTCTTACTTTCTTCTTCTCTCTTTTCTTCAGCTGCAGCAATCAGTTTCTTTGTTTCCTGGACTTCTCTTAATGATTGAATAAGAGTCTCATCACGCTTATTTAAACGTTCTTCTATGTATTTTTGTTGTTCATCTAATCTATCTAATAAAGCTTTGTTAAACTGTTCTTGCTGTTCAATATGGTTCAAAAGACGTTCTATGACCTCATTAGAAGAACGATTATCAAGAACATTGTTCTCAGTGTTCTCCTGTTCGTTCTCTTCGCCTACAATCTCATTTAAGCCTTCTACAACAAGTTTCGCTGCGTTACTCATCGAGATATTTTGTACTTGAACATACTTCCTGTAACGCTTCAATAAATCAAGATCACGCTTAAAGAACAACCTCTTGTTACCATCCGTTCTACTGAAGAAGTATTCTTGTTCTTCAATGGCTATACACCACTTACGAAGTGTACTATCTCCAATGTCTAATATGGCACTTACTTCTTTTGAGGTGAATGGTCTTTCCGTTCCTTTCATATTGTTCCCTCCGATCCTATTTACCGTTATTGTATAGAAAGGTGAGGAACTTGGACAGATGGAACAAACATTCTCCCTTATTACATAAAAAACAACAAAAAAACACTTACCTAAAATTAGGAAGTGTTTGAAAATTTGAAATCATGTTATAGAATAAATTATGTAGAAATAAATAAAACCACCAGGGTAGGCAGTTAGGTAAGCAACAAATTTCACGCATCACCAGGATGAGTGAATAACTTTGTCTACGTATAGTTCGCACTACCAGAGTGAGAACGAATATGTAAAACCATATTACCTAATAATATTTTCTTTGTCAACCTTCCGAAGAGGGGAAACTTATGATTCAAAATGAAAATATAAAAGTGTTCTTTGATGAAAGTGGGAAAAGAAAAGACAAACCTAATCTTATGGGAGGTCTTTCGATCCCTTCTAAAATCTATTCTTTACCAGAAATCGAGTCTTTATCCCAACAATTAAAAGACGGCACTGTAAAACTTCACTGGAAAGATGTTACGGGTAAAGCTGATTATCGTGAAAATGTTGTAAAAGCCTTAAATCTTATTGCTGACTATCATCATTTAATTAAATTTAATGTAATTCATTATGATTACTCAATGTTAGCAAACAGAAGAGGTTTTGGTGAGGATTTAATCGATAAGATGATTTACACTAAGTTTCCAGAGCGAATTATATACGGCCTTTTAAGGGGTTATGGGCGTACTGTAGACATAACTACCGACATCTACATAGAAGATTCTACAGAGTATGAAAGCTTCCAGTTAAATGATTTGATAAAAGAGCAGCTGAATATCCAATCTTTATATAGAGGGGAACATTATGTTGTATCAACAAGTCAGTTAGTGCCAAAAGGGGAAGAAGTAGGGGTTGAGATAACAGATCTTTTGCTTGGTGTTATTCGAAATATTATTGAGAATAAGCCGGACAGTGCTTCAAAACAATATGGAATTAGAAATTTAGTGATAATCAACCTTCTAAAAAATCCAAAATTCTACTCATTGATTAGTAAAATTAAGTATTTTGAATGGAGTAACGTCAGAGAGTTAACGGAAATTAATTTTAATGATTATTTACAGATTTTTATTGCAAATCATTATGATCATTGGAAGTGAGCATCTTTTAGAGGTGCTTTTTTTAATAGCAAAAAGTATCCTAAACGATAAAAAAAGACCTCTCACCTTGGAAAAGTGGGAGGTTAAGGTTACTTATAAAACGTCTCCTTCTAAACTGCTGACAAAGAATTTATTGATAATGTTTGCTGTGATCCGACCACGCTCGTTAGGCAAGATTGTGCAAGTATGCCAAACTCCCCTTGTAACTCTTCCACTAGTATCTTTCGCTAAGTAAGGTAGTAAATCTATGTTATTTCCACTTGTTGCAGTGTGCGGTACTGTATTTCCATCAACCTTAATTGTTACACTTGTTGGCATATCAGTTAGTTCAAAGATACCGAACTCTAATTCGTGGGTGTGTGGGTCTATGTTTATGTCCACGTCATGACTATGACCAGCTATTTGCACCGTATGTTGATGTGAAGGGATTGAAAACCCGAAATTATGAGAGTGAGATGGTACTGATACCGAATGTGTATGGTCCGACACTGTATGAGTATGGGAGCTTAACGTGATACTATGGTCATGGTCAAAGTGTGAACCTGTTATTTGAACCTCATGTAAATGATTTCCGTAGTTTTCTGATCCTACAGCATTCTCAGGAACGCCTGACATTAAGTTTAATTGAACAAAACTTTTTTCAGTGGTCGTTGTAGTCGTTCCTCCACCACTGGAAGTTGTCTGACCTCCACCTGAAGCCGATGTAACAACGCTAGATCCACCACTAGAAGTAGTTGAGCTTTCAACATGAGATCCACCACTAGAACTAGTTGCAGTTTGTTGGCCGGCTGTGGTGCTGGTAACTGTATCAATCACTTGTCCACCGGCTGCCATACCTTGGCTATATGCTCTAAAGTTGCTTGTTTTGAAGGTTAAAGCAAGCTTATTGATATTAACTAAATCCTCAGGAACATAGAACGATAATTCTACAGGGTTTTGACTATCTGCATTCTCAGAAGCTTGATGAACCGTAATAGATGTACTGCCCTGGCTGTAAGTTTCATTAACAAGTTGCTTTTTCTCTAAATCTGCAATAGTTGTTTCAAGTCTCTCTCTCACATTTCCTAAGTCAAATTGAATGTCGCTAGGATTTCCGTAAATATCATTTTTCTCAATTTGTTTAATTCTAAGGGTAATTTTAGTGTCTGTATCTTCATCAATCACCCTAACCAACTTACCAATCTCGTATTTAACAACTTGGTAAGGATCAATCAATTCATAATCAATACAATCAACTTCAACTGTTGTTACAGGATCTTTGTTGGCATTTAATAATGCTTTTCCAGTAGCTTTAAGGCTCTCAGGGTTTTTAAATCTTCTATCGGTAAATATTTGCTGCTGTAAACCATATTTGTTTATGGATTCTGCATCTTCTAAATAAGGAACGCCACCATTAACACTTTTGATTGTTAGTTGATTGACACCCTCTCCATATCCCAAAGGATAGATACGGTTAACAATCTCTGTTGCATCAACTTCTTTTCTGATCCCTTTAAGATTTTTACGGTATCTTATCTCATCTACAACCTCTTCAGAAGGCTTTACAAGGCTTAATTTAAACGGATAAGTCGTATCATCTACAACCCATAAATAAGATTCATCAAAGGGCTTAGGAACACCCATAATAGCGTTTAACAATGAATTTTCAGATTCCCACGCATAGTGAAAATACCGGGTAAATTCAACTGTTCCTAATACAAAATGCTTTGTTTGTTGTTGGTTTAACAAATACTGAAGGACTTGAGTAGTTGTGGTGTTGATTCGTTGGTGGTATCCAAATAGAACGTCTGAATGCAGTAGCCCTAGAACATGCTCACATAGATATGTAACCTCTTTAGTTGTGCTGTTTTTAACTGTCCTGGTTGGTTGGACAAAGAACATCCCTATACGTTTTTCATGATCAAATAACTCTATAAAGTGTTTAGGAATAATCTCTTTGTTTTTAGGATCATCAAGGGTCATCGTGAACTGACAAGCACCTAAGTTATTTTGTTCTAATAAATAGCCGATCTTATAGGCCTTATCCAATATAGCTTTTAGATTCATGTTCCTGTCATAGACTCGAATGTGTTTCTTTTTCATATTTCCTCCTAAAAGAAAAAAATTAGCCTGCCAATTTCCCCTTTAGAAGCGATTCCCCATACCTCGTAGACAAGACGTCTGTTTATTCGTTTTGAAATGCGTACTGCGAATAAATGAACGAATTAAACCGGATCTTCTAACAGCCGGTTATACTCACAAAATTGTGAATGAACAAAATTCGTTTTGGGTGAAACTATTACTACGTAATATCTAAAATTGAAGGTGGCGAAGTGGTTTATTTATCTGACTTAAATACATCAATCAAACTTTGCATTAGTGATGTGTCTTTCGCTGTACCTTTAAGCAGCTTAGTGCGTTCTTTAATGAAATCTGTCTCAGCTTGGATCTTCTCAATTTGTGAACCTGTTAAAGGTTGAATCATATTGTGTTTAGGATCAAACATTCCTATATGCTTACCAAGCAATTCAAGCGCCTTGTTAGCTCCGTTAGAATCAAATTGATATTCACCAGATTCAACTAGGGTTCGACTCTCAGGATCAAATACCATAACTGGCTCAGCTGTCATAGCACGTTCCACAACATCAACAAGCTTTTTAATAACCCATTCAGCGTTTATTTTGGTTTTCTCCGAACGTTCTTTCTTTAACTCTTCTATACGCGCGTAAACCTTAGCATTTCTTAGCAGCTTACTAGCATTAACCTCTGCTGCGTTCCCTTCAGCTTTGTATCCGGCACGTTTATAAGCAGCTGTAGCATTAAGATCCAATAAATACTCTTCACAGAATCTCTTTTGTTTTGGTGTCATACAATCCACCTCCATTTAGGGTGTATCGTGTTTTGTTTTGGAATGTTGTACTGCAATCCTGTTGTGTTTTGAGAAAGTACGTTGAATGTAGTACTTTTAGGAAGAAAACAACGAAAACGCTAGATTTATCAAGGGTTTTGGGCGCAACCTTTAAAAGTCAGTGTTCCGTTTTGGAATTTTAGGAGTACAACAAACTTTATGGTCAAACAATCATCTTTTCGAGCTCTTTAGCTTTCTGGCTGTTCCCTAATCCGTTGTCGATCAAGTAGGACAATTTATGCTTTGCTTGGGCTGACTCTCTTCGTTTATCCTCTAATAACAGATATTTCTCATAGAATGATAGTAAGGCTTTCGTATAAGCCACATGTCGCTTTTTATCTTGCTTATGAATGGTTTTATATATCAAAACCTTTTGAACGCTTGTAAGGCTTTCTAGAGCCTTCTGAACGTTATCTCTTTGATCCTTAGCTTTAACTAATGCCTTTTCTAACAATTCACGCCTGGCAATACGTTCAATGACCTGATCCTCTACACTTGGTAAGACAGCTGCAAAAGAACCATCTTCACTGTAGAGGTATTGAGGATATGCAACCTCATTTTCTAATTCAGTTAACATATCCTCTACTTGTTGTACCCTATCGGTAAAAAAATGTTCAATCAGCGTTTTTTCAGCTTCGATCTCCACTCTCCACATCATCAGCCATCTTCCCCCTTTAAGCTTCAGTTTCATTGAGTTTGGTTTATTAATTAAAGAATTTGTGTTTCACTGTTTCTAAATCATTTAGAAGCGCATTGTTAAACCCTTTATAATTAGCTATACCATTTACAAAAGACCAATCTTCACCAGTTAACAACCCGTTAAATTCCCCTACTGCTTTATTAAGTTTAGAGCCTTCAGAAGCTCCATATTCAGCAAGATTTTTCAAAGCTTCAATAGCTTTATTTAGGTGTTCTTCAGCTTGTTTTGAAAAAGTGTCTTTCTCCTGAACCTCTTTCCAATCTTCTTCAATAGCTTGGAAAACTCGTTCTCTAAGGTTGCTACTATTAGTTGTTAGTTCAGCTTTACATTTATCATCCAACTTTTTATGTAATTCTCTAGTTGTGCTCAGCTCTGCCTGGATCATTGTCATTTCTTTTGTGTTCAACTGTTCTTCAGCAAACTTGTATTGTACTTCTAATTCGTTGATTCTTGCTCTTAATTCATCGCGCTTTTCTGCAATGTTTTGATATTTAGGAGATACTTCTTTATATAAGGTGTTTAATTGTTTCATAGATTAATCGCTCCTTTTAATTGATTCCGTAAGCTTTACTTGCTATTGCTGCTGAAAGTGGGTTGCTCTCTCTCATCACATCAACCTCATAAGCCTTAGACTGCTTGTCCAGTTCCTCCAGTTGCTTGTAATACTCTTTTTGCAAAGGTGTTCTGCTGTTCACCTGTAAAGCTGTTTCTAATTCAAAATGATCTTTATGTTCAATTCTTTTTAAGGCTTCAACGTAAGCAGGAGCATGTGAAAGATTAAGTCTTACTGCTCGATGTGCTTCGTTCACCAAACCTTCGCCACCGTTCGCTTTGTGATCCCTATAAAGCTGTTCAGCAAGCTTTTGATTTTGCATTTCGATCAACAGTTTTTTAGAATTATCACCCTTATAATTCTCTTCATCAATCTCCTGGTAATAACGATCTCTTGCAGACTCGATCAGCGCTTTAATATCGTTGTCGTAATTTAAATTAACAGCTTGCTTCTGAGTCTCTAATTCTTTTAATTTACTAGCCTTGTAAGCTTCTGAATATGTATCATCAGCTTTTAGTTTTTTAATTTGCTCATTAAGAACAGCCAATTTATTTAATCGTTCTTCACGTTTTTGTTTTACTGCTGCAACGTTCATGTATTAAGCCTCCTGTTTAAGGTTGTTATAGTTATCTAATAGCTTTTTATGGCGTTCCATTAAGCTGTTCATTCTGCTGTTCAGTGTTCTTGCTGCAAGTTTCAAGTCTGCGTGATCCTGGATGATAAAAATACCTTTCGTTTCATCATCACTAGAAGTGCCAACTGGCTTGTTATATTTAAAAATCAAGTCATTTATGATAGAATTTATCTGTCTACGTTTAGATGTTAGTCCCAATCGTTCGGCCAAGAATGAAATTGGGATACTGTTATTTCTGCCCTTAGGGATGCTATCGAACACTAATTTGTGTAAGAAAGGCATTTCTTGGGGTTTTTTTTGTGCTTTTTTCATTAATTCAACCCTCCTTCCATTGCTGCAGCTCGTTTAGCCCAGTAATTTTTTCTATATTGCTTCATCTTCTCTTTGTTTTCTGGACGTTGTCTCCATTCACGAAGATACTGCTTATTGTATTCTCTTTGTAATTTTTTCGCTTTATCCTCTAACACTTGATTTACCAATGTTTTCACCCCTTTTACATGTTGTTTTTTACACTATTATAATAACATAGGGGTTGCTAAAAGTAAACTTTTTATGGTATGATTAAAGTTTTGTATGCTCTAAGCGTACATTTTAAAATCATTACGTAAAATAACTATTTTATGCACTTTTAAAAGCCGAAGGTTATTCTCCTTTGGAGAACGTACCCGAACAAAGTGAGACCCATTAACAGTACGACTGTATAAATGGGCACTCTGTGAAAATTTGCATCCATACTTTTTTGTACATACGTCCGTTCCTAACATTTTGTCAGAATGGATTCTGCAACTTTCGTTTGGAACGATTGCTCCATCATCCTCCATCATTTAATGTTGTAGTATTTGTTGTGATAGAAAGATCCTGGAACTGTTCATTTTGAACACATGGACTGCTCATTATCAAAAAACACAAAAAGCCTGTTAAACTCTCAAAATAGCTAAGTGTATTTTAAGGTGTCTAACAGGCTTATATAGCATTTATATATCTTTCTTGTGTTTTTGTACTGCTAATAAGAATAAAAGTGCTTAAATACCAAACTGGAAAGTCTGAATCAACGTTCGACTAATTCAGTCCCCTTGTTTTTATTAATAGATTGCGTTAATGTATCGATGGCTTTATCAAACCTTTCGTTCATTAAATCAAAAAAGATTGTATTTTTAACAATATCAGCTTCTGTCATTTTGATGTAACGTCTAGTTATAACTTCTAGGCTTTTTTTATCTGCAATAGGATCTGAGGTCTTGTTCGATAATTCTACGTAAGATTCTATTAACCTTACAAAAGAATCAACTTTCTGAACATAATTTATAATTTTTTGTGTCTCATAAGCTGTAAGTACTTTTAGCAAATAAACTCCAAGAGATCCTAATGCTTCATATTGTCCAGCTGTTGTATGTATGTTCTTTAATCTCTGTATTTCTTCCTCACTTAAAAGGTCTGGATCACAAAGTAAATCTAAAGTTTTATTCATTTCGAATTGCCTTTCTGACGCCCTAGAATTAACTCTAAGGCGTTTTAATTGTTCTAAGTTACCTTCTTATTAATTTGAGTTTTAATAACTTCTAATCGAACGTATAGGCTTTAAAAAGGTAATGCAGCACTATTTCGTTTATAAGAAAGGTAATCTTCTACGGCTTTTAAATTTTCAAACTTATTATTTTTTATATCTAATACTGCTTGGTTTTTTTCTTCAGATGTTAATACGGTAGATTGAACAATTTTCATTACCATAGAATTAATTTCTTTAAGATTATTTTGAGTTTTTACAGGTTGTTTCTTTAGTTGAGTTATTCCTCTGTACCTGATTTTCTCTTCTTCTTTTCTGTTAAGGATTAAACTTCTTAAGTATGAATAAGGTTTTTCTACTCCCTGGTATTGAATGTTGGATAAAATGTTATTCAGTTGGTGAATTTCTAATTCATTGTGTTGATCTTCTGTAAATAATCTTTTTAGAGCAATCAACCATTCTTCATTATTTAAAAAATTATCCCTTTTATAATTAATTGATTTTAACATCGACAACCATTCTTCTGATATGTTCAAATCCTCTATACTATATAACTTAGTATTATTAAGGGAAGTAGTATTTTCTTTTTCTAATTCTTTTTTTAGGATTTCTTTTTCTAAGTTCTTTTTTGGATGAAGTTCTGCTTCACCCTCCCCATGAAGTTTACTTTCATCCCCCCCAT
>Ga0180216_1003059_pt1 | contig 13468 bp, 9 predicted proteins | sample eDN3rd37CBELigMG_FD_128879 | JGI IMG/M metagenome (GOLD analysis project Ga0180216, IMG submission 128879) | Enriched Miracle-Growth compost microbial communities from Emeryville, California, USA - eDNA 3rd pass 37_C BE-Lig MG (version 2)... ... | reverse complement strand
GACCTCGCCGGCCAGCGCATCTTCGACGCCAATCCCCGGATCGTCGAGACGCTCCGCCAGAGCGGCCACCTCCTGCAGGACGGGAAGATCGAGCACTCCTACCCCCACTGCTGGCGCTGCTCGAACCCCGTGGTCTTCCGCGCCACCAGCCAGTGGTTCATCTCCATGGAGGCCAACGACCTTCGGCGGATCTCCCTCGAGGAGGTGGACCGGGTGCGCTGGATCCCGAAGTGGGGGCGCGACCGGATCTACGGGATGCTGGAGAACCGCCCCGACTGGTGCATCTCGCGCCAGCGTTCCTGGGGCACCCCCATCCCCATCCTCTACTGCGAGGCCTGCGAGGAGCCCCTGGTCAGCGCCGAGATCATGAACCGCGCGGCCGACCTCATCGAGAAGGAGGGCGGCAACGCGTGGTTCGAGCGTCCCGCGAGCGACTTCGTCCCCGAGGGGACGAAGTGCGCCTGCGGCGGCGGAACCTTCCGCAAGGAGGAGGACATCCTCGACGTCTGGTTCGACTCGGGCGTTTCCTTCGCGGCGGTGCTCGAGCCAAAGCTCGGCCTGCCGGCGGACCTCTACCTCGAGGGCTCGGACCAGCACCGCGGCTGGTTCCACTCCTCGCTGCTCTGCTCCGTGGGAACCCGGGGCCACGCGCCCTATCGCGCGGTGCTCACGCACGGCTTCGTGGTCGACGGCGAAGGCCGCAAGCTCAGCAAGCGGCTCGGCAACTACATCGACCCGCAGAAGCTCATCGCCCAGTACGGGGCGGAGATCGTCAGGCTCTGGGTGGCTTCGGAGGACTTCCGCGGAGACATCCGCACCTCCCCGGCGATCTTCCAGCAGCTCGGCGAGGCCTACTTCCGAATTCGAAACACCCTGCGCTACTGCCTCTCGAATCTCTACGATTTCGATCCCGCCGAGGACGCGGTGAAGACCGAGGAACTCCCCGACCTCGAGCGGTGGGTGGACGGGCGGCGGGGCGCCTTCGTCGCGCGGGTGCTGAAGGCCTACGAGGACTACGAATTCCACATCGCCTACAAGGCCGCCCTGGATTTCTGCGCCAACGAGGTGAGTGCGATCCTGGCGGACATCCGCAAGGACGTCCTTTACTGTGACGCGGCCGACTCGCACGCGCGGCGCTCCACGCAGACGGTGCTGTACCGGATCGCCCGCGACCTCTGCCGCACCATGGCGCCCATCCTCTCCTTCACCACGGAGGAGGCCTGGTCCTTCCTTCCCGGCGAGAGGGAGGAGTCGGTCTTCCTCGCGGGCTTCCCCGAGCCCGAGGCGCCCGACGCCGAGCTGGAGGCGCGCTTCGACCGCCTGCTCGACGTTCGCTCCGCCGTCTCCAAGCAGCTCGAGATCGAGCGCCGGGAAAAGCGGATCGGCAAGAGCCTGGAGGCCCGGGTGGTGCTCGGCGCCGAAGGCGATCTCCTCGCGCTGCTCGAGGAGGCGAAGGACGAGCTGGCTGCATTTTTCATCGTCTCCCAGGTGGAGATCCGAAGAGGAGGGCGCGACGGCTCCAAGGCGGAGGGGCTGGATCTCTTCGTGGAGGTCCTCCCGGCCGCCGGCGGGAAGTGCGTGCGCTGCTGGATCCATTACGAGGAGTTGGGCGTGGATCCCGCCCACCCGGAACTCTGCCGGCGCTGCACCGAGGCCGTCACGGCGTCTTCCTGAAGTGGGCTTTTCGCAAAAGATCCCCCTGCTCGCGCTCGTCTGTCTCCTGGCCCTGGTCGCCGACCAGGCGACCAAGTTCTGGGCCGTGGAGAACCTGACCCGAGCCTTCGAGGTGGAGTCCGCCGAGACCTTCACCCAGAAGCTCCGATCCTTCTGGGTGATGGAGAATCTGGAGCCCCTGCGCAAATCCCCGATCACCGTGGTCGAGGGATTCTGGCGCTTCCGCTACCTGGAGAACCCGGGCGCCGCTTGGGGCTTTCTGGGCTCGCTCGATCCCCGCCTCCGCCTGCCCTTCTTCCGGAGCGCCCCCCTCTTCGCGATGGCCGTGCTGGGCTTCCTCTATTTTCGCGCCGCTCGGCACCAGCTTCGTCTCCGCGTCTCCCTCGCCCTCGTCATCGGCGGCGCACTGGGGAATTTCGTGGACCGCTGGATCCACGGCTACGTGATCGATTTCGTCGACTGGCACGTCTCGACCTACCACTGGCCCACCTTCAACGTGGCCGACGTGGCCATCAGCCTGGGCGTGGCGGGCGTGGCGCTCGAGAGCCTGGCGGCCTCGCGCCGACGGAAGAAGCGGGCGGCCGAGGCGGAGACGGCCGAGGAGGAGATTGAAAGCCGCGCGTCGGGCGAGGGAGAATCGGCGCTTCCGGAGGTCGATCGGCCGCTCGAGGCCCCCGAACCCGATCCTACGAGGAGCGACTGATGCATCCCTATCTCTTCCCCTGGGTCCTTCCCTCCGGCGCGGTGGAGGCCCTCGCCTATCTGGCGGCGGTGGTCGCCGCGGCGATCGTCGCCACCTGGTGGGCGGGACAGAAGGGCAAGGCGGGCTTCTGGCCGCGCTTCGTCGTCCCCTTCGCGATCGTGGCCGGCGTGGGCCTTTCGATCGTTCGGCGGAACGCCCCCTTCGATCCCCAGCCCATTCCCCTGCACACCTACGGGCTGATGATCGCCCTGGGCTTTCTGACCGCCGCCCACCTGGCGGGCCGCGCCTCCCAGCGCTTCGCCTCCCTCGACGGGACCGCCTTCTTCCTCCCCGGAGCGCCGATCCTCGCCCGCGCGCGGAAGGAGGGGCCCGAGGCCGTGGGTCGCGCCGCCCGGCAGCACTTCCTCGACATGGTGCTGTGGATCTTCGTCGGCGCCATGATCGGCTCGCGGATCCTCTTCATCGTCGTCAACTGGACGGGGCCCGACGGCTACGGCGCCAATCCCGCCCGCATCTTCCAGATCTGGAAGGGGGGCCTCGTCTTCTACGGCGGCTTCATCGGCGCGGCCCTCGCCTCCGTCCTCTACGCCCGCAAGCACCGGCTGAACTTCCGCGCCGTGGCCGACATCGCCATCCCCGGCGTGGCCCTCGGCCACTTCTTCGGGCGGATGGGCTGCATCTCCGCGGGCTGCTGCTGGGGCAAGATCTGCGACGCCGACTTCCTCTTCGGCATCAAGTTCCCGGAGGGCGCGCTCGCCTACAAGGACATGCTCGGCGATCCCGCCCACCAGGACTATCTCCTCCAGCACGGGCACACGCCCCCGCTCCACCCCACCCAGCTCTACGAGGGGATGGGCGAGCTGGCGCTCTTCTTCGTCCTCCTCGCCCTCCAGCAGAGGAAGCGCTTCCACGGCCAGGTCCTCACCGCCTGGTTGGGGCTCTACGCCCTGCTTCGGCTCTCGATCGAGACCTTCCGGGGCGACTGGGGACGGGGCATGCTCTTCTCCTGGCCGGCCTCCGACCCCCTCCTCCTCTCCACCTCTCAGGTGGTCGGCATCGGCATGCTCGTCGTGGCGCTCGTGCTCTACTTCCGCTGGCGGCCGGCGCCCGGCGCGGTCGCGGACGCCGCGATGGCGAAGAGCGCGTAGCTCGGAAAGGCGAGGCTGGATGGGCCCCGAGGCGAGGAACGGGCGCTCGAGTCAGTCGTCGCCGAGGATCCGGGAGACGGCCTTGGCGGTGTAGTCGACCAGCGGGATCACCGCCCCGTAGTTCATCCGGGTGGGGCCGATCACCGCCATGGCACCGAGCACGCGCTCGCCCTGGGTATAGGGCGCGGCGATGAGCGAGACGCTGGCGACGTCCGAGAAATCGCTCTCCGCGCCGATGAAGATCTTGATCTCCTTGCCCTCGATCGAGCGGCGGAGGACGTGCAGCAGGCGGTCCTTCTCGGCCAGCGCGGCGAAGAGCTTGCGCATGGTCTCCACGTCCTCGGCGAAGCTGGGCTCGTCGAGGAAGCTCGCCTCTCCCGTCACGAAGACGTCGGGCTCGATCTCGGCATCGGGGAACGCCCGCTTGGCGAGCTCCAAGCTCTTTTGCCGAAGCCGGTCGTAGAGCGCCTGCTCCGCCTCGCGCTCGATCCGCAGCCGCTCGTGGATCTGCTCGAGGCTGAGTTCGCCCAGCAGGTCGTTGAGGTAGTTCGTGGCGTGCTCGAGTTCGAGCTGGCCCATCGGGAAGTCGAGTTCGATCAGACGGTTCTGGACGAGCCCTTCGTGGCTGACGAGGATCGCCAGGACCCGGTCGTCCCGCAGACGGACGAATTCGATCCTCCGGAAGATGGTGCGATCGGGGTTGGGCGCGACCACCACCGCCGCGTGGTGGGTGAGTTCGTGGAGCAGCTTGCCCGTCTCCGCCATGAGCTCGGAGAGCGGGGCGGGGCTGAGCATCTGCTCGATGCGCTCGCGATCCTTCTGCCTAGGCCCGCGCACGCGGAGCAGCGAGTCCACGTAGAGCCGAAAGCCCTTCTCGGTCGGGACCCGGCCCGCCGAAGTGTGGGGTTTGGCCAGGTAGCCGAGCGCCTCCAGGTCCGCCATGACCGCGCGGACCGTCGCCGACGAGAGGTCGTAACGGGGCGCGATCGCGTGCGAGCCCACGGGATCGCCGGTCTGGATGAACTCCTGGATGATCGCCCGAAGGAGCTCCTTTTCCCTCTTCGGAAGCTCTTCGCCTCGGGGTACTGCCATGGTCGCGGAACCTTGCGCCTTCGTGCCCGGCGCCGGGGAAAGGTGCACGCCCTCGTCGGCGTGCCTAGCTCACGAATAACCCCTCGCCCGAACCTAACAGTCCGAAGGAGAGGTCGCCAAATGAGGAATGCACCGACCGCGTGGCTCCTGGCCTGCCTGGCCCTGGCCGGCTGCTACGGAGGGGAGAGGTCCCGCCCCAAGAACCCGGAGCCCGCGCGCATGCCCTTCTCGCCGAATCTACCCCTCCCGAGCCTTCCCCGGGAACGCCCCCCGCCTCCCTCGGCACCCCCGGACGCGCTACGCGCCGAGACCCGGGGTCTCCCACCCGCCGAGACCGAGACGGCCCCCGATCGGGAACCCCCGGCCGGGCAGCTCGGCTCCGGTGGGGAGGGACGCTGAGTTCGCGGGCCTCGTGAGCGCTTGACGGCCTGGGCGGCTTGTGTTCATACGCACCACCCAAGGAGGTGGACATGATCCCCAAGTCTCGCTTCACTCTCATCGTCGGACTGGTCTCGCTCGCCCTCGCTGGCTGCCAGCGGGGAGCCGAGGAGACCCCCTCCAATCCCCGTCCTCCCGCGGAGGCTCCGCCTCCTCCCCCGGCCCCCAACCTTCCTCCTCCCGAGGGCGGTGAGGCCGAGGATCAGGCGGCAGCCGGGGGTGCCGAGCAAGCTCCCGCCGATGGTGGAGAGCAGGCCGCCGGCGGGATCAGCCCCGAGGCCCAGGCGGAGGCCGATCAGCTCTGGAACACGCTCTGCTCCACCTGCCACGGCATGGGGGGCGAGGGCGACGGACCCGTGGCCGCCTCCTTCCCGGTCAAGCCTCGGAGCTTCACCGACAAGCAGTGGCAGGCCGAGACCACCGACGAGTCGATCGCGAAGGTGATCGTCGAGGGCGGCGCCGCCATCGGGAAGAGCCCCCTGATGCCGGGCAACCCCCAGCTCACGGGCAAGCCCGAGGTGGTGGAGGCGCTCGTCCAGAAGGTCCGCAGCTTCGGCAAGTGAGCGCGGACTAGCGCGACCGGCCGGGCCTGGGCGGCGTCGCCCGCCGCCCATCCTCCGGCCAGGCGTGTTTGGGGTAGCGCCGCCCCAATTCCTTGCGGAGCGCCGGGTAGTGGCGCTCCCAGAACCCCGCCAGATCCTGCGTGACCTGCACCGCCCTTTGGTTGGGCGCGAGCAGGTGGATCGTGAGCGGGATCCTCCCTCCCCCGATCGTCGGTCCCTCCGCCATCCCGAAGAAATCCTGGATCCGCGATTCGATCCAGGGCGGCCGACCCTCCTCGTAGTGGACCTTCACCTGCCGGCCGCCGGGCAGGCCCACCCGCAGCGGAAGCATCCGCTCGAGGTGCGCCCTCTGCTCGCCGAGGAGTTCCGCGAGCAGCGTCTCCTGGAGGTCGAGCGCGCGCAGCTCCTCCAGGCCGGTCGCCCCTTCCGCGAGCCGGCCCAGCGCTTCGCGCAGCGTCGCCTCGTCCAGCTCCGGGATCCCCGGGATCACCTCCCGGGCGAGGGCGAGTCGCGCGAGCGCCTCCCTCCAGGCCTCGGGGTCCACGAGTTTTTCGAAGGCGCGGAAGGCCTCGCGGGCGAGGATCGCCGAAACCTCCGCCGAGGGCGGGGGAACGCGGCGGCTCTCGTCCAGGACCAGCGAGCCGTAGCGGATCCGCTCGAGCCGCTCCACCCGGCCGCGCTCCTCGTTCCAGATCAGCTCGTCGTCCTCCTCGATCTCCTCCCGCCCGAGCAGCCAGTCCGGCTCGATCGCCGAGGCGAGGCGCACCAAGGCTTCGGCCGCGCCGGGGCGCTCCTCCACGTCCACCGCCACCAAGAAGTCGGCCTCGGTGCAGACGCTTTCTTCGGAGAGGGTGGCCGTGGAGCCGTTGAACAGGACGAGTTCGCGGCTGCGGGGCGCCCTCCGCCGCGCGACTCGGTCGGGGAAGCCCTCGAGGATCAGCGAGAGCAACTCGTCCTCGCTCGCCTCGCGAGGCGGAACCTTTTGCCGCACGAGCCGGCGGAGCTGGCCCGCCGCCTTCCGCACCGCCTCCACCGCGCGGAGGTCGAGCCCCCGCGTCCGCCGCATCTCCGCTTCGAGGAAGAGATCGCGGAGTTCGAGGAGGTCCGAGGGCCCGGACCGCGCGGCCGCCCGAACCTCGTCGCCCAGCCCCCGCGCACGGATGTCCCGCTCCGAGGCCAGCGCCGCCAAGAGCGCGGCCTCCTCGGCCACCCCCCGAAGCTCTCCCTCCACGATCCATCGGCCGAGGCGCGGATGGACGGGGAAGGCGAGCATCCTCCTCCCCACCTCGGTCGGCACGTCGCCGCGGATCGCGCCCAGGCGTTCGAGCAGGGTACGGGCGGCCTCCCAGGTCGAGGGGGCCGGCGGATCGAGCCAGCGGAGGCTCGCGGGATCCACCCCGATCCCCAGGAGCGCGAGGGTGGTCTCGGCCAGGTCGGCGCGGAGGATCTCCGGCGCATCGTGCGCAGGCCGGGTCGCGAAATCCTCGCGGGTGTAGAGCCGGAACGCGACGCCGGCCTGGGTCCGCCCCGCACGCCCCGCCCGCTGGATGGCCGAGGCCTGGGAGATCTTGGCGAGGCGGAGGATCGGCAGTCCGCTGAAGGGGGAGTGGCCGGAGATCCGCGCGAGTCCGGAGTCGATCACGGCGCCGATCCCCTCGATCGTCACCGAGGTCTCGGCCACGTTCGTCGAGAGGATGATCTTCCTTCGCGCACTCGGCGCGAGGGCCGCCTCCTGCTCTCGGGGCGGGAGGGCGCCATGGAGCGGTAGGACCCGCAGATCCTTTTCCCGCGCGAACGGTTCGAGGGCCTGTGCCGCCCGCCGGATCTCCGCAGCTCCGGGGAGGAAGACGAGGACGTGACCTTCGATCCCGGCGGCGAGGAGGCGCTTCACCGCGCCCGCCACCTGCAGGTGCAGCGGGCGATCGTCGGGCCGCTCGAGGTGCTGGACCTCCACGTGGAAGGGTCTCCCCTCGCTCGTGATCACCTCGCCCACCCCGAGGTAGTCGGCGAATTTCTCCGCCTCCAGGGTGGCGGACATCGCCAGGAGCTTGAGGTCGGGGCGGGTGGTGCGCCGGAGGCGTTCCGCGAGCGCGAGCGCCACGTCCGTGGCGAGGTTCCGCTCGTGGACCTCGTCGAAGACCACCACCGCCACCCCGGCGAGCGAGGGGTCGGCGAGGATCCGCCGCGTCAGCGTCCCTTCGGTGAGGAAGCGGATCCGCGTCCTCGGTCCGCCCGAGGATTCGTAGCGCATCTGGTAGCCCACCGTCTCGCCGGGCCTTTCACCGAGCTCGGCCGCCACGCGCTCCGCACCGAGCCGCGTCGGAAGCCGTCTCGGCTGCAGGACGAGGATCTCGCCCTCGTCGGCCAGGCCGGCCTCGAGCAGGGCGGGAGGAACGCGGGTGGTCTTTCCCGCGCCGGGCGGCGCGTGGAGCACCGCCGCGCCCTCGCGCCGCAGGGCCTCCGAAAGCCGCGGAAGCACCGGGTCGATGGGTAGCGGGACTCTCATCCGATTCTCAGCGGGCGCCGACGGGGCGAACGTTCGTCTTGCCCCTCCACCGCACGAAGGTCTCGTCGGGCGGGCAGCTCGAAGGCTCGGGCTCCGTTCGGCAGCCCACGAGGGACGCCGCCTCGGCCTCCCAGATCTGCTCGTCCTGGTCGATGCAGTAGCGCCGGGTGCCGATTCCCTCCATCGCCGGCCAGGCCCAGGCGACGAAGCGGCGCTCGCGGGCGTGGCTCCCCTCGGGGAGATCGAGTCGGAAGCAGTAGCCTCCCCGCTCGAAGACGTGGGCGTCGGGGGCGACGGGCGAGAACTGGGCCAGGGGCGAGGTGAGGCGCTCGCCGGAGGGGAGCGGATCGAGTGCGGCGAGTTGCCGCAGGGTCCCGAACTCCCCCTCGCCGTTTCCGTCCACGTCCAGGTAGGCGTTCCTTCGGAAGATACCCTGGGCCCAATGCAGGGCGCGGAGGCTGGCGACCGCCGACTTCTCGGCCTGGACCTGCCCCGAGCCCACCAGGTTCTTCGCACCGATCCCGGCCACGAAGGCACCCAAAGCCACGATCGACGAAACACCTGCGATGACGATCAGCACCTTCCGTGCACGCACGAGAAATTGCTTCCTTTTCGATCTGACGATCGGCTACAAAGCCGCCGCCGTTCGTGTCGGCGAAGGAAGTGACGTGTACGTGGATCGTCTCATGTACGCCAGCGTTCTTTCACGTCCCGGTCGCAGGGGCGAGGCCGCGTGCACATTCCTGCCGCCCCCTGCGGCAAAAGGCCGCGGCATTTCACCGCAGGCCGGGGCGGTCGGTAGACGAGCGGCACCGGGAAGGGAAGGACTTCGTGGGCACGATCGTTGCCTGGGCAACCGCCCTTCCATGCGAGACGCTTGCGGAATCGAGCCGGATCGGCTTTATCAACGGCGTCTTCTTGGCAACTTTGGCTATTCGGCGCACGGGCCTCGCGGTGACGTGTGCCGATCGGACAGCTAACAGGTAGGCGACTTCAGTGGATGCACCTGACAAGCGATCGGACGGTCTGAGCGAAGCGCCCTTCGTATTTCCGAAGTGGACGAACCAGATCCCGCGGCTGCTTCCCCCGGCCACGGTCCTCGGACTGGGCGCGGTGGTCTTCGTGATCTGGTTCTGGTTCTCGCCGAAGCATACGGAAGTCGGGTATGCCCCCCAGCAACCCGTCCCCTACAGCCACAAGCTCCACGTGGGAGAACTCGGCCTCGACTGCCGGTACTGCCACACGGCGGTGGAAAAGGGTCCCGTCGCGTCGGTCCCCACCGCGGAGACGTGCATGAACTGCCATACGGTGATCAAGCACGACTCCGAGCTTTTGGCTCCGGTCCGGGAAGCCTTCCAGACCGGCAAGCCGATCGAGTGGGTGAGGGTCCACCGCGTCGCCGACTACGCCTATTTCAGCCATGCCCAGCACGTGAACAAGGGCGTGGGCTGCGTGGAGTGCCACGGCCGCGTGGATCAGATGGAGGTGGTGCGCGTCACCCAGCCGCTGAGCATGGAGTGGTGCGTCGACTGCCATCGCGATCCCGCCCCCTCCCTGCGGCCCAAGGATCAGGTCACGAACATGGAGTGGGAGCCCGAGGGTGATCGCAGGGCGCTCGGCCAGGAGTTGATCGAGGCCTACCACGTGAATCCCCCCACCGATTGTGCCGGGTGTCATCGATGAGCGAGCAGAAGAAGATCGAGTCCACCGACCTCCTGCCGATCCAGGAAGACGGGAAGACCTACTGGCGTAGCCTCGAGCACGTCGCCGAGACGGAGGAGTTCAAGGAGTTCGTCCACCGGGAGTTCCCGGCGGGCGCGTCCGAGCTCACCGATCCGGTCACCCGCCGCAGCTTCCTCGGGCTGATGGGCGCCTCCTTCGCGCTCGCCGGCCTGGGCACCGGTTGCGTGCGGCGCCCCGAGGAGAAGATCGTCCCCTACGCCAAGCGGCCGGAGGATCTCGTCCCGGGCCTGCCCCAGTTCTACGCCACCACCATGGTCCTCGGTGACGAGGTCACCGGCCTGGTGGTCGAGGCGCACGAGGGCCGCCCCACCAAGATCGAGGGCAACCCCCTCCACCCGGGTTCGGCCGGCGGCACCTCCGCCATCCACCAGGGGGCGATCCTCTCGCTCTACGATCCCGACCGGACCGTCCGCGTGCTGCGCGACGGCGAGGAGAGCGACTTCCCGAGCCTGGACGCCGCGCTCAACGAGCGCCTCGAGAACCTGGCTCGCCAGAAGGGGCGGGGACTCCTCATCGTCCACGAGCCTTCCCGCTCTCCCTCCTTCCACGCCCTGCTGGATCGGGTGAAGCGCCAGTATCCCGAGGCGACCATCGTCTCCTGGGATCCGGTCGCGCACAACGGCACGACCGAGGGCGCGCGCATCGCCTTCGGCAAGGCTCTCGAGCCCATCTACTCGGTGGCCCAGGCGGACACGATCGTCGCGGTGGAGGCCGACTTCCTCCATTCCGGTCCGCACGCGTTGCGCTACGCCCGCGACTGGGCGCTCCGGCGCGAGCCCGACGCGGCCGAGGGCATGAACCGCCTCTGGGCCTTCGAGGCCACCTTCACCCCCACCGGTGGCGCGGCGGATCACCGCTTCCGCATCGGCGCGGGTGAGGCGGGCGCCTTCCTCCGCCACCTGGCGGCGGCGCTCGAGCAGCGTGGGCTGGAGCTTCCGGCCGGCCTCGCGCAGCGCGGTTCCTTCGACGCCAAGGCGACCGACGCCCTCGCCAAGGAACTCATGGGCCGCCGCAGGGGCCAGACGCTGATCGTCGTCGGACGCAACCAGCCGGCCGAGGTCCAGGCGCTCGCCTTCGCCCTCAACCACGCCCTCGGCAACACCGACCGCACGGTCCGCTACGCCCCCGCCTTCCGCCCGATGGAGGGCGCGCCCGACGCGGGGATCCGGCAGGCGGCCGAGCTCCTCGGCAAGGGCGCGGTCGACACCGCCATCCTCCTGGGCGGCAACCCGGCCTACGACGCCCCCGCCGATCTGAACTTCGGCGAGGCGCTGGCCAAGGCGAAGCACCGCTTCCACCTCACCTGGGCGCCGAACGAGACCTCCGCGCTCTGCCAGTGGGTGATCCCCGAGACCCACTTCCTGGAGGAGTGGGGCGACGCCGTCGCCGTCGACGGCACCTACTCGGTGGTGCAGCCCCTCATCCGGCCCATCTGGTACGGCCGCTCCAAGCTCGAGGTGCTCTCGCAGATCGCGGGCAAGCCGCAGAAGGGCCACGACATCGTCCGCGAGTCCTTCCTGGCCAACCGCGGCGGTGAGGAGACCTGGAAGCGCGTGCTGCACGACGGTGTCCTCGAGGGCTCCGCTCGCTTCGTCGAGGTCACCCTCGACGCGGCGGCCGTCGCCCGGGCGGCCGGGAAGATCGGTCGGCCCGACGCCGACGCCCTCAAGGTCGTCTTCACGGTCGACCCGAAGGTCCACGACGGGCGCTTCGCCAACAACGGTTGGCTGCAGGAGGTCCCGGAGCCGATCACCAAGCTCACCTGGACCAACGGCGCGCTCGTCAGCCCCGCCACCGCCGAGCGCTACGGCCTGAAGAACACCCAGCTCGTCCGGGTCGAGGTGGACGGTCGCTCTGTCGAGGCCGGCGTCTGGATCCAGCCCGGCTTGGCCGACGACACCATCGCGCTCGCGCTGGGCTACGGCCGCACCCACGCCGGCCGCGTGGGCAACGGCCACGGCGCCAACGCCTACGCCATCCGCACGAGCAAGTCGCTCTGGCTCGCCCCGAAGGCGACCCTGACCCCGCTCTCGGGGACGATCCTGATGGCCACCACCCAGAGCCACGGCTCCATGGAGGGCCGCCCGATCGTCCGCGAGGCCTCGTTCGACCGCTACAAGGCGGATCCCGAGTTCGCCAAGAAGATGGTCGAGCACCCGCCTCTGATTCCGCTCTGGAAGCAGCACGCGTGGGTGGGCCAGCAGTGGGGCATGACCATCGACCTCAACCGCTGCATCGGCTGCAACGGCTGCATGGTCGCCTGCCAGGCGGAGAACAACATTCCCATCGTCGGCCCCGAGCAGGTCCGCAAGGGCCGGGCGATGCACTGGATCCGCATCGACCGCTACTACGCGAGCACGAACCCCGCGGATCCGACGGATCTCTCCGAGCCCGAGGTCGTGCACCAGCCGGTGAGCTGCCAGCAGTGCGAGCAGGCTCCCTGCGAGAACGTCTGCCCCGTGGCGGCGACGGTCCACTCGCAGGAAGGCGGCCTGAACGACATGGTGTACAACCGCTGCATCGGCACGCGGTACTGCGCCAACAACTGCCCCTACAAGGTGCGGCGCTTCAACTTCCTGGACTTCCACCAGAGGTCCGGGATCACCGAGGTCCGCAAGCTCGCCTTCAACCCGGACGTCACGGTCCGCACCCGCGGCGTCATGGAGAAGTGCACCTATTGCGTCCAGCGCATCAACGCCGCGCGGCGCGACGCCAAGGTCGCGGGCATGGAGCGGGTGCCGGACGGCGTCATCACGCCCGCCTGCGCCCAGGCTTGCCCGACCGAGGCCATCGTATTTGGAGACATCACGGATCCGGCCAGCCGTGTGAGCAAGCGCAAGAAGGAGGCTCGGAACTACGAGCTCCTCGGTGAGCTCAACACGCAGCCCCGGACTTCGTACCTGGCCCGCATCCGCAACCCGAACCCGGAGCTGGTCTCGTGAGCGCGCCCAGCATCGCAACGACGAAGATTCCGATTCCGCCCACGCCGCCCGACGAAAAGCTCGTCACGGGTGGGCTCACCTTCTCCGACGTCACCAACATCGTCAGCGAGGTGACGGAGCGGAAGACGCCGAGGAACTGGTACATCGCCTTCGGCTTTGCCCTCACCCTCCTCGGTGTCTTCGGCGTCTCCCTGCTCTGGCTCCTCTGGCAGGGTACCGGTGTCTGGGGTCTGCAGCAGCCCGTCGGCTGGGCCTGGGACATCACCAACTTCGTGTTCTGGGTCGGTATCGGCCACGCCGGTACGCTGATCTCCGCCATCCTCTTCCTCTTCCGGCAGAAGTGGCGGACCTCCATCAACCGCGCCGCCGAGGCGATGACCATCTTCGCGGTCATCTGCGCCCTCATCTTCCCGGGCGTCCACGTCGGCCGGATCTGGATGGCGTACTACATGTTCCCGCTGCCCAACCAGATGGGCATGTGGCCGAACTTCCGTAGCCCGCTCCTCTGGGACGTCTTCGCGGTCGGCACCTACTTCACCGTCTCGATGCTCTTCTGGTTCGTGGGCCTGATCCCCGACCTGGCGACCCTGCGGGACCGCGCCACCACGAAGATCCGCTCCATGGTCTTCGGCCTGCTCAGCCTCGGCTGGCGGGGTTCG
>Ga0180216_1003058_pt1 | contig 13469 bp, 12 predicted proteins | sample eDN3rd37CBELigMG_FD_128879 | JGI IMG/M metagenome (GOLD analysis project Ga0180216, IMG submission 128879) | Enriched Miracle-Growth compost microbial communities from Emeryville, California, USA - eDNA 3rd pass 37_C BE-Lig MG (version 2)... ... | reverse complement strand
CGCCGGCGAGGATGTGACAGAGTGGTATCCGGCCAACAGCACCAAAACCCAGGGTGCCGCCGATTGGACCTACGAGAAGATGCTCGCGTTGGCCGAGAAAGCTCACAAAGCAGACGCCACGTTTGGGCTGGGCTGCGGTTCCAACAGCACAGATGCGAACCAAACCTGGGGCGCGACCTTCGGCGCATTCGGAGCGGATCTGATGGATGCCAAGGGCAATATCACGGTCGATTCCGACCCAGTCCGCGAAGCGCTCGACTATGTGAAACGTCTCGTTCCCTACTTGCCGTCCACGACCATTTCCTTCGACGATGCGTCGAACAACAAACTCCTCATCGCGGGCAAGTCGGCGCTAATCTGGAATCCACCCAGTGCGTGGGCCGTAGCCAAACGCGATGCTCCTGAAATCGCCAAAGATTTGTGGCATTTCCCCAACCCGAAGGGCAAGAAGGGGCGCCTCATACCGTTCCGCCCCTATTTCTGGGGGATTTGGCAATGGTCCCGGAACAAGCAGGCAGCGAAGGACCTGATGGCGTATCTCAGCCAGCGCGAGATCGTTGCGAAACTGAGCGTGCCGGCCGTCGGCTACGATATTCCGCCGTTCCTGTCGATGTCCGATCTGCCGATCTGGGCTGACGTCGAGCCGCCGAAGGGCACGATCTACAATTACCCGCTTCGCCCGCATCACGATGGCGAGTACTACATCGTCGCCTCGAGTGCGCCACCCGAAATGGGCGAGCAGATCTGGGGGCGCTATGTCATTCCTCAGATGGTTGCCCGCATGGTGTCCGGTCGCACTGCAAAAGAGACGATCGATTGGGCGCAAAGTGAACTCGAAGGTTTCCGTCGCTAGTGTGGTGGATTTGAAGTTCGCTTCTGGATTTGCGGCAAATGATGTGGCGAACTTCAAATCGGAAAACCACACTAGAAACATTAGCCCGATGCTTCTTGCCGGCAGATCCGGCGTTCGCTGAAAGGTGCGAGAGCCGTTCCCGGCAGGGCAGCGCATGATTGCCGCTGCCCTGCCGTTTTGCACCGCGCCGCTTTCAAATCATGAGTGGCGCCCGGGGTGCTCTCTCGTTCAGGCCCAAATGAAATTCCAGATACTCAACAAGCCCCGTGCATGAGCGGGCGACGGCATTCGCTGCCCTGCCTGGTGCCACGAGCTCGGCAAGGCGTCGGCTGGTGCTTGACTGCGGGTGGCACTACTGTCAGCAGCGGCGATGGGAGCTTCAGCCCCGCGGCCAACGCCGACTTGAAAACATGAGCTGCGTGTCGAGGGAGAATGCCATGCAAAACCAAGCCCCGACTTTGGGTTTCATTGGCCTCGGTGTCATGGGCGGTCCGATGTGCTGCAATGTCGTGAGGAAGCACCCGGCACCTGTGCACGCCTTCGATATCACTCCAGCAGCTATCGAGGAGGTTCGAAAGGTAGGTGGGCTCGCAGCGGCCTCTGTCGTTGAAGTGGCTCGAGCGGCCGATATCGTGTTTCTCTCGCTACCCGGCGGCAATCAGGTGCGCGAGGTATGCCTCGGAGACGGCGGTCTCGCGAGCGTGGGCAAGCCCGGCATGGTGATCGTCGATCTCAGCACGACGAGCGTCGCGGAAGCGCGCCACGTCGGTGAAAAACTTGCCGAGAAGCACATCCTTTTTGCCGACGCGCCCGTTGCCCGTACCCGTCAGGCGGCGCGCGACGGCGCGCTCAGCATCATGGTCGGGGCGAGCGACGAACTGTTCGCCAGGATCGAACCGTTGCTTTCCTACATGGGAAGCGATGTCACCCTGTGCGGCGGAGTCGGCTGCGGTCAGGTGGTGAAGCTGATCAACAATACGCTCGTTTTCGAGCACGTTGCCGCCCTCGCGGAGATGATGATCGTCGCAGAGCGTGCCGGCGTCTCGCGCGACACCTTGGCAGGTGCCGTCTCAAAAGGCTCAGGCGACAGCTTCGTCCTGCGCAATCACGGCATGAAGGCAATGGTTCCCGGAGTTTTTCCGAAGAAGGCTTTTCCATCCTCCTATGTGCTCAAGGATCTCGGCTACGCGATGGAACTCGCCGAGAGCATGGGAATCGAGCCGCGGCTCCCCAGGAGCATCGAGAAATATTATCGCGATGCCATCGCCCAGGGACTTGGCGAGAAGTACTTCCCCACCATCATCGACGTGATTGGAAAATCGTGAGGTCGTGTGCGCCGACTTGGGCATCGGTGCCCTATCGGGCCGAATCTTGCGAAGGTTGCGGCAGCCATCTCCGATTTTGGCACCGACGAATCAGCCGCCGGAACATCTCCTCGCTGTCGACGCAATCGGCGAACCCGTCCAGGCGCGCCTTCACCGTGCTGACCAGCGTCGGTGGCTGGCGCGTCGTCACGCCGTAGTTGAAATTGCGATCTGCGTACTGAAACGAAAGGCCGACGAATTCGGCTAGAGTCGCAGGCACGGCAAGTTTGTGCTCCTTCACGATTCTGCGCCACGCGTCCTCATGTTTCGGCATCTCCTCGGCCAGGCTCATCGGCCTGTCCCCACCGACCTCCATGCCGAGAGCGTCCGCGATCGCCGGCCACACGGTCCGCCACTCGATCGCTTCTCCATTGTTGATATTGTAGATCTGATTGCGGCATGCAGGCGTGACTGCCGCCCATGCGCAGGCCCGTGCCAGGAGATCGGCATCGACCGCCTGGAAAATGCGCGGTGCGCCACCAGGAAAATGCAGCGGTTCGCCAGCCGCTTTCAGCACCGTGCCATAAACGCCGATCGCCGGGATCATGTTCATGTGACTGCCCAGCGACTCACCGAAGATCACTTGCGGTCGCAGGACGGTCCAATGCCAATCCTGACCAGATTGGCGCGAACGCAGAAAGTCCTCTTGCAGCCAATAGAAGTTTTCATGAGCATGGCGCGGCCATCTCTCGCGCGCCGGTACGGGTACCGTCTCGATATGGGTGCCGTAGGCCTTCGTTCCCTGCAACAGCGTGACATGCTCCAGGCCGCGTGCCGATTCCAGCAGAGGGGAGAGGACATTCTCCAGCATCGACGCGTTGATCTGCATCTGCTCGGGATCGCGCCATCCGGCAATGAGATCCGGCTTTTCATAAAGCGCCGCATAGACGACGTGCGTGACGCTGCCGAGCTGTTCGATCACCTCCGCCGTTTCGCTCCGGTTCGTAAGATCGGCCGAGATGATACGGACGCCCTCGAGGCCGGTCGGAATACGCCGCGATAAACCTATGACGTTCCATCCGGGCAGCGAAGCGAAGTGTCGCAGCACCGCATAGCCGACAAGGCCCGAGGCGCCGGCAACGAGCAAAGTTCTCTGCGATGACATGGAGGCTCCGATCAGATGCACAACTGGAGAAAATTCCTGATTGGCCGCCATCATGCAGCGCTGCGCGGTGAGAGTCCAAGTGCCTCTCGGTCGAGCCGCGCCGGTCGCTTCATCGAACGCACGCGTGCCGTACGGCTGCAAAGATATCGCTTGCATTTTTGCTCGTGAGATTCATCACTTTGAGCGCCAGCGCCAAAATCCGATAACAACGGATGTACGGTGCATGGTTGGACGAAACGTCAAGGAGCGCCTATGTTTGCGAGAGTCACACCTGCTCGCGGATTGACTGTTCTTTCCGCACTTCTTCTGGCCTTTGTGTCGACAGCCGGGGTGGCATACGCGCAAGCCAAGGAGCCCATTCGTATCGGCTGGCTCTCATCGTTGACGGGCCCGTTGTCGTCTGCGGCAATCGCCGAGAACAAAGGTGTCCAGTTCGCCGTCGACGAGATCAACAAGAACGGCGGCATCATCGGCCGCCCCGTGGAGCTCCTCACGCGCGATACCGCCGGCGAGCCTACGAAGGCCGTCAACTTCGCCAACCAGCTTCTCCATTCCGACAAGGTTCATTTCATCATCGGGCCAGTGAACTCGGGAGAGACATTGGCGACGGTCGGCGTTGTCGCAAAAGCAGGTATTCCCAACCTGATCATCGGTGCTCTCGAGAGCCTGACCAACCCCAAAAAATATCCGCGCGCATACCGCCCTATCATCACCAATGGCCAATGGATCAGGGCGGCAAACAACTATGCAATCGACACGTTGAAGAAGAAGAAGGTGGCGATTGTCGGCGATACGTCGGGCTATGGCACGGCGAGCGCGAAGCAGGCGGCGGAAATGCTGGAGAAGCGCGGCATCAAGCCCGTTATCTCGCTCATCATCGATGCCAACAAAGCCGACCTTACGGACGAGTTCTCGAAGATGAAGGCGGCTGGTGCGGACGTCATCATGCCGTGGACAGCGGCGACGAGCCTGCTCGCCCGCATGCTCAATACGCGGGGCGATATGCAATGGGACGTGCCGATCGTGGGACATCCCGCGCTGATGGCACTGCCTGTGAAGCCCCTGCTCAACAAGCCCGAATACTGGAACAATGCATTTGCCGCGGGCTATCGAACCTCGACCTATGACGAGAACGGCAAGCTGCCCCCACGCACCGTCGAGCTGATGGAAAAGATCAAGCCGAGCCTCGGCGGCAAGATCGATTTCACATTCTGGTGGGTGCAACTCGGCTACGACTGCGTGAAGATCATCGAGCATGCCGTCATCAAGGCGGGCTCGACCGATCCCGCTGCCATCGAGAAGGCCATGAACGAGACCAAGAACCTCGAAGGCTCCTTCACGACCTATTCCTGGAGCGCAACGGAGCGGGATGCCTTTCCGGATGCCGATGCGGTCATGAACATCGCGGGGACGTTCAAGGACGGTAGCTTCCAGCTTGCGCCGACGAAATAAGGCGCGCGCGATGCCCATGCCTGATGGCCGAATCATGCACGTGGATCGTTTTCCATGCTGAACGTTATCGTCTACGGTCTGGCGATCGGCGCGGTCTATGCCGCGACCGCGCTGGTCTACAACGTCATGTACTCGACCTCGAAGGTGCTGAGCGTCTCGACGGGTCACATCTCGATGCTCGGCGGGATTTTCGGGGCGTACTTTCTCGCGCAACTGAAGCTGCCGCTGATTATAGGGCTTCTCGGTGCCATCGCCGTCGGCGCAGCCTTCAACTATTTGACTGAGCTTATCGCGGTGCGCCGCGTCCTGGCCCGGTCGGATGAGCACCTTTGGCTGCTGTCGACGCTGGCCGTCGCCACGATGATCTCACAAATCATGGCACTCTGGTGGGGCACGGAGCCGAAGCCGTTCCCCCGGCTCTTTCCGCAAGGTTTCTCGCAAGGCATCGCCGACCAGAAATACTGGCTCCCGATCGGTGCCACGATCATCGGTGCTGTTGGGCTCGAGATTTTCTACCGGCGCACGATGTACGGGAAGCTTTTCATCGCGACGTCGGAGGATGCCTTCGCGGCCCGCGCGCGCGGCATCAATACAGATCGCATCCGCGCGCTGTCGTACGTCTTGTCGGGCGCGCTCGGCGGCTTGGCGGGTTTCGCCGCCGGCCAATTGACGTTCGCCTATTTCGCGCTTGGTTTTGCTCTGACGCTGAACGGCTTCATAGCCATTGCCGTTGGCGGTCTCGGTAGCAATCTCGGCGCCGTGATCGGCGGTATCGCGCTTGGCATGATGTCGTCCTTCGCGACCTATTTCTTCGGCGGAGAGTATCAGCAAACCGTCGCTATCGGCGTCCTGATCCTGGTTCTCATTGTGAAGCCCGAGGGCCTGTTCGGCTCCAAGCAGGTGCGACCGGTATGACCGAACACTCTCGCGGTGCGCGCATCGCCACTCTCGTGATGGGCGCCGTGTTTCTGGTCGCGCTCCCCTTCATCGTGCGTGACCAATATCAGCTTCACCTTGCGCAGCTGATCGGGGTCTATTGGATTCTCATTGCCGGTTTGAACCTCGTCATCGGCTATTCGGGGCAGCTGTCGGTCGGCCATGTTGGCTTGCTCGCCGTAGGCGCCTATGGCTTCGCGATCATCGCTGGCAAATACGATTTCCCTCCTCTGCTGGCATTGATCGCCTGCGGAGCCTTGGGCGGCTTGTGCGGTTTCCTCCTCGGCCTTCCATCGCTGCGCCTGCCCGGCTTCTATTTCGCCATGGTGACCTTGGCGTTCGCCGTCATTGTCACCGAGCAGAGTGTTGCGCAAACTGATCTGACCGGCGGCGGCGTCGGCTTGCCGGTACCGGGCTTTGCGGCACCTTTCGATTCGCCAGAGGGCTTTTACTGGCTGATCCTGGCCGTGGCTGCCGCCATCACATGGCTCACCTGGAATATCGCGCGGCTGATGTGGGGGCGTGCCCTCATCGGCGTGCGCGATAGCGAGGTCGCGGCCCGCTCGGTCGGCATCTCCGTTTATCGCGTGAAGCTCATCGTGTTTGTCTTCAGCGGCGTCACCGCGGGCATAGCCGGTGGATTGTTCGCCTCTCTGCAAAGCTATATCACGCCCGACACGTTCATCTTCGAACTGGGCCTCTTCTTCTTCACGTGCATCATCATCGGCGGTCGGGGCTCGATCTTCGGCCCGTTCGTTGGAACGGTGATCTTGACGGCGATCCCCGAGGTCGTTGCACCGCTCGCGAAGCTCGGAAACTTTTTCTATGGCTTCCTGCTCTTGGTCGTCGTTCTTCTGACGCCCGAAGGATTTGGCCGTCTGTTTCAGCAGGCGCTGGCGCGCTTCAATCCCAAGGTTGCGGAGAGCACCGTGGTCGCGCCGGATCCGGCGCTGCTGAGGAAGGCCCTGCAAAGGGCCGAGGATTGAGCCATGCTGCAGGCGGAGAGCGTATCAAAGAGGTTTGGCGGGCTGACGGCGCTGTCGTCCGTGTCTCTCGAGCTTCGGCCCGGCGAGGTGCATGGCCTCATCGGTCCCAATGGCAGCGGCAAGACGACGTTGCTCAATATGATGTCGGGCTACTATCCGGTCGATGAGGGCACGATCCGGCTCGACACGCATGTGCTGAATAGAGAGGGCGTTGCCGAGCGCGCGCAACGCGGCATCGCACGAACGTTTCAAAAGCCGCGGCTGCTCGGCCCCCTGTCGGTTCTCGACAATGCCATGCTGGGCGGCTGGCGCGACGTGAAATCCGGCTTCATCTCGACGGCGCTCTCCCTTCCGCGCGCCTTGCGCGACGAGAGAGGCTTGCGCGACCGCGCTGCCGAGATGCTTCACGGTGTCGGCATGGCACACGCGCTCGATCGGCCCGCGAGCCTGCTCGAGCACGCCGAGCAGCGGTTCCTCGAAATTGCGCGTGGCCTCGTTTCGCGTCCCCGTTTCCTCCTGCTGGACGAGCCGGCCGGCGGGCTGACGCCGACCGAGATCGATCACCTTGCGACGGTCATCGGCGTGCTGCGCGAATCCGGCATCGGCGTCCTGCTGGTGGAGCATCATACGGATTTCGTCTTCCGCATCTCGGATCGTGTCACCGCGCTCGACCTCGGCCGGCTCGTGCGTCACGGCACGCCCGATGAGGTTCGCAACGATGCTGAAGTGATCCGCGTGTATCTCGGAGCTTAGGATAGAGATGCAACACGCGACACCACCAGCGGATGCGCTTCTCGTGGTCGACGATCTGAGCGTCGCTTACGGCAAGGCCGAGGTCGTCAACGATGTCTCCTTCACGGTGCATGCCGGCGAGTTCGTCGTCCTGCTCGGCCGCAACGGCGCCGGCAAGAGCACAATCCTGCACGCCATCTCCGGCCTCATTCCGAAAGTCAAAGGGCGCGTCGCGTTTGCAGGACGCGACATCACATCGTCGTCGCCGGGCGAGATCGTACGTCTGGGCCTTGTGCAGGTTCTCGAAGGCCACCGTGTCTTCACGCATCTCACGGTCGAGGATAACCTGCTCATCGGCACGTACGCGGCGAGCCCGCACGGTGACCGATCAAAGCTCGACAGGATTTACGGGCTATTCCCGGAGATGGCGGAGAAGCGCTTCGATTTGGCTTCGCGTCTTTCGGGCGGCCAGCAGCAGATTCTTGCTGTTGCCCAAGGGGTGATCGCAGACCCGAGCCTGCTCATCCTCGATGAGCCTTCCGGCGGGCTCGCGCCCATAGTCATCGATCGCATTCTGAACGTTGCCGCGGACCTGTGCCAACAGGGGACGGCGATCCTGCTGATCGAGCAGCTGGTGGAGAAGGCGCTGCGTCACGCGCAGCGCGGGCTGTTGCTGGAAACGGGACGCATCGTTGGAGAAGGCAATCCGACCGAATTGCACGAAAGCGGGATTATTCAGCGAATTTATCTCGGTTCCGGCCGATAGAATATCGCGCGTAAAAGAAGCTGTTATGTCATTTCGCTCATCCGACTGCGGGGCCTTGGAGCGGCATGGCGCTGAAGCAGGTTGCCGAGGGCCGAGGTCCGCGCAAGGATAGGTCCATTAGCGACCAAGGGCCTCCAGCGCCACGGTCAACGCATCCGGCCCCGTTGCGTGACAGGAATTCGCTGCAACGCGCAACGTGCCTGATGATCTGGCGCGCTTTGGGCCCATTCACCGGAGGTTGGGCTATGACGAGCGGAGTGGAACTCGATTGTCTCGAAGGTATTCGCGTCGTTGACTTTACGCAGTTCGAAGCGGGGCCTTCATGTACGGAGTCGCTCGCCTGGCTCGGTGCGGAGGTCGTGAAAATCGAGAATCCCGGCCTTGGCGATCCCGGACGCCGTCGGCAGAAGGGCAAGCCGGACAACGACCCCTGGTACTTCCATCAGTTCAACGCCAACAAGAAGTCGCTGACGTTGAACCTCAAGACGCCGCGCGGTCTCGAGGTCGTGCGCGAGCTGTTGAAGAAGGCCGACGTGATGGTCGAGAACATGGCGCCCGGCACGATCGAGCGGCTCGGCCTTTCCTACGAGGAGGTGAAACGGATCAACCCCGGCATCATCTACTGCCAGATCAAGGGCTTCGGAGAGGGCAGTCCCTACGAGAAGAGTCTTGCCTTCGACATGATCGCGCAGGCGGCGGGCGGGATGACGAGCACGACCGGCTACGGCGACCGCGCACCCGTCAAACCGGGCACCTCGTTCGGCGACACAGGCACGGGCATGCTGATGGCGATCTCGATCCTCGGCGCGCTCTACAAGCGCCAGAGGACCGGCGAGGGGCGGCGTCTGCAGGTTGCCATGCAGGATGCGATGATCCACTACATGCGCGTGCCGTTCTCGCGCACCCAGCTCACCGGTAAGGCCGTCTTGCGCGAGGGCACCGACCGTTCCGTCGCCGGTGGTCTCGTTCCCAACGCGCTCTATCCGTGCAAGCCGGGCGGGCCCAATGACTACGTCTACGTATTCTGCAGCCGCGCCAATCCCGAGCACTGGCAGCGCCTGCTGACCGTGATGGGGCGCGAGGACTTGAAGGGCGATCCGCGCTACGAGACCCAGGCAGCACGCACCGAGCGGCCGCAGGAGGTGGATGCCATCATCTCCGAATGGACGCGCAAGCACACCAAGGAAGAGGCGATGAAGCTGATCGGCGCTGCGGGCGTGCCGGCGGGGGCGGTGTTCGATACGCTCGAGCTCATGAACGATCCCTCCCTTTCGAAGCGAGGCATCATGCAGACCATCGAGCATCCGACGACGGGTAAGGTGAAGATGCCCGCATGGCCGGTGCGTTTCGATGGCCAGCCTGCCAAGGTGAAGCCGTCGCCGGTGCTGGGCGAGCACGTCAACAACGTGCTGTCATCGTGGCTCGGCATGGATGACAAGCAGATTTCGGCGCTTCGCGACGAGGGCATCACTTAACCGGGCGGACAAGGGCGTAACGTCACTTCAGCAGAAGGCTGAGCGCGTCGAGCCGTCGGCGCGGATCGATGCGCCCTGCATCCATGTGCCGATGAATGCGCATGTTCTTCGTGATGCGTGCTCGACGCTGGCGGCGGTTCCTGCTGCGGCCGCCGCCAGCGGCCTCAGTCTTCAGCCCTTGGCGGGATTGGGACCGATGCGGGTCCCGTGTTTCACGCGCTCGGGCGCCTTGTGCACCATGGTGTAGGCGTAGGCGCCGGAATGTTCCGTCACGATCGCCATGACGGCGTCGTAGGTCTCCTTGCGCGCCCAGTCACGCTGCCATTCGAGCAGCACCTGGCTTCTCACGGATGCGAGCGTCAGGCTCCCATGTCGAAGAGCAGGATCTCGGCGTCGGCGATGCCCTCGAGGCGAAGCGGGCCGGAGGCTGCGATCGCAACGCCGTCACCTTCCGCGAGCGTCTCGCCATTGAGGGAGACGGAGCCGCGGGCGACCTGCACCCAGCCTCCGCGTCCTGGTGCGATCTCGTGCGAGACTTTTTCGCCTTTCGCGAGCAGCGCGGCGTAAAGATCGACGTCCTGATGGATCGTGACGGAGCCCTCGCGGCCATCGCGCGAGCCGATCAGCCGCAATGCTCCGCGCTTCTCCGCATCGGAGAACGTCTTCTGCTCGTAGCTTGGCGCGAGCCCCTTTTTCTCCGGGATGACCCAGATCTGCAGGAAGTGGACGGGCTCGCTCTTCGACGCATTGAACTCGGAATGGCGGACGCCGGTGCCGGCGGACATGCGCTGGACGTCGCCGGGGCGGATGACCGATCCCGTGCCGAGGCTGTCCTTGTGCTCGAGCGCGCCCTCGAGCACGTAGGAGATGATCTCCATGTCGCTGTGCGGGTGGGTCGGAAAGCCGCCGCCCGGGGCGACGCGGTCGTCGTTGATCACCCTGAGCGGACCGAAGCCCATGTGCCGGGGATCGTGGTAGTGGCCGAACGAGAAACTGTGCTTGCTGTCGAGCCAGCCGAAATTGGCCCGGCCGCGCTCCTCGGATCTGCGAATGGTGAGTGTCATGTCTCGTCTTCCTTGCAGGCGGGGTATTCACCGTGTCTGCAAGGAAGGTAGGCCTGACACCGGAAGCGGACAATATTCTCAAATATGCCCAGTCTGCATCCAAATCGGCTACAATAGGATTATGGACAAGCTTGAGGCGATGAGTGCCTTCGTGCGCGTTGTGGCCCTCGGCAGCTATGCCGAGGCTGGCCGCGCACTGGGCATTACCCGGTCCGCGGTCAGCAAGGCGGTGATGGAGCTCGAGCAACTGCTCGGCGCGCGGCTTCTCGATCGCACGACACGGAGGATCAGCGTCACGGAGGCCGGCCTCGCCTACTATGAGCAGTGCGTCGACATCATCGCGCGTGTCGAGGAGACCGAGATGCAGATCTCGCGCCTCCATGATGAGCCTCGCGGAGTTCTGAGAGTTAATGCGCCGATGTCGTTCGGGGGTCTCTACCTGGGACCTGCCATCGCGGCCTTCATGGCGGGCTATCCCGATCTCAAGATCGAGCTGACACTCAACGACCGCTTCATCGATCCGCTGGAAGAAGGCGTCGATGTGACGGTCAGGATCGGCATTCTGCGCGACTCCAGCTTGATCGCGCGACGGCTATGTCCGGCGCATCGGGCTCTCGTGGCGTCGCCATCCTATTTGAAGAGACACGGAATGCCCGAAGCGCCCGATGATCTCGCCCATCACCGCTGCCTCGTCTATGGCCACACTACGACGCTGCAGCGATGGGAGCTGAACCACAACGGACAGGCAATCCAGGTGTCGGTCAACTCCGTGCTCTGCTCCAACAACGGCGATGTGTTGCGTGCGGCTGCGATCGGCGATCAGGGCATCACGACGCTGCCGACATTCCTCGTCGGACCCGACATCAAGGCCCGCCGCCTCGAGGTCGTGCTGCCGGACTACGCGCCGACCAGCCTCGGCATTTACGCGCTCTACGCGCCTAACCGGTATCTGGCGGCCAAGACGCGGTTGCTGATCGATTTTCTCGTGGCCCGGTTCGGCGACAGGCCGAGCTGGGACGATTTCAGGTCCGGATAGATTCGCCATTTGGGTGAGACATGGCCGGTTCGTTCTCGGGACACGAGCCTGAACCATGGGTCGCATTCGAGGTTCGACGCTTTACAGGGCGTTGCTATCTGTGAGTGGCCGGAGAGCGTATCAGCTGTTACCTGACCGTCGGCCTCCTGCCGCGCCCGGCTGAAGGCGTATGGGGGCCGATTTTTCGGCGCGGTTGCTTTCCTGGTGCCCGGGGAGCGCGAACACAGAGCGCGCGGCGCAGATCTGCGACGATCGTATCGCGTTCCTCGTCCGATCTGGCACCGCGGAAAAGATGCACTTCGTTGGCGCCCCAGCGTGCTCCGGTATGGCGGATGCGCGCCAGGTTGACGCTGGCAAAGCGACTTCGCGTCGCGCGTACCGCCAGGATTTTCCGGCTTCCGTCCGCGGCCTGGTGGACCAGAAGATAGATTGCGGCTTTGACGGGCGGGCAGCCGACCAGACTGTAAACCGTATGGCGAATGGAGCGACCCGAGGCGGTGGGCCACATGCTGGTTCCGAGCGGACGCTGAAGATCAACGGCCTCAGCGCCAGCGATGATGGGCGCTGCCTCTTCGTCCAACTTCAGATCGACACTGCACTCCATGTGCATACCCAAACGCATACAAGTCGAGGTGCGGATGGCGATTGGCCACCACCAAGCTCCTGCTCCGGCACAATTGCCGCCGATCCGCTTGCGCGCAACAAGTCCGGTCTGGTGCGCGCGATTTCGACGTAGAGAGGCAATTCGTCACAGGCCGAGGCTAAAAGGTGACATTCGCAAACGCTGCTTACAATCGAATTCCACGACGTGATTATCGAGACCGAAATTTCTGTTGTCGATTTGCAACGCTATTGTCATCTCCTTTAGCGTCGCCGTGTGGCACGGTTGAGGCACGCAGCCGTTTCGAATCACATCAGCCGCATTTCGCGTAACCGCAATCGCGACACGTCCAGCATCCGGATGCCAGGACGAGGAAGCCGACCTGGCAGCGAGGGCAGCGACGCCCTGCAATGCGGCTTCGAGGATGCGCGTCCGGGTCATCGCCGGGCGCGGAGCGGCTGTCCAACGCGGACTCTATGGAATGAGACTGCGTTGGCTGCAGGAAGCCGATCCGAACAAGATGGCTTTCGATGATCTCGCCAATGGCCGCCAGCAGGCTCGGCACGTAGCGCCCGTTCATCCACTGCCCGCCTTGCGGATCGAATATGGCTTTCAGCTCTTCGACGACGAATGAGACGTCCCCGCCGCGCCGGAAGACGGCGCTGATCATGCGGGTGAGCGCGACCGTCCAGGCATAGTGCTCGAGATTCTTGGTGTTGATGAAGATTTCGAATGGCCGTTTGCGACCGTCACGCTCGATATCGTTGATTGTGACGTAGATGGCGTGATCGCTCCCAACCCATTTCAGCTTGTAGGTGAAGCCCGAAAGCACAGCATCACGGGCCAACGGCGGTGACATGTAGACGACGCCCGACGACTCCCCGTCGGGGTGCCCGTGGGGTGCGCCCGAAGGGCGATTGCGAGAGCGGTCAACGTCCTCATCGAAAGCAGATCCCGGCGCGTCCGGATGACGGTTCGTCGATGGTGCGAGCGCGCCCGGTTGCTCGGTGGCTGCCGTTGCGAGCGAGGGCATCGTTTGCGGCGCGCCCGGCTCGCTCGTCGATAGAGCTGACGCAGAGGCGCCTGTCGTCGTGCCCGG
>Ga0180216_1003055_pt1 | contig 13477 bp, 14 predicted proteins | sample eDN3rd37CBELigMG_FD_128879 | JGI IMG/M metagenome (GOLD analysis project Ga0180216, IMG submission 128879) | Enriched Miracle-Growth compost microbial communities from Emeryville, California, USA - eDNA 3rd pass 37_C BE-Lig MG (version 2)... ... | reverse complement strand
GCGTCGTGCAGCGCGCGGTAGGCCGCCCGCTGCCGCGCGGCACGGCGCTCGATGTAGGCCGTGTACTCGGCCTCGCTGAGCGCGGCGAGCGCGTAGTCGGGGTGCACGACGACGACTTCGCCGTTGACCTGGCCGAACCCGAACGACTTGAGCAGGCCCGCGCGGATGCCGTCGGTCTGGATGGTGACCGCCGGGTAGACAATGTGCTCAAACGCGCGCAGCTTCACGTCCACGTTGTCGGCGTTGCGGTTGCCCGGAATCATGCCCGAGTCGAGCACCTGCAGCAGGCCCGGCCAGCGGACAAGGCGAAACGGCGGGCGCGGCAGGTTGGCGGCGGCAGCCCCCAGCGATCGCGGCCCGTCGCGCGCACGGGCCGTACCTGCAGGAGGCCGTTGAGCATCCACGCTGCGGCGGCGCCCTTGGGGTGGCCGGTGAGGTACTTTTGCATGATCGCCGGCAGCGGGTTGCCAAGGGTGCGGCCGAGGTGCGTCATCTGCTGGTTCAGCACGTCCGACTCGTTGTAGTCGTTGGCCTGCGGGCGCCCGCCCGCCACGCCGCGGCGAGGATTGCGCCCGTTAGCCAGCCGATGCCGCCATTCCGCTCACTACGGCGCGGTTGCCGGCGTACCGCGGTGCCGGTGCCGTGGAACGACGCGACGCCAATGTCGTCGACGTCGAGGCCAAAGACCGCGAGCGCGGCGCGCAGCGGCGCGATGCGCACGTCGTTCGCGAGGCAGTCGCTGCTCCAGAACTGCCGCGCCGCGCGGTTGCGGCGCTCGGCGGCCGCGTCGATGTCAGCGAGCTGCCGCGCGAGGCTCGTGCCCGGCGCCGCCCCCGCCGCCGCCGCCGCCGCGATGCGGGCGCGCTCCTGGTCGCGCCACGCCGCGGTCTGGGCAAACTCGCGCGCGAGCTGCTCGGCGCGGTACGCCGGGTCGAGGATCGGCACGGCGTCGGCCCGGAGGGCTTGCTGGCGCGCCGTCGTCAGCAGGCCCTGGCCGGGCGCCGGCACGGATCGGCCCTCCTTGTCGGTGGCGGTCGACACGCCGGCGATGATACCGTAGATCGGCACGCCCATGCGCACGGCGAGGCTCGCCGGCATCAGGACCTGCATGCCGGCGCCCTGCGACTCCATGAAGCCGCCGCGCGTCGTCGTCGACGGGCGTGACATTTCGTGCGGCTCGCGGCCCTGCGCAAACTCTTCCAGCGCGTTGGACGTGGCGCGCATCGACGCAAACTCGTACGAGCCTGGCGTTCGCCCACAAGCACAGGATGGAACGCGGCGTCGGTGCGCGTGTCCACCACACCATGCGCGCGCCGCGGCCGCGGGCAGGCTGCCGCACCTTCCTCCTGGAAATCGTCGTAGCCGCCGACCACGACGACCTTGGCCTTGCCGGAGAGGATTGTCTCCACGCCGAGCTCGACGGACTCGACGGCGGTGGCGCACGCGCCGACGGGCGTCTTGATGGGCCCGCTGGACGAGAGCAGGAGCATGTTGACCCACGCCGGCATGGTGTTGATAAAGCTCTCCTGCAGCACGTCCGACTGGACGGGCCGGTCGAGAAAGCGGTCGCGGTACATGCGCGCGTTGGCGCGCATGCCGCCGACGCCGCCACCGGAAGTGTTGCCGACCTCGGAGACGTGCACGTAGTGGTACAGCTCGTACGGGTCGGTGATGCCGGCGGCCAGGAGCGCCTCGGCCGTCGAGACCAGCACGTAGAGCGTGATCGGGTCGACCTGCCGCACGAGGTCCTCGGGGATGCCGTAGCGCCGCGCGTCCCAGCCCGTCGGGATCTGCGGCGAGAAAAAAAAACAAGCAAACGCGCGTGCGCGGGGCCCAGCGGCTCGCGTTAGTGAAAGAATCCGTCGCGCGCGCGAGACCGCGTCGTCGCATTCGCCCCCCACCTGGCCCGCCACGAGCCGGTCAAACTTGAGAGCCTTGGGGATGTAGAGCGTGGCACCCTTCTTGAGCTGGACGCGCCACTGGCCGCTGCCGGGCGCGGTCTCGTAGACCTCGGCGTGGTCGCCGTGCTGCAGCTTGAACTGCGCGGCCTCTTCTTTGGACACCTCCACGGGCGGCATGTCGCGGTCCAGCGCCACCTGCTGCAGCATCAGCTTCTTGTTCGGGTCGTAGCCCTCGAACAGCGCCGGCTCTGTGGAGAGTCGCCAGGGCGGCGTGGCAGCGATCGGCCAGCGAGGGTGCGTCAGCACCTGGCGCACGCACCGCCTCTTCCAAGCGACGCGCCCGCGCACCAATCAGGCGGATGCCGGTGTGCTTCAGGATGCGCGCCTCGTAGCGCGCCTTGACGTCAATGTCGCGCACGGGCTGCTTCGTCTCGCTGTCCACCCAGCCCGAGTACGGCTTGCCTGAATGGCGTCAAACCGACACATCGACGCACGCGTCCACGCTCGCCATGAGCGTCATCCTGCTCGTCGGCCGGCACCACGCGCGGCGCCGGCCGTACCGTCGATCACGCCGTGGTGGTGCGTGATCATGCCCATGAGCCACGCCATCTCGACGCAGCCCTCGAGCGAGAACACGCCGGTGGCCTCCATCTCCCAGCGCGTGCGCGCGTTGCCCCACGGGCCCACCTCGGCGTAGCCCGTCACGACCACGACGCTGTCCAGCCGGCCATAGTCGCAGAGCGGGCGCTACGGTATGAGCAAGGGGGGCCCATTAGGCGCTACACACGCGCGCGCAGGCACCACGGCACCGATCCAGGTCCAGCAGCTCGCACGCGGGCCCGCCGAGCGCCTTGAGCTCGGCGTACGGCCGCAGCCGCGGGAAGGGCACCTGCACGTTGGCGCGCGGCTCCACCGGCCGCGGCGGCGTCGCGGCGGCCGACGCAGTGGCCGCCGCCGGTTTTCCCGTGAGGACCTCCTGGTCCAGCGCCGAGTCCCTAGCCGCCGCGGCCACGAGACGGGCAGGGATCCGCGCGGGGTTCGTCAGCCACCTCTCCAGTGTGGGCGTCGTTGGCCGCTGGGTCCCGGGGGCGTCTTACTTGAGCAGCGCCTGCTTGCTCGCCGCGGTGTCGGTCAGTGTGACGCGGATGCGCTGCAGGGTCTCGTTCAGGTGCTCCAGCCGGTCCAGGCCGCCGTTCAGATTGGCGCGCACGGGCGCGTGCTGCGCGAGCCGCACGATGTTGGTGTGCAGCAAGCCCAGCAGGTTGAACGCCTGCGGCCGCATGGCGCGTTTTGGCGTGCGTGCGCGGTGTTAGCCCAGACGCGCGTGCTGCCACAGATGGATGGCACCGGTGCGCGCGTACCATCTCCTTGGTGGAGAAGGTGCGCGCGCCCAGTTCCTCAATGCCCTGAGCGACAATGTTGTTGCTCGACATGAGGCCGGTGCCGCGCGTCCAGCCGATCGTTGCGCCCGCAATGGACAGGTAGCTATGACGTCCGAGGCGGCACTGCAGCTCTGGCCGCGATTAGCAGGGACCGTTACATCGCCGTGCCACTGGCACGGGTCGTCGTCGTACCTGCCCCAGCTCTCCGAGTGCCAGCGGTTGAACAGTGTCTCGAGGCCCAGCTTGGACTCGGCGTACAGGCCGTCGCCGCCAAAGACGCCGTGGTTGGGCGACAGCGGCAGGAGCACGTGTGCGGGCCGCGTATCGAAGCCGCGCGCCGCCTTTTGCGTCTTGATGGCGCCGAGCAGCCGCAGGACGTTAGTCAGCATCATGCGGTGCGCCAGCTCCGAGTGGCCGTCGATGTCGGTGATCTCGCGGCCGTTCTCGGAGAGCGCCGCGAACGGCAGCACAAAGTCGAGGTCGCGGCCGAGGCCGCCGGCGCGGTCGTCGTAGATGTAGTCGACGAGCGCGCGCGTGTCTTCGATCGACGCGGCGTTGAACGGCACCAGAATGAGCCGCGCATCCCGCGCGCCGTGCCGCTCGTACATGGCGCGAAACACGTTGGCCGTCGCGGCCGAGAAGCTCGACGTGGTGGCAATCACCGTCGCGCCGCCGGCCAACAGGGCGCTGACCATCTCGGCGCCGATCGAGCCGCGGCCGCAGCCGGTGACGAGCGCCGTCTTGCCCGCGAACGAGAGGCCCTCCTTGGCCAGGGTCATCAGGCCGTCAAAGTAGAGCGCCGTGAGCTGCGGGTCGTAGTCCCAGCCGCCGGGCGCCGCCGCCGACTCGGACATCAGGTACAGCAACGGCCGGCGCTCCTCGGTGCGGGGGCCCGTGCCGTTGTGATGGTGGTGCCGCCCCCCGCGCCACCGCGTCGAGGGGCTCGTGGCCGACGCGACCACCGGCACCATCGCCTTGGCGCCGCTGCCGTTGCTCGCGGTGGTGATGGTGGTGGTGGTGGTGGCGCTGCCGGTCGCGACGGCGGCGGGGCGGGGCGCGCGGCCGCGCGGCCGGCTGTCGGTGGCGCCGTCGGCCTGCACCGCCGCCGGCTGCGCCGGCGGCTGCGGCGAGCCGATCTGCGAGCTGGCGCGCGAGCGCGGCGCGCTGCCACCGGCCGACGCCGCGGTCGAGGACGCAGACGCCGCGGGCAGGCTCGGCGACGCCGCGCTCACCGCGGCGACGGCGGCGACCAGCGCGGCGGCCTCGGGCCGGTCCAGCACGACGGGCCGGTCGTCGGCGAGGCCCGCGTGGCGCGCCGCCGCGCGGCGCGACGGGGGCGCGGCGGCCACGCGCACGGGCCCGCCGAGCTCGTGGATGATGCTGCGCAGCCGGCGCTGCAGCCGCTGGTTGCCGCCGTACGTCGCCAGCTGCTGCGCCAGGCGGCGGACGGCGCGGTGGCTCGCGCGGACCAGGTCCGGCATCGGCGACACCACGAGCGTGAGCATGTTGCCGCGCTTCATCTCGCGCACGTAGTCCTCCATCTTGCGCACGTTGGCGCGCGGCACCTCGCTGTACCGCAGCTGCCCGTGCTCGTCGATCGTCGTCGACGGCGCCGTCGGCACCGACACGTCGCGCGTGCGCGGCAGCGCGGCCATGTCCATGGCGGCCGCGGCGGCGGCCATCTCGCGCACGTTGTCGGCGAGCGGGATGCCGAGCACGCACGCGTGCTCGTACAGCGCGCGGTCCACGGGCCCCGTCGCGGCGGGCGCCGGCGGGCGGCCGAGCTTGCCGTCCGCGACGGCGCGGCTCATGGCCATGTACCGGTCAAAGAGCCGCGTGAGCGCCGGGTAGGCGCGGTTCATGAGCGCGATGGCGCGCTGCACCGTCTCGCGGTCGACGGAGCGCAGGCGACCAAAGAGGATGTCGTAGTAGAGCACGAGCGCCTCCTGCCGCGCCCAGTTCCACCACGCGTCGTAGTGGCGCGCCTTGCGCGGGTCGAACGCGGCGCGGATGCCGTCCGCGTACTTGTCGCCGTGCTCGTTGCGCCAGCGCTCTACCTCGCGGCGCAGCTCCTCCGCCTCGGAGGCGGCGGCCTCGGCGAGGTGGTGGCCCTCGCGCAGGTTCAGGCCGATGAACTGCGCGAGCAGCTGGATCTGGTCGCGGACGTGCGCGTCCTGCCGCTTCTCAAACTGCGTGAGCGCCGCGCTCGAGACCGGCGCGCCTCCCACGGCGGCTGCTGCAGCCGCGCCGGCGGCGGTGCTCCCGGCGGCGGGGCTCGCCGTCAGCGGGACGCCGCGCACGCGCGCATAGTCGGCGACCGTTTCGTCGAGCCACGCCATCGCCGCGGCCTCGTCGGCGAGGCGCACCGGCGGCTCGAGCGTGAGCGCGTGCAGCAGCACGCCGTCCTGCCGGCCGGGGCCGAGCGCCCAGCGCGCCTCCATCCGCGCGCGCAGCGTCGGCAGCGTCACGCCGCCGGGCATCTTGGACGACACCAGCCGCGCGATCATCGCTGCCGACACGGGGCCCCGGCCCGTGTACGCCGCGCCCGTCGGCGACGCCGCGAGGTCGGCGAGCGCGCTGTCGGCGGCATTGTCGCCGAGCGCGCTGGCCGACGTGGCGGCGAGCTCCTTTTGGATGTCGCCGAGCAGCTCGTTCTGCAGCGTCGACTTGCCGGCCGCCACGGCCTTGAGCGTCGTCTCGGGCGGCACGTCGTCGACGCGGCGCTTGAGCTTGGCGGCAACGAGCACCTGCAGCACTTCGAGCGCCCGCACCGGCTGGTCCGGCACCGCCACGGGCGGGCCGACCACGACCGCCGGCGCCGCGGCGGCGGCGACGTCGGCGGACGCCGCCGCCGTCGGGCCGAGGCCGAGGCTGTAGTGCTGGCTGTACGCGGTGGCAGCGGCGTCGAGCCACTGCCGCGCGGCCGCCTCGTTGGCGAGGCGCGCGGCGGGCTCGAGCGTCAGCGCCACCAGCAGCACGCCCTCGGTGCGGTGCGGGCCGAGGCCCCACGCGGCGGCCAGGTGGTTGCGTGCCGCAGCGGCGCCAAACCCGCCGGGCAGCTTGGCACTGAGCATGCGGCTCACCAGCGCCGACGTGACGGGGCCCACGGGGCCCGGCTGCCGCAGAGCGGGGCCGCCGCCGGCCTGCTGCAGCGCCGCCGCTAGCTCGGCCAGCGGCAGGTCTTCCGCCTTCTCCACGGCGGGCCCGCCAAACTCCTTGTGCAGGTCGCCCAGCAGCTCGTTCTGCAGCGTCGACTTGCCGCCCACCAGGTCTTTGATCGCCTTGCCCAGCGGCACCTCGGCCAGTGGCTTCTTGAGCTTGGCGGCGGCGAGCGCGTGCACAATCTCGATGGGCTGGATGGGCGCGTCCGGCACCGGCGCGCCGGTGGCCACGCGCGGCATCGCCGCCGGTGCCGGTGCCGGTGCCGGTGCAGCGATGGCCGCGGGCGCAGGTTGCTTCGGCGTGCCCGCTGCAGCCGCACCTGCAGCCGGTGCGGCCGGAGGCGCGGGTGCGCCGGCTTCGTCCTCGTAGTAGATCGCCGCGCGGTCGCGCGTGTAGCACAGCAGCTCGCGCCGCAGCGTCGTGGCCTCGTCCGCGGCCTCGTACTTGAACTTGAGCGTGCGCGCGGCCATGTTGCTCAGCGTCGGGCCCGGCCCGATCTCCACGAGGCGCTCCACCTTGTACTCGCCAAAGAGGTAATCCTGCGTCTCGATCCAGCGCACGGGCGACGCAAACTGGTAGGCCAGCAGCTCGATCAGGATGGTGTAGCCCACGAGCTGGCGCTGCGCCGGGTCGCCGAGGTCCACGGGCCCGGCCTCGTCGTCCTCCATGGCCTCCGTCGACGTCGCCGCCGCTGCCGGCGGCGCCGGCGGCGCCGCCGTCTCCCCGGGCTTGGGCCACCGGCGCAGGAGGCGCGCCAGGCGCGGCGAGCCGCAGGTGGCGTGCACGAGCTCGGCGTACTCGCGGTCGACGCGGAACGGCACCGCGACCAGGTTGGGCACGTACTTGCCCGACAGCAGCGCGACGTCGACGTCGGCGGGGTTGATGCGCTGCGCGAGGTACGCGCGGAACGGCGCGACGCCGGAGCGCAGAAAGTGCGAGTGGAAGGGCACGTCGATGCCCGGCAGCGGCACGGTCGCGTCGCCGCGCGTCAGCTCCAGTACGCCGCCGCTGGCCGCGGCGGCGTCGCGCAGCGCGCGCACGGCGGCCAGCTCGCGCTCGATGGCCTCGCTCAGCTGGCGCGCCACCTCGGCGAGCGACTGCGTCGCCAGCATGCGCGCAACGTCGACCTTGCGCGCGCGCAGCTCGTTGAGCACGCGCGTGAGCGTCTCGAGGTTGACGACGTCGCCGGCGACGACATACTGCCAGTGCTCGACGTTGTAGTTGACAATCTCGAGCAGCGCGCCGGACGCGCGGGCGATCTGGTCCACCACAAAGCGCAGCGCGGGCTCGCCGAACGACTTGCCGACACGCGACGGGTTCACAGCGCACATGCCATACTGCGACCGGCCCGCGGCGTCGCGCGGCACCGCCGTCTGCAGGGCGTACGATGGAAGGGGGGGAGGGGCGCGGCGGTGTGGGGCCGCGTGAGCGAGAGGCTCCCCCCGTCGTTGTGGCGGTGGTGGGAACTCTAGGTGGGGGCGAGGGCGCGCACCTGCATGGTCATGCCGCGGTAGAAGACGACGTCGACGAGCGCCTCGATCGGCAGCACCTGGCCGATGGCGGCCAGGGCGGCGTACTCGCCCAGCGAATGGCCGGCAAACGCCGAGTTCTCGCGCACCAGGCCCTGGTGCTTCATGCTGTCGAACGCCGCCTGGCCGGGTTCCATCGGCGGACGTCGTCGCAGCGTCGGCGTGTTAGAGCGACGCCAAACTTGGGCACAGCAGGGGTTCAGCGTGCCCGCGGGACGCCGTGCCTTTTGCATGAGGGTTAGGGCCGGCTGCGTGAACTGCGTGGCGTTGAGCAGGCCGGTGGGCGAGCGGAAGGTGTACGATTCGGACGCGTCGGTGATGGTGGGGAAGAGCGGCAGCGTCGTGATGGCGCCGTCGGCGTCGGCCACATGGTACTTCATCGCCTGGTAGTTTTTGCGGATCTGCGCGCCCTTGGGCCCGCCAAAGTGCACCGAGAGCTACAAGCCCAGGCGCTCCGCGAGCCCCCTGGCGGTGGCGTCCGTGAGTCCAGCAGCGCAGCGTGGGTGTCCCTTGGCAGCCGCTTCGAGGGTACCTCCTTGGGGTTGTTGCGCACGATTTCGAGGATGGAAAACCCGTAGTTCTTGACAAAGTGTGCGTCGGCACGGTCCCAGATGGCCCGCGCGACCGCCGACGACGCGTACAGGTCCATGCCCATGCCCTGGTCGGCAGTGTGCTCGCAGCCCCCGGGGGATGGCCCGCGGCGGTCAGCGTGGCGGTCGCGCCATGCGCACGACGCACGGCGCTTGCGCACCTTTTCTTGGCTGCCCTGGCCGGTGAACACGTAGGCGGTGACCGGCTGGTCCACCTCGGCGGTGCCGCGCAGCACGACGGTGCCGGCGCGATTGGTCGTCTCCACCTTGATGACCTTGCGGCCGGCCCGCATGCCAATGTGGTACAGCTGCCGTGTAAAACCGCAAGATGGAACTGGAGAGTGCAAACGTGAGCGCGCCCAAAACTAGTGGGCATTTGCAAATGCTGGCAACAGTACCTGGGTAAACAGCTGCTCGCCGGGCAGTACCATGTCGGTGAACTCCACGTCGTAGGCGAGGACGCGGTGCGGCTGGTTGTCCGCCGCAAAGATCTCCACCAGCCGCCGGGCGGCGGCCGACGTCCACATGCCGTGGGTGATGGTGCCCGGCTGTGATTGACGTACGTGGCAAGGGGCGGCGTCGCTTGTTACGAGGGACAGAGCCGGGCAGTTGAGACAGCTAGTCCCGCGTCCGTACCAAGCCGGCCAGGTCGGCGATGTAGGGGTTGACGTGGATCGGGTTGGTGTCCCCCGACACGCGGGCGTACGGCTCGTTGGAGATGGGCACGGCAAACGACACCGACTCCAGGGACGCCTCGGGCACCAGCGAGCGCGGCTCGCCGCCAAACAGGGCGACGGTCTCGCCCGCCGCGCCCTGCCGCTGCAAGTAGGCCAGCACTGGGTTGCCGTGGCACTGGCGCACAGCGCTCGCGTCGGCGGGCCAGACGCGTGCGGCGGTTAGAGCCACGCTGCAGGTTTTCACCGGCGGTGTTGAATCGCGGTGCGTACGTTGGACGCTTCCAGCTGGACGTGGCCAACGAGCATGGCCTCCTTGGTGGTCGTCTCGGCGTGCACCGTACCCCACGTCTTGAGCCGCGACCGCGTCGCGGCGTCGGCGAACCTAGTTGTAAGCGCCGACACGGCACCAGGAACCGCACGCGTGAGCTGCCGGCTAAAGGCCGGCGTGCTACGGCCATGCCCGATCCTACTGCTCCGACGTGTGCAGGGCGAACGTGAGCGCCACGCCGGCCGTAAGCAAGGCGGCCGCGGCCGGGTTGTCCTCGACGGGCTTGAACCACGGTTTGGCGCGCAAAATCGCCACGTCGCGGTCCGTTTTCAGCACCAGCTGCCCGACCGGGAGGTGCGGCAGCATCGGCCGATGCGGGGCGCGCGGTCAGCAACCGCTGCCCTCTGTGGTCTTGGGTCGGAGCCGGCGCAGCGAGGGGGGCGGGCCGGGCGTACGCGCATGGACGGCTCGTCGCGCTCCTGGAACGCGGCGGCAAAGTCGTTGCCAAAGTCGCCGCGAATGAAGAAGGCGGATGTGACCTCCATGACCTCCTGGTCGCCAACGGACAGGCGGCCCGCCACTTCGATGCGCTTGCCGGTGTCGCTCGGCATCACCGCACGGATGCGCGCGCGACACGCAATCTTGTCGCCCTCCTGAGATGGGTGCAGGACAACGCAGACGCTGCAGCAGGGGGGAATGGGTTGAGCCACAGCCACGCGGTGTGCCATGTCAGGTGCGCGCGAGGGTACTTGGCGCAGGCCGGCGTGGTTCAGCACACGGAAGCCGTTGGTGAGGTGGACGAGCCGCAGCAAGTCGCCGTCGACCGCGTCGGCAAAGAGCGAGCGGATCACCGCCCGCCACGCCGCCACCATCGCCAGGTCCATCGGCGCTGGTGGGCGTCAGCACACGTGCGGCAGTGTACGGCAACGGCGTCAGGTTTGCACGACCCCCCTGGCAGCGGGCAAGTGGGCGACGGGCCATACCGGCGAGGCGCGGCTGGCTCTTGTCGACGTAGACCGCAGCCTGGTTGCCGACCACGCGGCAAAAGTCGAGCACCTCGTCGCGCGAGATGTTGTGCTCGCAGCAGAGCGCTGCGGCGGCCGGGCGATGCACACGCGTGTTGTCGCGGGCGCCGCGTCAGCCGTGGACAGCTAGCACCGTTGCATGACCGCGGCACGCGTACCGTCTTGCGACGCGACTTGCACTTGCGCGAGGGGGCTGCCGAGCCAGAGGCGCGCATAAAAGTCTAGACGGCGTGGCGCTTGGCGCTATCCTCACGACGTCGCCGTCAGCATTCCCGCCAGCATCTGATGGCCGCGACCGCTATTTCGCACGTCACCTTTGATCCGCGCGTTGCGGCCGTCCATGACCTCGTGGATGGGATACGCGGGCTGGGTCGGCACGAAACGGAAGAGCAGCCGCAGCGCCAGCGCCGGCGAGCGACGGTCGACGCGGTGGTGCACGACCACCTCCACCTCGCTCGGTGCCGCCGCCGCCGACGGGCGCACCGCAATCGCGCACTCGGCGTCATCCAGCTCGTCCGCGGCCGTGCCCATCGGCGCGACGGCACCGTCAAATACATGCAGGCACGGCGTACGGGGCAAGCCGGTGAGGCGCCACAGCTGGCCCGGCCGCGGCCGCAGCAGGCGCTGCACGGGGGACACTTCCAGCCGGTGGCCGCGCACCACGGTCGGCGTCGTCAGCAACGCGCTCAGCGGCGAGCCCGAGCTGCAGTCCGTCCCCAGGCCACGTGCCAGCGCGCTTTGGCACGGTGAGCGCCGCAAATCGCCGCGCGTGCCCGCGCGCGCATGGTGCACGTACGGCAGCTGGGCGGCCACTTGCGCAAGCCACGCGCGGGCGTCGGACGCATCCTTGGGCTCGGTCGGCACGCGGAACGCCACCGTCGCGGGAGCGGCGCCGGGACCCGCCAGCGCCCCCGATCCCGCCGCACGCGCGACGTGGGCGCGCGTCGCCACCAGGGGCACACCGTCGGTGGCGCAGCGCGTGCTGACGTGCTCGGCCAGACCGGCCATGATGCCGTCGAGGATGGTCTGCGCCGGCTCGTCCGCCACCGTGGAGTACCTGGGGCCGGGGAGGAGGGGCAGGGCCAGCAGTGTGCGGCCGCGCCGCCAACACATTAGTGGAGCTACCTGGTGAGACGGCGAGCGTGGGGCCAGGCACGTACCGAACGGCGACGGGCCCTTGCAAAATGCACACGCGCTGCGGATCCTTGTCGACGACGGCGTTGACGTCCTCGGACTGCCACAGCGAGTCCTTCTTGAACCACGTCTCAAAGTTGTCGTCGAGCGCGGGGACGAACGGCACCGGCTTTTGTCCGCGCCGCCCAAACAGGGCCAACATGTAGAACACATCTGTGTGCGCACGGAAGCAACGGCCACGGTGCAGCCCGCGTGAGATGATGCGCCAAGGTGGACGGCGTCGCGCCGGGCTGCCGCTGCCGCACCTTCGCTGGAGAGAATTTGCTCGCGTGCCCGCGGCATGCCGTCCAGCACGCGCCGCAGGACGGCGGCGGGCTCGGTGGCAAACTCGCTGGCCGACTGGAGCAGCGACGCCTGGCCGGCGGCGCGCTCGCGCACGCGCTCCTCGGCGCGCCAGCAGACGTCCGCGAGCAGGCGCATGTAGGACGGGTCGATCCACCGGCGCTCGTCGGCGACGTAGCACAGCTCGAGCACGCGCTCGGCGACGCCGGCGTACGTCATGTCGTGCAGGTCGCACGGCTCGCCGGCGGCGTTGCGGCCGAACCAGACCTTTTGGAAGTCGGCGTTGAGCCGCCTGATGATGTAGTCCTTCTTCTCCGCCAGCACCTTGCGGCGCTTCTCCTTCGGCAGGCTAAACACCGTCTCGTCAAGCTGTGCAGCGCAGCGCCTCACCGAGCGGCACAACGTGCTCAGAGACGGTCGTCTGCGAGTAGCGTTGCGCGCGGGGGCTCATCCACGGACCTCTTTCCACAGCAGCACGCCGCGCGTCGCCACCTTGTGGATCGGCTCGCCTGCAGGGACGGTACTACGCGGCGCGCGCAAGATGGCCCAGAAACCGTCAGCGGCGGGGTGGTGGCAGGCCTAGCGAACCCTCCCGTGAGACGGCGGCGCGCCGACCGAGTTCGGAGGTCACGGTGACGATGCCGCCGGCCGCGCCGGTGTAGCACGCTTCCCAGTAGCGCTCGTTGTCGACGCCCGGCGTGGCCACGACGAGCGCCTTGGCGCTTGGCGAGAGCTTGCTCTCCTTGGCGACCATCATGCGCGAGCCCAGCATGACGGCGTCGAACGGCATCGCGGGGTAGTCGAGCGCCTCGCTCCACTCGCCCGTCAGGTACGGCGCCATCTGCGCCGCGTCGCCAAAGCCGCTCCCTGGGGAGCACAGCGCGGCCGACGAGAGAGGGCTTGGTGGCGGCGGGGTGTTAGTGGCGGCGCGTTGTTCTACCTCGCCAGGCCCTCACGCGGTACGCACCGGCGACGAGCACGATGTTGCGCTGCCGACGGATGTGGCCATAGGTGTCGAGGATGGGCTGGTGAAAGTCCTCGTACGAGTGGTGCCCGCCGGCCCGGCCTCCGGTCCACTGAAGCAGGATGGGCATCGAAGGGTTCGCCGCCGCAATCGCGACGACTTGGCGGATGCTGCACGCATTGCGGAAGGAATGGTACGCAGCCTTGCACGCTCGCGGTTAGCCCGCCGTGGTGAACCCCGCCAGCTGCTGGCAAGGAGCGGTGCGGTACCCTTCGACGGAGCCGGGCTTGAAGGCGACGTGGCGGAAGCCCGCCGCCTGGAGGTTGGCGATGATGTCGTTGGCGGTGTCGGCGCTCGGTACGCCGGCCGCGACGCAGAGGCCGTCGATCGGGTAGCCCTGCTTGCGGAGCGCGACGGCGAGCGGGTACTGGAAGCCCCACTGGTGCGCGTTCAGGTAGAGCACGTTGAGCGTGATGGTGTCGCCCGGGCGCAGGCGCGGGATC
>Ga0180216_1003054_pt1 | contig 13479 bp, 9 predicted proteins | sample eDN3rd37CBELigMG_FD_128879 | JGI IMG/M metagenome (GOLD analysis project Ga0180216, IMG submission 128879) | Enriched Miracle-Growth compost microbial communities from Emeryville, California, USA - eDNA 3rd pass 37_C BE-Lig MG (version 2)... ... | reverse complement strand
GGATTCTTCCTCGCCTTCAAACAGCAGCGTTACCTTGACCGGCAGATTGCCATTCACTGCCTTATAGGCCCGGCAGGCTTCCACAAAGGTCATGAGCTGGCCCTTGTCGTCGGATGTGCCGCGCCCGGTCAGTATCTTGCGGCCGTTTCCCACATCCTTGATCGCAGGCTCGAACGGGTCGTTTTCCCAAAGATTGAGCGGGTCGACCGGCTGCACGTCATAATGGCCGTAGAACAGCACATGCGGGGCATCGGGTGTCGCGCCTTCTTGATGGGCAACCACCATCGGATGGCCGGGCGTATCGCGCACGCTCGCATCGAAGCCGATCGTCTTCAAATCCTCGACCAGCCATTCGGCGGCCTTGCGGCAATCGGCCTTGTAGGCCGGATCGGTGGAAATCGACTTGATCCGCAGGAGATCGAACAGGCGATCGAGGCTCTTGTCGAGATTGTTGTCGAGATGGGCGAGGACTTTGTCGAGCGATGGCGCAGACGATTGCTGGGACATGAAAATTTCCTGACGAGTCGTAACGTAAACTGGCGGCACACTACAACCAGCGTCGTCAAGAAGAAACCCAATTTGAAGGAAAGCCGTTCTCCGAAAAATGAATTGGCCGTTACGGTGAGGGGGTTACCGTAACGGCCATATCACTACACTCAAAGCGGCAGCCCGGAGAGGGGAAATGAGGCTGCCGCTAACATCCGGCATCCAACGGGGGACGGGTCAGAAAACCGGCGACCGACGAACTGTCGATGACCTGGATTTGGCCTTTCAACTGTGGCTATTCAAGGGCGTGGAAGATTACAAATCTGTAACAAACCCGTTATCGCGACGTGATCGGTTTCTTTCACGTGGACGGTTGTTTCTCCTGACAAGGGAGCGGTTTCCTTTGGCGCCGCTTTCCTCTAATTCTACCGTATGAAAAAAGGCGATCATCTCTTTCTCGTTGACGGCTCGGGTTACATTTTCCGCGCCTATCATGCCCTGCCACCGCTGACCCGCAAGACGGACGGTCTGCCGGTTGGCGCCGTCTCGGGCTTCTGCAACATGTTGTGGAAGCTTCTGAAAGATGCGCGCAACACGGATGTGGGCGTGGTGCCGACCCATTTCGCGGTTATCTTCGACTATTCGTCGAAGACCTTCCGCAACGAGCTTTATCCCGATTACAAGGCCAACCGTACCGCGCCGCCGGAAGACCTGATCCCGCAGTTCGGCCTCATCCGTCAGGCGACGCGCGCCTTCAACCTGCCCTGCATCGAGAAGGAGGGTTTCGAGGCCGACGACCTGATCGCGACCTACGCCCGCATCGCGGCGGAAGCGGGCGGCGATGTCACCATCGTCTCGTCCGACAAGGATCTCATGCAGCTCGTGACGCCAAGCGTGTCGATGTATGACAGCATGAAGGACAAGCAGATTTCGATCCCGGAAGTGATCGAGAAATGGGGCGTTCCGCCGGAAAAGATGATCGACCTGCAATCGCTGACCGGCGACAGCACCGACAATGTGCCGGGCATTCCCGGCATCGGCCCAAAGACCGCGGCGCAGTTGCTGGAGGAATTCGGCGATCTCGACACGCTTCTGGCCCGCGCCTCGGAAATCAAGCAGAACAAGCGCCGTGAGAATATTCTGGCCTTTGCCGACCAGACCAGGATCGCGCGCGAACTGGTGACGCTCAAGAACGACGTGCCGCTGGATGTCGATCTGGACGGGCTTGTGCTGGAGCCGCAGAACGGGCCGAAACTGATCGGTTTCCTCAAGGCCATGGAATTCACCTCGCTAACGCGCCGTGTTGCCGAGGCGACCGATACGGATGCTTCCTCGGTGGAGCCGAGTCATGTGGAGACCGGCTGGGGCACCGATGCGTCCGCTGCCGACCTTCACGGGCCGGACATGGATATTCCGCCAAAGGCGGATGGCGAAGTGACGGTCGTGGCCGTGACGGCAACGGTGTCCGTTTCCACGACAGAAGCCGGCTACAGACCGACAGCGCTTGCCGACCAACGCGCGGAAGCGGCGCGTGCGCAAAAGGTCGATACCAGCGCCTATACCTGTATTCGCGATATCGCGACCTTGAAGCTGTGGCTCGCCGAAGCAGTGGAAATCGGCCTCCTGGCCTTCGACACGGAAACCACTTCCGTTGATCCGATGCAGGCGGAACTGGTCGGCTTTTCGCTGGCGCTTGCGCCGGGCAAAGCCGCTTACATTCCGCTTCAGCACAAATCCGGTGCGGGCGATCTTCTGGGCGGCGGCATGGTGGAGGGGCAGATTCCGCTGGGCGAGGCGCTGGCCGCCTTGAAGACGGTGCTTGAAGACGCTTCGGTCCTCAAGATCGCGCAGAACATGAAATATGACTGGCTGATCATGCGGCGCTATGGGATCAACACCGTGTCGTTCGACGATACGATGCTGATTTCCTATGTGCTGGACGCAGGCACCGGCAGCCACGGCATGGACCCGCTGTCCGAACGCTGGCTCGGTCACACGCCGATTGCCTACAAGGACGTGGCGGGCAGCGGCAAGAGTTCGGTCACGTTCGATATGGTCGATATCGACCGGGCGACGGCCTATGCGGCGGAAGATGCCGATGTCACACTGCGCCTCTGGCAGGTGTTGAAACCGCGCCTCGCAGCAGAAGGGCTGATGTCGGTTTATGAACGTCTCGAGCGTCCGCTGGTCGATGTGCTGGCGCGCATGGAAGAGCGCGGCATCGCCGTCGACCGTCAGGTGCTTTCGCGTCTTTCCGGCGATCTGGCGCAGGCCGCCGCGGCCTATGAAGACGAGATCTACGAACTGGCAGGCGAGAGGTTTACCATCGGTTCGCCCAAGCAGCTTGGTGACATTCTCTTCGGCAAGATGGGCCTGCCCGGCGCATCCAAGACCAAGACCGGCCAATGGTCCACCTCCGCGCAGGTGCTGGAAGACCTTGCCGCCGAGGGCCACCCGCTGCCCCGCAAGATCGTGGACTGGCGACAGCTCACCAAGCTCAAATCCACCTATACCGATGCGTTGCCGGGGTTCATAAACCCTGCAACCAGACGCGTTCATACATGCTATGCGATGGCGTCCACCTCGACCGGTCGCCTGTCGTCATCCGATCCCAACCTGCAGAATATTCCGGTGCGCACCGCAGAAGGCCGCAAGATCAGGACGGCCTTCATCGCCGAACCCGGCAACAAGCTGATCTCGGCCGACTACAGCCAGATCGAGCTGCGTGTGCTGGCGCATGTCGCAGACATCGCGCAACTGAAGCAGGCCTTTGCAGACGGCATCGACATTCACGCCATGACCGCATCCGAGATGTTCGGCGTGCCGGTGGAGGGCATGCCTTCGGAAGTACGCCGCCGCGCCAAGGCGATCAATTTCGGCATCATCTACGGCATTTCAGCCTTCGGTCTGGCGAACCAGTTGTCGATCCCGCGCGAAGAAGCCGGACAATATATCCGCACCTATTTCGAGCGCTTCCCCGGCATCAAGGATTACATGGAGGCAACCAAGGCCTTTGCGCGCGAGCATGGCTATGTCGAAACCATTTTCGGCCGCCGTGCGCACTACCCGGATATCAGGGCCTCCAATCCGCAGATACGCGCCTTCAACGAGCGCGCCGCCATCAATGCGCCGATCCAGGGGTCTGCGGCCGACATCATTCGCCGTGCCATGATCCGCATGGAAGATGCCTTGGCGAAGGAAAAGCTTGCCGCCCGCATGCTTTTGCAGGTGCATGACGAACTGATCTTCGAAGTGCCGGAAAATGAAGTCGAAAAGACCGTTTCCGTGGTTCGTCACGTCATGGAAAATGCGGCCATGCCTGCCGTCTCGCTTGCAGTGCCGCTGCATGTCGATGCGCGTGCAGCGCATAACTGGGATGAGGCGCATTGAGGTTTGGCCGGTTGACCTGAGCGGCCCAACCCTATAGGGAAGCATTAATTCTGTTGCTTCGGTGGTCGTCAGGGGAGTCGTGGACAAGTGGGTCCGCGACCAATGGGTATACGGCTTGAGAAGCTTTTTTCGTGAAAGTGGTTCATGTCTTTGCCCGAAACCATCGCTCCGGCTCTGTCCGGAGCATTAGCCGCTCGCGGTTATAATACGCTCACCGCCGTTCAAAATGCCGTTCTGGCATCCGAAACGCTCGATGCCGATCTTCTCGTTTCCGCACAGACCGGATCGGGCAAGACGGTCGCATTCGGCCTTGCAATGGCCAACACCATCCTCGAAGATGAACTGCGTTTCGGCGATGCCGGTGCGCCGCTTGCCATGATCATCGCGCCGACGCGCGAACTGGCGCTTCAGGTTCGCCGCGAGCTGGAATGGCTCTATGCCGATACCGGCGCGCGCATCGCATCCTGCGTCGGCGGCATGGATATTCGCACCGAACGCCGTGCGCTCGAACGTGGCGCCCATATCGTTGTCGGCACGCCGGGACGCCTGCGCGACCATATTACCCGCGATGCCCTCGATATGTCGGAACTGCGCGCGGTTGTTCTCGATGAAGCCGACGAAATGCTCGACATGGGCTTTCGCGAGGACCTCGAATTCATCCTCGGCGAAGCGCCGGAAGATCGCCGCACGCTGATGTTCTCGGCAACCGTGCCGAAGCCGATTGCCCCGCTTGCCAAGCGCTTCCAGAACGACGCGCTTCGTCTCACGGTCCAGAGCGAAACCAGCCAGCACGCCGACATCGACTATGTCGCCATGCCGGTGCCGCCGCATGAGCGCGATCACGCGATCATCAACACGCTGCTCTATTACGACAGCCAGAACTCGATCATTTTCTGCTCGACCCGCGAAGCGGTGAAGCACATGGCAAGCCGGCTTTCCAATCGTGGCTTTGCGGTGGTGGCACTGTCGGGCGAATTGAGCCAGGCCGAACGCAACAATGCGCTTCAGGCAATGCGCGATGGCCGCGCCCGCGTCTGCGTCGCAACCGACGTTGCCGCGCGCGGTATCGATCTGCCCAATCTCGACCTCGTCATCCACGCCGATCTGCCGAACAATCCTGAAACGATGCTGCACCGTTCGGGCCGCACCGGCCGCGCCGGTCGCAAGGGCACCTGCGTGCTGGTTGTGCCGTTCTCGCGCCGCCGCACGGCCGAGCGCCTTCTGCACATGGCGAAGCTTGATGCGCAGACCGTCCCCGCGCCAAGCATTGCTGCGGTTCAGGGCAAGACCAATGAGCGCATCCTTAATGCCGAAGTCTTCAACCAGTCGGTCGAAGAAGAATATCAGGATCTCCTGAAGGCGCTGACCGAGCGTTATACCCCCGAACAGATTGCAAGCGCTTTCCTCAACCGCGAAGTGGCTTCCTACCCGGCGGCCGAAGAAGTTTCCGACGCGCCGGTGCATCCGGTTGGCGGCAAGAAACCCCGTGAGCGTTCTGATCGTTCTGACCGTGGTGATCGCTTTGAACGCGGCGAGCGTCGTGATCGCGGCGAATCGGGCGAACGTTTCGATCGTAATGCACAGTTTGACGGCGTGTGGTTCTCGGTTTCCGCAGGTCGCAAGCATCGCGCCGATCCGAAATGGCTGCTGCCGCTGATCTGCAAGGCGGGCGATGTTTCCAAGCGCGATGTCGGATCCATCAAGATTTTCGACAATGAAACCCGCTTCGAAATCACAGCCTCCAAGGCTGACGAGTTCCGCCGTTCGGTCGAAGAACGCGGCACCGGCGAAAAGGGTCTCGTGATCCGCACCGCTGTTGCAGGTGCAGGCGGCGACGCTGCCCCGCGCGAAGGCAAGGGCGGTTTCAAGCCGCGCGGCGACAAGTTCAAGGAAGGCGGCTTCCGCGACGGCTACAAGAGCGACGGCTACAAAGGCGACCGCTCGAAGGGCGACAAGTGGGACAAGCCGCGCGATTTCTCCCGTGGAGACGACTTCAAGAAAGACGGCTTCAAAAAGGGCGGTAAAAAGCCCGAAGGCGGCGGTTACAGCAAGAAGCGCCGCGGCGAGTGATCGACCGGATGGAGCGTTTCTCAATCAGAAACGCTCCAGTCGTTTTGGGTAGTATCAGGGCGAGGTCAACCGCCAGTCCACTGGAAGCCCGAGAAGAGCCGAATTTATAGGCGGCTATTTCTCAAAATAGCCGGCACTCCTCTTTCCGATTAAAATAATATTTCCTTGATTTTTCCCGACGGCCGCACAGCCAATGGAGCAGTGCATGTATGGCCATTTTGCTGCGGGTTTCTGGAATTCCATGTGTTCATTTCGATGCACACTGGATGCGCGGCGCTTTAAGTGAAAGCGCGGCTGATGCGCAAGATCGCACTCCTTGCTTTTGCCCTCAATCCCATTCTATGGGCGTCGTTCTACACCGTAGCCAAGCCGGGGATCATCGAAACCGATCCGCTGCTTTTCTCAACTCTCGAGCTGCTCTGGACTGTTCCGGTTGGGGTCCTCATCCTCGCCTGCCTGATCCACCGTATCAGGCTGCGTGATTTGCTGCGGGGCGTGATCGCGGGCACGAGCCTTTATGCGGTGGTGTTGCTGAGCGCAGGCGCGCTCTACCTGATCACCGCGACGGAAACCGCAATGTTTCCAGCCCTGAACGGCCTTCTGGCGGTTGCGTTTGCATGGCTTTTCCTGGGGCGTGGGGCGGGGAGGAAGACGTGGATTGCCGGTCTCGTTGCAGCAATTGGTGTCTTGTTCGTCCTGCCCGCCTTTGGAAACCGATTTGTCGGCAATCTCGTCGCTCTGCTGGGTGCTGTGGCCTATACCAGCTATATCTATGTTGCCGAACGGGTAACGCGGGATGATGACGCGGACGTATGGATCATTTTTGCATCCGAACTGCTGACCATGGGTGCTTATGGCAGCATTCTCGTGCTGGTGATGGGCAGCGGAAGGCTCCTGTTGAACCGGGAGCCGTCATTGTACTGGAGCGCCTGCTATGTCGGGATCGTGACCACGGTGATCCCCACGGCGATCTCGATCATGTTCCAGCGCTATGTGCCGCCGGTCACCACGGCCTTTCTCTATACCCTCGAGCCGATCTGGAGCGCAGTTTTCGCCGCCGGCATCCTCGGCGAGCACCTGTCCGCTCGCAGCTATCTCGGCGGACTGGCTATCCTGCTCGGCGCGGCCCTGCACAGTTTACCGCTCTCCTGCTTTCCATTCGTGCCGGGCAGGAAAGACAGGCAATAGAAAGCAACGGTGCTCGGTACACCGTTGCTTTCTTTATCAAACGTCCAGATTGGCGACGCTCAGCGCGTTTTCCTGGATGAACTCGCGGCGCGGCTCCACCTCGTCGCCCATCAGGCGCGAGAACAAGGAATCCGCGTCGGTCGCATCCGTCACCTTGACCTGCAGCAGCGAGCGCACATTCGGGTCAAGCGTCGTTTCCCAAAGCTGTTCGGCGTTCATTTCGCCCAGGCCTTTGTAGCGCTGCAAGGTCAGGCCCTTGCGGCCTGTCGCGAAGATCGCATCGAGCAGGGCCATCGGACCGGAAAGCGTTTCCACCTTGTCCTTGCGGCGCAGCACCGGCGGTTCGGCGAAGACTTCCGAAAGGCGTGCAGCCACACGGTCGATCTGGCGGGCATCGGCAGAACCGAGCAGCGCCATGTCGAGAACGGCAATGTCCTTCACGCCGCGCACCATGCGCTCGAAGCGGTAGCCACCATCTTCCGTCACATGGGCCGTCCAGCCACGCTCGGTTTCTTCCGAGATCATGTCGAGACGCTTTGCAACAATATCGGCGGAAGCTTGCGCGGTTGCATTGTCTTTCGAGGCATCCGGATTGAGCAGCCCGGCAATGGCCGCCTGTTCCACGACACGGCGGTCATAGCGCGTGTGAAGGCCGCCCAGGAGCTGACGCATGGTGCGTGCATCTTCCACCACCGAACGCAGGTCCGGCCCGGCGCGAACTTCGCCGCTTGCCATTTCCAGCGTGGCTTCTTCAAGCCCTGTCTCGATGAGGAAATCTTCGAAGGCCGCTTCGTTCTTGATGTATTGCGAGGACTTGCCGCGCGACACCTTATAGAGCGGTGGCTGCGCGATATAGATATGGCCGCGCTCGATCAGTTCCGGCATCTGGCGGAAGAAGAAGGTCAACAGCAATGTGCGGATATGCGCGCCGTCGACGTCAGCATCGGTCATGATGATGATCTTGTGATAGCGCAGCTTGTCCGGGTTGAAGCCGTGCGTTTCATCCTTGCCGATCGACGTGCCAAGCGCGGTAATCAGCGTGCCGACCTGATCGGACGAGATCATGCGGTCGAAGCGAACGCGTTCCACGTTGAGAATCTTGCCGCGCAGCGGCAGGATGGCCTGGTTCTGGCGCGAACGGCCGCTCTTGGCGGAACCGCCTGCCGAGTCGCCCTCGACGATGAAGATTTCGGACTTGGCCGGATCGCGTTCCTGACAGTCGGCAAGCTTGCCCGGAAGCGATGTGACGCTGAGATTGCTCTTGCGGGTGATGTCGCGGGCCTTGCGGGCGGCTTCACGGGCAGCGGCTGCCTGGATGACCTTCTCAACCACGGCCTTGCCGCCTGCCGGATGTTCTTCCAGCCATGTCGAAAGCGCTTCGTTGACGAGGCTTTCCACGACGGGGCGAACTTCCGAGGAAACCAGCTTGTCCTTGGTCTGCGACGAGAATTTCGGATCGGGAACCTTGACGGAAAGAACGGCGGTCAGGCCTTCGCGGCAATCATCGCCGGTAAGCGTGACCTTTTCCTTCTTGGTCATGCCCGAAGCATCGGCATAGCCCGTCACCTGACGGGTCAGCGCGCCGCGGAAACCGGCCAGATGCGTGCCGCCATCGCGCTGCGGGATGTTGTTGGTGAAGCACAGCACCTTCTCATGGTAGGAATCGTTCCACCACATGGCGACTTCGACCGTCATGCCGTCTTTTTCGCTGCGGATATAGATCGGCTCTTCCAGAAGCGGCTTCTTGCTCTGGTCGATATACTTCACGAATTCGACAAGCCCGCCGTCATAGTGCAGCTCGTGTTCCACCAGATCGGCGTGGCGGCGGTCGGCAAGCTTGATGCGCACGCCGGAATTTAGGAAGGCGAGTTCGCGCAGGCGACGCTCCAGCGTATCGAAATCGAATTCGACCATCGAGAAGGTTTCCGGCGAAGGCAGGAAGCTGACCTCCGTGCCGGTTTCACCGCCCGCATCACCCGTCACGACAAGCGGTGCATCGGCAACGCCATGCGTAAAGCTCATCTCGTGGATCTTGCCGGCGCGGCGGATCTTCAGTTTCAGCCAGATCGACAGCGCGTTCACAACAGACACGCCGACGCCGTGCAGACCACCGGAAACCTTGTAGGAATTCTGGTCGAACTTGCCGCCGGCGTGAAGCTGGGTCATGATGACCTCGGCTGCCGAAACGCCTTCTTCCTTATGGATGTCGGTCGGGATGCCGCGGCCATTGTCGGTCACGGTGCAGGACCCGTCCGGGTTGAGAGTGACGGTCACAAGCGTGGCATGTCCTGCCAGCGCTTCGTCGATCGCATTGTCCACGACCTCGTAGACCATATGATGCAGGCCGGAGCCGTCATCCGTGTCGCCGATATACATGCCGGGGCGCTTGCGAACGGCATCCAGACCTTTCAGAACACGAATGGAATCCGCGCCATATTCGGCGGGGGCTTCGGAATTCATCTCGGGCATCTCGCTCATGAAAATCTTTCGAAAAACGCGCTGCGAATGCAGCTTCAAAGATATGTCGAATCACGCGACAAACATGGCTTTAATATAGGTGCTAACGGCCATTTTTCCAAATTCTGGCGGTAAATTTGCCGGGGATTCCGGCAGTCTGTCCATATGAGGGCGATCCGGCTGCCGTCCGGCTTCTGGAACCGCCACAATTGACGCTTATATCTGGTCTGACGGGGGCGTTCTCGACCTGTTTAAAGCATGATCCGACCGGATTGTGCCTAAAGTGAAGCTGGAGCGGCGATCTGATCCCGTCAGATCGAAACGCGCTCCATGACGAAAGGAACGCTTGATGGAAATTGCGAATGTGAGCGACCGATCGGGACCGTTCGTGCCGCCTGCGCCGCGTCCGCGGGAAAAACCCGTGGGGCGTTTCGAGATGATGCGGGTCGTCTACAAGAACCCGCTCGAGCTTTGGGGCGAGCCTTCCTATAACGAGCGCTGGATTTCCGTCAGCTGGTTCGGCATGAAGACCATCATTGCCAACGATCCGGGGCTGATCCGTCATGTGCTGGTCGACAATGCCGCCAATTATCCCATGTCCGCCATCCGCCAGCGCGTGCTGCGTCCGCTGCTGCGCGACGGTCTGCTGACAGCCGAGGGGCAGGTGTGGAAGCGGTCGCGAAAGGCCATGGCTCCTGTTTTCACGCCGCGCCATATCGGCGGTTTTGCCGGGACCATGCGTGACCGGTCGCTTCGGTTCGCCGAGCGATACAAGACGCCCGGCACGATTACCGATGTCGCCCATGACATGACGCTCCTGACCTACGACATTCTCGCCGAAACCCTGTTTTCGGGCGAGATCGCGGGCGATCCCAATGATTTCGCCCATCAGATCGACAGGCTGTTCGAAACCATGGGCCGGGTTGATCCGTTCGATCTTCTGGGGCTGCCCGACTGGCTGCCGCGCTTCACGCGCCTGCGCGGACAGCAATCGCTGGGCTTTTTCCGCGAGCTGGTTTCAAACACCATCGCGCTACGCAAAGCCCGCATGGACAGGGGCGAGGACGTGCCGAGCGACTTTCTTACCCTGCTTTTGCGCGCCGAAGGACCAGATGGCTTGAGCCGCTCCGAGATCGAGGACAACATCATCACCTTCATTGGCGCTGGCCATGAGACCACCGCCCGCGCACTGGGGTGGACGCTCTATCTGCTCGCCAAGGCGCCCCGCGAGCGCGAGCGCATCGAGACGGAAATCGACGGCTTTTTTGCACGGGGCGGGCGTGATCTGCCGCCGCAGGACTGGCTGACGTCTCTGCCTTTCACGCGCGCGGCCTTCGAGGAGGCGATGCGGCTTTATCCGCCCGCTCCCTCGATCAATCGCGAAGCCGCGACCGACGATACATATGACGATCTGAAAATCCCGAAGGGCGCAACCGTGCTGGTCATGCCATGGGTCATTCACCGCCACAGGCTCTATTGGGATCAGCCGGATGCCTTCATGCCGGAACGCTTCTGGCCCGAAAACCGCGAGAGGCTAGACCGCTTTCAATATCTGCCGTTCGGGGCGGGCCCGCGCGTCTGCATCGGCGCGAGCTTTGCCTTGCAGGAGGCGGTGATTGCACTTGCCGTCCTGCTCGACGGTCGTCGTTTCGACGTGCTCGAAACGACAAAGCCTTGGCCGGTGCAAAAGCTCACCACACAGCCGCAAGGCGGCCTGCCGATGAAGGTTTTGAAACGCTGATCAGCGCTTCAGACGCTCCCCGTGCCAGCGCAGGTGATCGCCCATGAAGGTGGAGATGAAGAAATAGGAATGGTCATAGCCTTCACGCATGCTGAGCGTGAGGGGAATGTCGGCTTTCCTGCACGCTTCTTCCAGAAGCCATGGACGCAAGCCTTCATCGAGAAAGCCGTCGGCTGTACCCTGGTCGACCAGAAATTCCGGGAAGCGGTAGCCATCCTCGATAAGCAGCGTGGCATCATAGCTACGCCAGGCCCGCTCTTCTGAGCCGAGATATTTTTCCAGCGCCGGTCTGGACCAGCCCGCCGTCGAAGGCTGAACGATGGGCGCGAAGGCCGAGGCCGACTTGAAGCGGTCCGGGTTTTTAAGTGCGATGGTCAGCGCGCCATGGCCGCCCATGGAATGACCGGTGATCGCCTGCCGCGCCATGTCGAGTGGAAATTCGCGCGCCACCAGATCGGTCAGCTCTTGCGTGATGTAGCTGTACATCTGATAGTTTTTGGCAAAAGGCTCCTGCGTCGCATCGACGTAGAACCCGGCTCCCTTGCCGAATTGCCAGTTATCGGGTTCATCGGGAATGTCGTCTCCGCGCGGGCTCGTATCGGGGCAAATGACGGCAATTCCCAATTCTGCGGCCATTTGCCGATATTCGCCCTTGTCCATCACATTCTGATGCGTGCAGGTGAGGCCAGACAGATACCATAGGACGGGCACCGGTCCATCCTTGGCTTGCGGCGGCAAAAAAACGGCAAAGGTCATGTCGCACTGGTTTGTCGCGCTCTTGTGGCGATAAACGCCCTGCGTTCCACCAAAGCTCTTTGCGGTTGAAATGGTTTCCATGGAAAATTCCCGGTTTTGTTCAGCTTCCGAGCGCCACCGCAACATTGACGGAAGCGGCGACCAGAACGGTGTTGAAGAAGAAGGAGGCGATGCTGTGCAGCAGCGTGATCCTGCGCATGGCAGGCGTCGTCACGCTGGTGTCGGACGTTTGCGCCGTCATGCCGATCACATAAGCGAAATAGGCAAAATCCCAGCCGGAAGGTTCCGGTGTGCCGGGAAACTCGAAGCCGCCGCGATGGCGGCTGGCATGGCTGCTATCGTTGCCGGCGGGTTCGCCAGGTTGCCAGTAAGCATGCGCGTAATGCAGCGCCGCCATCATGTGGATGGTAAACCAGCCGAGCGGCACCGAGGCGAGCGTCATCACCAGCGAGAAGGCATCGGCCTGCGGCTGCCGGTTGATCAGAATGAACAGCGAGACGACCGCGACGAGCACGGTCGCGAAGGTCACAAGAAAGATGATCCAGACGGGTTCATCGGCGCTGGCGGCGTGTTTTTTCAGCTGTGCTGCGGTGAGTTTTGGCAGCGCAAAGAGCGTCAGCGCGAGATAGAACACGAAGAAGCAGTTGGCCCCGATGACGGGGGCTAGTTCCCTGTCGACAAGCCACGCAATGATGAAAGCTGCAACGCCGCCCAGGGCAGCAAGATAGAACGACATATGGCGGCGCAGCAGAAACATCAGGCAACCGTTTCCCCAGGTTCCAATCGCATATCGACATGTGGAATGCCGTCTTCGAGATATTCGTCGGAAATCGCCTCGAAGCCGAACGAGCCATAGAATTTCTGCAAATGGCTTTGTCCGCCAAGCTCGATTGCCGTACCCGGAAAACGGGCCTGCGCAAATTCGATGGCCTCTTTCATCAGACGCTGGCCGAGCTTGTAGCCCCGGTAATCCGGCGCCACGACGACGCGTCCGATCTTCACCGGCTTGCCATCCTGTTCCGGCGGCAGAACCCGCAGCGATGCTGCAAGCTCTTCCCCGTCGAGAATACGCAGGTGAAACGCCTCGAAATCCTTGCCGTCGATCTCCGGATAGGGACATTTCTGTTCGACCACGAAGACATCCACGCGCAGCTTCAGCATCGCATAAAGTGCGCGCGGGGTCAGGTTATCGAGTTGGTCCCACCGGGAAACGAGAAGCTTTTCAGCCATCAGTAGACAACCACCGAACGGATGGACTTGCCTTCATGCATGAGATCGAAGGCAGTGTTGATTTCATCGAGCGGCATAGTGTGGGTGATAAGATCGTCGATATTGATCTTGCCCTCCATGTACCAGTCGACGATCTTCGGCACGTCGGTGCGACCGCGCGC
>Ga0180216_1003052_pt1 | contig 13492 bp, 14 predicted proteins | sample eDN3rd37CBELigMG_FD_128879 | JGI IMG/M metagenome (GOLD analysis project Ga0180216, IMG submission 128879) | Enriched Miracle-Growth compost microbial communities from Emeryville, California, USA - eDNA 3rd pass 37_C BE-Lig MG (version 2)... ... | reverse complement strand
CGACGCAGTGGAGGGCACGGCAGAGGACGCAACGGACGAGGACGCAGACGACGCAGCGGAGGCCGCAGACGACGCAGACGACGACCAAGACGACGACGCAGTAGAGGAGGACGACGACGCAGCGGAGGGCGCAGCGGAAGACGCAGCGGAAGACGCAGCGGAAGACGCAGCGGACGACGACGCAGTGGAGGGCACGGCAGAGGACGCAGCGGACGAGGACGCAGACGACGCAGCGGACGACGACGCAGACGACGCAGACGACGACCAAGACGACGACGCAGTGGAGGAGGACGACGACGCAGCGGAGGGCGCAGCGGAAGACGCAGCGGACGACGACGCAGCAGACGACAGTAACGACGCGCGGGGCGGCTTCAAGGCATTCAAGTGACGTTGGGGTGCTGGGAAGTTCCGCGCGATCGGGTAGGCCTATGAGCGACCATGACGCGAGCCACGGAAGAGGCCGCCCGCCGGCTGGCGGCGAGCGGCCAAACCACCTGGACGTTTGGCGACGGCGCCACCGCCGCCGACACAGCACGCTCAAGGGAGCGGTCGCCACAACCGGTGGTCGCGCTGGAGCCTGACGACGCGCCGCCGTCGCCCGTCCTGCTGCCGGTGGGCCCGCCAGTGACCGGCAGCGTTGAGGCCGCCGCCGACGAGGAGGCGCCGCCGTCGCCGATCCTGCTACCCGTGGCTTCCACGACGCAAGGGTCGGTGAGGAGCACGCTCGACGCCGAGGCCACCTTGCTGCAGGCGCGCCTGCGCCACGAGCCGGACGACCGCGCCAGCCAGATGACGCTGCCCCAGCTCCGGCACCGCTCGGCGCCGGACCGAGCCGCTGGGGCCGCCACGCAAGTCATTAACGTGGACAACGATAACGAGGCGGAGGGCGAGGACGAGGACGAGGACGAGGCGCCGGCACAGCCGACGCTGCTCTATTCGGCCCCACGGGCGCATAGTCCGCCACCGACCACCGCCCCGGCTGACGCGATCTACCGCAATCGCAGGAGCGAGGGTGGCACGCACGCGGCGGCCGCGCTGGGCGCCCGCCGGCATCGCGACGCCGTCGACGACGAAGGCAGCGGCGACGACCGTGTCTACAACCCATACGGCGACGACCGTGTCTACGACCCATACGGCGGCGACGACCGCCCTCCCCGGCGGCGCCGCCCGTGGTATGCGGAGGACGACGACGAGGACGAGGACGCCGGCGGCGGCGGCATGGACCCCGCCACGGCGATGAACCTCGCCATCGCGATGATGATGGGCCTCGCCGCCCCGCGCGCCGACGCGTACAACTACCGCGGGCCCCGCATCGGCTTCCAGCCGCGGCCGGTGCGGCAGGGCCCGCTGGTCCCGCGCACGCACCCCCCGCAGCCGGCCGCTGCACCGCTGGACGATTTTCTCGACGCCGCCAATGCGGCCAACGGCGACCGCGTTGCGCCCATTGGCGCGCGCAGCGTCCTCTTCAGCGACCGGGACCTCGGCACCGACGGCCGCGCGCCCGGCGAGCGGACGCTCCTCAAGCCGCGGCCGCGCGCCATCCCGTACCTCGCCCCGCCGTCGGCCACGCGCCCCGCCGCGGCGGCTGCCGCCGTGGCCGGGCCCCTGGCGGCCCCCGCGCTGCTGCCGCCGCCGGTGACGGCGCTCGGTGCGGCGCGCCGGGCGGCGGCCGCGGCGGCCGCGGCGGCAGCCGCGTCCGACGGGGAACGCAGCGACGAGGGGCGCGACCGGGCGCGTCGCAAGGAGCGCCGGCTGCTGGCGCAGCCCACTGTGACGATCCCGTCGCTGCTGGAGCTGTGCAAGGCGCTGATGGTGGAGCACTTGGAGCTGGTCGAGTCGCTGCAAGGGCTGGGCGACCTGTCGCGCGAGCTGCTCATGCGCGGCCTGCCGGCGCCCGGGCGGCCCGTGCCCCTGCACATCTTTCGGCTGCACGCCGACTGCTTCCCCGGCCTGACGGCGCTCGACCTGTCCAACCGCGCGCGGTTGCCGTGGGACCACTTGCGCGCCATGAGCGCGTCACTCACCACGCTGGCGCTGGACAATGCGCGCGTCGACGCGGCCGATCTGGGCGTGCTCGCCCGGTGCCCGCAGCTACGGTGGCTCTCGCTCGCGCACAACCACTTGGCCGACCTGGGCCACCTAGCGCGGCCGTTTGGCGACCCCGCGCAGCGGGGCACGCTCTGCCGGCTCGAGTTCCTCGACCTGAGCTTCAACGTCCTCGCGGACCGCGCGGTGCACCTGATCCTACCGCTGCACATCGGTACGGTGGTGCTGACGGGCAACCCGCTCACCAAGCTGTCGACGTCGCGCGCCCGGGAGCTCGGCTACCGCGTTGCCGTGCGCGACCTCGACGCGAGCGACGCCAGCGGCCGCCGCCTCCACGGCCGCGGCAGCAGCGTGCTGGGGACGCATCCGGCGTGGCCCGCCAACGCGGCCGAGGTCGTGGCCGGCCGCGCCGACGACCTGCTGGCCAAGACGCTCCTTAACGAGCTCGACCGGCTGGCGGAGCGCGCGCCGCCGGCGCCGCGGCCGGACCACCTCTACCAGGAGGTGACGCTGCACTTGGGCATTGCCGTGGCGCCGCCGCCGCCGCCGCCCCCAGCGGCGACCGCGTCCCACCGCCGGCCGCTGCAGCCGCGGCGCCTGCTGCAAAACGTCGCGGCGGCCGTGGACAAGCCCACGCGCATCGATCCAAAGCAGCTCTCACTGGACGCGCTGCTGAAGAACAAGCGCTTGTTTGCGTGACTGCGGGCGGTGTACAAAGGTCCAGGACTTTGGGCGTGCGGGTGTGTACAAAGTGGCTGTACAGCGCGTGTTGTCATCATACCATCGTTACGGCGCACGCGCGCCGCGCAACAGCGCCGCGAGTGCGGTGTCACGCGCGAGGCGCGCTTCCCACTCGGCGGCCACACCCGCGGCCGCCGCCACCGCTCGCGCCCGCGCCTCGAGATCGCCGACGACGCCGTAGCAGGCGGGCGGGAGGACGACCGTGGCTGGCGGCGGCGGCTGGCCGTACGAGAGCCAGTCCACTGTCGTCTGCGGCGCTACGTACAGCAGCAGCGCGGCGGCGCCCTCCTGGGCGGACAGGCCTGCAGACGCGGCCTCCGTGGCGGGAGCGGGCGCGAGGTCCGGCGTCGGCGCCAGGTGGTGGATCGCCAGCCAGTAGAGGAACGGCGCGTGGTCGCGGTTTAGGCCGCCGTGCACGAGCGCGCGCACGAGCGCGCTGCGGACCGCGGGCGCGGCCTCGTGTGGCCACAGGTAGTTGCCGAGGCCGGCGGGCGCCAGCACGTCCGCGGGAGCGAGGTTCATGTTGCGCACGTAGTCGCCCAGCTCGGTCCAGAAGGCCAGGCGCAGCTCGGTCGGCGCCGGCATCTGCATCAGCTCGGCCAAGAGTACGCGAACTAGGGTTGCTTGAATGCCGGTTCCGGCTTTGGCCGTTGCTTCACGCGCGAGCTTACCTGAAGCGGCAGCAGCACGGCTTGCTGGTAGAGCGGGTTGTGCAGCGATTGGAACGCGTAATCCGCCAGCACGTCGTTGTACAGCTGGCGGCTCAGTCGCGTGGCCAGCTCGCGCGGGAACGTGCCCGGCGCCCACGCGCCTGCGCCAGCGTAAGCGACCTAAGGTGCCACAGGGGATATGTCAGTGCTCGTTGACCGCCATTGTCCCGCAGGCGCTGCCGCCAACGCACCCGGCCGCGCGAGGCGGTGAAGCAGCCTCCGCAGCACGCCGTGGATGCGCGGCTCCGCAAACAGGCGGTCCGCCAGCGGGAACACGTGGTACAGGTATGTCACCTTGACGCCTGGAAGCGAGAGCGCGCTTGCGAATCGCACTCAACCAAATGAATGGTTAAGACGCCCGTGGGACCTCCTGGTCCTTAACCCTGGGTGCGACGCGGACCATCGTCGGTGGCCGCCACGACGTCCGGGAGGATGGCGTCGAACTGGGCAATCGCCGCGAGCGAGGCGGCCACAACGTCCGCAGTGTCCGTGGCGGCCTCGTCCTTGCCAGCGGCACCACGGTCGTCGTGCTGCGCGAGGTACACGTCCGACAAGAGGCCGTACATCCAGTCCACGCCGACGGGCAGCATGGCGTACGCCTGCGCCCCACCCCACACACACATCTGAAAAAAGGCCGCCGCATCGTCGTGGTCAGCCATCGTGCCGCGACGCAGCGCCCGCTGGCAGTGGACGCACCGCAAACGGATCCGCCGACAGGGCCGTCGCCTGCGCAGGCTGCGGCCACGTGTCGCCGACGCCGTGCGCGTACTTGAGCGCCGGCGCCGGCGCCAGCAGCGCGCGGAACCGCTCGGTCAGCAGGCGCTCGTCGGCCGCCGCCAGCGGCTCGGGCTGGTCTGCCGGCCCAGCAGAGCGCAGCGCTCGCAGCAGCACGGGCACCGCGGCGCGGCTGACGTGCGCCTCGTCGCCGTGCGTCGACGCCGCCACGACCGCGGCGGCCACGAGCGCCACGAGGTGCGGCGGGGTCGTCGTCTCGTACGGCCGCAGCAGAGGCGCCATGGCGCCCTCCGCCCGGCCCTCCAGGTGCGGCCACAGCGCGCGCGGCTCGACCGCCGCGGCCGCGCCGCTGCTCGCAGGGAACTCGCGCCACGTCGTGACGCCGTCCAGCCACGCGCGCAGGTACGCGGCGCGCTGGCGGTAGAAACCGCGCAGCCGGCGCACGGCGTGCAGCCACAGCACCTCGGCGGTGGCGGCGCCCGCGCCGCAGGCGGTCCGAGCGGCCGCCGCCACGGCGGTGCGCATCTCCTCGCACATGAGCCACGCCGCCGCGCGGTCGGGGAGCTCGCTGATCGTCGCACCGGCGCCCACGGCGCCGCTGAGATGCTTGGGTCAGCGCGAGGGACGCCACCTGCGTGAGCAATGGATGCGTTGCCTCGGCCGTACCGAACAAAGGCAGTGTGGGTGCGCGCGGCCCAGAGGAAGCGGGCCAGCGCGGCGGGGAGCGCCTGGGTCTCGGCGGCGTCCACGAACGCGCGCCATCCGGCCAGGGCGCGTGTCGCCTGTGCGGACGGCAACTCGGGCCAGCCCAGCAGCTCCAGCGGCGTCATCTTGGTGGGGGTGGCCAGGCCGCTCAGCTTGGGCACCGGCAGCACGACGAGGTGCGCCTGGCGCGGGCAGAGCTGGTCCAGCAGCGACGCCAGCTGCGTCTCAAACGTGGCGCGGTGTGCGCTCTCCCACAGCGTCGGCTGTGCGGGCAGCTGCGCCGCCAGAAAGTGCAGGGCCGCGGCTGCTGCTACGGGAGCGCCCGGCTCGGCGGTCGCCTCGGACGATTTGGCACTGGTCGCAGGCACCCGCGGCAAAGTAGCAGTATAACGTTAGGCCCCGTGCCAAGAGGGGGGTGGAGGAGGTTCGACCTGGCTTGCACGGCAAGCGTCATACATGGCCGCCACGACGAGCGCGTTCGGCCAGAACGCGGCCAGCAGGCTGGCCAGGTGCGCGTCCGCTGGCGTCGACGGCGCGCGCGGCGCCACCGCCGGGCCCGCGACCGCCGGCGGCAGCGAATACGCCAGCGCTTCCAGCAGCCTAGCGCGAACCCAACATTGCAGCAACGGGCGCCAACGCCTCCTTTCAAACCGCCGTCCGTAGGATACATGCGCATTTTGGCCTGGGCACCACCCGTACAGGTGCATGGCCGTGAGCGAGCGGTAGCAGGAGGGCCGCAGGACGGCGGCGGCGCTGCCGGCGCTGCGGCTGGACGGCGGTTCGGCGGTGCAGACGTTGGTGAGCGCCGTCGTGGCGCTGTGCATCGCCTCCATGGCGTCGCCAAACTGGTCCAGCCCAAAGCCGTACGCCGCGAGCGCGCGCCACAGCAGCAGCGCCTACGTCGCTCTCAGAACGTGACCATGCGAAAGATCTGACTGAGCAGCGTGCCCTGCGTATGCCCAGCACGAATGGCTCGCCGCGTACCTCGGCGCGCACGGCTTCGCGGACGGCGGCGGCGCCCACGTTGGTGTCGGGGCCGTGCAGCACGTCCGGCACGATGAAGCGCAGCGCTGCCGCCAGCACGCCCGCGCGCATGAGCGCGTCGGCGGCGGCGCGCGACGCCTGTGCCACCGTGCGCAGCAGGCCCATCACCAGCGCCGGCAGGAGCGACGGGTCGTCAGGGGTCGCCGCCGTCGTCACGCCGTGGCTGTAGGGCGCCGGTGCGCCGGAGGGCGCCAGCGCCGTCGGCAGCCAGGGCGACACCTGCGGCGGCCACGGCACCAGCAGGCCCAGCTTGGCCAGCCGCTCCAGCAAGCCGCTCTCCCCCACAATCGCCTCTGCGCGAGCCGCGCGTAAAAGAAAATGAGCAATCGCACGTCAGCGTGCGCCTGGCTTGCGGTGCGGCGTGGATCGGCAGATCACGCCCGCGCACCAGCGAGAGTCGCAGAATGGCGCGCAACGCGGCGCAGGACGTAGATCACCGGGACGGCCAGGGCAGTGTGCGCCGCGGTGGTGCCTGCGGTGAGCACGCGCGCGAGGCGCGGCAGCAGGGCGAGTGGCGTCCGGGCGCCGTGCGGCAGCTGACACAGCGCCTCGATGAGGTTGTCACGCATCAGCTGCGCCGGATCCGTCGGCGCGTCGTCGGCGCTCTAGGACGGGCGAGTCATAGAGAGGCGCGCATGCAACGCATGAGCCAGCGGGGGTGACCGTGTGCGAATGTCCGATTGCGTGCGCGTCGTACTTGCCCGCCGTCGCGACGTCCTTTGGCCACGTCAAAGAGCGCGGGCTCGTGGCCGCGGTGCAGGAGCGCCACGCGGTCCAGCAAGGCTTCTTCATCTACCGAGGCTACCAGCGCGACCAGCTGTGCAGCCAACACCGGCGTGTACGGCGCGCGCCGACGGTCAGCACAGGATCACCCGGCACTGTGGCGTGATGGCGGCACACGCACCGCCGCCAGCGCTTGCGACAGCACGCTGACGTGCTCGGTGTCCATGGCGTTGACAATAAACGCGGCCACGCCGAGCTGGCTCCACCACCGCCGCCAAGCCGGTGTACGTTCCAGCGGTAGTTAGCAGCGCCGTCGCGGGGTGGCTGTCGCCGAGCGCGCCCGTGCGCCACGCACATCGCTGAGGGCCAGCTGCAGCGCCGCTGAGGTCTCGGGCCCGTAAGCAAACTGGCGCACCCGGCCGATGATCCCTGCCAGTAGGCGCAGGCTCATGGCGGCCTGCGGTGCATGGGCACTGCAGGGCGTCGTGCAGCGAACCCAGTGCCACTAGAACGGTTCGCTGACGTACTTTATGACAAATTACGGGGCCTGAGCGGGCCACCACGGTACCTTCGACTGAGGTGGAGCACTTCGCCGAGGTTGTAGCCGGCGCGATCCGGGTCGTCGCCGTGGTGGTACAGAGCACTGGGCGCGGTCGCACTGACGTTCTCGGCGGCCGCGTCGGGCGGAAGCAGCTCGCCGGTGAGGTCGAAGCGCAGGGCCGCCAGCGAGCCGTGCCGCTCCAGGAAGACTTTGAGAATGTCCGACCCTGCGATATGTCGAACTTCCACAGCGCGCCCAGCACGCCCACTCGTCAGCTCGGGCGACTACGTAGCGCCTTCAACCGCGCCGAGAGTCGCACCGGGCGTCGCGGGCGACTTTGGCTTGGTTGCGTCGTCCAGCATCCAGGCCAGCTGGGCGGGCTTAATGCTGGCGGGATCGAAGAACTGCCGGTAGCCGGGTACGAGCGCCTCCAGCTGGTCGGCAATGTTGCGGGACGGCGTCGCCGCTGTTGCGGTCGCCTTACTGCTGGCGTCGGCTCGCGCACCGGCCGCCGCGGCGGGCTGCAGTGGCGGCATGTCGGACGGCAGCGTGGGCTCCAGGGCCGGCATGCACTCCGCGTCCAGCTGTGCGGCAAGGGCCTGCCGCAGAGCCGCGTCGGCCGAGTCGTCCTCCTCGTCGTCCTCGTGGGCAGCTTGCGCGGGCGCAGTGTCCCCAGTCGCGGCGGCGCTCGACGGCGGTGGCGCGGAGGCGTTCGCCTCAGTCGTTGCGCGCGCCCGCCGCGACGCGAAAAAGGCCAGCGTGGCCGGGTCCAGCTGCTCGCGCAGCTCCGCCAGCGCCTCGACCTTGGCCTCGTCCGACATGGTCGCAAACATGGCCTCGGCGTCCCGCGCAATCGCCGCGCGGTCCAGCGTCGGGTCAGCCGTCACCGCTCCGGGCGCGGGCGCCGCGTGCGCGCCGCGCTTCCAAATCCAGGTGTCCTTCGTCCCGTCGCCGACCCCGACCGGCACACCCGTAATGTCCCGCTGGACCGGCACCGGCTCCGGCCGCGCGGCCGGATCGGCCGTGTCCGCCTGGGCACCGCGGCCCGCGGCACGCCGGCCAAGCGCGGCCGCGGACGGGAAGCCGCTGCGGCCGCCGCCCAAACCGCCACCGGGCGCGGTGGGCGGTTTCGGCGGCGCCGGCGGCTTGCCGCCGCCCAGCGGCCGCTCCTTCACCGCGCCGACCAGGGAAGCTACCGGCGCCGGCCGTGCCGCCGGGGCCGCCTCGGCATTTTTGCCCGCCTCAGCCGGCTTGGGCGGTGGGACCGTGGCCTTCGCCGGCGCAGCAGACGCTGCCGCCTTGCTGCCACTGGGCCGAATCTCGGGCGGCGGCGCACGCGAGGCACGGGCGGCGTTGCCCGCGGGCGCCGCCATGGCTGCTCCTTCTGCGGCACTGCGGCGGCGCCGCATCTACCCGCGGGTCTCCCGTCGCGCCTGCTGCGTGTCCAGAGGCCGTCGCGACGCCGGTGGTACGCCGTCTGGGCGCCGCTGCGGCCGCCCGCGCCGTCGCCGCCGCCTCGTCCGCCGCTTACCGCCGCTGCCGCCCGTGCAACGGACCGCGTCCTGAACCCGTTAATCGGACACTCTACTGAATTCCTACCCCAAACCCAAATATGACGTCATTAATTTATACCCCGAGCCCTAAATATGACGTCATGAATCTATAACCCAAACCCTAAGTATGACGTAATTAAGTCATAGACCAAGCCCTAGGTTTGACGTCATTGAGTCATAGACCAAGCCCTTATTCTGGAGGGAGACGACGCAGCGGACGACGCAGCGGCGGCCGCCGAGAGCGACGCAGCGGCGGCCGCCGAGAGCGACGCAGCGGACCAGGAAGGCAGGGCTTCAGACGGCGGACGAGAGGGGTGAAGACGGTCAGGAGGCGGAGCAGGCGCTGACAAAAGGAGGACGGGTTGAGAGGACGACGTAGACGCCGGCACGGCGTATGCTCGAGCACACAGGAGCGGACACGTACGACGACCCTAGAGCGACGACGAGGGCGGCAGGCCGGCGGCCCAGGCCAGGACGCGGCCGCCGTACAGGTCATCGACGGTGGAAGGACGGGGAAGAGTCGGAGCTGAGCTGGCGACGTGCGGACGCCAGTGGTCGACTCAGCAAATCGGCGCGCTTCACTTGTAGATCTCGTGGGCTGGCCGCACCCACAGCCGCGCGTAGATCTCGCGAGCTGCCATGGCGGCCGAGGCGACCGCGGTGATCTCCGAGGTCGTCGAGGAGGATGGCGTCGTCCTGCCGGCGTGCCTCGGCGCCGATTGCGCTGTGCCGCCCTGGGCCCAGCTGAACGCCGACACGGCCGGCGCCAGCGGCCTGGACTCGGGTGGCCCGGGCGAAGTTGACGCCAGCAGCAAGGCCCGCCTGCCGGCCGAGGCCACGCCGGACCGCCAATGCTGCGGCTGCGGCAACCGGTACGCGGCTGCAGTCCGTGGTTTGGCGGGGTCCCAAGCTCATTTAGCTATGAGCCTGCCGCGTAGTGGCGTCGCCGCAGGACGTCGGAGGGCTACCGACCCCCGGCCTGGCGGTTTGTGAAAGGCCTCGCCTTTTGCGAGACCTGCGGCCGCTATGCCAAGTAGGCCCGGGGCATCGGCATTGCGACAAATGCGTTTTGAAAGCTGACAAACGTCCGCACCTTGGCGGCTGGGCGCCGCTGCAGACGGCATCCGCACGAGGTGCCGGCCTCGGTGGACGACGTGCCGGTGGGTGGGCTGTGGCCCGAGAAGCGCGAGGTGCGCCGCGAGTCCACGGAGCGCTACTGGCAGACCGGCTCCATGCGCGGCGCCAAGCGGGAGGCCCAGGGCAGGCCCAAGCTCGAGGAGGCCGTGGCCGCCGGGTCGGTCGAGATGCCGTCGATTGCGGACCTCAGCATGCTCTTTGACGTCGACAGCGACGCCGAGGCCGCCAGCGACGGCGCCGTCCCGCGCACCCCCGGCTCCGCCGGCGGCGACCGCCGCGCGCCGCACACGCCGTCCACCAAGCGGGCACGCTCGGACGGCGCCGCGGGCGCCCGCAGCGCGCGGCGCCTCTTCTCGCCGCGCCGCCCGCTCGCGCCGGTCATCTCCACGACGGTGCCGACGACGCGGCTGGGCGCGCCCGTCACGGCGGCCGGCGCCAGCAGCGAGGAGCTCGTCCGCCGGGGCCCGTCAGCGCCGGCGGCCGAGGCCGCCGCCGATCGGGTCGAGGCGGTGGCGTCGCTGCCGTCGTCGCTCTCGGAAGCGGCCGCCGCCTTGCCCAAGGTGGCCGTGCGCAGCCGCAGCGTCAACGACAGCGACCGGCACAGCTTTGATCAGTACCGCACCACCGACTTGATCAAGCCAGGCCAGTTCTGGGCCATGTACAACGAAGAGCTCGTGCCGGCCTGGTACGCGCGCATCGTCATGGTCGAGCGGTACACCGACAACCCGCAGGTCCTCTCCCCCCTGGACCGCACGGGGAGCCGGCCTCGCACTGCCACGCTAACGCGCACGGCGTTCTACGACGCTGGCAACGTACTCCGCAGACCAATTTTCTGGCGGCCATCCAGTTCGTGGACGTGGCCGAGAACGGCGACCTCGTGCTGGACTCGGAGTGCATCATCCAGGACAGTGCGGCTGCCTTCTCCCACCGCATCTACCCGACGCCAACAGCCGACCCCGACCGGTTCACCCTGCACCCCAAGCAGGGTATGGGTGCTGGCAACGAACGCGCTCGGCGAGCCGTGTCTCTGACGCGCAGCGCGAACGGGGCGAGGTGGCCTCGCAGACGAGGTGTGGGCGGTGCACACGTCGCCGACGGCGCCGGACTCCAACTACGGCCTCTACTACGCGCTGCTGCTGGAAGACTTTGAGGTGGGCCGCGGCGCGCGCGTGTGCTGGCTGGAGCGGTGCCACCCCACGCAAGAGCACGTGCTCTGGGAAGGCACGCAGGATGTGCTGGCCGAGCTCGCCAACTTTAGCCACCCGGTGCGTGCGTGCCCCTGCCATTGTTCGCCGCGCCGACGTTGGCTGACCGTCGGCACGTACCAACTGCCGCACGCGCGAGCGCAGGTCCTCTACTGGAAAGGCCTGACCGACGCCGGCTACTACCTCTACGAAGTCGATCCAGCGGCACTGCGCCACGGTACGGCGCGGAAGCGAGCACCAACAACGCGCGGACGCTCGCGGTTGTACGGAGCACTGAACAGGACGGTGGCCGTTGCGGTTGCGTCCGCTTTCCAGCCCCGGGCAACGAGCGTACGTCCTCGTCCAAGAGACGCGCGAGCAAGGTGGCCAGTCAGCGCGGCGACGACGGCATCGACGCGGAGGGCAACGAGCTTTATGACACGAACAAGCCCAACAGCTTGCGCACGGGTGCGTCACGCGGGGCTTGCCCCCCACAGACGGGATGTGTACGCGACCCGAATAACGGCGCGCGGCCGTCAGCTTGTGTGGCTGCGCACCAGTCTATGCCGAGTGCGCCAACTGCTACGCGACGGACGACCGCATGTCGTTCATGGAGTGCAACCAGTGCAAGCGCCTCATGCACGTCCACTGCCTCCGGCAGCCGCTGCTCGACTCGGACCTGTTTGACGACGCGGTGAGCGTGCCACCTACCACCGGCCGTGCCCGCGTGCCATGCTGGCCGTCTGACCGCGAGCGCTCTGTGTGCCGTGGCGCACGGCGCCAGTCGGAGAACGAGGCGTGGGCCTGCAGCGACTGCATCAACGGCGTGACGGATGCGCCGCAACTTGCCGCCAGCGACTACGCGCCGCTGCACGCCGGCAGCGGCCCGCTCGTGCCGTCCATCACCGTGCTGCGCGCGCGCCTCGCCCCGGACGCCAGCGGGCAGGTAGTGGAGCTGCTGCTGTGCGCGCCTGCGGCCGCCGACGGCGCGTCCGGGCCGCCCATGGCGTGGGTGCCGGCCGCGCAGCTCGTGGCGCATCCCGCCGTCCTGTCGCAGGTACGGAAGGTGGGGACGGCCACGCCGCTGGTGGCGACACCACACTGATTGCGGGCGGAACCGCACTGGCCACCGGCGCTCACGTGTTAGTTCATGCTGGGCGGCGCGCTGCGCTCGCTGCTTGGCCGGCAAGACACACGGCCCACCATCGCCGCGCACGACGAGTCCACGCCGGCGGACCGGGCTCTGGGCGTCCAGCGCCTCGTCTACCGCTTTGTCAGCAACGGCTCCTACTTTGGCATCACGCAGCTTCTGGGTGCGACCAAAGGCGCACTTCACGCGATGAGCTCTTGGCGCATGGAGCTGACGCCGGGCCATCGGTAGCGCCCTCGTGTTTCGCGCCTGCAGGCGTGTTCACGCCGGACCAGGTGGACGCGCTGGAGCGCCAAAGCCTAGCCATGCTGGACATGGGTAGGCGACCGCTACTGCACCGTTGCCGCGCCGGGCCCTGCGCACGTACGCTGAAACCAGGCCCGTCGCAACTCGGGCGAGGACGATCCAGCGCACGCGGGCGCGTTTCCGGCCGTCGGCGTGCAGCAGACGATCAACCAGAAGCGCAGCAAGCTGTTCTTTGGCCGCCGCTACTTTGACTACCAGTTTGGCGGCAAAACTCGGCTCGCCGCAGACGGTGAGCCCAGCGACGGGCGTGGTACCGACTGGAACTGGTACAGTGTCCTGACCCCGTCGTAACCCCGATCGACTGATGGTTGGGTCGCCGCACAGTCGCGCCCATCCCAGAGTGGATCAAGACGGAGATTGCCGACCGCGCGGTCCAGCTCGGCCTCGTCCCTGCCGATTTCGTGGACATGGTCGTGATGAACTTTTACCACGGTTCTGGTGCGCATCGCCGGGCAAACGCTGTTGCGCGCCGCGCGCCAGCGGCTCATCGTGGCTTTGCCCTCGGCCGCTTCTCGCGCGCGGTGGCGCCCCAGGGTCGTCGCTCGGCGTGCACGTCGACTCGAAGGCGCTCTTCGCGCGGCCGATTCTCTCCGTGCGGCTCTTCTCCGACTCGGTCCTGTCCTTTGGCTGCCGCGGCATGGGTATGACGCACCGTCAGCAAGCCGTCCCGCTAACGCGGTAGGCCACTAGATGAACGCGTTGGTCAAGGGTTCCGCCATGTGGTGACATCCCGTCGCCTCTGCCTCCGTCATCCGCGCGCCAGGGGCTGCCTCACGGTCATGGAGGGCTACGCTGCCAACAAGACCAAGCACTGCATCCGCGGCGCCGACGTCAGCCGGCTGAGCGTCTCCATCATGCTGCGCAAGACCCTGGGCGGCCTGCCGCCGCCGCCGTCCGCTCTGCCGGGCCCGGCGCGG
>Ga0180216_1003051_pt1 | contig 13493 bp, 18 predicted proteins | sample eDN3rd37CBELigMG_FD_128879 | JGI IMG/M metagenome (GOLD analysis project Ga0180216, IMG submission 128879) | Enriched Miracle-Growth compost microbial communities from Emeryville, California, USA - eDNA 3rd pass 37_C BE-Lig MG (version 2)... ... | reverse complement strand
TTCGAGGTCCGTCAGGCTGCTGTGGCTCGCGGACGACTCGATCCCCGCCTCGGCGGGGCCGGACTCGAGGCGCGCCGTGGTCGCGGGCACCGCCGGCGCGTTGGCGGCGGCAGCGGCGGTGGCGGCGGCGGCGGCGCGCGGGCTGCGGTGGCCGGCGGTGTCGGGCCGGCTCACCACAATGTCGACGACAATGGGGATGGCCATGGGCGCCTCGGGCGGCGTCTTGTGCCGCTTGGCGCCGAAGAGGTCCGTGATGCGGCCCATCATGGTGGTGCGCCCTTCTTGCGGGCGACGCCGATCGCGCCCGCCAAAGACGGCACGGAAGGCCACCAGACGGCTGCCGCTCGGCTCTGCGAGTGCCATGGCGAACCGGTTGCACACCCGTCACTGCGGGGCGTTTTGGGGTATAAGCGAACTGGCGTTGCAGCGTGTGGCGGCAGCGCGCCAGGGACGTCCCCGCCGTACCTGCTGAACTGTATCGAGCGCGTACGCTGGCGAGGCCGGGCTGTGCGCTGCTGTCGTGGCGGCAGCGCGCCAGCGATGCACTTGCGCGTCGCTGACCGTCACTGACGTTGCAGACGGTGTGCCTGTGGCACCCGCGGGGAGTAAACGGGGCGCGGCGGGGGGCGGGCGCCGCGTGCGACGAGGTGAGCGGCGTGGGCGACGCCGTGGCTGGGTGCCACGCACGAGATGCACCGTGGCAACGCGTACCATGCGGTGCCGACCTGCCGGGAGAGGCGCCGGGGTGCACGCAGGCGGGCGGGGCGCTGTCGATAAGCCAGCAAGGAGGTGGCCAGGGGGCGGGGGCGGTGGTCCGGCGGTGACGGCGGTGCGTGGCTCTAGGCGGATGCGCGTTCACGTTGTTCACGCGTGCTGCTCGCGCACCCCCCGTCCACGCAACGTGCCGCGAGGACCCCACACACGTCAGCCGCCCGCGCATCCCACGGAGGGCCAACATCGATTCGCCCCCAGGCCACGGCGTCCGTGGCGCACCTGCTGCCGCAGGTCCACGCCGAGCGGCGTCAGCAGGATCCCGTGGTGTGTGTGGGGGGTGCCGGTGCGCAGCGATCCGTGGGTGGGTCGACGGACGGCCGCTGGTCTGCGCCGCGCTGCGCGGGCGCAATGCTGAAACGGCACTCGGATCGATGCGGCGTGAAGGCGATGGGAGGCGGCAGCAGATGTCAGGCGCGTATGGCGCGCGTGTGTGCCCCTAAAACGGCACAATAGAAGCGGAGGGCGCCGCCGCAGGCGTAGAGGGCCTGGTCGTCAGCGATGGCCGCCGCGGCGACTGCGACGGCGACGCGGCGCTCCAGAAAAACGAACGCATTGCTCCGGCCACGGCGCGCCATCCACCGCTTTTCTTCGCATCCGCCTCGCGAGCCGCTAGTGCGCTACTGCCTTCTGCCGCCTCAAAGTAGGGAAGCAGATGCCGCTGTCGCGTGCGTGACGGCGATCAAGCCTGTCAATCCGCAAAAAAACGGCAGACTGCAATCCTCTCCAACGCGCACAGCGCGCACACACGCTGCGCTGCACGCACAGCCGCACGCGAGAGGAGATCCGTGCCGTGCCGCTGGCCGCAGCAGCCCACTGCACGTGCGCGACCCCGGTCACGCCACGAACCGACACCAAGGGACTGCGCAGCAGCACGCCGTGTGATGCCACCATGCTACTGTGTCACGCACCGTGCCCCGCAAACCCTCTTCGTCCCTCCGCCAGCTAAGCCCAATTAAGCAGCGTACCGCGTTCGGCGCCGCTGGCTCTCGTCTCGGGTGCGCGCTGGCGATACGCGAGCGTGCGCGAAAAGCGAAGGAAGCAGAGCAGAGAAAAGAAGCAGCCGGAAGAGAGGCGCGACGTGCGACAGGCGATCTGTCATCTCTCGTGGACCACACGAAATGGGCGCTTCACACGATGTGATGTTCGCGTCGCAGCGCCCTTGCGTGCGCGAACGATCCGGACCACGTGCTCGATCCCGTGCTGTTCCTCTTCGGGTGTGGCGCCCTTGGCGCCGTCCCTCTGGGTCCCCTGCGCCGCCGCAATGGTGCTCCCTGTCGCTGGCGCACGCCTGGGATGGTTGGAAGGGCGCCTGCCTTGGGCAGCACAAAGGCTAGCGCTTACATGCGCTCTGCCTGTGCTCGCGCCGGCGCTTCCTAGCCGTGGCCCAACAGGCAGCCGTAGGAAGATTAAGGAGGCCTCCGGGCGCCACAGTGAGCAGTTTTTCGACGGAAGAACGGACACGTGGAGGACGACCAGATCATTGAAACCTGACAAACATCTGCGTGTTGCCAGGACGGCCAGATTTGGAATGCGCCGCTGTCTGCGCCTTTGCGCCACGCTGCGGTGGGCAGTGGCCATCGGACCGCTCTGGGGACGCCCCACGATGCCGAACCACCGATATTGTTTGTTGTTGGCGTGGTGTGCGCTAACACGCTGCTGCAGCGCATCTGCATGCTACGCTGCTGGCAGTGCAGAGATTCTGTACACATGGTGACTGGTTCTTTACATGCGGCCATGCGTCGTCGGTGTAATACGTTACGAGTGCGGCGCCCCGGCGCCGGCGCCCGTGGTCGCGGTCTCGTTGCCCGCGGCGATGGCCTCCTGTTGGAGCTCCCAGAGCTTGGCGTACTCGCCGCCCTGCTGCAGCAGCTCGGCGTGCGTGCCCTGCTCCACGATGCTGCCCTGCTCAATTGAAGGCAGATACAACAGATGACCGCGCGGACGTGAGAGACCAGTCGCGTCGGTCCTTGTGGCGGGCGGCCGTGCGCGCGTCACGCACTTCTTTGAGGACGATGATGCGGTCGGCGTGGATGATGGTCGAGAGACGGTGCGCAATGACCAGCGTCGTGCGGTCCTGGCTCATTTCGGCCAGCGCCGCTTGGATGTTGCGCTCCGTCTCGGTGTCCAGCGCGGAGGTGGCCTCGTCCAGCAGGACGATGCGCGGGTTCTGTCCGGGCGCGCCGCCCGGGTGCGATCCCGCGGAGGCGAGCGTCAGCATCGCACGACAGCCGCGGCGGGCCCCCACCTCCCCTCCCCCACACGTGCCTTGAGGATGGTGCGCGCGATGGCGACGCGCTGCTTCTCGCCGCCGCTGAGGCGCAGGCCGCGTTCGCCGACCTTGGTCTGGTAGCCGTCGGGGAAGCCCTGGATCTTGTCGTCGATCTGGGCGCGCGCGGCCGCGGCGCGGATGGCGTCAAAGTCGTCCAGCCTATCCAGGTTGCCGTAGGCGATGTTGTACCGGATCGTGTCATTGAACAGCACCTGGCGCGTGGCAGCGGTATGTTGTTCGTGCGCCCACGCGGGTCAGCCATCCGCATCGGGACCGTCGGGAAGGCGGCGGTGCGCCGTACCGTGTCCTGGGGCACGACGCCGATGGCGCGGCGCAGCGACCGCTGCGTGACATGGCGAATGTCCTGGCCTGCCGGGGCGCATCGTGCGTGGGGGCATAGGAACGGTCCACCCGGCGTGAGTGCCGACCGCGGTCGCGGCGTAGCAGCTCAGCTGCGGCGCCCACCGTCGATGAGGATGCGGCCGGTCTTGACGTCGTAGAAGCGGAAGACCAGCCGCATGATTGTGGTCTTGCCGCTGCCGGACGAGCCAACAAGCGCGTACGTCTTGCCCGCAGGCACCTTGAAGGACAGGCCCTTGATGGAGGTGATGCGCTCGTCGTACTGGAACGTCACGTTGTCTGGCGACGGTTAGAAGGGGGCACGCCAGCGCCGCGGGAGGGCGGTGTTAGCAGCCAACGTGGCCCGCGAGCGCCGGCGGGCGCCGCGGCACGCACCAAACTCGAGCTCGCCCTTGGTGACCACGAGCTCCTTGGCGTCCGGCGCATCCTGCACCTCCACGTTCTGGTCCAGCAGCTCCAGCAGCTTCTCCATGTCGATGAAGTTTTGCTGGCGTACGCGCACAACGCCGTCACAGAGCGGCACGGCGGTTAGCAGTCTGCCCATTCCGGCGTCACGCAGCAGCCAGCGGCTCCGGTACCTGGATCTGGCGGTAATAGGTGCCGAACCAGTTGAGCGGCGCATAGAGTTGCATGAGGTAGCTCAGGAAGAGCGTGAAGTCGCCCACGGTCAGCTCGCCCTCGGACACGCGGTACGCCGTGAGCATGGACCCGGCGAGCAGGCCCATGGTGATGATGACGTTCTGTGGGCCGGGAGGCGGGGGCGTAGGACGCGCACCAGGCCAAAGTCGTTAGGGCAAGACGTACGTCGCGGAAGGCCGTACCTCGCGCCTGCACTGTACCTGGGTTGAGTTGAGCATGATCAGCGACGTCTGCGACTTCCAGTCCGCCTTGTTGTAGGTTGTGATGGCGTCGCTAGCGGACGCAAGGCACCGCGCGACCGTAGCAAAGCGTTGGTGCAAAGCCCGCCTCGGCCGGATGCTGGGGCGAGGCGGCGGGCGTACCGGTAGCGACGCACTTCGTACTCCTCGGCGCCGTAGTACTTGACCGTCTCAAAGTTGAGCAGCGAGTCCACGGCTGTGCACGGCAAGGCACTCAATGGAAGCTGTATGCTGGAAAGTTGTAGCGAGGCCTGTCTGCACGCCCGGAGCAGGGGAGGCTCAAGGGCGTGCCCTTCTGCCGCGCGTCGTTGTCGGCCTCGTTGCTCTCGCGGCGGAACCGCGTGCGCCACTCGGTGATCCAGATGGTCACGCCCATGTACGACACCATGGACACGAGCACGATGATGCCCAGGTAGACGTCGAACGCAATCTGGCGCCCCAGCACAACGGTGGCCCGCAGCCGATGCCACGCAGCGGTGAGGGCCGGCGGCAGCGCGGACCAGGGAGGGGAACGCAAAGGCGTACCCCAAAGTACACGACACCGATGGTGATGTCGAGCAGGGCCGGCAGGATGTTGAAGATCACCGAGGTCAGCAGGTCCTGGATGGAGGACGTGCCGCGGTCAATGACGCGCAGCACCTCACCGGTCTTGCGGTGCAGGTGGTACCGCAGCGACAGCCTAAGGTCAGCGGGCCAGGCCGGCGCGCGCGGAGCGAGTTAGCGCGGCGTCCCACCGCGGCCCCGGCCCACCGCGGCGTCGCGACGCACTCGTGCAGGTGCGCAAAGGTGGAGACGGCGATCTCCTGGCGCGTGTACTGCTCCACGGGGATCCAGAGGTACGAGCGAATGTTGTTGATGACGCCCATGCCGCCCGTCGCGCCCTGAAGGAAGCGGAGGGCGACGTAGATCAGCAGGTCCTGCCACGGGAAGATGACCTCGCCCTCCTCGTTCTCGCCCTGCGCCAGCGCCGGCGCCAGCGCCGGGAAAAAAGGCAATACGAGTTGCGCACGCGAATGAGTTCACCGACACGACGTTCCCCGTCCGCAGGTGGTGCCGCCGTACCGCCAGGTCGTCCACGACGATCTTTTGGTAGATGGGCACGTAGATATTGAGCACGCGCACGGACATGAGCAGGATGAACGCGACGATGATGTGCACTCGCAGGCGCTTGCTGGTGCGCGGCCACAGGAACGGCACGAGCTGTGGCGCGGGCCCCAACCCAGCAGCTCGGCCGCTGGCCGGCCGCGTCAGCCTGGGCCTTTGTGGGCCCCACAGCGATGGCTCGCCGGCGCACCTTGGCCAGCTTGGGCCGCAGCCCTTTCCAGGGCGACTCGGCCTTGTCGTCCTTCGCGCTTTGGCCTGCCCTGGGCGCGTCCCCGTTCTCGCCGTCCTCGCCGTCGTTGATCGGCAGCGACTGCGCGGGCCACAGGCCTCCGCTCCGCGCCGTTGGTCGGTGCGCCCGGTGAGTTTCCACCCGGTTGGCACCCGGCTTTGCGCGTGCGGCATACCGTGTAGCCCTTTGGCTCAGGCGGCGGCAGCCGCCGCGTGAGAGTGGCCAGAATGGCCAGCACGTAGACGGCGCACGCCTGGGCCACCGACAGCGTCAGGTCGACGGCGTTGTCCGTACCCTCGGCGGCCGTCTGGGCTTGGTAGATGAGCTCCATGGTCATCACGATGGCGGCCGTCGGGTAGAACATAACCACGAGGTAGCTCAGCTTCTCGGACCGCCACTGCCCGCGCCACGGCGCCCCCCTCCGGCGGCCGCCAGCCACACGTGTGAAACGGTCGGTCGCACCGTCTGCCCGCGCTCGCCCCACGCCACCGTACCTGCTCCAGGGCGAGCAGGCCGCTGGCCGCGGCCCACGCGCCGATGGCCATGGCCAGCGCCGTTACGCGGTACGGCTGCGTCACGCCGTCGATTTTGGCCACGCCAAGGCCCAGCGCGACTGCCGGCAGCACCACCAGGCCCAGCGACAGCAGGTACATGGTCGCCCACAGGGCCCGGCGGCGCCGGACGCTCACGGGCTTTTGCGCCACGGCCAGCTGCGTAGGGCACGCCCCCCCAAGCGAGTGTGCGCAGTCCGTGAGCGTCTCGCGCCAGGCCGGGCTATGCGCCGGCGCTGGGTCGCACCCGGACGGCGTCGGCCACACCGAACGAGACCATGTAGATGGCTTGCAGGCTCCCCGAGAAGAGGAAGAGGAAGCAGGGCGTGAACACGCCATCGACGAAGAACGGCGAGAGCGGCTGCGCGCCGCAGAAGCCGTGCGCGTCGGCCATGGCGGCGGCCAGCTGGCGCGCAGGTCCGCCGGGCCAAATGGATTCCGGTCGGCGAGGCGGCCGCAGCGGCTGTTGCGCACCGCGGCCACGTCCTGCAACTCCCAGACGTGCCGCGATCCCTCTGGTCTCTCTGCTGCGTGTCCAGCCGCGCTTCTGGGCGGGTCACGAGGGGCTCCTGCGGGCTGCTGGAGCGGCTTGGAGGGGGCGCTCGGGTCGACTCGGTCGTGCTGCTCTTGTGTTTCGCGCCAAAAAGTTCCACCGGATGACGTTTCAACTGATGACGTCACTGACATTGACTGATCGGAATTGACGGCCACGTGGACGCTGCGACGTGCGATCGCCGCTACTTGTGCGCCTCTGAGCATGTCCCCTCGCCACCTCGGCCGCGGGAGCACGGGAGAACGCGGAGCGGGCCGCGTCCGCTGCGTTGGGCAGAGCACGAGCCATTGATCGACATTATTCTTCGTCTGATGTTGTACCATTATCGGGGCACTCGAAGCACACGTGGCACAAGGCGCACACAACGGCAGCGACATCCCGAAAGCCCACGCAACCGCAGTGATGGTTGGATAGGGCGCTATCATAGACATGATCTACCTGTGCCATCGCATAGGGCCCTACCCTGCATACCCGGAGAGTGACGGTATGCACCACAGTCGGCTTTGCGTGGTGCCCTAGTGCCCTGGTGCCCGCCCATCGGGTCATGTCGAATAGGCCGCTGGCGACCCGTGCAGCGGGTCCAGTGGCCGCTCAATGACGTCATAGATCCAATGACGTCATTGGACGCTGCCGCTTCGCGTACGGCGCCTGCCCAGTGCCCGCCTGCTGCCCGCGGGCGCCCACGCCGTGGCGGGGGGCTGACACGCACGGCGGACGGCGGGGGCATCGGGGCGGCGGGGCATTGGGGCGGCGGGCGCAGTGGAAGGTGACCCGGTGGACAGCGTGCGCGAAGTGTGCGGGCCGGACGCCACCGCGGTGGGCCTCCTGCCACGTCGCCGCTGGCGTGGTTGGCAGACGGCGGCGCGGCCACCGACGTGGACCCCACACGCAGCAGCCCGGCTACGCCGCTGCTAGTGTGAGCTGTACGCACGACCGCGGCACTGCCAGCTGCGCGCGGGCGAGTAGCCGCCGTTAACGTCCCGCGGCCTCGGTCCGTGCGTCGCCGTCCCTTCAGACATCGCTATCGGCATTGCCCGGCGGCCGCGCAGGCCGTCGCCGTCGCCGGTGTGCACCATGGGTGCCTCGGCGAGCACCCTGGCCTTGCGCCAGGGAGTCATTCGCCTCTACGAAGACAAGGTGCGGCCGCCGGCATGCAGCGGCGCCGGGTGCAGCGGCCGTTTGCAAACGGCTGATGCAGCCGACCGCTCTGTTGATGCCGCGCGCCCGCGCGTGTTTCAGGAGCTGTCGCCGACCGACGACGCCTTCTGGACGCAGCTATTCAACGCGCCCGTGACGGCCGAAGACATCTGGGCCGTGGTGTCTCCCAAGGACATCCGGTCCATGATCACCAAGGCGCCGCGCAACATGCACACGCTCGTCCTCCGCGTACGGGCACGCGGGGCGGCGGCGGCGCGCTCCAGGCGCACTGCACGTTCTGACGGCACGTGCGGATCGCCCCGCCGTCCCTTGACGTGCTTTTTTGGCAGTCCATCGAGTACCTCGTGGCGGCGACGGCCGATGCGGCCCTTCCGATGCCGCGGACGAGCCAGTACCCCGTGCTCAACAGCATACGCATTCTCACGCGCGTCTTCCCCTTCCTCTGCGAGGACCGCACCTACGCGTGGGCCGACGAGCTGTGGAACAAGGTACGCGCAGCGGCGCGCAGCCCCCTGTCGAACGGCGCAGCGGGCACCTGACACGCGTTTGCTGGCCGTGCGAAACGGTGGCCGCGCCCTCGCAGCCGCTGCCGTCGGCGCTGGACGCGGCGGGCGCGCCGAGGCCCGAGGCGCTCAACAGCGACGGTACCGTCAAGACAGCAGCCGACGCCCTGATCGACGGCGTGTTCAAGGCGCTCTTCCTGCCGGGCTTCACGCTGGCGCCCACGGTGAACCGGCGCAAGGACGGCACGTTCTTCATCATCTGGTGCGCTGCAGGGGCACCGCGAATGCGGCGTCGGCGTCGGCCGGCTCTCGCTCACGGTTGCTCTTTGTTCGGCCGGGCGTGAGGGGTCTGCAGGGAGACGGGCATCGCCGCCCGGTCCGCGCCGCCCAGCACGGTCGAGATTGATGCGCACCGGACCGAAGCGCTCAAGCTGCTGCTGGTGCTCAACTCGGGCGGGCTGTACTTGAATCCTGGTGCGGAGGCGCGCGGGCAAGAGCCGCGGTGCGTGCGGTGCCCGCTGTGCTAATCCTGCGCGCCCCGCCAACGGACGCTTGCTGGCGCCGCGTGCGCAGACGTGCTTCGGACGGACGGCATTGCGTGGTCGCTGCACGTTCTGAGGCGGGCGACCCCGACGGTCGTGATGGCGCTGCTGGCGTCGCTGCTCAACGTGATCTGCAACTACGACCCGGTTGGCTACGGCATGCCGTACGTGCCCTGGCGCCTGGCCGCGACGCGTGCCACACAGTGGTTGAACCGCGCTCGCCTGCAGGGGCGTTTCGCGCGGACGGGGGACAGGTACAACTACATGCTCTTCTCGGACCACAAGGAGGCGCTCGCCGAAGTGGCCACCCAGGCAAGGCTGGCTGGCCGTTGCACCGCGAGGCGAGCGTGCACGCCTGGCTCACCATGACACAAGCCATGCTGGGACTAAGTGTGTCATCAGGTACTCCTGGTGCTGGTGGACTACGAGTACCCGCTCCGGACCGGCGCGGACGACGACAAGGGCGAGCACGCCACCATGGGCGCGCCGACGGAGCGGTGCGATTCTGGCGGCTGGGGCAAAGAATGCTGCGCCCATGGAGCTGCCGTGACCTCATGCCTTTTCCTGCGTTGTGCCACCCACGTTTTTAAACCGCTCTGTTGCCCCCTCAGGCCAAAGGACCCCCAGGAGGAGGACCTCGCCCGCGCCGAGGTGCCCGCAGCAGCCGGCTCCGCTGACGGCGCGCGGTCGGAACCCTTCGTGGTATGGCAGCGCCCGGCGCTCCGCCTGCCCAAGCGGCCAGTCACCTCATCTGCCCCCAAGTCCTTGCGCTGCGGAACGCGAACCAGCCGTCCAACCTGGGCGTGCCCAACATTTTCCAAGAGTACCTGAGCCGCATCCACCGCACCGAGGACTTTGACGTGCTCATTGCCGGCCTCGTGCGGCTGCTGCACGTTCCGATCGACTCGGCCAACACGTACCTCCCGGGCTCGCGCAAGTCGCTCAAGTTCTTCGCCGAGCTGCTCTTCCTGCTCTGGCGCACCATCGAAATCAACCGCGTACGCCGAAAGCCACGGCTGCATTGACAGCCAAAAGCAGCTGGTACTGACTACGCCGCCAGCCGTCCCTACGCACTTGCATCGCTGCGGCCGACAGCGGTTCGCGGCGTACCTCCTACGCGACGCGGCGCTGCCCAAGCTGGTCCTGGCGCTGATGTACTACCTGTCCGAGTGCCGCCGGGACGAAGGTGCGGCGGGCGGCCGGCGGCGCTGCAGGGGCGCGAGCGCCACGCGCATTTCGCTAAGCGCGGTCTCTCTCGCACAAGCTTCTCCGGCCTGGCGGGCGTTCCAGCCAAATACGGCGTCGTCCACCTGGTCGGCTTCATCATGCTCCTGCTGAGCGCGGACCGCACGCTGGGCGTGCGCCTGAACCAGCCGTACAAGGAGGTCCTGGCGCTGCTCAAGCTGCCGGCCTTTGACGGCAACTACGCCGACGTCGTCATCCTGGTACGCAGCCAGCGACGGTGTGCGATGGTCGCACACGCCTGCGGTGCTTACGGGGGACCTCGTGCCAGGCCGCGGACGCCGCCGCGCCGCCAGTGCTTCCATCGCGTGATCACTGACGGCGGCCGCCCGCTGGCGCCGCTGTACGACTGCCTGCTGACCATCATCGCCAACATCGCCCCGTACGTCAAGTCGATCTCGTCGCTCACCGCCCAAAAGCTCATCGGCCTCCTGCGGTGCGTCCAGCTAGCTTGCTCAGGAGAACCGCGGCCGTCCGCCTAGGGGCCTGACTATCCCACGACTGATGTCGCGTTGACTGCGGCCCCCAGGCTGTTTACGGCCCCGAGCTTCCTGTTCGCGAACCCGGTCAACTGCGAGCTCTCGGTCATCCTGGTCGAAATCATCAACAGCATGCTGCAGTACCAGCTGGACGGTACGGCACGCCGCGCGCCGCACCGGATGGTGTCGCGCGCCGTGCGCCTGACACGTCCGTCACCCAGATGGCCGCGCTTGTTCCACGGGCAACTGCAGGCAACACGCGCTTGGTGTACGCCATCGTGAAGAACCGGACCCTGTTCCACGCGCTGGCCGCCCTCGACCTGCCGACCGCGCTCGCCAAGCAGCAGGCGTCTGCGGCCGCCCAGGTGCGGCTCATTCCCCCTCGGCATGGCGCGCCAAGCGGTCACCGCCGCTCATGCGCGCTGCTACGCCCCGCGGCCGCCCGAACGGGTTGCGGGGCAGCTGAATTTGACACTGCCGACGATGCAGGACTCGCTGGACGGCACCGCCCTGGATTCCGCGCCCTCTAGCGCCGCGAGCGCTGCGGCCAAGACGCCGCCGGCCACGCCGTCCGCGGCCGCGCCACCAGTGGCGGCGGCCACAGCCGCAGCGGCCGCGTCGCCCACGGGTGCGGCGCCGGCCAGCGAGCCGCCGACGTTGACGACGCGGCGCGGCTTCCCGGTGGTGGCGCCGGCGCGGTTTGTGCCGACCGAGGAATGGGTACGGCTCGGTGCGCTGGCGTGGCCGCGATGAAGCTTTTGGCAGGCGCTCACGCGCGCTTGGCCGGTGCCGTGGGCCGTCGTCATGTCACCCGCCGCAGCTCAAGGCGTACAAGCACCGGCTGAAGCTGGTCACGACGCTGCGCCTGCTCCAGGTGCTGGTCCCGCAGGTGGACCAGATCTGCGCCGAGCAGTACGCGGCGCGGGTGCGACAACGCGACCCCAGCCGCGCTCTCGGTCTCACCATGCGCGGCCACTGGGGCTCGTGTCGCGGTGGCCACGCAGTCCCACCAACAGCGAGGACGCCGTGCTCAAATTCCTGGCCGGCGGCACGCTCGTCGGCCTCCTGCCGCTGCCGACGCCGATCATGGTCCGCCGGTACGTGAGGGCCGCGCTTGGGTGCACCGCCACCGTACCAGCCCCGTGCCACCTAACCGTCCTGCCAAAAAAAGAAAATAAAACGGGTGGCCTGGGCTGGCGCGGCGCGCGCAGGTACAAGCCCACCGCGGCGACGCGGCTGTGGATGACGGTGCAGCTGTGGGGCGTGATCTACTTGAGCCATTTGAACCCGCCGGTGTGGTACGGCACCCAAATTGCCTTGTTCATTATTCACTCTGTCCAGCCTCCCGTGTAATCGTCTGTGTTCCCCAAATGAATTTGGTAACGCACCGTTCGATGGCCCTAACTGTACAAAGCACGCACCCGCCTTCCCAACGACATGAGTACACGGGGTCCAGCGCGCGCACTGGCCAGCGCGCCCGCCCCACAGCTTAAAAACAAGACAACGGACGCGACAGTTGTGCTGCCCGTAGAACGAATCGTCCACCTCCCGCGGCCGGCCCGCCTAGCAGGAGCAGCCGCCTGATGCCGCCGGCTGGTTCGCCGTCGGCTCCAGCGCCAGTGACCGGCGCTGGTTGCCCACGTCCGTGGGCACCTTGGCGGCGATCTCGTGGAAGAGCTCCGTCACGCCAATGTTGTCCTTGGCCGACGTCTCCGCAAACAGCAGGCCGGCCTCTGTCGCGTACGCCTCGGCCTCCTCGCTCTCGACCTGCCGCTGGCTGGCCAGGTCGCACTTGTTGCCCGCCAGGGCGATGATGATGTTGGGCGACGCCTGGCGCTGCAGCTCCTTCACCCACGACTTGGCGCGCACCAGCGACTCCTGGCGATCGGGGAATGGGTGGCGACGACGCAGGGGTCGGCGTCAGCGGGCGGCCCGAGCCGGCGGCGGGTGGGCCGGCCAGCACCCGCACCTTGTTGGTGATGTCGTAGGCCACGATGGCGGCCTGCGCATTGCGGTAGTACATCGGCGCCAGGCTGTGGAAGCGCTCCTGGCCAGCGGTGTCCCAAATCTCAAACTTGATGGTCCGGTCGCCGATGTCGCACTTTTGGGCGAGGAACGCCGCGCCAATGGTCGGCTCCTTGTTCTCCTGGAACTCATTCGACGTGAAGCGCAGCACCAAGCTGGACTTGCCCACGGCCGCCTCGCCTGCGGTCACGACCCGGGGGACGCGGCCGCGAGCGTGCGCGCGGTGAGCCACCCGTCGCGCGTTGCCGCCGCTGGGGGTGCCGAGGCGAAAAGCCCGCGTACCAAGCAGGACCAGCTTCACGTTGACGGTGCGGTTGGCCCGCGCGCCGGCCGCTGCGCCCGCGGGCGCCGGCGACCCTTTCCTAGCGGCCGAGGCCATGGCGGCGGTCGCGTCGTCGTGCTAGCGGAGCGGGCTGCCAGCCTCACCACAACGAGCGGGGCCGGGCTCGCGCCGTTCAAACGTCAGTACTGGTTCGTCCCACCGCTGTGTGCGACAGAGCACGTGCGCGCCCGCTCTGCCCGCTACGCCGTCCATACGCTCGTCCGCTCAGTCCCCCCCCGTGCTTGCTCTCTCTGAACGGCACTCCGCCAGCGTGGGTCCCCAAATGTGCGTCGTCGCGTGGTACGCCACGCGCGTGCTCCCTGCCGCGCGCCACCGCGCTGCATACACCCCAGCCACGCCACCGGCCGTTGTTCGCCCATGCCTGTCGCGGCGGCACTCGACGCGCCACGAGTGGGCCGCGTGACCGGGGAAGCCGGTCGGTGGGGAGCGGCCGCGTGTCAGCGTCGCCGGCCTCCTCGACGTGGCGCGTGGCGGCGCGTGGCC
>Ga0180216_1003049_pt1 | contig 13495 bp, 9 predicted proteins | sample eDN3rd37CBELigMG_FD_128879 | JGI IMG/M metagenome (GOLD analysis project Ga0180216, IMG submission 128879) | Enriched Miracle-Growth compost microbial communities from Emeryville, California, USA - eDNA 3rd pass 37_C BE-Lig MG (version 2)... ... | reverse complement strand
CGCGTGCGCACCGAGCTGCTGCAGCATGAGATCCAGGTGGAATCGCTCGGCGGCGATGTCGTCGACGTCGAAGTGTCCGCCACCAAGAAGATCAACATCGACAAGCTGCTCGAAATGATCGGCCTGCAGGCCGAAATCCTCGACCTCAAGGCCAATCCGAGCCGCGTCGCCGAAGGCACCGTGATCGAGGCCAAGCTGGATCGCGGCCGCGGTCCCGTGGCGACCGTGCTCGTTCAGCGCGGCACGCTGCACCCCGGCGACATCGTCGTCGCCGGCGCCGAATGGGGCCGCGTGCGTGCGCTGGTCTCCGACACCGGCGCGGCCGTGCAAAGCGCGGGGCCCTCGACCCCGGTCGAGATCCTCGGCTTCTCCGGTACGCCGGACGCCGGCGATCGTCTCGCCGTGGTCGAGAACGAAGCCCGCGCCCGCGAAGTCACCGAGTATCGCGCCCGTCAGAAGCGCGAGAAGATGGCGGCGCGCGCCACCGGCATGCGCGGCTCGCTCGAGCAGATGATGGCGCAGGCCAAGACCGCGGGCCGCAAGGAATTCCCGCTGGTCATCAAGGGCGACGTGCAGGGTTCGGTCGAAGCCATCGTCGGCGCGCTGGACAAGCTCGGAACCGACGAAGTGGCGGCGCGCGTTCTGCATGCCGCGGTCGGCGGCATCTCCGAAAGCGACGTCACCTTGGCCGAGGCTTCCGGCGTTCCGATCATCGCCTTCAACGTGCGCGCCAATAAGGAAGCGCGTGAGGCGGCCGAACGCGCCGGCATCGAGATCCGCTACTACAACATCATCTACGACCTCGTGGATGACGTGAAGAAAGCGATGTCCGGCCTGCTCGCGCCGACTTTGCGCGAGACCATGCTCGGCAACGCGCAGATCCTCGAAGTCTTCAAGGTGTCGAAGGTCGGCAACGTGGCAGGCTGCCGCGTGACCGACGGCACCGTGGAACGCGGCGCCAATGTCCGGTTGATCCGCGACAACGTCGTCGTCCACGAAGGCAAGCTCTCGCAGCTCAAGCGCTTCAAGGATGACGTCAAGGAAGTAAGCGCCGGCATGGAATGCGGCATGGCCTTCGAGAACTACCAGGACATGCGCCAGGGCGACGTGATCGAATGCTACCGGGTGGAGACGATTCAACGCTCCCTGTGAGTCCAAATCTCACCGTTTGCGTTTAACGCCTCTCCGCCACTCCCATCGTCATGCCCGGGCTCGGCCCGGGCATCCCGATAAGGAGGGCATTGTGCCCTCCCAATCGTCATGGCCGGGATCAACCCGGCCATGACAAATTGCTTTGGATTCCAGCAATGCGGAAAAAACAAAACCGCGACAGCGGCGGCCCGAACGCCTCGCAGCGCCAGCTGCGCGTCGGCGAACTCGTGCGCCATGCGATCGCCGAGATGCTGACGCGCGGCGACGTGCACGATCCCGTCATCGAGGCGCACATGATCACCATTCCGGAGGTGGCGGTGACCGCCGACCTGCGGCTGGCCACCGTCTACGTGATGCCGCTCGGCGGCAAGGACGCCGAGGCGGTGGTCGCGGCGTTCGACCGGCACAAGAAATTCCTGCGCACCGAGATCGCGCATCGCATCAACCTGAAATTCGCGCCCGATCTGCGCTTCCGTGTCGACGACCGCTTCGCGGAGGCAGAGCGCATCGACAAGCTGCTGCGCTCGCCGGAAGTGAAGCGCGACCTGGACCACGAGGACGACAATGACTGACGGTGCCGACCAGCACGCCGAGACGGCCGAGATCGACGCCGCCACTTCGACGGGCCCCACGCCGCAGGGCGAGAACAAGGGCCGCCGTCCGCGCAAGAAGCAGTTCAAGCGCGACAAGCGCGACGTCCACGGCTGGGTGGTGCTGGACAAGCCCGTCGGCATGACCTCGACCCATGCGGTGAGCGTCATCAAGCGGCTGTTCTCAGCCCGCCGCTGCGGCCACGCCGGCACGCTCGACCCGCTCGCGTCGGGCGCGCTGCCCATCGCCATGGGCGAGGCGACCAAGACCGTCCCGTTCGTGATGGACGGCCGCAAGCTGTACCGATTTACCGTGCAGTGGGGTGAGGAGCGCGACACCGACGACTCCGAAGGCCGCGTCATCAACCAGAGCGACAAGCGCCCCACCCTGGAGGCGATCAACGCCGTCCTGCCGGACTACATCGGCACGATCCAGCAGGTTCCGCCGCGCTATTCCGCCATCAAGATCGAGGGCGAACGGGCCTATGACCTCGCCCGCGACGGCGAAATCGTCGAATTGCAGGCGCGGCCGGTCGAAATCAAGCGTCTGGAGGTCGTCGAGATCCCGGACGCGGACCATGCGGTGCTCGAGGCCGAGTGCGGCAAGGGAACTTACGTGCGCTCGCTCGCCCGCGATATCGGCCGGGCGCTGGGCTGCTACGGCCATGTCAGCCAGCTCAGGCGCACCGCCGTCGGGCCCTTCAGCCCAGAAACCATGATTTTACTGGAAGATTTGGAGGCTCTATGCCATAGAGCCGCCACCGGCGAGGGCAGCCTCGCCGATGCACTCATGCCAGTTGAGACCGCGCTGGACGACATCCCGGCGGTGGCCATCAGCAGGCACGATGCGGGGAGGCTCGCAAGGGGCCAATCCGTTTTGTTGCGCGGACGGGACGCCCCCAATTTCCGCGGCACTGTTTCGGTGAACGTTGCGGGCCAATTGCTGGCCCTGGCCGAACTGGACCACGGCGAGATCGTCCCCAAGCGCGTGTTTAACCTTGTCGGCCTTGTCGGCCGGCGACTCAAAGAAAGGATGACCGATGTCGGTGACGCCCAGCCGGAAGGCTGAAGTTATCAAGACGTTTGCGAAGAAGGCCGGAGACACCGGATCGCCGGAAGTTCAGATCGCGATCCTGTCCGAGCGCATCAACAATCTGACTGAGCACTTCAAGACCCACAGCAAGGACAACCATTCCCGCCGTGGCCTGCTCAAGCTGGTCAGCCAGCGCCGCACGCTTCTCGACTACCTGCGGCGCAACAACGAAGCCAGCTACAAGTCCTTGATCGAGAAGCTCGGCATCCGCCGATAATGCCACGCGCGGCGCGCATAAGGCCGCCGCGCGTTCGTGAAGCGTATGCGTAGGTTGCATTCGCTTTTGATGACCGGCGGCGAAGGACGCCGCCGGCTTGAGCAGGGGCCGAATGTGATCGGCTCTTGCGCCAGGCAAGGCTCGGAACGCCATGGCAGGATCGCAAGACGCTTTATTCGCACGGCGCGCCGACTGACGCGCCCGCGAGAAGCGTCTTGCCGTCTTGCTCATGGCTTCAGGGCTTTGGCCTAGAACCATGAGAGAGAAACCAATGTTCGATACCCACCGTGTTGAGCTCGACTGGGGTGGCCGCAAGCTGACCCTCGAGACCGGCCACATCGCGCGTCAGGCCGACGGCGCCGTTCTCGCCACCTATGGCGACACCACCGTTCTCGCCACCGTCGTCGCCGCCAAGGCGCCGCGCGAAGGCGTCGACTTCCTGCCGCTGACCGTCGACTACCAGGAAAAGTTCTACGCCGCCGGCCGCATTCCGGGCGGCTACTTCAAGCGCGAAGGCCGTCCGACCGAGAAGGAGACTTTGGTCTCCCGTCTCATCGACCGCCCCGTGCGTCCGCTGTTCGCCGACGGCTGGCGCTGCGAGACGCAGGTGATCGTCACCACCTTGTCGCATGACCTCGAGAACGATCCCGACATCCTGGCGATGGTCGCCTCCTCGGCGGCGCTGACCCTGTCGGGCGCGCCGTTCATGGGCCCGATCGGCGCCGCGCGCGTCGGCTTCATCAACGGCGAATACGTGCTCAACCCGCAGCTCGACGAGATGGCCGAGAGCCAGCTCGACCTCGTCGTCGCCGGCACCAACGACGCCGTGCTGATGGTCGAATCGGAAGCCAAGGAGCTGCCGGAAGAGATCATGCTCGGCGCGGTCATGTTCGGCCACCGCCACTTCCAGCCGGTCATCGAGGCGATCATCAAGCTCGCCGAGAAGGCCGCCAAGGAGCCGCGCGAGCTGAACCTGCCCGACAACGCCGCGCTCGAAAAGGAAATCCTCGGCATCGCCGAGAAGGACCTGCGCGCCGCCTACTCGATCCCGGTGAAGCAGGAGCGTTACGCTGCTGTCGGCGCCGTGAAGGAAAAGGTGATGGCGCACTTCTTCCCGGAAGGCGCCGAGCCCGCTTACGACAAGCAGCGCGTTGCCGGCGTGTTCAAGGAACTCGAAGCGAAGATCGTTCGCTGGAACGTCCTCGACACCGGCCGCCGCATCGACGGCCGCGACCTCAAGACCGTGCGTCCGATCCAGTGCGAAGTCGGCGTGCTGCCGCGCACCCACGGCTCGGCGCTGTTCACCCGCGGCGAAACGCAGGCGCTGGTCGTCACCACGCTCGGCACCGCCGAGGACGAACAGTGGATCGACGCGTTGCAGGGCACCTACAAGGAATCGTTCCTGCTGCACTACAACTTCCCGCCCTACTCGGTCGGTGAGACGGGCCGCCTCGGCGGCACGAAGCGCCGCGAGATCGGCCACGGCAAGCTCGCCTGGCGCGCCATTCACCCGGTGCTGCCGCAGAAGGACGAGTTCCCCTACACCATCCGCGTGGTGTCGGAGATCACCGAGTCGAACGGTTCGTCGTCGATGGCTTCGGTCTGCGGCGCCTCGCTGTCGCTGATGGACGCCGGCGTGCCGCTCAAGCGTCCGACCGCAGGCATCGCCATGGGCCTCATCCTCGAGGACCAGCGCTACGCCGTGCTGTCCGACATTCTCGGTGACGAAGACCACCTCGGCGACATGGACTTCAAGGTGGCCGGTACCGAGCAGGGCATCACGTCGCTGCAGATGGACATCAAGATCGCCGGCATCACCGAAGAGATCATGAAGGTCGCCCTCGCCCAGGCGAAGGACGGCCGCGTGCACATCCTCGGCGAGATGTCGAAGGCCCTCTCGGCCGCCCGCGCGGAGCTCGGTGAGCACGCGCCGCGCATCGAGACCTTCAAGATCCCGACCGACAAGATCCGCGAAGTGATCGGCACCGGCGGCAAGGTGATCCGTGAGATCGTCGAGAAGACCGGCGCCAAGATCAACATCGAAGACGACGGTTCGGTGAAGGTCGCGTCCGCTTCGGGCGAGTCGATCAAGGCGGCGATCAACTGGATCAAGTCGATCGCGGCGGAGCCGGAAGTCGGCGCCATCTACGACGGCACCGTGGTCAAGGTCATGGACTTCGGCGCTTTCGTGAACTTCTTCGGCGCCCGCGACGGTCTCGTGCACATCTCGCAGCTCGCTGCGCAGCGCGTGCAGAAGACCTCGGACGTCGTCAAGGAAGGCGACAAGGTCAAGGTGAAGCTCCTCGGCATGGACGAGCGCGGCAAGGTGCGCCTGTCGATGAAGGCGGTCGATCAGACCACCGGCGAGGATCTCGAAGCCAAGCAGAAGACCGAAGGCGCTCCCGCCGAAGGCGCGGCCGAGTAAGAAACCGAGCTCATCCGGAGGCGCGCGCGACGCGCGCGTCTCTAAAGTGGCAATAAAGAAAAGGGCGGCCGCGCGGCCGCCCTTTTTGTTTGTGCGGGGAGCGTGAGCGCTCTCGCGCTTACTTCTTGCCCTTGCGCTTCTTCTGCGGCGCATAGAACGTCGCATCGACCTCGGCGATATCGTCCTGGTCGAGCTTGCGCACTTCGAGCACCGTGCGCGGCGGATAGGGGCCCTTGCCCCACAGCGCTTCGTCCTGCTGCATCTGATTCACGAGCGGCCGGTACTTGACGACGTCCGACACGTAGATCGTCAGCCGCACCGCGTCCTTGAGCGACGCGCCCTGCGCTTCGATGACCTGCTTCACGTTCACGAACATCTGGCGGATGCGTGCCTCGTCGCCCTCGACCAGCTTGCCGGTCGCCGGATCGACGCCGCGCATGCCGCCGACGAAGATGAACCCACCGGCCAGCGCGCCGACGCTCCAGCTTCCGCTGGGCTTCACGCCGCCTTCGACGGGCGACAGTATCTTGACGTTCTCGGCGCGCGCGGCGGCGGCACCGACGATCATCGAGCAGCTCAGCAGGGCAACTAGGAGGCGTGACGGCTTCGGCATGGTTCTTATCTCCTTTGGTTCAACAAATGACAGGCTCTTTTGAACGGCGGGCTGCAGCCGCGCTGCGGTGACGAGCAGCGCCAATTGCTTCACGCAGAACTTGGTTCGACTCCATTTCGCCGTTGCCAGAACGGCAACGTGAGGAAGCGGCGCTCCGATGCATAAAGCGAGCGCTGCGCGGCAAGATGCGCGGCGATGCCCTGCAGGAAATTCTGTTCGTAGCGCGCAGCGACGGCGCCGTTGCCAGTCATGAGTTCGGCGACAGCGTCGGCGGCCTGCGTGCCGCTCCACAGCGCCGTCGCGAGCCCGTTCGCTGCAAGCGGATCGAGCGCGCTCGCCGCATCGCCCGCGCGCATGATCCGCGCCTCGAGAATACGCGTCGCCGTCACCGTGCTGGCCGCCGCGAATTGCATCGAGGATTGCGCGAGATCGATGCCGAGACTGTCCACGCGCTGCGACACGGCGATGGTTTCCGCGGCCATCTGCGCAAAGCGCGCCGGATCGCGGCGCAGGCCCGCCGACAGCAAATCGGAGTCGGTGAAATAGCCGACGAGAATGCGCCGCCCCGGCAAAGCGGACATGTACCACCAGCCTTCGGCCACGGCTTCCACCAGAGTGGCCGGCGCGACCTCGGCCTCGTCGTCGAGCGCGACAATGGCGTAACAGGCGACGAGCTTGTCGACGCGCGTGAGGCTCGCGTCGCCCGCGCTCAATGACGCGCGGCCGCTGCAATCGATGACGAAGTCCGCTTCATATTGCGCCCCGTCCGCCAATTCGAGCGATACGCCCTGCGGGGTGCGGGCCAAGGCGCGCACGGTGCCGTCAACGCGTTCGACGCCATCGGCCTCGAGCGTCTCCGCCATGCGCGCTTCGAGCCTGCGGCGATCGATGTGCCAGCCGCTCTCGGCCTCGCTGTGCGTGTCGTCACGCCGCAAGGCGGCAGTGCCCCAGATGGAGTAGCGCCCCTCGCAGCGCAGCGCGGTTTCGCCGTCGAACAGCGGCAACCAGCCGAGCGCTTCGAGAAAGGGGCGCGCCCGAAACGACAATGTCTCGCCGCGGTTCTGCGCCGCCTGCAGCGGCGCAATCACGAGGGGGCGATGCCCCTGCCGTTGCAGGCTGCGGGCACAGGCCATGCCGGCCATGCCCGCGCCGACAACGACGATACGCGTCATGCCGCGTCACTCGCCGGCGGCGAGATTCATCGAGCCGCGCTGCACCTCGACATAGACTTCCTCTGGCACGCCGGGCACGTCCTTCGGACCGCTGCGGCGCACGACGACGCCCATCTGCGTCCACAGCTCGATCATACGCCGCAGACCGTCGGTGTAGCCGGCTTCGACGTGCAGACCGATGCCGGCGGCGCCGCGCGACCAAGGCGCCCGCGCGTGATAGAAGCGCAGCCGCTCCTCGATCGGCAGATCCGTGCGCATCAGGCGCTTGTAGAACTCCTCCGGCAGCACATCGACCGGCAGCAGCGCGGGCCACCACACCGGCGTCGGGAAACCGTCGGCCGTCAGCACGGACTGGCAGCTGAACGCATCGCCCTGCCACGGCACGCCCATCCAGCGCGTGAGATCGCCCGGCGCCTGCGGGCCGACCGGTGCGCCGTCCTCGCGCCGCGCCGGATTGCCGGCGAACACGTTCTGCGGATTGAGCTGCAGGCCGACATCCTGCGCCAGGTTCTTGCGCGAGGAGATCGCGATGCGGAACGGGAACGGCGTATCCTTCGGCGTGCGATAGAGCGCCGCATGGCGGATCGGCCAGGTGATTTCCACGCCGGGATGGAAAGCGCCGCCGGAGCAGGCATCGAGCGCGGCGCGCGTCAGCGCCTCGGGGCGCATGGCGAGCGGCATGTCGTCGAGCTGCTTGACGGCATCGGCCTTCGCATCCTCGTAGTCGTTGACGAAGTCGCCCTTCGCCCACGCGCCGAGGATGGCGTACTGGCTCGGCGTCAGCGTCAGCCAGCTGTCGCGGCTGCCGGGATAGTTGACGCCGTCGCCGAGCATCAACGGCACGGCCTTGACGCGCTGATCGTCGCCGCCCGGCTTGCGGAACGCAGCCAGCACCTTTTCACGCGCGGCGCGCGCCGATGCATCCGGCACCGCGAGCTTCTTGACGACGTCGGGGTTCGACAGATCCTCGAGATCGATCCACGCCGCGCTGAGATACGACGCGTCGGCGACCCACTGCATCATGCCGACGCGGCGCAGGATCGGGAGCACATCGCGGCGGAAGGACACCTGGCCGGCAATGGCCTTCATGTGCCCGGTCGAGACCATCACTTCGCGGCCGACGTCGTAGAGGCTCACGATCGGCTCGATCTGCGGCGCGAACTTCGGCCCGCAGCACACGACCCACGCCGGATCGCATTCGACATCGGCGCCGCCGACGCGCACCGTCGCCTTCACCCAGCCGTCGGCCCAGTCGTCGTGCCAGCCGTCGTTGTTGGTGAAATCGCGCACGGGATTCTGCGGCAGCGCCGTTTGCGACACGCCGCTCGCCGGGAACACCAGCAGGCGTCCCGCGTCGTCGGTGCGCAGATGGCCGAGCGTCACCGGCAGCTTCTTCCAGAACTGGCCGGCCATCTTGTACTTGTCGTCATTGCCGCCGGTGTTGGTCGAAGCGCCGCTGATCTGCACCGGACCCGGATTGATGATCAGCATCTCCTCGCGCTTGTCGCCGGCGATGAAGTTGTTGCGCTGCGCGCCCGGAATGCCCGGCGTGATATCGCCGCGATCCATCGCGTTCGAGAAGCCGTACCAAGCCGCCTTGCTGTTCGCGACGTGCACCGTCCAGCGCACATTGTCGGCGGGACCGAGCTCGCGCACGACGCGGCCCTGGTCGTCGAAGCCATAAACGCGGAAGCGCTGCACCTGCTTCTTGATGCGCGACGGGCTCTGCTTGAAGCCGCCCTGCGGCTCGTTCATGAGACCCGGCACTTCAGGCGCCAGAAACCATTCGTCGCCATTGCCGACGCGCGAGAAGCCGATCGCCGGAAAGATCGCCGCGCGCACGATGCGCGCGCCCGCGGGCGCGGGCTGCGCGAATGCAGGCGCGATCGCGGCCTTGAACAGCGCCGGCGATGTCAAGCCAACGGCAGAAGCTCCGAGGAGAAAGTCGCGTCGTTTCATGTGGATTGCCTCCGGTCTTGCGGCGGCTCAGCACATCGCCGTGGGCAAACGACGCGCTCACTTCACTGGCAAACGATCGCACCGGACATGGCCGACCCCCGATTTCGCAAGCCGCGGTTGCGAAATCGAGACGGACGGTAGTGCGATAGTGTTAATGAGCGCTTTCGGTGTGACGCGTGGTTTGCATAACGTCGCTATCGGACAGCGCCTCGCGCACGATGGCGCCGAGTGCTTCGAAGTCCTTCTTACGCGGCGTCGTGCGACGCCATGCGAGTCCTATCGCGCGCGCCGGTTCCGGTTCGGCGAAGCGAACGAGTTTCACGCGGCTGTCACGTGCTTCGGTTTCAACGGCGACTTCGGGCAACAGCGTCACGCCGTAGCCGTTTGCCACCATTTGCATGACTGTCGTGAGAGAAGTGGCGCCGAGTCCGGCCGGCTGATCACGTCCTTTTGTAGCGCAGAAGGCCAGCGCTTGATCGCGCAGACAATGACCTTCCTCCAGCAAAATGAGACGCGTCTGATCTACGTCGTTGATAGCGACGCGGTTTTGCGACGGTAAGCTTTCATTCGAGGACGCGGCGAGCAGAAAGCGGTCGTCGAACAGCTTCATCGTCTCGACATCGACTCCCTCGAGCGGCAGCGCTAGCATGACGCAGTCGAGTTCCCCGCTCGAGAGTTCGTCGAGCAACAAGCGCGTTTGCGTCTCGCGCACTTCCAGACGCAGCGCGGGATAGCGTTCTTGCAGCCGCGGTAACACGCGCGGCAGCACATAAGGTGCAAGCGTCGGAATGATGCCGAAGCGAAGTTTGCCGGTGAGTACATCGCGATGGCGCGCGAAGTCGACGAGGTCGCGCGCCGCCGCAAGAATCCGCTCGGCGCGCTGCGCCACTTCCAAACCCGTTTCGGTGAGCGCGATGTCGCCCGGGCGGCGCTCGACGAGTTCCACGCCGATTTCGCGCTCGAGGTCGCGCACCTGCATGGACAGCGCGGGCTGGGTGACGGCGCAATCCTCGGCGGCGCGGCCGAAGTGGCGATGGCGGGCAAGCGAGGTGAGGTAACGCAACTGACGCAACGTAATCATGCCGATAAGATAGGCTTATCGGTGGCCCTAATCAATGCGATTAGACCTGATCCAGGTTTAGCGCGATAATAGTTCTAGTTGGACTTACAACGTATTGCAACGACAACGAGAGGAGCCTCAAGCATGGATGATAAAACCAAAGTGAGCACCAGCGGGGGCCAGTGCCCGTTTTCGGGCGGCAAGCGCGGCCGCACCAACCGAGAGTGGTGGCCGGACGCCCTGAGCCTCGAGATGCTCCATCGCAATTCGGAACTCTCCGATCCGATGGGCGAGGACTTCGATTACGCCAAGGAATTCCAGAGCCTCGACCTCGAAGCCGTGAAGAAGGACCTCACGGCCCTGATGACGGATTCGCAGGAATGGTGGCCGGCCGACTTCGGTCATTACGGCGGCCTGATGATCCGCATGGCCTGGCACAGCGCCGGCACCTATCGCATCACCGACGGGCGCGGCGGCGCCGGCGCCGGTCAGCAGCGCTTCGCGCCGCTGAACTCGTGGCCCGATAACGCCAACCTCGACAAAGCGCGCCGCCTGCTGTGGCCGATCAAGCAGAAGTACGGCCGCAAGATCTCATGGGCCGACCTGATGATCCTCGCCGGCAACGTCGCGCTGGAATCGATGGGCTTCAAGACCTTCGGTTTTGCCGGCGGCCGCAAGGACGTGTGGGAGCCTGAAGAGCTCTACTGGGGTCCGGAAGGCACGTGGCTGGGCGACGAACGCTACAGCGGCGAACGCCAGCTCTCGGAGCCGCTCGGCGCCGTGCAGATGGGCCTCATCTACGTCAACCCGGAAGGTCCGAACGGCAATCCTGATCCGATCGGTTCGGCGCGGGACATCCGCGAGACCTTCTCCCGCATGGCGATGAACGACGAAGAAACCGTGGCGCTGATCGCCGGCGGCCACACCTTCGGCAAGACGCACGGCGCGGGCGATCCCTCGCTCGTGGGTCCGGAGCCGGAAGCCGGCGCTCTGGAAGACCAGGGCCTCGGCTGGAAGAGCAAGTTCGGCACCGGCTTCGGCGCCGACGCCATCACCGGCGGCCCGGAAGTCATCTGGACGCAAACGCCGACGAAGTGGAGCAACCACTTCTTCGACAACCTGTTCAAATACGAATGGGAGCTGACGACGAGCCCGGCGGGCGCCAAGCAGTGGGTGGCCAAGAACGCCGAAGCGGACATCCCGGATCCGTTCGATCCCTCGAAGAAGCGCAAGCCGACGATGCTGACCAGCGACCTCGCGCTGCGCTTCGACCCGATCTACGAGAAGATCTCGCGGCGCTTCTATGAGCATCCGGATCAGTTCGCGGACGCGTTCGCCCGCGCCTGGTTCAAGCTCACGCATCGCGACATGGGTCCGCGCGTTCGCTATCTCGGCCCGCTCGTGCCGAAGGAGACGCTGATCTGGCAGGATCCGATCCCGGCCGTCGACCACAAGCTGATCGACGACAAGGATGCGGAAGCGCTCAAGGCCAAGATCCTCGGCTCGGGCCTGACCGTACAGCAGCTCGTCTCGACGGCCTGGGCTTCGGCCTCGACCTTCCGCGGCTCCGACAAGCGCGGCGGCGCCAATGGCGCGCGCATTCGCTTGGCTCCGCAGAAGGACTGGGAAGTCAACGAGCCGGCGCAACTCAAGACGGTGCTCGACAAGCTCGAAGCGATCCAGAAGGAGTTCAACGCCTCGGCTACCGGCGGCAAGAAGGTGTCGCTCGCCGACCTGATCGTGCTCGGCGGCAACGCCGCGGTCGAAAAGGCGGCGAAGGATGCCGGCACCAGCGTGAAGGTGCCCTTCTCGCCGGGTCGCACGGATGCGTCGCAGGACCAGACCGACGCCCACTCCTTCGCCCCGCTCGAGCCGCGGGCTGATGCTTTCCGCAACTACATCGGCAACAAGCATCAGTTCATGCAGCCCGAAGAGGCGATGATCGACCGTGCGCAGCTGCTGACGCTGACCGGTCCGGAGATGACGGTCCTCCTCGGCGGCCTGCGCGTGCTCGGCGCCAACACCGGCGGCTCCAAGCACGGCGTCTTCACCAAGCGCGAGGGCACGCTGACGAACGACTTCTTCGTCAACTTGCTGACCATGGCCAACGAATGGGTGCCGGCCAAGGACGGCACCTTCGAAGGGCGTGATCGCAAGACCCACGAGCTGAAGTGGACCGCGACGCGCGTCGACCTGATCTTCGGCGCGCACTCGCAACTGCGTGCTTTCGCCGAGGTCTATGCCTGCGCCGATTCGCAGCCGAAGTTCGTGAAGGACTTCGTGGCGGCCTGGACCAAGGTGATGAACGCGGACCGGTTCGACCTGGTCGGCGCCGGCACCCAGAAGGCGGCGTAAGCGTCAGCGCACCCTGAAATGAAAACGAACGGCCGGGGAAATCCCCGGCCGTTTTTTTTGGAGACATCTGCACGGCCCCTCCTCCTTCGAGACGCCCGCCTTTGGCGGGCTCCTCAGGATGAGGTCGGAGCTAAGGCGTGATCGCCACCTTCAGCACGCCGTCGCGCTGGTTGGCGAACAGGTCATAGGCCTTCTCGATATCGTCGAGCTTGAAGCGGTGCGTCACCAGCGCGCGCGCATCGATCCGGTTCGAGGCGACGACGTCCATCAGCCGGCGCATGCGCTCCTTGCCGCCGGGGCACAGCGACGTGCGGATGGTGTGATCGCCGAGACCGGCGAGGAACGCATCGAGCGGAATTTTCAGATCGGCCGAATAGACGCCGAGTGAAGACAACGTGCCGCCCGGGCGGAGCACGCGCAGCGCCCATTCGAAGGTCTGCTGCCGTCCGAGCGCCTCGATCGCGACGTCGACGCCGCGGCCGTCGGTCAACCGCATGATCTCCGCGACGGGATCGACCTTGGAGAAGTCGACGACATGGTCGGCGCCCATCTTGCGTGAGATGGTCATGCGCGTCGCGACCTTGTCGACGGTGATGATCGTCGTCGCGCCCATGAGCCGCGCGCCGGCCGTGGCGCACAGACCGATCGGCCCTTGCGCGAACACGGCGACGCTATCGCCGATGCGCACATTGCCGCTCTCGGCGCCCGAGAAGCCCGTGGACATGATGTCGGGGCACATCAGCACTTGTTCGTCCGTGAGCGCTTCCGGCACCGGCGCGAGGTTCACCATGGCGTCGGGCACCAGAAGATACTCGGCCTGCGCGCCGTCGATGGTGTTGCCGAAGCGCCAGCCGCCCAT
>Ga0180216_1003048_pt1 | contig 13496 bp, 8 predicted proteins | sample eDN3rd37CBELigMG_FD_128879 | JGI IMG/M metagenome (GOLD analysis project Ga0180216, IMG submission 128879) | Enriched Miracle-Growth compost microbial communities from Emeryville, California, USA - eDNA 3rd pass 37_C BE-Lig MG (version 2)... ... | reverse complement strand
GGGGCTCCCCCAGTGATCATCCACTATTCGGCTACAGATTCCTCGATCTGCCATGAATCCTCACACGTCCAGGCGGAGGGACGCGAAGGGTCGGCCGACGCCAATATCCAGCTCCCGGTCTGGCGTGTTCTTACATACAATACGGAATTCGACAGAAAAAACGATCACCCTGGTGGGACGCTCCCCCGCGATCGCCTCGACTCGTGTGCAGGAGAAAGGAAGAGATCGCCCCGCCTCGCCGGCGGATCGTAGCGGCGAGACGGGGCGGGCGGGTCAGATCGAAGGTGTGGGCGATCGACTAGCCGCGGGGGGAGTGGGCATGTCCCACTCCCTCACCTAGGTAGGCCAGCAAAGGCAGGCGGCGTAGGGGCGCCTGGGTGTACCGGGAGCGTCCTTTGTCGAGCCGCGCGAGGCTGCCGTCGGTACCGCAATAGTTCACGCCTCCGCCAACGCCAGCACGATCCCCGTCGCTCATGGGATCGAACGAGGCGATCAACATGGCGGGGCCGTCCGTCGGGTCCAACACCTCCGTCGGCCGGGTCTTATGTTGGGAACCCGGGCCGACGCCCAGCTGGCCCTCTGAATAGTGCCCCCAGCAGTAGGCCTGCCCCGAGGTGGTCGCGCCGCAGGTGAAGGAGTTCCCGGTTGTAATGGAGGTGAATTGCACCGCGCCGCTGGTTGGATCGACTACCGGAACGGGCACGCTGTCGTATGCCTCCAGGCCACTCTCGCCATTCCCCAACTGGCCGTACTCGCCATTACCCCAGCAGTAGACCTTGCCGGTGGTGGTCAGGGCGCAGGTGTGAAAACTCCCGGTCGCGATGGCGGTATATTTCGTCGCGCCGTCCGGCGGATCCGCTACCGCCACCGGTTTGTCCTTATTCTCCAACTCGCCGGTGCCGAGTTGGCCGGCGTTGTCTCTACCCCAGCAGTAGGCCTTCCCGGCGGTGGTCAGGCCGCAGGTGAATTCGTAGCCGCCGCTGATGGTTTGCGGGTCGATCTGTAGCCCGGCAAGGATGCTGTCCTCCCGCGCGACCGACGCCGCCACGAATACGGAGAAGGTGAAGCTATCCACCCCATCGGGCACTTGCCACCGCCAGTTCCTGGGGAGCGAAGTCCTGCCCGGGCCGAGGGCCTGGGGGTAACGGAAGAAGGGTTGGTCAGGTTTAGTGAAGACCGCCGTCCCATCCGCGTTCTGCAGGGTGACCGGTCCGGCGGCGGCTGGAACCGCGACGGGATCACCGATGAAGAAGATCCGCACCCCCTCCTCATCCACTTCCGCACCGTCCGCCGTCCCGAGTGACTGGGTGAGGAGGTTGCGCACGGTCACATCGGCGCTGAAGATCTCGTCCTCGTAGGTCACGTTGGCGGACTCGAGGGAGATATACGTCCCCTGTCCGCCCAGCACGGCCGCGGCGGGACCGTCCCCCGGGCCGGGATCAACGCGCATACACGTCATGCTCCCCGCCCGCGGCTCAACCCGGCACTCGAGTGCGGCCAGTACCGTTGCCGTATCGTTCGCCCCGTCACCCCATCGCGGCGCCAGTAATGCGCCATCCTCAGAGCACCCGATCAGCGCCAACGCGCCGACCACACCGAATCCGATCCTGCGCCAGATGATCATCGGCGCACTCCTTCCCGGGGGCGTCCCCTAGAAGTTGTCCATGGTTGAGTATTTCAGCGATCGAATTGAACTCCCCCCCGGGCCGGCCAAGGCTGGCAAGATGGCCGGTGCGGATCGAAGAGCTGGCTGCCGAGCAGGGCCGGAACAGGCGTGAAGAGTCGGCAGGACCGAGATGGCGGCAGCATCACGAACTGGTTGGAAATCGGATTCGCCGCGCCGATCACGACAACGAATTATGCCGTCAGAGACGCGAGAAGTACGACAGAGGTGCCGTACGATAGATCATCTTTCCAAGATATATCGATACATCGAAAAGATGCAAGATTGTCATTCTATGCATATGACTGAATGCGACCCGTCCCGCCGGCGGGCGTTGCCGGCGGGGCGAGGGCCGCGTGGAGTGATCAGATCGCCGGTTCGCCGACCACCCTCTTCAGTACCGCCCCCTTCTCGAACCTAGTCCCCGGCTCGGCGTGGTTGAGGAGCGCCACCTTGTCGAGGGGGATGGCGGATGGGTAGCGCTGGTGGAACTCGGCGAGGGTCATGGCGCGGTCGAGGGTGACGGTCTGGATGCGGAGGGGTTGGACGGCGAGCGCCTTCGGGTCGGTGAGGCGGGCGAAGCTGGCGAGGGAGCCGCGCAGCGTCCTGTCGTGGTCGGCGAAGGCCGGCTCGGCGGCGAATGCCAGGAGCTGGAAGACGGCGTTTCGGTGGGCGACGAAGGTGGCGAGCCCGCGTATGGCGCCCCCCTGCGCCGCCGCGCGGAACTCGCCGCTGACGGCGGGGAGCCCGCCGATCCGGGTGCTGCCGATCGTGCCGGCGACGAGCCCCTGCTGTCCGAAGAAGGCGCGGGCGGCGGCCTCGGGGTCGCTCCCCTGGGCGAGGGTGAGCTGGATCATAGCGTCCTGTTCGGGGCTGGCCGCGATGACTGCGTTCTTCAGGTTCGCGGTCTGCCACCCCTCGGGGAAGTCGAGCTGAAACTCGAGGTCGGGGTGCAGGAAGCGGGAGCCGCGGAAGAACCCTTCGCGGGGGTTCGTCCCGTAGACGAGCCCGTCGAGCCGCCTCAGGAACGATTCCCGTCCGACCACGGCGGTGGCGGTGCCCGCGCCGTGTTGCGCGACGAGGCGTTCCATCCGCTCACGCCGGTCGCCGGGGTTCGGGTGGGTAGAGAGCCATTCCGGGGTCCCCGAGCCGCCGGCATCTCTGGTGACCCGGTCGAGCATGTCGAAGACCTGTGGCATCTCGCGCGGGTCGTAGTTGCCGCGGAGCATGTAGCGGAGCCCGAGCTCGTCGGCCTGGCGTTCGTCGTCGCGGCCATATTTGAGGAAGGCGAGCTGCAGCCCCGCACTCGCGACCCCCGCGATCCCCTCGAGGTCGGGGCGGAGCGCCGTCCCGAGCGCGAGCCCGAGCTGGGCGAGCTGCTGCGTGCTCATCCGCCCGACCGAGTGGCGGGCGGTGACGTGGCCGATCTCGTGGCCCAGGACGCCGGCGAGTTCGGCTTCGGAGCCGAGGTGCGCCAGGATCCCGCGGGTGACGTAGATGTAGCCGCCGGGTAGCGCGAAGGCGTTGACGATGGGATCGTCGAGGATGCGGAAGGTCCATGGTAGGTGCGGCCGTTCGGATTGCGCGGCGAGCCGCGAGCCGAGCTCCTGGATATATTCCTGGAGCGTATCGTCGGGGTAGAGCCCCATCTCCGCGACGATCTGCGGGTCGTACTCGCGCCCCATCTCTATCTCCTGCGCCTCGGAGAAGAGGGTGAACTGCCGTTTGCCGGTGGCGGGGTTGACGGCGCAGCTCACGAGGGTCGTCGCCATGGCGAGCGCGGCCACGGTGAGGGCGCGGGCAGGTCTGAATGGGCCGAAGAGTGTCGGACGACGACGTCGCCTGCGGGCCGCCGGCGGGCAGGCATCCCGCGTCGCGTGCCGCACGATTCGTCGTCTGGTGGATTCGCTGCCGTTAGCGCCGTTCATGGTCTCTATTCTCCGCATGCCAGGGGTCTCTCGCCGGTATTCCCGGAAACACCGGCGCGGTAGTTCGTGTACCTCTCCTGGTTCGTCATGGTTTCGTTGGATATGGCCGAATGTGCCGCCATGCACCATATTCAGGTATCCAATCCTTACACAACCCCGGAGGTCAGGATGAGAGAAAGCTTCCGTCGCGCCGGCTATGCAATGCTGGCACTCGTCGTAACCGCGTGCGCCGCCGGTGACCGGGGCGGTCGTCCCGCGGAGGTGCAGGCGGCGCTGGACGGTATCACCGCCGATCGCTTGCTGGAACATATTACCGTCCTGGCGGATGACAAGTTCGAGGGTCGCGCCCCCGGTACGCAGGGGGAAGAGCTGACCGTCGCGTATCTGGAGGATCAGTTCCGGGGGATGGGGCTCCTGCCGGGGAACCCCGATGGTAGCTACGTACAGCAGGTCCCGCTGGTGGGGATCACGACGAAGAGCACGGCCACCTTCCAGGTCGGCGGGAAGCGTTTCGCCCCGCGCCCGCTCCACGACTTCGTGGCGGTGACGCGCCGCGTGGTGCCCGAGGTCGAGGTAAAGGATTCGGAGCTCGTCTTCGTCGGGTATGGCGTCGTCGCCCCCGAGTACGATTGGGACGACTACAAGGGGCTCGACGTTCGGGGCAAGACGATCGTGATGCTGGTCAACGACCCGGCGGTCCCGGACCCCGCGAACCCCGACCAGCTCGACCCCGAGGTCTTCAAGGGGAACGCGATGACGTACTACGGGCGCTGGACCTACAAGTACGAGATCGCGGCCGAGCTGGGCGCGGCGGCGGCGATCATCATCCACGAGACCGGGCCGGCGGGGTACCCGTGGGAGGTTGTCTCGGGGAGCTGGGGGGGCGAGAACTTCGATATCAAGCCGGCCGACGGCAATATGGGGCGCGCCGCGGTCGAAGGGTGGATCACCACCGAGATGGCGAAGGAGCTCTTCGCGGCCGCGGGCCACGACTTCGACGCGCTGAAGGCGGCGGCGGTCCGGCGCGACTTCCAGCCGGTCCCGCTCAACGGGAGGGCGAGCTTCTCGTTGAAGAACACGATCCGTGAAACCCAGTCCCGTAATGTGGTAGCGAAGTTGGAGGGGTCGGACCCCGCGCTGCGTGACGAGTACGTGGTCTACACCGCGCACTGGGATCATCTGGGTAAGGACGAATCGCTCGAGGGCGACCAGATCTACAACGGCGCGGTCGACAACGCGTCGGGCACGGCGGTCCTCCTAGAGATGGCGGGAGCCTTCGCGCGTCTCCCGAAGGCGCCGGCCCGTTCGGTCCTCTTCCTCGCGGTGACGGCCGAGGAGCAGGGGCTGCTCGGCGCGAAGTACTATGCCAGCGACCCGCTCTACCCCCTCGCCAAGACGCTGGCGAACATCAACCTGGATGTGATGAACCTCTGGGGCCGGACCAGGGACATCGTGGTGGTGGGGTACGGCAACAGCACGCTAGAGGATATCCTCGAGGCGGAGGCGCGGGTCCAGGGTAGGGTGATCGCTCCGGATCCGGAGCCGGAGAAGGGGTTCTTCTACCGGTCCGACCACTTCGAGTTCGCCAAGAAGGGGGTCCCGGCACTCTACGTCGATGCGGGCACCGATTTCATCGGGAAGCCGGCGGGGTACGCGGATGAGAAGCGGGCGGATTACAACGCGAGGGTCTATCACAAGCCGGCCGACGAGGTCGATCCCGCGTGGGATCTCTCCGGCGCGGTCGAGGACGCGCAGCTCCTCTTCATGGTCGGTTATCGGGTCGCGAACGCGGACCGATACCCGGAGTGGAAGCCGGGGACGGAGTTCAAGGCGTTGCGCGAGGAGATGTTGAAGGCGGCGTCGAACTGACCGGGTTGTTACGAGATTACGGTCGATTTGGAATGAGAGTGGCCGGCCCTGCGGGGCCGGTCATTTCATTTTGGGCCAGGTGGATTATGCAGCTTGATGGTTATCCGGCAGAATATCCCACGGGCCGGGCATTTCGTCGGGGTCGTAACGGGATCTGGTGTCGTGGGTAGCTGCGGGACCGATACCCGGAATCGATGGTCCCATTTCGTTGTGGCAGTTTAGGTAGCTGGTGTCGTGGTGGACCGTCCCGAGCGCCGGGCCTGCCGGAGCTTGGCGCGCTACGGAAACCGATTCCGGTAACTCGACTACCGGTCACGGAACCGTTTCGTCAACCAATCGCCGATCGTTTGCAGTATCTCCGGTGCGATCTTGGTCGACGGGAGCGTGGCGTACCCCATTGGGTGGCCATCGGGGTCGGCGAGGAGGAGGTGGTTGGTATCGGGGAGGATATGGACCTCGACGTCGATGTTGCCGCCGCCGCGGATGGCGACCGCGAGGCGTTCCGCCTGATCTGGGGTTACCTGGCGGTCGGTCGCGCCGTGGAGGATCAGGACGGGCTGGCGTACCTTCGCGGCGGTGGGGAGGGGGTCGTAGTCGAGGAAGAAGCGGAGCCAAGGCGAGACGGCGGCCGCGTTCTCGAGCTGCTCGACGGCACGGGCGGCCGCGGAATCGCGCGCGGCGTCAGTCTTCAACGTCGTATCCGCGCCGATCATGTACCGATGTTGGTAGGCGATGATCTCGCGCCCGGTCTGGGCGGGCGGGGCGAGGAGGACGAGGGCGGCGATCGTGGTATCGGCCGAGGCGATCATCGGTGCTATGAGTCCGCCTTCGCTGTGGCCGACGAGCGCGATCCGTCGTGGATCGATCTCGGGGCGGGAGTGGAGGTAGGCGATGGCGGCGCGGATGTCGTCGGCGAAGTCGGCGGTGGTCGCGGTGGCGAAGTCGCCGGTGGAGGCGCCGACGCCGCGGTCATCGAGGCGGAGCACGGCGATCCCGCGGCGGCCGAGGGCGTCGGCGAGTTCGCGGAAGGGGGCGTAACCGGGGAAGACGTCCTCGTCCCGGCGCTGGGGGCCGGAGCCGGTGATCGTGATTACGGCGGGGACGGGGCCGGTACGATCCTTCGGGGTGGTCAGGGTCCCCGCGAGGGTGTGGGTGGCGACGTCGCTCGCGGCGGTGACGTCGCCTGGTGGATGGTGGCCGGACTTGGCCGGGGCGGCGGCCGGCGCGGGGACGGTGACCTCCTCGGCGATGTAGGGTGCATCGGGCGGTGCGGAGTAATCCGGTGGCGTGCTCTCCCCTGCCCTCTTCGCCGCCTCGGCGTCCGATCCGGGCCCGACGCGGGTGATGGTCAGCCGCTGCGCCGGTATGGTCCCCCCGAGGACCCTCCCCGCGTCGTCGACCTGGAGCCGGACCTCGGAGCCGGCGGCGGCGATCGTGACGGAGTCCGGTGCGATGCGGGTCAAGGTGGCGCGTGTGGTCACCCCGCCGGCGAGGGCGAAGAGGGGGAGCTCGACGCGGTCGCCGCCGATGACGAGGGCGCGGCGGACTGCTTGTTCGAGGAGCGCGATCGAGGTAGGAAAGGTGGGGAGCGCGCCGGTCTCGGTCTGGAAGCGCTGCGTCTGGGTACCACCGGCGGCGGTAAGCTCCGCGATCACGCTGTCGCCCTGGAAGGCGATGTCGGCCGTCTGTGCGGGAGGCGCGGTGGCGGGGGTGTTGGGGGGCCAGGCGCTCATCTCCCAGCGGCTCACGAGGGCGTCCGGGGTGAGGGTCGCGGTGTAGCGCAAGCGTCCGAGCCGCTGCCCGGCGATCTCGCCGGCGAGGGTCCGCGTGGTGCGGGAGAAGGTTTCGACACCGAGGGTATCGTTACCGATGCTCATGATGAAGGCACCCTGGTCGGTCGGCTCCTGCCGGGGAGCGTGCCGGGCCGGGTGGTCGGTTCGCCCGATATGATCGGCCGGGGGTGCACCGGATGGGTCGGGGGCCACCGCGGAGTGGAGCACCGGACCGGGTGGTGAGGCGGGAGCGCCGGTCGCGGCGCCGGCACCTGCCAGGTATCCCGCGCAGGCCAGGATGGCCGTGAGGACCGTCTTCGTCTCGAACATGCTACCTCCATCACCAGGGTAGTTCGGTACCGCCAGGGCGCTGGGGCGCGGAGTGCGAGTCCGCGGAGTTCGGTGCGCGCCTCAATATCCGTTGTCACCGCAGATGTCACAATGTGGGTATTACGCGGCGGTGGAGGCCGCGTTACCCTACCCTCCGCGCCTCACCACCGGAGGACGGTCGCGAAGATGAGTGGCGCGACGATCGTGGCGTCGGACTCGATCATGAACTTCGGCGTCTCGACCCCGAGCTTGCCCCAGGTGATCTTCTCGTTGGGGACGGCGCCAGAGTACGATCCGTAGCTCGTGGTCGAGTCGGAGATCTGGCAGAAGTAGCCCCAGACCGGGACGTTGGGCCGTCCCAGATCGAGGTGCAGGAGCGGGACGACGCAGATCGAGAAGTCGCCCGCGATCCCGCCGCCGATCTGGAAGAAGCCGATCGAGCTAGTGGCCGACTCCCGTTCGTACCACTCGGCGAGGTGCGCCATGTACTCTATCCCGGTCCGCACCGTGCGGGGGTTCCGGATCTCGCCGGAGATGTACTGCGCGGCGAAGACGTTGCCGAGGGTCGAGTCCTCCCACCCCGGTACGTAGATCGGGAGGTCCTTCTCGGCCGCTGCCAGCACCCAGCTGTCCTTGGGATCGATCTGGTAGTGCTCCTCGAGGGCACCGCTCAGGAGGATGCGATAGATGTACTCGTGGGGAAAGTAGCTTTCGCCGCGGGCCTCGGCCCCCTTCCACTCGTCGATGATTAGGTTCTCGACCAGCCGCATCGCCTCCTCTTCGGGGATGCAGGTGTCGGTCACCCTACAGAGTTTACGCTCGGCGAGGGCGAGCTCATCGGCCGGGCTCAGATCGCGGTAGTTGGGGACACGCACGTAGAGATCGTGCGCGACGAGGTTGAAGATGTCCTCCTCGAGGTTCGCGCCGGTACAGGAGATCGCGTGGATCTTGTCCTGCCGGATCATCTCGGCGAGCGAGAGCCCGAGCTCGGCGGTACTCATCGCGCCGGCCATGGCCAGGAACATCTTCCCGCCGCGGTCGATGTGATCCCGAAACGCCTCCGCGGCATCGATCACGGTAGCGGCGTTGAAGTGACGATAGTGGTGCTTCAGGAAATCGCTGACAGGGGTATGAACGACAGGGGGCTGGTCGTCTTTCCCTCGAATCGAATTGCTAGTCGGGACCGTACGTGGCGCCGCGGGTGGTGCGGCTGGAGCAGTGTGCGCGGAGGTGGCTGACATCGGCCTGAGAATCTTCTCCAATTGCTATATTCCTCCCGAGGGCTGGGCCGGAATACCGGCACATCGAGGCTGCGGCCGACGGCAGCTCGTGCACCCGCCGACCGTACAACAATTGTAAGTTGGCCATTATCAACCCTTAAGTCCAGGGACGCCCGGTACGGTCGGCGTGCCGCGGGGGATTTCAAGATTCGGGTGAGATCACGCGGAGGCGAGGTGCGTCTGGGGAATCCCCGGGCTCCCGGCGGTCACCAGGCGCCCGGCGGTACGCCACAACCTCCCAGCTACGCCCGCCGCGCCTCCGCGTTACCCTTACCCTCCGCGCCTCACCACCCGAGAACGAGCGCGAAGATGAGGGGCGCGACGATCGTGGCGTCGGACTCGATGATGAACTTCGGCGTCTCGACTCCTAGCTTGCCCCAGGTGATCTTCTCGTTGGGGACGGCGCCGGAGTACGAGCCGTAGCTCGTGGTCGAGTCGGAGATCTGACAGAAGTAGCCCCAGAGCGGGACGTCCTCCCGGCGCAGGTCCTGGTGCAGCATCGGGACGACGCAGATCGGGAAGTCGCCGGCGATCCCGCCGCCGATCTGGAAGAAGCCGAGCGAGGCATCCTTCGTCGTCTCGGTGTACCAGTCCGCGAGCTCGATCATGTACTCGATCCCCGTGCGGACGGTGTGCACGTTCTTGACGTCGCCGGAGATGACGTGGGACGCGTAGATGTTCCCCATGGTCGAGTCTTCCCACCCGGGGACGAAGATCGGGAGGTTCTTCTCGGCCGCGGCCAGCATCCAGCTGTCCTTGGGGTCGATCTGGTAGTACTGCTCGAGGGCGCCGCTCCGGAGGATGCGGTACATGAACTCGTGGGGGAAGTAGCGCTCGCCCTTCTGGTCGGCGGCGACCCACTCCTCGAGGATCACCTTCTCGATCCGCCGCATCGCCTCTTCTTCGGGGATGCAGGTGTCGGTGACCCGGTTCATGTGGCGGTCCAGGAGGGCCTGCTCGTCCTGCGGGGTCAGGTCGCGCCAGTGCGGGACCCGCTCGTAGTAGTCGTGCGCGACGAGGTTGAAGATGTCCTCCTCGAGGTTCGCGCCGGTGCAGGAGATCCCGTGGATCTTGTCCTGGCGGATCATCTCGGCGAGAGAGAGCCCGAGTTCGGCGGTGCTCATGGCGCCCGCCAAGGTGACGAACATCTTGCCGCCCTGGTCGAGGTGGCGGCGGTACGCCTCGGCCGCATCGATGAGCGAAGCCGCGTTGAAGTGACGGTAATGGTGCCTCAAGAAGGCGGAGACCGGGGCGGCGCCGGCCGCCGTATCATGAGTCTTCAATTCGGGGGTTCCTCCTCTGACGCCGCGCGGGCGGTTAACTCATGGACATGCGGCCGGCGCTGGTGGCACCGGCCGCGGTGATAGGTGAAAGTTGGGGGATTCCGCCGCGGAAGTCTAGTCCGGTGTGCCGCTAGGGACTTAGGCGCCGTGCAGCGGCCGCCGGGAACCATCCCGGCAGCGGGTGGTAATGCTCGGTACGACGGGGCGCCGGAGGGGCTGGAAACGCAGTGTAATCAGCGCGGATGGCGGAGGGTGTCCCAGGGCGGGCAATGGTGCCGTACGACGTCGTCTACACGACTCTTGACGGCAGCTGGAATGGAGCGCAACTTTAGGGGATATTCTCTTATTCCACAGGTCAGGTTCGTAGGACCTGAACCGATGCCGGTACGCTGGCCGGCATCAATCATCCTTCCTTGAAGTGTCCAGCTCCCGGAGGACGAATGAGCGTCAGCGAGAAGACAGCCCAGGCACAGGAGGCCTGGGGGAGCCGGATCGGTCTGATCCTCGCGATGGCGGGGAACGCGGTCGGTCTCGGCAACTTCCTACGGTTCCCGTCCCAGGCCGCCCAGAACGGAGGCGGCTCCTTCATGATCGCCTACTTCATAGCGTTCTTCCTCCTAGGCATACCGCTCATGTGGATCGAGTGGGGTGTGGGGCGGCATGCGGGGCGGTACCGTAAGGGGCACGTTCCGGGGATGTTCGCGGCGCTCTGGAAGCATCCGGCGGCGAAGTACCTGGGCGTGGTCGGGATGATCATCCCGCTGGTAGTCCTGATCTACTATTCGTATCTCGCGAGCTGGACTCTGGCGTTCGCGGTCTTCTCGGCCATCAAGGACTATTGGGGATACGAGACGCAGGAGGCGATGATCGGCTACCTGCGCTCGTACCAGGCGATCGGCGACTCGTCGGTCCATGGCATCGGCAAGCCCTTCCTCTTCTATTTCATTACTCTCTTCCTGACGATCTGGGTGGTGTCGCGGGGGATTAGCGCCGGGATCGAGAAGCTGGCTAAGATCGGGATGCCGATCCTCTTCGCCTTCGCGATCTTCCTGGCGATCGCGATCTTCATGTTGCCGCCCGGGGCGGATGGCTCGACGGCGCGGGACGGGTTCAACTTCATCTTCAACCCCGACCTTTCGCTCCTCAAGAGCCCCAAGACCTGGCTGGCGGCCGCGGGTCAGATCTTCTTCACCCTTTCGGTGGGGATGGGCACGCTGCAGGCGTACGCGTCTTATCTCTCGAAGAAGGATGACATAGTTCTGTCCGGTATAGCGACGGCGGCGACGAACGAAACGGCGGAGGTCGTGCTCTCGGCGTCGATCGCGATCCCGGCGGCGGTGGTCTTCTTCGGTACGGCGGGCGCGGTGGCGGTGGCGCAGTCGGGTTCGTTCAATCTCGGCTTCGCGGCGATGCCGGTGGTTTTCCAGAAGATGGGGACGCTCGGCCCGTTGCTGGGCGTGATGTGGTTCGGTCTCCTCTTCTTCGCCGCGATCACCTCGTCGGTGGCGATGGCGACCCCGATCCTGGCGTTCTTCCGTGAGGAGTTCGGTGTCCAGCGCGAGAAGGCGGCGTGGATCCTGGGCGCGATCGCGCTGGCGTTCGGTCTGCTCACCATCGTCTGGTTCGAGCATGGGATGCTGGACGAGTGGGACTACTGGGCGGGCACCTTTGGTCTGGTGGTCTTCGCCACGATCGAGACGATCCTGTTCATGTGGGTCTTCAAGCCGGACAATGCCTGGGAATCGCTGCACGAGGGTGCCGACATCAGGATCCCGCGGTTCTTCAAGTTCGTGATGACCTACATCACGCCGCTCTATCTCCTGATCCTGCTGACCTGGTGGGGCGTGCAGGAGGCGTGGCCGCTGCTGACCCTGGCGCCGTACGCCGATGGTACGCCGCGTTACCCGGCGGAGAGCGTGCCGTATGTCCATGCGTCGCGCGCGATCATCGTTGGGTTCGCGGTGATAGCGGTATTCCTGGTACGGGCGGCCTGGAAGCGGAACGGCTATAACGATCGCGAGGGGTTCGTCGAAGTCGGTACGGAGCCGGCCGTCGTCTCCTCCACGGCGAAGGAGGTAGTCTGATGACCACGGGCGCGATCATCTTCATGGCGATCAGCTGGGCGATCGTCCTCAGCCTGACCTTCTGGTCGTACCGCAAGATGTTGAGCGGCGACAAGTAGGTGGAGGCGGTGGAGTAGTCGGTCGAGCGGGGCTGAGCCCGCCCGACGGGCAACGGGGTTGCCGCGGCATCGGGACGCGGCGCCCGAGCTGCCCAGGGGTATCCAATCCTGCCAGGCCGGGACGGTGAGAGAACATGCCGTCCCGGCCTCTTTTCGTGTCCGGGATCTCCCTGCCCCGTGCATAGTTCTTGCCCGTCGGCACGGGTATGCGCCATGTAACTGCCGTATCGTGTCTCCTGCTCGCGCTGTCGCCGATAGGTTGTGGGGAGGGGAACGTCCTCGACCTGGTGCCGTCGAGCAGGTTGATCCAGAGCACGATCGCGCGGGTGCTGCCGAGCGTGGCGTTCATCGAGGTGCGGGCGCGGCCGGGGTCGTTGACGGGGGCGTCGGGCGCGCAGGCGCCGCTACCGCCAGGCGCGCCGTACGACGAGGAGCCGCTACCGCCGCCGTTGCGGCGGGGTCCGGTTTTCGAGGCGGGCTCCGGGGTAGTCGTCACGAGCGACGGTTATATCATCACGAGCTCGCACGTGGTACAGGATGCGCGCCAGGTGCGGGTCACGCTCTACGACCGGCGGCAGTTCGACGCGCGGGTGGTGGCGCTCGATCCGAGCACTGACATCGCGGTGCTGAAGATCGACGCGACCGGCCTGCCGGTGGCGGAGATGGGGAGATCGGACGCACTGCAGGTCGGGGAATGGGTGTTGGCGCTGGGGAGTCCGCTCGGCCTGCTCTTCACGGCGACGACGGGGATCATCAGCGGGAAGGGCCGGACGATCGGGATCCTGGAGCAGCCCGGGGTGGGGGTGCAGGCGCCGCCGTTGGAGAACTTCCTGCAGACCGACGCGGCGATCAACCCCGGCAACTCGGGGGGGCCGTTGGTCGACCTGCGCGGGAGGGTGGTCGGGATCAACACAGCCATTGCGACGGAGACGGGGCTCTTCGCGGGGGTCGGGTTCGCGGTCCCGATCGACCTGGCGCGGCGGGTGGCGCAGGACCTGATACAATACGGGTTCGTGCGCCGTCCCTTCCTGGGGGTCATGGCGCAGGACGTGACCGCGGTGGACGTCGAGATATTCGGGTTGCCGGCGGCCAAGGGGGCGAAGGTGGTGCAGATCGTGGAGGGGGGCCCCGCCGCGCAGGCGGGGCTGGAGCTGGGGGATGTGATCGTCGCGCTGGACGATCGCGAGGT
>Ga0180216_1003045_pt1 | contig 13505 bp, 8 predicted proteins | sample eDN3rd37CBELigMG_FD_128879 | JGI IMG/M metagenome (GOLD analysis project Ga0180216, IMG submission 128879) | Enriched Miracle-Growth compost microbial communities from Emeryville, California, USA - eDNA 3rd pass 37_C BE-Lig MG (version 2)... ... | reverse complement strand
TTTGCATTCGGGGCACCTTCGTCGCGGGCCCTCGCCGGCCGCCGCGGCAATTTGTCTTTGTCGGCACGCCATCTGCTTCTGGCAAGGTTCTATGCAGCGTGCCGGTCGCCTCGCGCCTCGGCACGGTCGCGCTTGCGCCCAGGAATTACTGCGGCCGATGCTCGCCGCTCAAAGCAATAGGAGTGCTACGCCGTGAACGATCTGGTCAAACGCCTGCTGGTACTGGGGGGCATCGGCGTAGCGACGGTGGTCGCCGCCAAGGCCGTCATCCGCAGTTCTCGCTGGTTCAATTTCCGGGGGCGAAGTGTCCTGGTGACCGGCGGCTCACGCGGCCTAGGACTGGTGCTGGCCCGGCAACTGGTCGACGCCGGCGCTCGCGTCACGATTTGCGCCCGTACGGCGGCCGACCTGGCCGAAGCCGAGTCTGAGCTGCGTGCCCGGGGCGGCGAGGTGCTGGCCGTGCGGTGCGATATCCGCAATCGCGACGACGTAGAGGAACTGGTCGAACAAGCGGCTCAACGGTTTGGGCATGTCGAGGTGCTGTTCAACGTGGCCGGCACCATCCAGGTGGGGCCGCTGGCCGCCATGACCCAAGAAGACTTCGAAGAAGCCATGGCCACCAACTGCTGGGGGCCGCTCAACACCACGCTCGCCGTGCTACCGGCAATGCGGATGCGCCGCTGGGGCCGCATCGTTAACGTGGCCTCCATCGGCGGCAAGCAGGCCATCCCGCACATGCTGCCGTATACCGTCAGCAAGTTTGCGTTGGTGGGCCTGTCCAATGGGCTGCGGACCGAGCTACTGCGCGACGGCATCTACGTCACCACCGTATGCCCCACGCTGATGCGTACCGGCAGCGCGCCGCGAGCCACCTTCAAAGGCCAGCACCGCAAGGAGTATGCGTGGTTCAGCATCGGGGCGTCGCTGCCCGGCATCACCAGCAGTGCCGAGTCGGCCGCTCGGCAGATCATCACCGCCTGCCAGAATGGCGACCGCGAAGTAATCGTCGGCAACCCGCTGTACAAACTCCAGCGGCTGGCCCCCGGCCTGGTGCACGAGTTCATGGAAATCGTCGGCCGGCTATTGCCCGAGATGGGCGGCATCGGCCAGCAGGCCGCGCGCGGGTATGAGAGCTACTCGAAGGTGTCGCCTTCGATCCTCACCCGGCTGGGCGACGCGGCAGCCCTGGCCAACAACGAGGCCCCGTTCCGCCGGCCGAAGTAGTGGGACAACACTTAGTTTAGATTCTCACGTGCCCAGCGCTGCACATCTACAACCTCAATGCCGCGTTGCGCGTTGAACGTGCGGTTCTTATCCCATGCAACGCCGCGTCCCTCCGCGAAGACGACGCGATACTTCTTGATGGCGTTGTCCGGGTCTTTCGCCAGTTCGGCTTTCAACTCCGGCACGGTCCAGACCTCGCGCCGTAGCGCGCGGCCCGAAGCGGTTTCCGCAATATCGGCCAAGCGGCCGTAGGTGATCGTATCTCCAGCCGTGTAAACCACCTGGTTGCGGATCGGCGGCTCGGCAAACACGATCTCCGCCGTCAGCTTGCCGATGTCCTCAGGCGTGGTCACCGTGACGGAATTGTCCCAACTGCCCAGGGCGTGAACGGTGTCCTGCGTCAGATCCACCACGCCCAGCGACGGCTCGAACAAGAAACTGGTGAACATCCCGGTCGAGATGATGATCCACGCGGTCCGATCTTGAGATCGTAACAGGTCGCGCACGTCCAATTGCTCATCGAACAGGTCCTGGGCGCTGCCCCGTCCGATAACGTCGTAATCCACGCCGAACTGCCAGGGTATATAGCGTGGCACGCCGGCGTCGAGCACCGCGCGCGTGAGCTTGCGTTGGAATCCGCTCCCGGTGACGAACCCGGTGCAACTGATTACGGTGTGAAACCGTTTGAAAATGGCAGAAAGTTCCGCCGGCGAGTCACTGGCAAGCTCACCTTGAACAAGTTCGATCCCGAGCGAACGCAATTCGTCGATATCCTGCTGCTTGCGTGGGTCGGACGATGCAATCGTCGATGGGCGAAGCAACACGCTGACGCTCATGCCGGGCGCTTGGTGCGCGCGAGCGGCCAGGTTGCGCAGCACGGCCATGCCAAGTTCGCCAGCCCCCAAAACGAGAATGCTCGTGCTTTCCGCCATGACATGGCTCCGTGGCAGAAGATTGCGGTTCGCCCTCACCGGTTTGTTGTATTATTAGGGCGAGGTCAACCCGACGAACTGATCGCGGCGGAGCCAATGCGGCAGGTTCAGTCGTAGTTCAGGTAGAGCGATTCTTGCACCGCTTCCACCGGCCCGTTGAGCACCTTATGCACGGCCGAATTGCCGCTGGCCAGGTACACCTGACGGCGATACAGTTCGCGAGGCACGGCATAGGTCAGATCCTGCGATCCCCGGCGGCCATCGAACGAGAGTGCCCACCGCACGCCGCGGCGGTTTAAGCCTTCCAGCACGGCAAAGAACCGCTCGCAATCGAGGTTCTGCGTGTACCGCTGCTGATTGCCGGCGTACGGTGGGTCGAAATACACGAAATCGCCAGGCCGGGCCTCGGCAACCGTCGCCTCGTAATCCTGGCAGACGAATCGCACGCCTTGGAGGCGAGGGTTCCAAGCCGCCACGCTCTTGGCGAACCGCTCCGGCTGCATGCCGCGCCGCGACAAATGGAACGAATTGTTGAACTGCCCGGCGCTATTGAACCGCACAATCCCGTTCACGCACGTCCGCAGCAGAAAGTTCAAATCCAGCGGGTTAGGCTCCGCATTGAAGCGGTCGCGAACCTGGTAGTAGTAGCTGGGGACCTGCTCATCGGCCGCGGTTTTCCAACCGTCGCCCAAGCGGTCCAGCTCTTCCTGAAGCAGCGTCCACTGGCGGCGATAGTCGTCCACCAGTCGCTCCGGCTCCGACTGCACAAGCTGCCAGAGTTCGATCAGCGGACCATAAAGATCGCCAGCCGCGGAACCTGGCTTGGCGGCGTGATACAGCACGGCCCCACCGCCTACAAACGGCTCAAAGTACCGCTCATACGGCGGCATCAGATCCATGATGGAAGCCGCCTGGCTGCGCTTACTGCCAGTCCACTTGAACAGCGGCGGCACGACACTCCGGCGCTGTTTGGTTGCGGGCGATCCATTCACGGCTACAGCGGCCTTCGTTTCACTCGGCTCGTTGGCCGCATGCTGGCCAGCTAGCCGGCGGCGGCAGATTTCCACGTATTCCGGCCTCGTTTCCGCCGCCAGGAAGTGCGCACCAAAGTTTCGCGCCGCCACGCACTCTGAGCCCGATCCGGCAAACGGCACCAGCACCAGGTCACCCGGCTTGGCCGAGATGGCCAGCATCCGCTGTAGCAGCCGCAGCGGCTTCTGCGTAGGGTGCTTGCCGTGACGCAGTTCTTCGCGGTCCTTGTTGTTGGGAATGTCCCACACGGTGCGAAGCTGCTTGCCTGGCGTCTTCAGAGCATCCTCGGGGCACTCCATTGCCCTGGCTGCCTCGTAGTTGAAGAAGTACTGCCGCCGTTTGCCGCCAGTATGCGCCCAGAGGATGGTTTCGTGGCTGGCCGTGAGCCGCCGCCCTGACAAGTTGGGAAAGCTGTTCCGCTTGTACCAGATCACCTCGTTGATGATCTCGATGCCCAATACCTGAAGCGCCACATTGAGGATCCCGGCGTTGTGATAGGTGCCGTGAATCCAAAGCGAACCGGTAGGCCGTACCACGCGGCCCAGCTCGCGCAGCCAAGTCAGTGTGAAGGCAAAGTATTCATCGAGCGGGCGATCGTCCCACTCGGGCATCGCCTTTTGCCACGCGCCGCCAAAGCCTGGCAGCGACACGGAAGCGTCCCACGACCACTGCCCTCCCTTAGCCAAGTTGTACGGCGGGTCGGCAATGGCCAAGTCGACCGAATCATCGGGCAGACTGCGCAACATCTCGACGCAATCCACCTGATGCACCGTATCGAGCGCCCAGCCGCCAAGCTCGCGGTGGCCTGGCTGGTCGTTGCCGGTGGGAACCGCTTTTCGCGCGCTGCCTTGGGCCATGCTGGGCGGCTCAATCGTAGCGCAACAGGTCGCGAGGTTCGCGATCGCGAACCGTCAACACCGGGCAGGGTGCGCCGCGTACCACGCGTTCGGCCACGCTGCCCATCAGCATTCGTTTCCAACCGGTGCGGCCGTGGGTGCCCAGCACCAGCAGGTCGATCTCGTGCCGCTCGGCGTACTTGATGATTTCCTCCACCGGGTTGCCATAGCGGATGGCCCTGATCGCTCCCAGGGCGTTCATGCGGTCGCCCAGCGGCGCTTCCTCAAACTGCTTCTCAGCCCCTTGCTGCAAGGTGCGGAGGAAGTGAATGGTTTGTTCGTCTTCGCCCTCGGGTCCGCCTGCCTCGAGTGCCAGTTCATTGAAGTACTTGCGGGCTGAGTCGCCATGCCGGGTGAAGTCGGGATGTGCCACGATATCGCCCACGTCCTGAAGGACGTGCAGCACGTGCAGTTGCGCCGAGAGCGTTTCAGCAAGCGTCACGCCGTAGAGGAGCGCCCGTTCGGCGGCTTCGCTGAAATCGGTGGGAACACAGATGCGCTTCAACTCCAAATGCATGTTTCTCTCCGCCGGAGGGTGCTAACCAATTGCCGCTACCTTGCTGGAACCTGGCCAGGGGTGAGGGCCATTATACGGGAATTGTGGCGGCACGCATCGGGCTGGGCCGATCACTCCCAGCGGCCGAGGCCAGAGGCGGGAGCCGGCCTCCCAACCTTGCCGTAAGGCGTCACGCTTGCGCCGCCCCCCCAAGGCTGGTTGCAGTTGCTACACTGGTGGCGCGGAGACATAGTCCGCGGCGCTAACGGTTTCTCCACGCGAAGGAACATGGATGGGCCAGAAAATCGCTAACGTGCTGATTGCCTGGCGGTGGCCGCTGTTGGCGCTGGCTGCGCTGTTGACAGTGCTGGCCGTGGGGCCGGCCACGCGGCTGGATTTCGACCGTTCGGTCGAAAACATGTTCGCGCCCGACGATCCTCTGCTGCCGCCCTACCGGCTGCTCAAACGTACGTTCCGCGGCAACGAAGTGGTCCTGGCGGCGTATGTCGATCCACAATTGATGACGCCCGAGGGCTACGCCCGCCTGGCCCGGCTCACGCGGCAATTGGCCGCCATCGACGGCGTGGCCACCATGGGCGGCCAGCCGGCGGTAATGAGCCTGGCATCCACGCCGCTGGGCGAAGCAATTCTTGATCCAGCCACGCCCGGCCGCGATGCGCTGCTGGCCCAGTTTGAAGGGTTCCTGGTCGATGCCGGGCGCGAAGTGCCAGCGGCGGTGGTCCTGCTCGATCCGGCACGATCTTCGGCCGATCGAGAAGCCGCCGTGCTGGCGATTCGCGATGCGGTACAACAGCACGATCCAACCGGCGTAGTAGTCGGCGAGCCGGTCATGATCGTCGAAGGCTTTCGCCTGATCGACGAAGACGGCAAGCGGCTGGGGGCCGTGGCCAGCGTACTGCTGATGCTCACCATCGCGCTATGTTTCCGTAGCCTTCGCTGGGTGCTGATTCCGCTGGCCCTGGTTTACGGAACACTGCTTTGGACGCAAGGGCTGCTGGTCGCCAGTCAGATGCGGTTGAGCATGGTCAGCTCCATGCTGTGGGCGATCATCACCGTGGTGGGCATTGCCACAGTGCTGCACGTGATCGTGCGGTTCCGCGAGAACCGCGACCTGGGCATGCCGCGGCTGCCGGCCTTTCATACCGCAATAGCCGCGCTGTGCGTGCCGGTTTTTTGGGCCTGCATGACCGACGCCGCCGGCTTCAGCTCGCTGCTGGCCGCAACCGTGGGGCCGGTGCAAGACTTCGGCCTGATGATGACGGCCGGCGCCCTGTTGGCCATCGTAGCCATGGCAACCATGGTGCCGGGCATGGCTTTGGCCGGGCGATGGGACACCGATCCCAAGCGATCGTGGGGCGATCACCTGGTGCAACGCAGTCTGCAACGCGTGTTGGCCGCCGTGCTGCGCCGCCCGTGGCTGGTACTGGCCGTCATGGCGGCGGTAGCGGGCGGTGCCATCGCGGGGCTTCCGTGGCTGCGGGTTGAAACCGACTTCACCAGGAACTTCCGCGAAGGCAGTTCGATCGTGCGGTCGTACTCGTTCGTCGAAAGCCGCTTGGGCGGAGCCGGCGTGTGGGACGTGATCGTGCCTGCCCCGGCAATGATCGACGACGCATACCTCGAAAAGCTGCGGCGGCTGAGCAACCGGCTGCGGTCCGAACTGGGAACGCCGGATTCCACGGCGCAGGCTGCGACCGCCTCTCAGTTGGGTGGCGACACGGCGGCCCAGGCCGCTTCGCGTACCGGGCTCTCCAAGGTGCTGAGCCTGGCCGACATTCTCGACACGGCTCGGCAGATGCCGCTGCAAGTCAGCCCCGAATCGCTGTTGGCCGCCAGCGTGCCGGTTGAGGACCTGGGCTATGCGGCCGGGGCCTGGCTGGCAGGCGGCAGCGAAAGCTTGCTGGAACATTTGCCGCCGCAACGGCTGTTGAATCTGCTGGGGGCATTGATGCCGGCGGTGGTGGGAACGACCTACGGCACCGATCCGGCTTGGCCTGCTTACGGCATCCTGGGAGGCTGCGGCGTGGCCGTAGCCGGGCCGCCGCAGCATTACTCGCGGATCATGTTGCGGGCCTACGAACGGCAGGAAGCCGAAGCCAAGGCGCAACTCATCGCGGCCGTGCAGGCGATCTGCGACGACGAGCTGGGAATCACCTCAAGCCAGACGGAGCCATCCGGCGGGCGGCCCGTCGTGACCGGCTTTTTCGTGCTGCTGGCCAACCTCATCGAAAGCATGCTGCGCGACCAGTGGGTGACCTTCGGCATCGCGACCGCAGGCATCGGCATGATGATGCTGGTCGCCTTCCGCAGTCCGCGAGTGGCGCTGGTCGCCCTGGTGCCCAACATCTTGCCGATTCTGATGATTACCGGCGTGATGGGTTGGCTGCGGCTGCCCATCAATATGGGCGCGGCGATGATCGCGGCCGTCAGCATGGGCCTGGCCGTCGATTCGTCGATCCACTACATCACAGCCTTCCAGCGACTGCGGCGCGAAGGGCTTAGCACCGACGATGCCCTGTTCCGCGTGCAGCAGAGCGTGGGTATGGCGGTGACCTTTTCGACTTTGGCGTTGATCGTTGGATTCTCGGCTCTGTGCCTGAGCGACTTTGTGCCGACGATGTACTTCGGCATTTTAGTCGGCCTGGCGATGCTGGGCGGCATGCTCGGCAATCTGGTGCTGCTGCCGGTGCTGCTCAAGGTCACACGCTGCTAACGACCGCCCGCGGCGCGCATTGGTACTGCCGCGACGCACGCCACTGTCGAATCATGCCGCCTGCCTGGCGCTCAATCCCAGCGCAGCGGTGCCTGCCAGGCTTCCTTGAGGGCGGCCAGCTCGGCATCGATCACCAGCGGGGCCGAAAGCTCGGTCGGCTGCCCGGAATCGCTCTGCTCCGGACGCGGGATGCCGATCACTTGCAGCCGAGGCTCCTCGATCACTTCGCCAATCAGGCCGCACGGCAGATCGGCAAACAAGGCCTCGAACGCGGCGGCATGCTGCTCGGGCACCTCGCACAAGAACCGCGAGTGCGACTCGGCAAACAGCAGAATCGACGTCGCCTGTGGGCAGCCGCACAGCGGGTGCAACGGATCGCCGCTCCAGCCTTCGTTGAGCCGGTCCAGTTCTTCCTGCGAAGCCGGATCAAGCTTGATCTGCTGCGGCACTTGGGCGAGGAACAACCGCGCGCCCAGCCCACCGGCAAACGCCGATTCGGCAGCGGCCGCAGCCAAGCCGCCCTCGCTCAGGTCGTGGCAACTGGCCACATAACCGGCCGTGATCGCACGGTGCAGGGCGGCGAAAATCCGCCGGGCAAGTTCCGTATCCACACGTGGCACCTGGCCGCCAGTGAGCGACTGCGTGAGGGCGAACTGCGAGCCGCCCATTTCGTCACGGGTCCAGCCGAGCTGATAGAGGTAGTTGCCGGGCTGCTTGAGGTCCATGGTGACGGCCTGCGTGGCGTCATCCATTTGCCCCATCGCGCTGATGAGCAGCGAGGCGGGAATGGCGATTGGGGGGCCGCCATCGTCGGGCCGGAACTCGTTGTTAAGGCTGTCCTTGCCGCTGATGAATGGCGTGCCCAACGCGATGGCCGTATCGTGGCAGCCCAAGGCCGCCCGCACCAGCGAACCCAGTTGTTCGGGCCGCTCGGTGTTGCCCCAGCAGAAGTTGTCGAGGATGGCGATACGGCTGGGATCGGCGCCCACGGCCACGCAGTTGCGCACGGCCTCGTCGATGGCACCGGCCGCCATGTGATACGGATCGTAATCGCCGTACGCCGGGTTCATACCGCAGGCGATCACCACCGCCTTATTGGAGCCCAGCACGGGGCGAACCACCGCGGCGTCGCTGGGGCCATCGTTGTTGACGCCCACCAGCGGTTTCACCACGCTGCCGCCTTGCACCTCGTGGTCGTACTGCCGGATCACCCATTCCTTGCTGCATACGTTGAGCGAGCCCAGGATAGACAACAACTCCGGCGTGTAATCCCAGTTATACTTGTCGGGCAGCGGCTGTTCAGTCACAGGCGGCGGCGTATAGGCGGCCTCGCGCACGACGCCCGGCCGGCCGTCGTGCAAGAACGCCATCTCCAACTCGCCGACCGGGTAGTTCTCGTACAGCAGGTTCAACTTGCCGGTCGGCACAAAGGTGCCAATCGCCGTGGCTTCCACGCTTTCGGAACGGCACAGCTCGGAGAACTCTTCCCACTTCTCCGGCGGCACGGCCAGCACCATGCGTTCCTGGGCTTCGGAGATCCAGATCTCAGTGTACGAAAGCCCGGCGTACTTCAGCGGCACGCGTTCCAGATGAACCTCGGCGCCGATCTTTTCGCCCATTTCGCCCACGGCGCTCGACAGGCCGCCGGCCCCGCAGTCGGTGATGGCGTTGAACAGGCCGCGGTCGCGAGCCTGCAGGATCACATCGACCACCATCTTTTCGGTGATCGCGTTGCCAATCTGCACGGCCCCGCCCGAGACGGTTTCGCTCTCGTGCGTCAGTTCCACCGAGCTGAAGGTGGCGCCGTGCAAGCCGTCCTTGCCGGTGCGACCCCCGACGACCACGATCAGGTCGCCGGGCTTGGGTTCCTTGTGTGATTTGTCGCGCGGGATTAGGCCCACGTTGCCGCAGAACACCAGCGGGTTGCCCAGGTAACGGCGGTCGAAAAAGATCGCGCCGTTGACGGTGGGGATGCCCATCCGGTTGCCGTAATCGCGGACGCCGGCCACCACGCCCCGCATCACGCGGCGGGGATGCAGCACGCCGCGAGGCAGTTCCTCCGGCGGGAAGTCGGGCGGCGCGAAGCAGAACACGTCGGTATTGCAGATCGGCCGGGCACCAAGGCCGGTACCCAAGCTGTCGCGAATCACGCCGCCCAAGCCGGTGTTGGCCCCGCCGTAGGGTTCAATGGCCGACGGATGATTGTGGGTTTCGACCTTGAACACCACGTTGTAGTTGTCGTCGAAGCGGACGATGCCGGCGTTGTCCTCGAACACGCTCACGCACCAGTCATTGGCCCCCATGTTCTGCCGCACCTTCACGGTGGCGGCAAAAATGGTTTCCTTGAGCATGTTCTCAAATTGCCGCTCGCCGTGCTCATCGCGGTAGCGGATGCGGCCCTTGAGCGTCTTGTGGCTGCAGTGCTCGCTCCAGGTCTGGGCGATGGTTTCCAGCTCAACGTCGGTGGGGTCACGGTCCAGCTTCGCGTAGTAGGCCTGGATGGTTTTCATCTCGGCCAGCGACAGCGAAAGCTGCCCCTCGCGGCTGATGCGGAGCAGTTCTTCGTCGCTGCGGCCGGCGAGGCGGACCGTTTCGAGCTTGAACTCGTACTTGCTGTCCAACGAGAGCGAAGCCAGCTCCAGCGGGCCAAACACACACTGTTCGATGGCATCGTTGGCCAGGATGCGGCCGGCCAGCCGCTCCAGTGTTTCCGGATCGAGCCCGGCGAACCAGTACTTGCGGAAGGTGCGAACTTCGGAAGCCTCCAGGCCCAGGTCGCGGATTGCACGCAACGCGCTGAGGGCCACCGGGTCCATCACGCCCGGCTTGGGAAGCACGTACACCAGATGCTTGAACTCTGGCCCGGGCGGATCGGTCAGTACGCCGTGGCCCACCGGCGCCACGACGGTGCGTTCGACGACGCCGTCGGCCAGGAGCTGCCCGGCAATCCGTTCGACAGCCTGCTGGTCCAGGTCGCCCTGCACCAGGTAGCCGCGTCCGGTACGCACCTGCAGGCCGCTAGCCAGGTGCAGATCGGCGGCTTCCTCGGCCACGCGGGCGGCATCCAGGTCGTGCTGGTCGAGAGCCGGGTAGATGTCAATTTCCCAAAGCATCGCGTTGTTCTTTTCCCAGGGCCAAAAGTTGGAAGAGGCGGTCGCCGTCGCCGGCCGCCAGGGCGGTGCGGAACTCGGCCAAGTCGCGCTCAAAATGTTGCAGCCGGCCGAGCAGCGCTTCGCGGTTGGCCAGCAGGATCTGGCGCCATAGTTCGGGATCGCCCGCGGCAATCCGCGTGGTATCGCGCAGCCCGCCCGCCGAAAATGCCCACCAGGGGCCAGGAATGCCGGCGGCCAGCACCGATGCCACCACGTGCGGCAGGTGGCTCGTGCTGGCCAGGATCTGGTCGTGTTCCGCCGGCGGCATCGTTTGCACCACGGCCCCGACGGCTTCCCACAGCGCCGTGGCCTCGGCGGTGATCGCCGGGTCGGTGTCGTCCTCGGGCGTGATCAGCACCATCCGGCCGACAAACAGGTCAGCCGTAGCATACTGCGGGCCAGATTTTTCGCTTCCGGCCAATGGGTGGCTGCCCACGAATCGCAGCTTGTCGGGCGAGAGCGATTGCTGCCGGGCCAGCTCGGCCACGCCTACCACGACAGACTGCTTGACGCTGCCAGCATCGGTGAGCAGCGTTCCCGGCGGAGCCGCGGCGGCTGCGCGGACAATGTCCTCGGCAATGCGTGAAACCGGCGTACAAACCACCACGGCCGACGCCTCGCGGACGCCCTCGGCCAGGTCGGTCGTGGTCGCGTCGACGGCCCCCACGTCCAAGGCGGCGACGAGGCTGCTCTGGCGGCGTCCGACGCCGATCACGCGGCGGGCCAGTTTCCGTTGGCGCAGTGCTAGCCCCAGCGAACCTCCGATCAGGCCCACACCCACGATGGCAACGGTATCCCAGTTGGGTGACGACACAGGCGAAATCTTGCGTTGGAAGCTAGCACGGCAACGGTTGCCCCGCATTGTAGCAGACCAGCATTTGGAGGCGCAGGGGGGGACGACCGATGCGGAAGCGGCTCGGCGCCGGCCGTGCTGGGCCGCGGGTGGAGCCGCTGCTGGCTGTGACGGTGGCGCAAGCTAGTCGTGCCACCGTTCCCCCTGAAAAACCGCTCTTCGTCGCGGCGCGACAAATGGCTATGGTACGCCGCCCCCGCATCAGCCGCGCGGCGTGAGCGTCGGCTGCACGCATGGCGGTGGGCGGTCTCTTTTGCCCGGCGTTTCGTCCGCATTTGGACGCGGGCCGGAGCGCCCCCGCGTTTTCGAACCTGGCGAGAGGAGATGACTATGTTTGTTGCCGCATCCACTGCCTGTTTTCCGCATCTGGCCCTGGATGCCGCCATCGATCGCTTGAACAGTTTGGAGTTTAGCCGGGTTGAGATCGCCCTGTGGGAACACGGCCATCAACTGAAGCCTTCGGAGGTGGCCGCCGACCTGGATCATGCCATTTACCTGTGCCGCGATACGCACCGGCTGACCCCGGTGGCCTACTTCGTGGACATCGCGCCGGGCGAGCACTACTTCCAGCACTTCTACGCCTGCTGCCGCCTGGCCAAGGCGACCAAGGTGGTGGCCCTGGCGGTGCGTGCCAGCGAAGTCGGCACGCCGTTCAATGAAGAAGTCGAGCGGCTCACCGAAATGGTGCGGCTGGCCGCCCTGGAAGGCGTTCGCGTGTGCGTCAAGACCGAGGCGGGCCGAATGACCCAGGACCCCGACGTGGCCCTGGTGCTGTGCAAACACATTCGCGGCCTGGGCGTCACGCTCGACCCCAGCCACTTCATCTGCGGCCCGCACAATGGTGCCTCGTACAACCAACTGCTGCCCTATGTGTCGCACGTGCAACTCCGCGACACCACGCCCGACAAGCTGCAAGTGCGCGTCGGCCAGGGCCAGGTGGAATACGGCCGGCTGATCGCCCAATTGGAGCAGTACCGGTATCAGCGGGCGTTGTGCGTGGACATCGTGGACGAGCCGGATTCCGGCATCGACCACCTGGCCGAGCTGCGCAAGATGCGGCTGCTGCTGGAAAGCATGCTGTAAGCGGGCTTTCGCCGCAGCGGCGGCCCACATCGCATCGACCAAAAACAACGCAGGGTGCCATGCTCGTATGGCACCCTGCGGTTTTTCATTAGCGATGGTTATGCCGTCGGCCTGCCGACGCAGTTTACCCTAGCGGGTTCGCGCCCGGGTGACCGCTTTCGACCACGAACGCCTGCCGTGTGACCAGGGGTGCACCGGGCCGGTCGACGAACTCGACCGCTTGGTAATTGGCCTGCCACTGCTCGGGCGTCACCGTGCAGGAAACATAGCCGCGTTCGGTGCTGTGGAACTTCACGAACGGGTTGAGCGACTTCACCTTTTCTTCGGCTTCCAGGTTGCGCGAGCCGTTGCCGCCGGACGAAATCGACGTGCCCACAAACTCGGTGGCCACCGTCGGCTCGTCGTCTCGCTTGAAGTGCACCTTCAGATCGTTTACCCAGTTGGCGTGGATGTCGCCGGTGAGCACCACCGGATTGAGGATCTTGCGGGTGGCGATGAAGTCCATCAGTCGGGCGCGCGAAACTTCATAGCCCGTCCACTTGTCCATGCTGTACAGTGGTTCCTTGGCGGTGTTCCGATTGGCGACGGCCATCAACACCTGCTGGGCGAGTACGTTCCACTGGGCCGGCGACGCAATCAGGCTGTTCATCAGCCAGTGCTCCTGTTTGTTGCCCAGGATCGTGCCCTTGGGATCGAGCGCCCCGCCCTTGAGCGGCTTCATACCATCGCCGTTGGGCTGATCGGTGCGGTACTGGCGCGTGTCGAGCATCTGGAACTCGGCCAGCCGACCAAAGGAAATCGTGCGGTAGAGCTGCATGAAGGGGCCGCGAGGCATGCTCCGCCGACGCAGCGGCATGTGCTCGTAGTAGGCCTGGTAGGCATTGGCCCGGCGGAGCAGGAACTCCTCGGGCGATACGAACAAGTCTTCCGACTGCGCGCCGGCGTGGTTGTTCTCAACTTCGTGATCGTCCCACACCACTAGCCACGGGCAAAGCCGGTGAGCGGCCTGCAAATGCTCGTCGGTCTTATAGAGTGCGAAGCGGTTGCGGTAATCGTCCAGGGAGACGATTTCCGGGCTGTTGTGCTTGCGCACCTTATTCGCA
>Ga0180216_1003044_pt1 | contig 13505 bp, 13 predicted proteins | sample eDN3rd37CBELigMG_FD_128879 | JGI IMG/M metagenome (GOLD analysis project Ga0180216, IMG submission 128879) | Enriched Miracle-Growth compost microbial communities from Emeryville, California, USA - eDNA 3rd pass 37_C BE-Lig MG (version 2)... ... | reverse complement strand
CTGCCCGTCGCGTTCGTGAGTGGGTGGCCGTTCGCCCGGCGGCGAACGAGGCGCCCGCGCCCGCGACCATGTCCATCTTCACGCCCAACAACCAGGTCCGGCTGACCAACGTCTCGGTGGTGCGGCTGCGCAAGGGCGGCCACCGATTCGAGCTCGCCTGCTACAAGAACAAGGTGCTCGAGTGGCGGAGCAAAGTGTACGCGCCGCGCCAGACATGCCGGCCTTCCAGCCTCGCCGGGGCGCGTACTCGCGGACAGGCCCTGACGCACGTCTCGCGTTGCGCACCCCGCGCTGCTGCTGCTGGTGCTGCTGGTGCTGGTGCTGCTGCTGCTGCTGCAGGGAGACGGACATTGACGAGGTCCTGCAGACCCACACCATCTTCACCAATGTATCGAAGGGCCTGGTCGCCCGCAAGGAGGACCTGGCCGACGCGTTTGGCGACATGAAGGAGGCCGACATCATCCTCCAGGCACGTGCGCGCGTCGGCGGCCGCCGCGCCCTTGCGGGCCGCGCCAAGCCGCTGACGCGGCGTCGTGTGCAGGTTCGTTCTTGTTGCCCGGTCACGGACAGATTCTCGCCAAGGGCGACCTCCAGGTGAGCGAACGCGAGCGGCAAGTCGCGACGACCAACACCTTCCACGAGATTGCGGTCATCGTGGCGGACAAGTGCATCAACACGGAGACGAAGCGGCCGTACCCCGTCACCATGATCGAGAAGGCCATGCGCGACCTGCACTTTTCCGTCAAGCCCAACCAGTCGGCTAAGCAGCAGGCGCTGGAGGTCATCAAGCAGCTACGGGAGAAGGAGGTCATCCCGATCCAGCGCGCCCAGATGCGCGTGCGGATCACCGCGGCGCCCAAGGACGGGAAGCGCATCGCCGAGAAGCTGCGGCCGCTGATGGCGAGCACGGAGAACGAGGGCTTCGACCCGCAGTTCGAGCTGGTCGGCCTGATTGACCCGGGCAACTTCCGTGCCATCGACGAGGTAGTCTCGGCCGAGACCAAGGGCCGCGGCGCCGTCGAGGTGCTCAGCTTGCGGGAGTCGGCCGACGCCGACGACCAGGCCTAGCCGCGCAGCTTCACTCCGTCAACACCCGTCGTGTACAGCCAAACGCGTTCGAGTCTGTGATAGTGTACATTGATCCGCAATTCTGTGTGGTCGCTCCAGGCGCGGCTGCTCACGCGCAGTGGGCGCTGTACAAGTCCAAAAAGGGGGGATTGAAGGGTAGCGGTAGGTAGTACAACAGTTCGCGGCATCAAGCCGACGGGATGCCCATACATAATGCCAGGGGCCGAAATCAAAATCCAGTCGGAAAAGGAACGCCGGCGCGTTGCATCGGAGCGAGCTGTGCAGGCGAAGGAAGACAGAACCACAGGTGCCGCGCAGCGACACATTCGCCAATGACCGGGGCGCGCAGGAGACGGCTCCGCGGCGCGCGGGGAATCCGCTCAACGGCCCCAAACAAAACTAGGGAATAAAGAGAAAGTGAAAAAAAAGGGAACACCGGCAAACCAAACGCTCGGACCTCTCGACATCACTTTACAAGCCGCGCAGCAGCGCTTCGCGCAGCATCAGCACATTGGCCGGCTTTGTGAAAAAGTCGTCCATGCCGGCGTCGAGCGCCCGCTGCCGCTGCTGTTCGTCCTCGGCCGTCAACGCAATGATGGGCAGGTGCGGGCGCCGGGCCGCCGGTAGACGGCGCTGCCGTTCGAGCTCCCGGATGGCACGCGTCGCCTCAAACCCGTCCATGACCGGCATATTAAGGTCCATGAGCACCAGGTCGAACGGCACCGCCTGGTCGGCTCGCTGCAGCGCCTCGAGCGCCGCGGCGCCGTCCGGCGCGACCTCAACGGCGAAGTTCAAATGCTGCAGCTGCCGGCTGACCACCTGCTGGTTGACCAAGTTGTCCTCGACGAGCAGGATGCGGCCGGCCAGCGCCGCGCGCGGCGCCCCGTCCTCGGCGTCGCGATACCGCCGGCCAAGGCCTGCCAGCGAGCTGCGCCGGCTGCCGCTGCCGCCGCTGCTTCCACCGCCAATGGTGCCACTGCTGCTAGTGCTGCTGCTGCCGCCGGCGCCAGTCGCGTCGTCCGCGGCCGTGGCGCGGAAGAACTGCCGCTGCCGCAGCCCGCTCCCGCCGGACTCCACAACGACGAGGCCGCTGAACCGGGCGTCGCTCGCGCTGCCGGCATCGGCCACCGTGGCGAGGTCCGTCATGCTGCTGCTGCCGCCGCGGGGCAGCGGCGCGGGTGCGGGCGCGGGCGCGGGCGCGTCGTCGTCGTCGGCACCGAGCGCGCGCCGGCGCTCGGGCGGGGACGCTACAACGCCAGTGAACGCGCTCGGGTCAATCGGCGGGCCGTCGAACGTCCGCAGGCCGTGCGGCGTCCGCCGCGGGTCCAAGTCGGCGAGCAGGCCCTGGCCCAGCCCCGACGCCGATGTGTCGACGTCGTCGCCAGCGTCGTCGTCGTCGACGGGCACAAGCTCCTCGTCAGTGCCCAGCATCGACGTGGACCGCCCGAGCCGCCGCGGCGGCATGGCTGCGTCCACCGCGTCCACCGCCGCCGCCACCGCCGCCGGAGCTGTTTTTGCTGCGGCGGCGGCAGGCGCCTGGCTGACTACGACCGAGGCGGTCGCGTCGGCGTCGGCGGCGGCCGCCGCCGCTGCCGTACTCGCCGTCGCCACCGTGTCCACCGCTGGTCCGGCGCCAAACTCGGCGACGGCCGACAGGCGCGACGCAGGCCGCAGGCCCGGCGGCGTCTCGATCTGCCCAAACTCCTCGGGCGAGCTGTGCGGCCGCGAGGGCGGCCCGTCCGCCGGCGTTGCGGCGGGCAGCGGGATCTCAAAGATGAAGACGGCGCCGCGGGTGGGCGCGTCCTCGTACCAGATGCGGCCATTCATCAGGCGCACGAGGTCCTTGCACAGCGCCAGGCCGAGGCCGGCGCCGCCGTGGCGGCGCGTGGAGCTGATGTCGCCGCGGAGGAAGGGCTCGAAGAGCCGCGCGCGCTGGTGCTCGGGCACGCCTTCGCCGGTGTCGGTGACGGTGAAGCGCAGGTGGCCCGCGGGGTCCGCGGGCGCCACCGCCAGGGTGACCGTGCCGCCGACGGGCGTGAATTTGATGGCGTTGCCCAGGATGTTGCACAGCACCTGGTACAAGCGAAACTCGTCGCCGACTACCAGCGCCGCCAGCTCCGGGTGCAGCTGCAGGTCGAGCCGCTGCCGCTTGATCGCCACGGACGCGTTGAACAGCTCCACCACGTGTTTGCACGTCGTCGGCAGATGGAAGCACTGGCGCGACCGAGCACGAGAAGCCTGGGCGGGGCGGCCAAGCGGTCAGTTGCTTGTGCGACCGCCGCTGTCGCGCCATATCTCAGAAATCCTGGTTGATTACCTTGGGCTCCAGCGTCACCACGCCCGCGTCGAGCTTGCTCAGGTCCAGGATGTTGCGCAGCAAGTGCGACAGCGCGTGCCCGCTGAGGCGGATGCTGCGCAGCAGGTCAAAGTCTGCCTCGGCAAAGCGGCCCGACCGGATCAGCGCGTCCGTGAGGCCAAGGATGCCGTGCACCGGCGTGCGGATCTCGTGGTTCTGGAACACGACCGCCGGGTCATCAGTCGTGCAAAGTCGGGTCAACCGTGGTGCAAAGTTAGTCGCCGTCATATTCTTCTAACTGATTTCTTTTCTTTCGTTATCGCGCCTTTTTTCGCCCCGTACCAGGTTGGAGATGATGCGCTGCCGCGTGGCCGCGGTGTCGATGATGCGCAGGAAGAGGGACTTGACCCAGTAGTGGAAGTACATCGCCGTCAACGTCATCAACACCGCGCGGCCGGCCTGGCTGCCGGTGCGGAACACGGCGTACTCGAACGCCGAGTCGAACAACCGCGGCGGCGCCTCCAGCGCGTCGTTGGCCACGCCCCACGCCAGCAGCGCCAGCGGCTCCACGGAAACGACCAGGCCAAAGAGCAGCGCCGCCGGCCGGCTGATCGCGAAGGCGGCCATGAGCGGCATGAGGTCGGAGATGGAGTTGCTGAAAATGTCGAACGCGTGCTCCGGTCCGTTCAGGACGGTGTAGCCCAGGTTGAACAGCACCAGCTGGCCGCAGAACGCGACGCCAAAGACCCAGTAGTATTTTTCCAGGTTTCCAAAGACGGCGGCCGTCGTCGTCGCCAGCAGCACCGTCACGACGGGCAGCTCCTTGTACATGCCGTCATGCACAATGTGGGGCAAAAACGCCACCAGCAGCACGGAAAATACCACCGCCATGGACCGCAGCACGCGCGCGCGCAGCTTGGCCAGCTCCTCCGGGTCCGGCGTGGGGTCCAAAATGAAGGCTTTGAGGAAGCCGAGCGTCGACTGCTGGCCAGCCGGCCAGACGTCAAAGTCGGCGGCGTTGAGCGCAGTGGATGCCATGGTCGCGGCGCCGTGGCCGCGGAACCGGCCGCCGGCCGCCGGCCGCCTGTCCCGCAGGTCCGCTGACCTCGCCGGCCCGGCCAGGGCGCCGCCGAAGCGGCTAGTTGCGCGTCCGCACCGGTCGCCAAGCGCGCAGGACCGGCGCCGCGGCCGTCGTCATGCTGTTCCCGGCAACCTCGGAATGATCTTTAGGGTGCAGTTGCTCCCAGCGAACACAGTAATTTTGATAGTAGTAAACCCAAATTAAGGCCGCGCGCTGCCGACGGTGAGGCTGCCAGGCAGGCTGGTCGGTTTTGGCGCTGCCAAGGCCGTTCGCGCAGCCCACGCAAAAGCGTTCACGCAGTGCCGCGCCGCAGGGTGGAGCCGCCGCCGCCGGCGCCGCCAAGGCTCTTGACAGCGGCGCGTCGTTCACGCAGTGTTCCAACCAGCGGTGCTCGGGATGGTAATCCCATATTGCGGGCGAGCGGTCGACGTCAGTGCCGGGGCCTTGACAGCCGCCGCCGCAGCAGGGGCCGTGCGTTGGCGCCGGCCCGTGCAACGTCGTCAGGTGTCGTCGGCAGTGCCGTCGCTGCTATCGTCGTCCGTGTCGGGGGTGATCGCCGTATGGCAATCGAGGGCGATTTGCGCCCTCGCGGCGGCGTCAAGCGCACCGCCGGCCCCGTTCGGCAGGTTCGGGTTTCCTTCCGGGCCCGCCGCCGCCGCCGTCACCCGTCACCGCCGGACGACGGAGGTGCCCTTCGGCCGGAGGCCGGCCGCCGCGGCGGGTTTCAATCCCGACGCCGTCCAGCCGCACCGCGCGCCCGTCTGCTGCGCCCGCTCCCTGGATTCTTCCACATCGATCGATCGCGCCGATGCTCAGCGACCCGATGCGCGCAGTGGCGGTGCAGGGTCGTTAGCGAAACGGGCGAGGTCCGCTAGGCGCGACGTCGGCGCGATGCCCGGTGCACGTCGGGCGGCGACGTTTTTCTCCGCAGGCGCCGGCAGAACATCGGCAGAACATCGGCAGAATCCCGGCAGAATCCCGGCAGAGGCGTGGCGCGTTCGGGCGACGCAGGGAGCCCGCAGCGGCAGAACGGTGGCAGACCCGCGGCAGAAGCGCGGCAGACGGAGCGGCGTCCGGAGAGATGGCGTGGTAGCCCCGACATCCACGTGGACGACGCTTGGCGCGGTCTCTTCCCACAGTGCCACGGCGCTCTGCACATACAAAGTCTGATCTGGAGTAGCGTCTTTGTCGTGTGGCCGCTATATCGCCGTGCCAAGGCGAGATCCGGGCTTGCGTCGATGGGGTTGGCTGGACCGGGTGGGGTCCTGCTAATTCCAATCTCAACGGGCCCCACGCAGCCGCCCGCCGACTAGCGGGATCGGGCAGGCACATGGGCATGCCGCGAATCGCGCTCAGGCTGTCGCAGCCGCCGGACCAGTCGGACCACTCCAGCGACCCCAAGGCGCGTCTCGATCCGCTACGCATACACACTACACAATGCGGCATGCACACAACGTGGGGCTATGCCTTGGGCGCCGCAGCCTGCTGCTCCTCGCGCAGCAGCGAGGCCAGCCGCTCCAGGGCGGCGTCCATCTCGGCGTCGGTCGCCATCGAGAACGACGCCCGCACGTGCGGCGAGGTGCCGTTGTCCGGCAGGAAGCTCTGCCCGGGCACCATCAGGAACTTCTTCTCGACCGCCTTCTCGCGGATGAGCTTGGACGAGTCGGCGACGCCGAGCAGCTGCAACCAGAAGAACATGCCTGAGGGGGGTGGCGATCCGACGCGCGGCGGTCCACGAGGAGCGCGCGGGTGAGGCTGCTGCATGCGAGCAAAACGCTGGACGCAGCGTACGCGTGCGTACCAGCGGATGGCACGCTCCACTCGGCCAGGCCGGTCAGGTGTTTGGTGGCCAGCCGCTGGAAGGCGTCACGGCGCTCCCGGTAGAAGGCGGCCACCTTGTCCGTGTGCGCGAGGAAGCCCTCCACGCCCCAGCGCCGCAGCAGCGCTGCGGCACACGCACACAGGCAAGGCCAATCGGCGTCCGGGATGAGCCACCGCTCTGCGGTGCCACTAACGGTCCAGCGTGGCGTACCGAGGAGGAGCGCCTGGGACAGGCCGCTCGTGTGCATGTAGCTCGCCTGCGCGCCCCCGCATCAGCTCGCCGGCATGCGTCGGACCAGGTCAGCAAGCGCGTGGCTGACCGTGCGCGCGCGCGCGCTCGCGCGGCCGCAGTACCTGGCCGTGCAGGCCGATCTGCGTCAGCAGCGGCTTGGGGCCCGACACAAAGCCCAGGCGCAGGCCGGACGACACGATCTTGGAGAACGAGTCGAAGCGCAGGACGCGCCCGTCCACGTCCATCGAGAAGAAGCTGGGCGCGCGGCCGCTGGTGCCGAACTGAAGGTAAAAGTAGGCATCTGCGGGCGGTTGCGCGCGCCTACACAGTACGGGCAGCGGCGCGGGTGAGCGGCGGGGCCCGGCCCCCTCGCCCCCGCGCTCCGCGCCGCCGCGCACCGTCCTCGAGGATGAGCAGGTTGTAGTCGCGGGCCAGCTGGTAGACCCGCTGCTTGCGCTCCAGCGTGAGGCTGCCGCCGGTCGGATTGCTGCCGTTCGGAATCGTGTACAGGAACTGCGGACACGGCACCGAGGCAGCCTGGGCGCCGGCGCCGACCCACGTGAGCGCAGGGGGCTGGCCGGGTCCCAGCCGGGCGGCTGGGCGGCAGACCTTGGGCCGCGGCCGGTCGGCCGGCCACTTTTTCAGGATCGTCTCCAAGCTGGACGGGATCAGGCCGTCGCCGTCCGTGGCCACCGCTGGGATGCCACGGCGCACTGGGCGGGGACACACGGCCGGACGTCAGCACGCAGCGGCTGGGCACACGTCCACGGTACCCCGAGCGCCGCACCGTGCATGACGCAGCCCAGCGGCCGCAGCGCGGCCAGCGAGCCGCTGTAGGTGGGCGACTCGACGAGGACGTGGTCGCCGGGATCAATAAGCATATGAAAGGCCTGCGGACCCAATGCAGCCGCCCGCGGTCGTTCGTGGTTAGCCGGGCCTAGACGCGGCGCAGGCCCAGCAACTGGCGTGGCGCACCATCGACAGGGCGTCCTGGCTGCCGGTGGTGACCGTCACGGCAAAGGTGTCGGGCGAGCGGCCGTGGATCTGGCGCTGTAGGTCCGTGAGCCAGCTGACCAATGCGGGCAGGCCCGGCTGTAGCAACCCGTGCACGGAGGTCGTCGCGTGGCGCGTTAGCTGGAGGCGGCTACGCGGGCGTGTCCGGGTGTCAGTCCAGCCGGCCCTACCGTGGCCGAGTACTGCAGCGCCTCCTTGACGAGCTCGGGCTCGAGGGCGATCATGGTGCCATCGTCCAGCTCAAACGTGACGCCGCGGACGGGGAACAAGTTCGGGTTGGGCAGGCCACCGCCGAGCGAGATCTGCCGCGGCCAGCCGAGCCGAGCCGTGGCCAAGCCGTGGGCGAACAAAAGGTAAGGGCCCAGTCTCGGCAGCCAGCCGCGGGCGCGGGCGCGCCAGCGTACCATGCCGGGGACCGACATGAGCGGCAGCAAGGCGCGGATGGGCGACGGCTCCCGGGCCAGGCTGGCGGCGCGCGCACAAAGCAGAACTTTGACGACTATGAGCCACGCAGCTGCTTCGACGAGCGGCACGGCGTTCCCCGTACCTGACCCGGGAGAGGAACGGCATGTAGTCGGCAATGGGCGCTGCCATGGTCGGCCGGGTCTCGGCGGCGGCGCTCGCCGCTGAGCGGCGCCCGCGTCGACGCGAGGCAAGGCCTGCGCGGTCAGTGCGTCTGCGCGGGACACGCGCCCGTGCTCAGACCACGGTGACGCACCTGCGGGTGCCGGTGCTGCGTAACAGGCGACGGGGCTGCAGTGCAGCGCGCGCGGTGGCTGAGCCGGGCGCGCCCTCCACCCCGCACGCAATCCCGACTGGTCGATGGCGGCGCGCAGGCTGCGGCGTGCCAGCTGCATGGTCGTCCCCGCAACCCCACGTTCCACCGTGCTTCAGCCGCACCCACGCCACGCGCCCACACACACACGCAGGGGTCAGATCGCCGCGGTGGACCTGCGCCAGGACGCCGCCTTCGCACGGCACCTGCGGGCGCTCCGCCGCGCACACCCACAGTCGATGACGTCAGCGCAATGACGTCATTATGACGTCATCGGCTTCTTAGGCGATGTAGAAAGGGCGCTTTGGCATACGAACGCGTTGTGTGTGTGGCGCGTATATTACAGAGGCACCTGGCCGGCGGCGCAGACAGGCAGACGGCCCCGCACTGGACGGCCCCGCACTGGACGGCCCCGCACTGGACGGCCGGAGAGGGCGGGGAGGCGCTTGGAAGGGAGGCGACAGACGCCACAGAGAACGCGCAAAGGCGCGGGAGGGCGCCGTACGGCACGAGACGAACCGCCACCCACCGCCTCGTCGCCGTCACCCGGCTTGGCACGCCCGTTTCAGGCGTCTCGATTTGGGTGCAGGTGGCGTCGCGGAGGCTATTTTGTGCGAATGGTAGGAATGCGGTAGCAAGGCGGGAATGCGCGGTCGACCTGGTGCTGCGGAGCGGCGTCGGTGCTGACGCCGCGCGACCACGCCGCCGACGTGGCGCCGGCCGCTGTGACGCTACCTGCCAGCGGCTCGAGGACCCACTTACGCTCTGCCCGCGCTACGTCGTAGCCACCGGCGCCGTGGCCGCTGCACCGCCGCCGCCATGAAGTTTGGCAAGCAGCTCCTGCTGCGGACGCAGCCGGGCTTGGAGGGCGGCTACGTCGACTACAAGGAGGTGAAGCACCTGATCAAGGCATGCATCGACAAGGGCTGTACGGGCGCCGCTTCCGCTGCATACGCGCGTGAGCGGCCTCCGCCAGTAGCTGACCGCGGCCGGCAGCCCTCGAGCCCTCGCTGCCTTTACAGACGACTCGCCCGAAGCGCAGGCCCTGCGGGAGGGCTACCAGCGCGAGCTGGACAAGGTCGACGCCTTTTACAAGGAGCGCGAGGAGCAGGCCATCAAGCGGGCCAACCACCTGAAGCAGCAGGTCGGTGGCAGCACGCCCAGAGCAGGCCCGCGCGGCCAGCGCTAACGGGCTGCGTGCAACGGCTGGCTTGGCACGGGTGCCCGCCTCGCAGTGGTCCGACGACATGTCGCCGCAGGAGCAAAAGATGTGGACGCAGGAGGCGTCGTCGCTGATCGACTATCTGGAGCAGCTGGGCGACATGGCCACGCTGAACCGGCTGGGCTTCTCCAAGCTCTTGAAAAAGTGCGAAAAGCTCGTGCCGCAGCTCAAGATGGTGAGCCTCTTCCAGAACAAGGTGCACTCGGCCGAGTTTTGCGAGTCCACCAAGCGCGTCGACCTGCTCAGCTGGGCGCGCAACGTACGCTGCCCGGCGGCGAAAAAGCGCCGTGCGTCGGCCCGTTGCTTAGAGCTCACCCAGGCACGCCGCCCTCGCTCCGGCCGCGCGTGCCGGCCGCCAGATGACGCTGACCCACACGGCGCTGGCCGCCCAGCGCGAGGACGTCAAGAGCCCCGCCCTCCCGTCCACGCCGGTGCCGCAGCTGCCGACCGTGGAGCGCCTCGAGCTTGACGCGCTGCCCGTGGGCCAGATCAGCCGGCTGTGGGTCGTGCTCGCGCACGACGGCCTCGGCCAGGACATCAAGGTGCCGGTCATGGTGGCCAAGGTAGGGGGCTGCGCAATCGTCTCGAGTTTGCACGTCGCCGTCGCTAAGCGGGGTCGGAGCGCCGTTAGGCTTTCCCCGACCGCCCAGGGCGAGCGCGTCGGCCCCGTGCTCGGCATCACGGCGTGCCTGCACGGCAACGAGCTCAACGGCATCCCGCTGATCCACCGGCTCTTCCGCGAGCTGGACTGCTCGGCCATGAGCGGGACGGTCGTGGCCGTCCCCGTCGCGAACGCGCCGGGCTACCTGCGCACGCAGCGGGGCTACCTCGACGGCACGGACCTGAACCGGCTCATGCCGGGCAAGAAGAACGGCACATCGGCGCAGGCGTACGCGTACGCGCTGATGGACCGCATCGTGTCCTGCTTCAATTACCTCATCGACATGCACACCGCGTCCACCGGGCGCGTCAACTCGCTCTACGTGCGCACCAACATGCGGCACCCCGTCACCGCCCGCATGGCCATCCTGCAGAACCCCCACGTAGGTTGGGTGGAGGGGGGCGATGCCCGGTGCGGGGGCGCCACCGTTAAGAGTCGCTCGTTCGTGTGTGATTTTCCCGCCCCCACGTCCGCAGATCATTGTGCACAACACCGGTCCCGACGGCTCCCTGCGCGGCGCCGCCGTGGAGCGCGGCATCCACGCCATCACGGTGCGCGCCGCGGCGCAGGACGCGACCGCTTGGCACGGCGCCTCGCGACTCACGCGACCTTCCGCCTGCCCCTGTCCTTGCATCGTCCGCGCGCGCCTAGGTGGAGATCGGCGATCCGCAGCGGTTCCACTCGCAGTTCATCCAGTACGCCCTCATTGGCGTGGAGAACCTGATGTGCTCGCTCAAGGTCGTGAACCGCGAGCCCAAGGACCCCGGCTTCGAGCCCGTCATCTGCACGCGCTCGTACTGGATGTTCACGCGCAACGGCGGCATCCTGACCATCCTGCCCGAGATCAACACGTGGGTCAAGGAGGGCGAGGTCGTCGCGCGGATCCACAACGTCTTTGGCGACCTGGTCGAGGAGTACCTGGCGCCCACGGACGGCGTCGTGGTCGGGCACTCGGTCAACCCGGTGTGCTCGACGGGCGACCGCATCATGCACATCGGCGTCGTCACCGCCGAGTTTGGCAAGGTCTCCGAGGACGGCCACCTGTAAGACACCGTCATGTACATACTACCGCAGCAGCATAGCACAGCCTCATGCACGAGCTGAGCAGCAATCGTAGCGAGCAGATGGGCCGCCGGCAGCAAGCAGCTGCTCCGAGGCGCCCCACGTGACCGTCAATCATTATTGTCCCCGTGACGGTTCAGCGTTCAGTGCGGCCGCGGGACTGCCGCGCTGCGCCCGCCACCCACCGACCCACCATGGCCGGTACGCGCCGCCGCGCGCCACGCCTGCGCCCGCGTCCCCGGCGCGACCCTAAGACAGGCGCGGACGATCCCTGCGGTACCGGGTGTAGCCTACGCCCGCGAACGCGCCGTCGCCATCGAGGCGGTCATCCGCGCCAGCCGCGTCTGCCAGCAGGTCTTCAAGGCGCTCGTGTCCGCCGAGACGCTCGTGAAGAAGGACAAGTCGCCCGTCACCGGTGCGGACACGGGACGGACGTGCGCCCGGCGTGCGCTCTGAGGCGCTAACGCAAGCCGCGAGGCCTCGGCTCGGGACGACTCGCTCCGCGCAGTGGCCGACTTTAGCGCGCAGGCGGTGGTCAACACGATCCTGATGCGCGAGTTTCCCAACGATCCCATCGTCGGCGAGGAGGACTCGAAGGATCTGCGGGCGTCCGAAGGCGCGACGCTGCGCGAGAAGGTCATCGAGCTCGCCAACAGCGTTCTGCCCACGCCCCGCACCGCCGAGGAGGTACAGCGGCGGCCCGCGGCGGCAGCGCCAGCGGATCGAGCCCGACTCACGGCTGTCCCCTCGGCGCGGCAGCGTTCGCTTGGCTTGGCCAGCTACTGGCGGCCATTGACTATGGCAACTACGCCGGCGGCGCCAAGGGCCGCTTCTGGACGCTGGACCCGATCGACGGCACGAAGGGCTTCCTGCGCGGCGAGCAGTTCGCGGTGTGCCTCGCGCTCGTCGTCGACGGCGTCGTCCAGGTCGGCGTCATGGGCTGCCCGAACCTGCCCGTGCGCGGCACCAGCGCCGACGCCACGGAGCGCGGCTGCCTCTTTGTCGCCGTGACCGGCCAGCACGCCTTCCAGGTGCGCGACCGCGGCGGCGGCGGCGGCGGCGGCGGCGGCGCACGCATCGGGCGCGGCCGCCGGCTAACGTGGCGCTCGCGCGGCGGCGTGCGGCACCCCTCACAGCGCTCGCTGGACGAGTCCAAGCCGGAGGAGACGCGCATTTTCGTCAGCGAGACGGCCACGACGGCGGAGGCCAACTTTTGCGAGTCGGTCGAGGCCGGCCACTCGAACCAGGACGAGTCGGCGCAGATCTCGCAGCTCCTGGGCATCAAGGTGCCGCCCGTGCGCATGGACAGTCAGTGCAAATACGGTACATTTGCCCGCCCCCGCCCTTAACTGGCGCGGGAGGAAACTACGCAGACAGGCTAACTTTTGTTCTAGGCCCGGCCCGCCGCTTGCGCAACACCCACTAGGTGCCATTGCGCGCGGCGACGCGACCATCTACCTGCGCCTGCCCACGAGCGCGACCTACCAGGAGAACATCTGGGACCACGCCTCGGGCTGGCTGATCGTGCACGAGGCCGGCGGCAAGGTCACCGACGTCCGCGGCAAGCCGCTGGACTTTTCGCAGGGCCGCACGCTGAAGAACAACTCGGGCGTCATCGCCACCAACGGCCGCGTCCACGACGAGGTGCTCAAGGCCGTCGCGCAGGTGCTCAAGCTGTGACTGCATGGCGCGCGCCTCTAAACCAGTTGCTGTACATAGGCTACAGTCAAAACTACATGGGAACTCGCCCGCTGTACACCGTAACAAAGGGGGATGTGCCGCTCAGGCATCGAGGGCGGCTTGCGCCGCGCCGATGCTTTGCCGCACGGCGGCCAGCGCGGGCGCGGCCGCCTCCAGGGACGCCGCCTGCTGCCGGACGCTGTCCTCCACGTCCAGCGCGGCCAGGCAAGCCTGGTAGGTAGCGTCCAGCAGCTCAAAGTGCGCTTTGTTGAGCGCCTGCTCCGCCGCCGCCACGCGGCCACCCTTGCCCTTGCGATCTACGCAGCGCGCCAAACAAGCGGCGTTGTGCGCAGCCAGCCGGCCGCGTTGGCGTGCGCCCACAGCCCGTAGTTCAACTCTGGCGCGCCCCGCGCGCGCCGTACCTGCGCCAGGCGCCGCTAGGCTAGGCGGCGACGCGCTCCCGGTGGGCCCGCCGGTGCTCAGGCTCGCGGTGAACACGCCCGGCAAGTTGCGGCTGGGCCGCATGTCGGCGAGGAAGGGCTCCAGGTCCTCGGCGATCTGGTCGAAGCGGAGCGGCGCGGGCGGCGGCGGCG
>Ga0180216_1003043_pt1 | contig 13506 bp, 13 predicted proteins | sample eDN3rd37CBELigMG_FD_128879 | JGI IMG/M metagenome (GOLD analysis project Ga0180216, IMG submission 128879) | Enriched Miracle-Growth compost microbial communities from Emeryville, California, USA - eDNA 3rd pass 37_C BE-Lig MG (version 2)... ... | reverse complement strand
GGATCTCGGGGTCCTCGCACTGCTCGGTGACGGGCTCGAGGACGGCCGGCACCTCGGAGTGGCGGCGCATCTTCCGGAGCGCGCGGCCGAGGTAGAGCTGGGCGTCACAAGCGGCCTCCGATGGGAATTCGAGCGAGGGGAGCGCCTCGCGAAGGAGCCTCGCGCCCTCCTCGTTGCGGTGGACGTCCACCAGGTTGCGGGCCCTCCGGACCGTGTCCGCGACCGAGAGCTTGGAGGCGCCGAGGGCCTCGAGCCGGCGCTTCGCCTCCTCCACCTCCGGCGCCTGGGGGTGGTCGGTCCAGATCTTCCGGTAGGCCGCCACCGCGGTTTCTCGATCCCCCGTCAGTGCGATCTCCCCCAGGAGGGCGAGCGCCTGGGCGGCGCGGTCGGTGCCCCACGCCGGCGGGGGACGGTCCGCCAGGGGGCGGAGGATCGCGATCGCCTCCGCCTCGCGGCCGAGACGACGGAGCATCCGGGCGCGGGCGAGGCGGGCCTCGTCCTCGAGCACCGATCCCTCGGGGATGCGCTCGTAGGCGCTGAGCGCGCCCGCAAAGTCCTTGCGCGCCTCCCGCGCCGCCCCCAGGTGCCAGTGGACGCGGTCCTCGATGGCAGGGAGGCGGGGGACGAGCGATTCGAGGAGCTTTTCGGCCTCCCCGGCCTTGCCGTCCCCGAGAAGGGCCAGCGCGCGGAGGAAGGCCGCCTGCGGCGAGCCGTCGTCGTGGGCGCTCAGGAGATCCAGGGCCTCGGCGTGGCGACCCCGGTGGAAGGCCTCCGCGGCGCGCACGAGCCCGCTCGAGCCGAGGGTGAGTCGGGCGTCCGGACCTGCCGCCTGCGCCTCGACGGCGAGCGCCCAGAGGCCGAGGAGAAGGAATTTCCACGCCCGCCGACGGTCTCTTTTCACCACCACGCCTCCGCCCTCGGTTGCGTCCGGAAGAAAACCCGCTCTAAATGGACTCGCCTTGGACCTCAGCACCCAGAGCTCGCTCCTCGCGGCGATCGTCTCCCTGGCGCTCGCGATCTCCATGCTCCTTCGGAGGCAGCGCGCCCGGATCTTCTCGCTCTTCGCCCTGGTCTGCCTCGCTTTCGCCGCATGGTATCTGGCGCGCTTCCTCTTTTCCATCACCGGCGCGCCGTTCTGGACGCGGGCCTCGCTCGCCACGGGCGCGGTGGTGCCCTACGCGGTGCTGGAGTTCCTCCTGGCATTTCTGGGCATCGGCCGGGCGCGGCGGGAGCGGAACTTCGCCTTCGTCTCGGGGCTGACCGGCTGGGGGGTCGCCACCACCCCCCTCGTCCACGCCGGGGCCGCCCGCATCGGCGCCGGCCTCCTCCTCGCCGCCAGCCTGGGCGTCACCCTCACCCTCCTCTGGCGGCGCATGCAGCAGGTGGGCTCCCGTGTGGAGCGCCAGAGGCTCGCCTACCTCTTCTTCGGCGGCGCGGGGACGCTCCTGGTATCGCTCCTGGATTTCCTGCCGGCGTTCGGGATCTCCTTCCCCTCCTTCGGCCCCCTGGCGACCGTCCTCTACCTCTTCTTCTTCTCGCAGACCCTGCAGGTCTATCGGCTCCTCGACCTCAACGAATTCTTGGCGAGGTTCGCCGCCCTCTCCGTGCTGGCGCTCATCGTGGCCGCCATCTATGCGGGGCTGGTCCTCTGGGTGAGCGACCGCACCGCCCTCTTTCTCTTCAACACGCTGGTGGCCTCGGTGGTGGTGCTCAACCTCGTCGATCCCCTGCGCTCCACCGTGGAAACGTGGGTGACCGCGGCCCTCTTTCGCGAGCGGGCGGAGCTTCTGCGCACCCTCTCCGCGCTCAAGGTGCGGCTGGCCGGGATCATCGACCCCCTCCACGTGGCGCGGATCTGCATGGACACCTTCCACGAGTCGAGGCGGATCACGCACGGCTCGCTCTATCTCCTTGCGGACTCCAGGCCCGGCTTCTCCCTGATCGACAGTCGAGGGCCCTCTCCCGTGCCCTTCCTCGACGCCGGAGCCGCGCGCGGGCTCCTCTCCACGGTGCGGAGCGGGCAGAAGGCGGTGCTTCGCGAGAACATCGAGCGGCGGCAGGACGAGATCCGCCGGATCCTGGGCGGCAAGGGAAGCGCGACGGAGATCGCCGACCACGACGATCCCCTCCGCGCCCGGCTGGTCGACGAGGCCCAACTGCTCTCGGAGATCCGCTCCGCCCTGAACGCGATGAAGGCGGGAATCTGCATCCCCCTCATCGGCGCCGACCGCGTCATCGGTTTCCTCAACCTCTGGGACGAGCGGGTGGCCGAGGCCTTCTCCTCCGACGAGATCGCGCTGATGCTCGAGGTCGGCGAGCAGATCGCCACCGTCGTCGAGAACTCCAAGCTCTACGAGAGGATGCGCGAGCGCGACCGCCTCGCCGCCCTGGGCGAGATGGCGGCCGGCCTCGCCCACGAGATCCGCAACCCCCTCGGCGCGATCAAGGGGGCCGCGCAGTACCTCGACCCCGCCCAGCTCGGCGAGGAGGACGGCGAGATCCTCCAGGTGATCGTGGAGGAGGTCGACCGCCTCAACGTGGTGGTCACCCAATTCCTCGACTACGCCCGCCCCGTGAAGCCGACGGTGATCCCGGTGGACGTCAACGAGGTGGTCGAGAGGACGGTCAAGCTGCTCCAGGTCGACCTGGACGAGTCGGTGGTCCTCGAGGTCCAGCTCGATCCCCAGAGGCCCTCGGCGATGAGCGACGCGGAGCAGCTCAAGCAAGTCTTGATGAATTTGGTACAAAACGCGATGCAGGCGATGCCGGAGGGCGGTCGGATCACCATCACCACCGGCTCCACCCACGACGATCCGGCGGGCTTCCACCTGAGCGGCCGGAGCACGGACTTCGTGGAGATCCGCGTGCGCGACAGCGGTCCCGGCCTGCCGGAGGAGCATCGCGAGCACATCTTCGTGCCCTTCTTCACCACCAAGAAGAGGGGCACGGGCCTCGGGCTGGCGATCTCGCAGCGAATCATCCGCTCCCACGGCGGTTCGATCTCGGTGCAGAGCCGCCCCGGAGAGGGCGCGGAATTCCTGATCCGCCTGCCCGCGGCCGATCGAAGGAACGAGACGGCGCCAAGGTCCGAAGGGGCGAGCGCCGCCTCGGCCTGAGGAGGAAAAGAGGAGTCAAATGGCGCAAACCGTGCTCGTCGTCGACGACGAAACCAATCTCCGCAAGGTGCTCGGCGCCACGCTTCGCCGCGAGGGCTACGACGTGGTGACGGCGGAGGACGGGGAGAAGGCGATCGCGCGCTTCGACGAGGGGGGGATCGACGTGGTCGTCTCGGACCTGGTGATGCCGAACCGGGACGGCCTGGACGTGCTCCGCCACGTCCTCTCCCGAGCCCCCGACGTGCCCGTGATCCTCATCACCGCGCACGGGACGGTGGACTCCGCGGTCGCCGCCATCAAGGCCGGCGCCTTCGACTACATCACCAAGCCCTTCGACCAGGCCGAGCTTCGGCAGGTGGTGGACAAGGCCGCGAAGACGCGGGCGCTCGCCCAGAGGAGCGGTCTCTCCAAGGAGAGCCGCCACGCCATCCGCCTAACCGGTAAGAGTCCGGCCATCCAGGAGGTGCTGCGGATCATCGAGAAGGTGGCCGACACCCCCTCCACCGTCCTCATCACCGGCGAGAGCGGGACCGGCAAGGAGCTCGTCGCCCACGCCCTGCACAACCTCTCCTCGCGCCGCTCGGCGCCCTTCATCAAGATCAACTGCGCCGCCATCCCCAAGGGGCTGATGGAGTCGGAACTCTTCGGCTACGAGAAGGGGGCCTTCACCGGCGCGGTCACCTCCAAGCCCGGTCGCTTCGAGCTGGCCGACGGAGGAACCCTCCTCCTCGACGAGATCGGCGAGATCCCCATCGAGATGCAGGTCAAACTCCTGCGCGCGCTGCAGGAAAGCGAGTTCGAGCGGGTGGGCGGCGTGAAGACCATCCGCGTGGACGTGCGCCTCATCGCCGCCACGAACCGCGACCTGCAGAAGGAGATCCAGGAGGGCCGCTTCCGCGAGGACCTCTACTACCGACTCAACGTGGTCCCCATCACCCTCCCCGCCCTCCGCGAGCGCCCCGAGGACATCCCCCTCCTCGCGGACGCCTTCCGCCAGCGCTTCAACCGCCGCCTCGGCAAGTCCGTGGAGCGCATCGCTCCCGAGGCCATCGCCGCCCTCCAGGCCTACGCCTGGCCCGGCAACGTGCGCGAGCTGGAGAACGTGATGGAGCGCACCCTCCTCTTCGCCGAGGGCGCCGAGATCCGACTCGAAGACCTCCCCGAGAACATCCGCGGCCAAGCCGAGGCCTCCGTCGAGACCTCCGCCGCCACCCCCCTCCCCTCCCTCATCCCCGCCGACGCCTCCATGAAGGACATCGTCAAGGGGGCCACCGCCGCCATCGAGAAGGACCTCATCGTCCGCGCCCTCGAGGAGACCGGCGGCAACGTCACCCAGTCGGCCAAGAAGCTGAAGATCTCGCGCAAATCGCTCCAGAACAAGATGAAGGAGTTCGGCCTCCGCGACCCGGAGGAGTAGTTCCTGCGCCCGTCCGCGAGCCTCGGCCCTCCCCCGCTTGACTGGGCGCCGTATACTGGCGGCCCTCGCCCTCCTCTTCGGCTGCGGGCGGCGAACGACTGCCAGGCGCTGCCCGTGATCTTCTCACATCCAGCGGCAGAAACATTCCAGGAGCGCGTCCCGGCCCCCGTTATCCAACACTATTTCTCGGACGCAATCTCCAGGGCGCGGCGGTAGACGTCCTTGCGCGGGAGGCCGAGGGCCTCGGCCACTTCGCGGGCGGCGTCCTTGACGGAGGCGCCGGCGGCGAGACGGGCGCGGAGGAGCGCGTCGGGATCGGCAGCCGCCTCGGCGCCCGGCCCGCCCTCCACGATCACGGTGACCTCCCCCAACACCTCGCCGGAGAAGCGCTCCTCGAGTTCGGAGAGCCTCCCCCGCGCGATCTCCTCGTGAAGCTTGGTGAGTTCGCGGGCGACGCAGGCGCGGCGGTCGCCCAGGGTTTCCCGAAGATCGGCGAGGGTCTCGGCGAGCCGGCGCGGCGACTCGTAGAGGATGGAGGTCCCGCGGAAGGCCGCGATCTCCTCGATCACCGCGCGCCGCGCCTTCCCCTTTCGGGGAAGGAAGCCGAAGAAGGCGAAGCGCGAGGCGGGGAGGCCGCTTGCGGCCAGCGCCGCGAGCGCGGCCGTCGGCCCCGGGATGGGCACCACCTCGATCCCCTCCTCCAGGGCCAGGCGAACGAGGGCCTCGCCGGGGTCGGAGATCCCCGGCATGCCGGCGTCCGTGACCAGGGCCACGTCCTCGCCGGCACGCAGGCGGTCGAGGATCTTCGGCGCCCTCCTCTCCTCGTCGAAAGCGGGGAGGGAGGTGGTGGGCGTGCTCACGCCGAAGCGGTCCAAGAGGATGCGGCTCCGCCGGGTGTCCTCGCAGGCGACGAGATGGACCTTCCGCAGGGTCTCGATCGCCCGAGGGGAGAGATCGTCCAAATTGCCGATGGGGGTCCCCACCAGATAGAGGCGGCCGCGCTTCAATCGATCCTTCCTTCCGCGTCGAACGCGCCCTCGATGTATCGGATTTCGGGCTCGTCGTCTTCCCGGGAAAGGATTCCGATCACGTCGAAGCGGAGGAAGTGGGATTCCATCACCCCCGCCCGCCGGGCCCAATCGACGGCCGCGCGGACGATGCGGCGGCGCTTCTCCCACGAGACGCTCTCCACCGGGTGGCCGTAGTCGTCGCGGGTGCGGCTGCGCACCTCGACGAAGGCGATGGTCCTATCCTTGGCGGCCACGAGGTCCACCTCTCCGCCGCGGCAGTGGTGGTTGCGCGCCAGGATCTCCCATCCTCGCTCCTCGAGGAAGGCGGCGGCGATCGACTCGGCGGCGTGCCCGCTCTCGCGCCTCTCCTCGGGCCGCGCCGGTCGATGCCTCACGCCGCCTCCACGACCACGGCCGCCTTTCGGAAGGTTCCGACCTCCGTGCGGTGGACGATCTGCACTCCCTGCCCGGCCAACCACTGGAGGGCCTTCGCAAGCCTTTGCTGGAGTTCCGGGGCGAGCTCGTCGAAAGGAGCGTCCAGCACCAAGGGACCGCCCGAGGCCTCCGTCACGGCGAAGGCGAGCGCGGCCCGCGCCGCCTCGCGGTCCTCGTGGTCGAGTTCGGTGAAGCGGGAGACGCCGGATTCACCCTTGAGCGCGAGTCCTCCGGCCCCGCCCCAGCCCACCGACTTCCACCTCCCGTCGGTGAGGGCGGCGAGGAGCTGCGAGGCGCGCTTCCCCAGCGTCTTCAGGAGGGTGGCGCGATCGCATCCCGCGCAGGCCGCCGCGGCGTCGAGCAGCGCAGCCGAAGGATCCGCCCTTTCTCCCTCGCCGCCGAGCCGGCTGCGGATCTCGGCGATCTCCGACTGGATCTCCCCGGCGCTCCGAAAAGTCCCGGCCGCGAGGGAGGCGAGCTTCTTCTCCCGCGCCTCGATCTCCCGGGACAGGCGGGCCCGGGTCTCGGCGGCCTGCCGCGTCTCCTCCCTCGCCTCGAGTGCGGCGCGGGCCTCGGCGGCCAGGCGGACCTCCTCCTCGGCCTCGCGGGCCGCGGCCAACCAGGCGCGGAGCTCCTCGAGCGATTCGCTGCCGGTGGCCGTGAAGACCTCCTGGATGCCACGGCTCTCCTCGGCGAAGGCGCGATCCAACTCGCCGAGCCGGTCCTCGAGGAAGAGGCGCTGGCGGATGGCCTCCTCGCGCTGCTGGAGGATGGAGATCGCGCCGAGGAGGATCGCGGCGCAGATGCCGAAAGCCGGGATGGAGAACACCGCCAGACCCTTCCAGGGGGTGAGGAGCCCCAGGGCGAAGGTGAGGAGGCCGACACCGAGCGCGCCCCAGAGGCGGACGTCCTTGCGGAGTTCGAGTCGGCTTTCGGCCTCGGTCTGCACCACCCTCTCGAGCTCCTTGCGGAAACGGACCTCCTTTTCGTCCCGCCGCGCCCGGGCCTGCTCGAAGGCCGCGATGCGCGCATCCAGATCCTCGGGGAGTTCGACCGCCCGATACGGAGCGGCGCGCTCCTGGGCCTGTCGCTCGGCGGCGCGGACGCGCTCGACCTCCTCGATCCTTCCTTCGACGACGAAGATCTCGTGCTGGAGGGCGCGGAGCTCGGCGTCGAGGCGCTCCATCTCGTCCTGGGCGGCGAGCTCCGCCTCGAGCTTCGGAAGCAGCTCCTGGAGACGCCTGCGCTCCTCCTCCCCGACGACGGCGGGCCTGGGGATCTTTCGCAGGATGCGAAGCGGGGCCTGGCTCGGATCGAGGAGGGGTGGGGCCTCCTCCATGGGGCCGAGGGCGCGCTCGATCACGCGGCGCTCTTCGTCCTCCTCGATCTCGGCACGAAGTCGCCCCTCCCAGACCGGACCTTCGCCGCTCCCGAAGAGGAGCCCCGAGATCCAGCCCACGAGGGGCTCGGTGGGGCCCACGGCGACGAGTCCCGGCGCGATCTCGTAGCGCACGGGTTCGACCAGCCCATCGGGCCCCTCGAAGATCACCTCGCGGATGCGCATGGTGTCATCAATTTACACCATGCGCGCCAGCGGATGAAACGATCACTTGGTCTCGGCGGGCCGGACCTCTTCCTCCTTGAGGCGAGCCGCGCGACCCCGCAGGTTGCGAAGGTAGTAGATGCGCGCGCGGCGGACGGCGCCACCCGTCACCACCTCGATCTTCTCGATGCGGGGCGAGTGCATCGGGAAGATCCGCTCCACGCCGATGCCGTAGGAGATCTTCCGGACCGTGAAAGTCGAGCGGAGGCCGGCCTTCTTCACCCGCAGGACCACGCCCTCGAAGACCTGCACACGCTCCTTGTCGCCCTCGCGGATCTTCGTGTGGACCCGGACCGTGTCGCCGGCGTCGAAGTTGGGGATGTCTGCGCGGAGCTGGTTCTGCTCCACGGCTTCGATGATCGGATTGCGCATCTTCCTTACCTCTCGGGCCTCTCGGCCCGCACCAACGTGAGCATGCGACAGTTCCCTCCGCAGCGGCTCACGCGTCATCCAGCAGCTTCCGGTCCTCTTCGCCGAGCTCCAGCCGGGCGAGGAGGTCCGGTCGCCGTTCCCGGGTCCGAAGCAGGGCCTGCTTCCGCCTCCAGCGCGCGATCCGGGCGTGATCGCCCGATAGCAGGACCTCCGGAACCCTCATCCCCCGGAACTCCGGGGGCCTCGTATACTGCGGATACTCGAGAATTCCCTGCTCGAAACTCTCCGTATCCGGCGATTCTTCGTTGCCCAGCACCCCCGGCACCAGGCGTGCACAGGCATCTATCACACAAAGGGCCGCGAGTTCTCCCCCCGTGAGCACGAAATCGCCCAGGGAGAGTTCCTCGTCCACGAAGGGCCGGACCCTCTCGTCCACCCCCTCGTAGCGCCCGCAGACGAGGACGATCTTCCCCGCCGCCGCGTACTCCCTCGCCACGGCCTGATCGAAGCGCCGGCCGGAAGGGTCGAGGAGGACCACCTTCGCCCCGGGCAAGGAGGCCCGGGCCGCCTCGATCGCCTCCACCAAGGGCTCGGGCTTCATCACCATGCCGGCGCCCCCGCCGTAGGGGGTGTCGTCCGTGACCTGGTGCTTGTCGTGGGCGTGGTTCCGTAGGTCGCGGATCCGAACCGTGACGAGACCGCGCGCGATCGCCTTGCCCAGGATGCTCTCCTCGAGGGGGCTCTGGAGGAGCCGGGGAAAGAGGGTGACGACCTCGAAGATCATTCCACCGCCTCCTCGGGCGGCCGGACCACCACCCTCCCCTCGGGGAGATCGACGTTCGGTACGTACTCGCGGAGGAAGGGGACGAAGAACTCGCGCTTGCCGCGGCCGACCACGAGCACCGGGACCTCGGCGGTGTCGACGATCTCCGTCACCCGGCCCAGGCTCCGCCCCTCCTCGTCCACGGCCTCGAGACCCAAAAGGTCCCGGTGCCAGTACTCGTCTTCCTCGAGGGGGGGAAGCTGCTCCTCCTCGAGGAAGACCTCGAGGCCCCGGAGTTCCTCGGCGCGCTCGATGCTGTCCACGCCCTCGAGCTCGAGGATCACCTGACCGGCTCGACCTCGGGCGGTGCGGACGACGTCGAGGCGCCGGGGCTCCTCGCCCAGGTGCACGTATTCGACGCCGTAGAGCGACTCGCTATCCGGGTTGTCCAGGGTGACCGCGATGGCGCCCCGAACGCCATGGGGCCTGGCGACGATTCCCACGCGAACCATGGCGCCGCACCCTCAATCCAGGATCTCCAACATGACCCGTCGCCCCTCGACGCGGGCCCTGGCCCCGACCAGGGTGCGGAGCGCCTTGATCGTCTTGCCCTGGCGCCCGATCACCCGGCCCAGATCCTCCGGTCCGACGCGGAGGGTGATGGCCGTGGTGGCGCCGACGCGCTCCTGGACCTGCACCTCGTCGGGCGCGTCGGCGAGCGCCTTGGCGACGTATTCGACGAGGTCGCGCATGGGCCTCAGCCCTCGGAGCCCTGGGGCGCCCGCGCGTGCTTCCGAAGGAGCGAACGCACGGTCTCGGTCATGCGGGCACCGTTCTTCACCCACTTCTCCACCAGCGCCTCGTCGATCTTCACCTCGCCGGTGGAGGGCCGATACGAGCCCAAAGCCTCGAGGAAGCGTCCGTCGCGGCGGCTGCGCGAGTCCGCCGCGATGATGTGGTAGTAGGGAGCCTTCTTGGCGCCGGCACGGGTCAACCGAATGTGTACCGCCATCGGGAATCCTCACGTCGGGGGCCTGAAATCGAAAACGCCCCTTGGAAGCCGGCCCTCATACCCATCCCGGGGCCGACTGTCAAGGCAAGCCGCCGGAGATGGTCCCGAAGAGCACCTTCAGATCCTCGTCCGAAAAGCTCAGCCCCGCTCCGGCGAAGTAGTCCCTCCCCATGCGGAATCGGCCGGTCACCGGATCGAAGCGCGCCCGCGCGAAGGCGTCGTCGAGCCCAACGGTCAGGTAGAGGTGGGGGATCACCGTGAGATTTCCGTAGGTCCGGATCCGCGGGAAGCTCGCCTCCTGCCGGGCGAAGTCGAAGGCGTCGACCGTGAAGGTGAGGCGGTCGTCGAAGAAGTTCAGGTCCACGCCGAACCCGCCGGTGGATTCGATGAGTCCGAATCGGACGGCGAGGAACGAGTATCGCTTGGCGAGCTCCACCGAGAACTTCAGGATGTCGCTCGTGGTGCGGATCTCCTGCTGCGCCGCCTCGTCCTGGCCGGGCGGGCTGCGGAGCACGGATTCCCGGCGCACGAAGCCCAGCGGGTCGTCCACGACCTGGAGGAGGAAGAACTGGTCGGGGGCGGGGATGAGCCGCAGGGTGACGTAGTTCTTGGCGGACTCGGCGCGGAAGAGATACTCGGTGCGCAGGCTGATCTCGGCCTGGAGGGCGTTCACGCGGGTGACGTAGTTGCTCACCCCCTCCACCGCGGTGGCCACCTGCTCGCCCAGCCGCTCGTCGGAGATCAACTTGCCGAGCGCCCCCTCCCCGTGGTCGATCTTGCGGACGATCGATTCCAGGTGGTCGAGGGAGCGGGAGAGGCGCGAGAGCGCGGGCCCCATCGCCTCCTCCCCCTCGCCGAAGGTCCCGCGCAGCCCCGCCAAGGCCTCCCTCGCATCGCGGGTGAGTTCCCGCGCGTTGGCGAGGATCTCCTCCACGTCGTCGTTCTTGCCGGTGGTGAGTTCGCGGAGGTTGTAGGAGATCACCTCCGCGTTCTCGAGGATGACCTCCACCTCGTCCGTCGAGCGCTGGACCCATCGGTCCAGCCGCCCGGTGAGGTCCTCCACGTTCCGGACGATCTGCTGGATGGAGCCGGTCTCGCTGGTGACGATGCGGTCGAGGCTGGAGGTGATCCGGCGGACGTCCTGGGTGACGTCCGAGAGCACCTCGAAGAGGCGCTCGATCGAAACGCCCTCGTGTACGTTGCGGATCTGGCTGCCCGAGGGGAGCGGCTCGGTCGTCTCCCCGAATCCGCCCTCGATCGGCTCGGAGAAGCCCGGGTCCAGTTCCAGGAGGGCGTCGCCCAGGATGGAGGAACTCCGCTTGGCGACCACCGCGTTGGGGTAGACCTCCACGTCGGGCCGCACCGTGAAGTGCACCCTCGCGCGGCCCCCTTGCAGGGAGATCGAGGAGACCTCCCCCACCTGCACCCCGGCGACCCGGACCTCGGCGCGGGTCGCGAGGCCGGAGGCGTCTTCGAAGAGCGCCCAGTACTCGTTCGCGCGCCCCCCGCCCTGGCGGTCCTGCAGGAAGAGGTAGATGGCGATGAACGCGAGGATCCCCGCGATGAGCAGGAAACCGACCTTCACGTTCGTACCGATTGCCGACAAGGGACCGCAAATTAGGGCTCTGCCGCGCGGGGGTGCAAGAAGCGCCGGACGTACGGGTGGTCCGAACGCTCGATCTCTCGGGGGGAGCCGCGAAAGATGATCCGGCCCTCCGCGAGGACCGCGATGTCGTCGGCGATGAAGAGCGCGCTGGCGATGTCGTGGCTGATCACCACGGAGGTGACCGCGAGTCGGTCCCGCGTCTCGAGGATGAGCTTGTTGACCGACTCCACCGTGATCGGATCGAGGCCGGTGGTCGGCTCGTCGTAGAGGAGGATCTCCGGATCGCGCGCGACCGCCCGCGCCAGGGCGACGCGCTTCCGCATCCCGCCCGAGAGCTCGGAGGGCATCAGATCCTCCACCCCCTCGAGGTGCACGAGAGCGAGCTTCTCGGCCACGATCCGGCGGATCTCCTCCTCGGGAAGATCGCGCTCCGCCACCCGGAGGGGGAAGGCCACGTTCTCCCCCACCGTGAGCGAGTCGAAGAGGGCCGAGGTCTGGAACACCATCCCGAACTTCTTGCGGACCTCCATGATCTCGCGCGGGCTCATCCGGGTGATGTCCTCGCCGTTGACGAGGATGCGCCCCGCGTCCGGCTTGATGAGACCGATCACGTGCTTGAGGAGGACGGATTTCCCCGAGCCCGAGGCGCCTAGGATGACCTGGATGGCTCCCTTTTCCACCGTGAGGTCGAGGCCGCGAAGGACGTGGTTCGAGCCGAAGGATTTGTGCAGGCCCACGACCTCGATGACGGGACGGCTCATGGGATCAGGAGGACCGCCACCAGGGGAGCATCAGGGTGGTGAGGAGGTAGTCCGAGACGAGGATCAGGACCGAGGCCAGGACCACCGCCTGGGTGGTGGCCTGCCCCACGCCGCGCGCGCCCCCCGAGGCGTTGAATCCCTTGTAGCAACCCGCCAGCGAGAGGATGAGGCCGAAGACGGCGGATTTGAGGAGCCCGCCGACGAAATCCTTCATCTCCACCCAGGAGGGGATGCGGTTCCAGAAGGCGGCCACGCCGAGGTTCTCCACGTTCACCGCCACGAAGGCCGCCGCGAGGATCGCCACGAAATTGAAGACGATGGTCAGGAGCGGAAGGGTGAGAATGCCCGCCCACACGCGCGGCACCAGGAGGAAGTGCTCCGGCTCCACGGCCATCGTCTCCAGCGCGTCGATCTGCTCCGAGACCCGCATCGTGCCCAGCTCGGTGGCGATCGCGGATCCCGCCCGACCGGTCACCATCAAGGCGGTGAGGACCGGGGCGAGTTCGCGCGCCAAGGATAGGGCGATGCTCGCCCCCACCAGGCTCTCGGCGTTGAAGAGGGAGAAGGCCACCGCGATCTGCAGGGAGAAGACGGCCCCCGCGAAGAGGGCGGTCAGGACGACCACGGAGAGGGAGCCGAAGCCGATCGCCTCCATCGCGGTGAGGAGGTTCTTGATGCGATAGGGGGGACGGATGGTGAGCACGAGCAGCCGCACCCCCATGAGGGCCATCCCCCCCAGGTCCGCGAGGACCCGAAGGACGACGTCCCCCAGCGAGGCGACCACCCGGGTCGACGCTCTGCCGAGGTTGCGCACGAGGGAGGACGGGAGCTCAGGCGCCCAGGAAGATGCGGGGGACGCGGGGGCCGATCCCGCAGAAGATCTCGTAGTGGATGGTACCCGCCCACGAGGCCAGCTCGTCCGCGCGAATCTCCGCCTCGCCCTGGCAGCCCAGGAGCACGACCTCCTCGCCCACGCTCAGGTCGGCGACATCCGTGACATCGATCATGCACTGATCCATGCACACGGTCCCGGTGATCGGCACCCGGCGCCCGCGGACCAGGACCTGGCCGACGTTGGTGAGGCTGCGGGGATAGCCGTCGGCGTAGCCGAGCGGAAGCGTGGCGATCACGGAAGGCCGCTTCGACACCCAGCGCGAACCGTAGGAGATCGGTGTGCCCTCGGGCACCCGCTTGAGGTGGGTGATGCGCGTGGACCAGCGGAGGGCGGGCCGCAGGCGGATTCGGTCCCGGTAGCTCTCGGAGGGATAGGCGCCGTAGAGCATGATCCCCGGGCGCACCAGGCTGCCGTGGGCCTCCGGGCGCGTGACCGTGGCCGCGCTGTTGGCCAGGTGGACCCAGCGGGGCCGAAGCCCGCGGGAGGCCAGGGACGCCACCACCTCGTCCATCTGGC
>Ga0180216_1003039_pt1 | contig 13525 bp, 9 predicted proteins | sample eDN3rd37CBELigMG_FD_128879 | JGI IMG/M metagenome (GOLD analysis project Ga0180216, IMG submission 128879) | Enriched Miracle-Growth compost microbial communities from Emeryville, California, USA - eDNA 3rd pass 37_C BE-Lig MG (version 2)... ... | reverse complement strand
TCCAAGAGCCATCTCGAAACCGTCGACAACTACGTGCAAATCGGCTTGTCCGAAGGCGCGAAGCTGGCGATCGGCGGCAAACGGATTCCGGAGCTTGGCGCAGGGAACTTCTACGAGCCGACCGTGCTGTACGATGTAGACAACAAAATGAGAGTGGCGCAGGAAGAGATCTTTGGCCCTGTCCTGGTCGTCATTCCATTCAAAACAGAAGAAGATGCGATTCGCATCGCCAACGATTCGATTTACGGCTTGGCAGGGGTGGTCTGGACCAACAACCTGCAGCGCGCCCACCGCGTGGCTGCGAAGATCAACTCCGGTCTCTTGTGGATCAATTGCTGGTATTACCGCGATTTGCGCACCCCGTTTGGCGGCTCCAAAGCCAGCGGCGTAGGACGCGAAGGCGGACGACACAGCTTTGAGTTTTATACAGAAGCGAAAACCATAACTTTAAAGTTATAAGTTGTTGACGCGATAAAGAGTGGCTGATGAGTCACTCTTTATGGCATCTAGATACAGGGAAGGAGCAAATGGAATGAAACAAGTCATTGATGTGATTGCCACAGAATTGCTGGAAGCAGAACGCAGCCGGCTCCCGATCGCTCCCATCACGGAACGCTACGCGGATCTCGATGTGACAGACGCTTATGAAATCCAATTGGAGGTCACGCGCAGAAAGCTGGCGGAAGGTCGTACGGTCATCGGCAAAAAGGTCGGCCTGACCAGTGTCGCGATGCAAAAAATGCTGGGCGTCGACGAGCCGGATTACGGACACCTGCTCGATGATATGCGGGTGGAAGACGGCGATACGGTCGATACGAGTGAAATGCTGCGTCCGCGTGTGGAAGCGGAGATCGGTTTTGTGCTGAGCCAGGATCTGGTCGGACCCAATGTGACTTATCTGGATGTTCTGATGGCTACGAAGTATCTGGTACCGACTATCGAGATCATTGACAGCCGAATCGCTGACTGGAAGATCAAGCTGATCGATACCGTCGCGGACAACGGTTCTTCCGCGAAGGTCGTGGTCGGCAAGAAGATCAGCGCCATCGACGGCATCGACATCGGCAGCGTCGGCATGTCCTTTTATAAAAATGACGAGTTGATCGCCACAGGCGCCGGAGCAGCGGCACTGGGACATCCCGCCCATGCGGTGGCGTGGCTGGCGAATAAACTGCATGAGTTCGGCATTCAATTGAAAGCAGGAGAGCTGATTCTGCCTGGCGCATTGTCGGCAGCGGTCAATGTGGAGCCAGGCGACAACATCGTCGCGCAGTTTGGATCTCTGGGCTCCGTCTCCGTCAAGTTTAAATAGAGGAGGAAGGACTATGGGTAAAGTAAAAGCCGCTATCATCGGCTCAGGGAATATTGGCACAGACCTGATGTATAAATTGGAGCGCAGCGATGTCATCGAACTGACTGCGATGATCGGGATCGATCCCGAATCAGATGGTTTGAAGCGTGCGGAGGAGCGAGGCTACAAGGTCTTTTCCAACGGCATCCAGGCTATCGAGGAAAATCCGGACATCGCGGAGATTTTCTTCGATGCCACTTCCGCCAAAGCGCATGTGCGTCATGCAAAAGTATTGAAGGAGCTGGGCAAGCTGGCGATTGACCTGACTCCTGCTGCGCGCGGACCGTTTTTCTGCCCGGCGATCAACCCGGGCTCCAATCTGAGTGAAAAGAACGTGAACATGATCACATGCGGTGGACAGGCGACCATTCCGATTGTCTATGCCGTCAATCGTGTAGCAGATGTCTCCTATGCGGAAATCGTGGCGACCATCTCCAGCAAAAGTGCGGGGCCGGGAACACGGGCGAACATCGACGAATTCACGATTACGACGAAACGCGGCATCGAAGAGGTAGGCGGCGCGGATCAAGGCAAGGCGATCATCATCCTGAATCCGGCAGAACCTCCGATCCTGATGCGCGACACCATCTACTGCGAAGTGAAGAACATGGATGAAGAGAAGATCAGGCAGTCGATTGCGGACATGGTTGAGACGGTGAAGCAATACGTGCCTGGCTATCGGATGAAGCAGGAGCCGATTTTTGATGAAAATCGCGTCACCGTTTTCCTGGAGGTAGAGGGAGCGGGCGATTACTTCCCCAATTATGCCGGGAATCTGGATATTATGACGGCGGCAGCGACGCGCGTGGCGGAGGATTACGCTCGTCACATGCTGAGCCAGCCCAGCAAGTAATCCGTAGAGAGGGAGAGTGGAACACGTATGAAACGCAAAAGCGACAAGCCTATCAAAATCACGGAAGTGTGTCTGCGCGACGGAAGCCACGTGGTTGCGCATCAATATACGGAAGAACAAGTTCGCAATGTGACCCGGGCGCTCGATGATGCCGGCATGCACTACATCGAGGTAAGCCATGGGGATGGACTTGGTGGTTCAACCTTGCAATACGGACGCTCGCTCGTGGACGAGATGAAGCTGATCGAGGCAGCAGCACAGGAGTGCAAGCGCTCCAAGCTGGCCGTTCTGGTTCTTCCGGGCATCGGGACTGCTGCCGAATTGAAGCAGGCACGCGGTTTGGGCGCAAGTCTGGTTCGCGTGGCGACGCATGTCACGGAAGCGGACGTTTCGGCGCAGCACATCAGCATTGCGCGCGAGCTGGGCATGGAGACAGTAGGCTTTTTGATGATGGCGCATATGGCTCCTGTGGAGAAGCTGGTGGAGCAAGCCAAGCTGATGGAGAGCTACGGAGCAGAAGCGGTCTACGTGACGGATTCGGCTGGAGCGCTCCTGCCGCATGAGGTTCGCGAGCGCATCAGTGCCCTGCGCGAATCGCTGGATATCGAGATCGGCTTCCATGCCCACAACAACCTGTCTGTAGCGGTTGCCAACACGCTGGTGGCGATTGAGGAAGGCGCGACAAGGATCGACGGAAGCGTGCGCTGCCTGGGTGCCGGTGCAGGGAATACCCAGACAGAGGTATTGCTGGCAGTCCTTGACCGGATGGGCGTCAATCTGGGAATCGACATCTACAAAATGATGGATGCCGCAGAGAATGTCGTTGGACCTTTGCTGCCGCGTCCGCAGGATATTAATCGGGGAAGTCTGGTTCTCGGCTATGCAGGCGTCTATTCCAGCTTCCTGCTTCACGCAGAGCGTGCTGGCAAACGCTACAACGTAGACCCGCGCGATATATTGATCGAGCTGGGCAAGCGCAAAGTCGTCGGCGGACAGGAAGACATGATTCTGGACGTAGCGGCTGAAATGAGCAAAGCACAAAGGTTAGGGGTGTAAGAGAGATGGCATACACGCAAGCGAAGGATCTGGAAATCGTCGAGTATTTGCTGTCCGCGGAAAAGGAATGTCGGGAAGTCGTCAAGGTGACGGACCAATACCCCGATCTGACTATCGAACAAGCCTATGCGATCCAGGAGAAGCTGATTGCCCGCAAAGAGCAGGAGGGAGCCAGACGGATCGGAATCAAGCTTGGTCTGACAAGCAAAGCCAAGCAGCAGATGATGGGTGTTCACGAAGCCATTTACGGCTATCTGACGCATGACATGCTGGCGTTGGAGTGGGAAGGAATCGAGGTTTCCAAGCTGATTCACCCAAAAGCTGAGCCTGAGATTGCCTTTTTCATGGGCGAAGATCTGCAAGGTACCAACGTAACGGCACTGGATGTCTTGCAAGCGACGCATTATGTCGCGCCAGCCATTGAGATCATCGACAGCCGCTACCTGAACTTCAAGTTCACGCTGGTCGATGTCGTCGCGGACAACTGCTCCTCGTCCAGATTCGTCATCGGCAACAAATGGCTCTCCCCGGCTGGCCTGGATCTCGGGAACCTCGGGATGACCATGTACAAAAACGGTTCGGTCAGCCAGGTAGGTTCCAGCTCTGCAGTCCTGGGGCATCCAGCGACGTCTATCGCGTGGGCGGTCAACAAGCTGGGTGCAGAAGGCAAAGGGCTGAAAAAAGGCGATGTCGTGCTAAGCGGCGCGATTTCTGAAGCGATCGCATTCGAAGCCGGCGATACCATCCAGGTGCAATTTGCCGAACTGGGAAGCGTCTCCTTTACCGGCAAGTAGGAAGAGACGAGGAGGCAGGGGAAGCGCATGGTCCAAAATACGGTTCATCTAAAAGTCCATTGGGGCGATACCGATATGGCCGGCATCATCTACTATCCGACGTACATGAAGTGGTTTGATATCGGCATGCTGACGCTGGTCAATGAAATGGGCGTATCAGTATTGGATTTGTTCCATAACGAAAAAATCGGCTTGCCGCTCCTGGATGCAGGAGTTACATGCCGCAAGCCGCTCTTGTACAACGATGACGTCCGCGTCGTCTCCCGCGTCACCGAAGTCAAAAACAAAACCTTCCGCCTGGAGCATGAGGTCTACCGCGGCGACGAGCTGGTCGCCAATGGCCACGAGGTGCGCGGTTGGGTGCAGTTCGATGACAAAGGCAACTTGAAGGCCGTGCCGATCCCGGATGACGTGCGAGAGTTGTTTTTGCAAGAGAAGGTATTGTCTACTTAAACGAAAAAAGTGTACTAGCAAATAGATCTCCCCGTTCAGTCGAAGAAGGCTGGAGGGGGGATTTTTTGTTTTTACCAATGGCACCAGTTTTTTATCAATTTCACCGTCTACATTCGTTGATATACTTTCAATTGTGTAATTGTAGTGAAAAATATGTAATGGTGGTGTAGAAAAATGTACATATAACTTGTAAAGAGGTGGCAACGGTAGACCAAACTAGCGGGGGTAACGAAATGTGGAAAAAAGCGACTAGCCTTATGTTGGTAGTGATCATGTTCTTTGCTGTGTGGGCTCCATTGGCATCCGCAAAGAAAGAGAAAGACCCGATGAGTGAAGTTTATGAGATGGACAGAGAAATCATGGCAAAGCAGAAAACCATGAACTTTTTGCAGTCTCTGGCCCAAAAAAAGGGTGACCATCAGCTTGCTAAAAAGATTGAGGAGCAGGCTGCTTTTTATTTTCAGAAAAATAAACAACTGCATGAGAGATTCAGGGAAACAGGCAAAAAGAAGCAAAAGAATAAGGACCAGCAAAATTTATTGGATTACGGAAAGCAGCTTAAGAATTTGAAAGCCGAGTACCAGCAACATTCAGCTACTTACTGGAACGCACTTCAACCTGCTCCGAAAACCTCTTCTACTTTGATGCTCAGATCCACTTTAGCAGCGGATAGCTTCATATGGGACTCGTTTGAACCAAACGATGATTTTCCAGAAAGCTATCCAATTACTAGCGGAAACCTCTATGTATCAAAATTATCCACTAATACAGATATGGACATGTATCGTTTCGATTCGGGTTCGATGGCAGGGACATTGACGGCCACTTTGAATGTCCCAAAAGACAAAGACTACGATTTGGTTGTGATGGAAGGAACCGATAACGTTATAGACTTTGGCATGGAGGATCAACCGGGGAAAACAGAAACAGTGAGTTTTCAAATTCAACCGAATACCACCTATTATATTGTGGTGGTCAGCTATAAAGGTGACTTTAGTACGACCTCCACATACACAATGGGACTGAGTAAAGTTGTCCCGAACTTGAATGTGGCAACCCCGATTGATATCAGTTTGCCAGCAGGAGAGATTCCTGCATACCGCTTTACAGCCCCTGTCAGTGGATTCTATCGATTTTTCACGAGTCCCTACGGTGGTTTTGGTGCTGCGAATGATACGATGATCGTTTTGTATGCAGACGAACAAATGCAAGAATTGATCGACGTTAACGATGATGCAGTAGAAGGTTCGCTTTTTTCTGAGGTCAATGTAGCCCTTACAAAAGGAGTCACTTATTTTGTGTATGTGACCCATTATGAACAAGAGCGTGATCTTCATGCCAGATTGACAGCCGTACTTGATGCCAAGGTGAATCTGACATCCCCTATTATTCACGAATCAGCGACCAATGATGGCTCTATTAATGAAGAGCAGGTTATTCAATTAGAGCATGGGGAGTTTACTTCGGATGTGGCAAATGGTGTGCGAGTCAATCATCTTCCGGAAGGTCTTACATTCAATGTGACACGTAACAGTGAGACACAAATTACCATTCGCTTTACGGGGAATGCTCTCTGGCACGAAAACAAGCATGATGTCATGGACGCAACGGTAACGATTTCAAACGATAAGATAATTGGCGCAGGAGCAGATGTGACCACGGCTGCATTTATGTTCGACTTTTTGGATACAGAAGAATTGAAAGTGGGCATTTCCAAAGATGTAGATCTTAATGTGGGGCAAAATCAGATTTTCAAATTTACCGCGCCTATGTCTGGGGATTATGAAATATTCACGACCTATTACGAGGGAAACCAGTCCCAACATCCAAGTGATACGGTTCTTGCTATCTATGAAGATTACAGTCAGACACGTCGGCTTGCGTACAATGACGAAGGAAAAATGCCGCCTTTCTCATCGTTATTGACTTCACTCAAGAGTGGACAAGACTATTACGTTGTGCTATCCGGTGCAAATGGTAGCGATGTTCATGCTCGTATAGGCTTGCGTTTCCTTGGTGTTGAATACATGTACAATCAGCGGGGGCAACTCGTTCTCATCAAACAAGGCGGGAACATATTGACAGAATTCTTCTATGATGGAAACGGGAATTTGATAAAAAGGGGTTGGTTACTAAGTATCTGGAGGAAATTTAAGATGACTTCATCAAAGTGGATTAAGAATACGCTTAGTATTTTGCTCATTAGTTCCTTGCTTTTGCCCAATATCGCGAATGCGGAAACAAAGACCAATAGTCAGGGTTCCCGTACATCTTCTAGTCAGGATGATGAAACGAAGAATTGGATAAAGGCATACAAAGATTCTCTAACGATAGCCGAAATGCGGCACGAGAAGGACCAGGAGGACATTCCTTCTTTTTCAAAAGAAGAGGTACGGAAGTGGGAGTGGGATTCTTTTCAGGTAGAAGACGTCTGGAAGATGTACAAGCTACTGGATCGAAAGTCCCTCCAAATTATGGCATACTTCTACCCGTCGTTTGACCGCTTTTTGTCTCATTCTGAACAGGTTGAAAAGTACGAATGGGAAGATGAGAAGGTACTGAAAGCTATTCAAAATCTTCCTGGTGCCGAATATGAAAAGATAGAGAAATTTGCACCATCTATTGCAGATTTTTATCAAAAGGGATTAGAGCGGTCAAACAATCAATCTAAAAATCCGTTACGAAAACAATCGTTATCTTCCTTGACTTCTACTTTGCCTGACGCCATGTATGATCAGGAAGGTCTCTTATACAATTACGCTAGAGCAAATTCAGATAATCCCGTAGATGATCTATACAGGGCAGCAAATGTAAAGGAAATAGATTTACACCTGGATGGAAAACATGGAATGGATCTCTCGATTGAAAGACGTTATTCATCGTTAGATTCGATGATGTCAAAGATCTATTACAGTTCTCGTGGCAGTAATAGGACCACCTCTTTTTCAGGTTATGAAGATGAATATCATATGCCAAATGGCTGGAAACTGAATTTGCCCCGATTTGAAGAGGTGGATAAGGGAAATGTGGGTTGTAGCTATAGAGATGGTTTCTCCGAATATGCCTGCTCTTATAGAAGTGAAGGGACACGATATGTTTTCACATTGGATGATGGAACCGTACTGGAGTCTTCTTCAAAGACAGGTACGTGGGTCAATACCCCGTATGAAGGAGCAAGCATGTCTGGATATGGTAAAGGGACTATGGAGAATGGTATTAAGGATATCGTGACGCTCTATGTCAACGGTTACACATATCATTTTCAAATCGAGAACAATGGTGGGGATGGGGTGGAGGATACTCATATCGTCACGAAATCAAATGCCTATGGAGATAAAATTACCTATCGAATTCCGGAAGATGACCGATCAGATATTGAAATCACCGATAGTGTCGGAAGGGTAATCGTACTCGATAAACATTCCGGTGATGTGGTAGAGAATATCTATGTGTACGAAAATCGCTCAAAAGCGAAATTATTGAAGCATGTTCAGTATGCATGGAATACAACCCCAAATACCGACAAGATCATAGAACATGATGTAGATGGTGGCGGCAGCAAGATCATCGCGGAGTACAACTACCATGATCCTGATTTGTACGGGCAGGCAGAATTTAATTTAAATCCGAATTATTATTTTCCTGCTGCTGCAAATAAAGAAATTTCTTTGGATTACAACGAGTTGGAGTCGACTGTTTACACCAATGACGATATAAGGAAGCGTGAGACAGTCAGCTACAAACTGCTAAGACAGGTAACGTATCCAGTAGAAGGCTTGTCTATGACATACACGTACAGTCTATACCAGCCTCAGGAACCCGATTTTCTAAAACGGGGGGTTGTCAGACTTTATCATGACGACGAAAAACTGACGTATACCAGCTACCATCCGGTAACATCCGTAAACTTTCGATTTGCCAAGACGCCGCATCCAGATGCTCCGACTGAACAGACGTATTCCTTTACCAAATACTATCCAAAGGGAAATCAAGAAATCTGGAAATCGAACAAGGATAAGTCCGTCCGTTTACAAAATCAATCTGGACGCGATGGAGCAAAGATTATCACGCAGACCGTTGAGGCAGATCTGCCGAATCAAGAAAAAACATTTGAAGTGAACGCAGACAAGAACTATTTGTTGCAATCCGTAAAGACTTACCTGGGTGGTGGCGGCGAGCAGGAAACCATTCAGGGGCGATTGTCGTTCTCGGAAAAGGGAAGAAACTACGATTATGTTCCAATATCCTATACGAGCTATCTGTATAACGGACGAGAGACAAAACCAAAATACAAGTTTTCTTTTTTGGGACGGCCTGCTTCCATAACAGAGGACCAAGACGTCTATGAATTCTTGTTAGAACCGGACAGCAGCCGACTCCCAAAAGTATTTTCCCGACTGTCAAAATATGCTCAAATAACCGAATACAGGTACAATCGATACGGGGATACGATTGAGGAGATCGACCCAAAAGGGAATATCAAAAGAATGCAGTATCTTCCTGTGACGGGAACCTATTTACGCTTGCCATCTGAAGTAGAGCTAATCGCTTCTGGAAATCCAAATCATTTCCACAAAGAGATTTATACCTACAACCAGGAAAAGTTATTGGCATCAGAGACTATTGTTGACTCGTATCCAGACGGAACATCAACAAAGGTAGATCAGGTCGACAGAACCTATACGTATCAGGACCGTATGCTATCGTCGATGACGGAAACAAGCAATGGAGCGGATTCCAAGAAGATCACGCAAACGATTGATTGGTACGATGAGCTTGGATTGTATCCGGCCGCAGTAAGCCTACAGGTTGAAACAGAACCCGGGGTACAATCGAACCTATTCCACTACTTTGGTTATGATGGATTGGGCAGACTTGCAGCACGAGTGTATCCAGATGAAAGCTATGTTACCTATCAATATGACATACTTGGAAGACGTACGTCTGAACAATTTACGAACCAGGACCAGACAAGGGTCGTATCGTATGCTTACGATGATATAGCACGCAAAGTGACCGTAACACTTCCGGATGGCACCAAAACTTTCACGCATTTCACGCCTTTTGGTGACGTGGAGTACAAGGGGCAAGAGGGAACAGACGGAACGATTCGACCGTTGCTGTACAATACCTACTCTTTGGATGGGAAACATCTTACTTCCAGTGCGCCCTATGCCATGCAGGAACGTGCGACCAAGTATCTATATAATCAGGACGGAACTGTCTGGCAAAAAATGGATCCGATCGGCACTACGGTTTACCTGTCAGCAAACAGTGTACGCGACGGCAACCAGTATGTACCATCTCAAACCAGGCTAACTCTTCATCCAAACGGGCTACAAAACATCCAATACTTCAATCGCAATGGGCAACTGGAGAAAGATATCAGTCGGACGGGAGAGCAGAACCAAAGTATAACAACCACCTATGATCGTAACGCCTTTGACCAAATCATTCTCAAAACCGTGATGGATCAAACAGGCGAACAGCGTGCCTGGAAATACCGCTACACAACGAGCGGAAATTTGGTATACCTTCTCGATCCAGAGAATAACAGCTACCAGTATGGGTACGATGCCTACGGTAATTTGGCGACTGTGACAGAAAACAACAGATTGACGACCAAGAATCACTACAATGCCATGTCCTGGAAGATCAGTGAGCAAGATGTGCCATCGGGAGCAACAGAGTCGTATCGCTATTTTCCTAATGGGAAGCCCGCTACCTTTACAGATAAGACAGGAAATGTTCATGAATATGTCTACACTCCATTTTATGACCTGGCCAGCCTGACAACCAAAGATGCTACGGGTGTCATTCGCAACAAAGAAACGACGGAGTATTTCCCGAATACTTCTTTGGTGAAAAAGGAAACGAACAGTAACGGTCCGAATCTAGATCCGACCAGCAAAACATACAGAGAGGTACAATACACCTACGATCCCTTCCAGCGGCTGAACAGCTTGATAACATTCGGCAGGGAATACGGGATCGGGTACCAAGATCGAGATGATCAGATCGATCAATTGGCGTATCCGGATGGAACGGTTATTTCCTATCACTATGACCCTGCGGAACGGCTGCAGGAGGTAAGCAGTGATCTGACAGGTACAATACGCTACGATTACCACAACGGCAGTACGGGAGAAAGCTACAGCGTTCATTATCCGAATGGCCGCAGCATGGAAAAGAAAATGGACTCATTCGGTCAGGTAACGAATCTGACACAATCAATGAAGGAAGAGCCCATATGGACAGAATCAAATCAATATGCATTTGGGAATATCACCCAGATCCTGCGCAACGGTACCGCCTATCAATACGCATATGACAAGGTTGATCGTCTGACGGACGAAGTCTTCCCTGACAACACCAAACGATATTCGTATGATCAGCAGGGAAACCGGGCAGCTATGGATGGCAAGGTGGCAAAAGAAAATGGTACCACCACCACCTATACCTTCGATGAACGCAATCGGCTGAGAAGCATTACAAACGAGGGGACAGGAAATGCTGAATCGTACACGTATTTTGGGGATGGATTACGTGCGACCAAAGCCGCAAAAGGCACCGAAACGAAATACGTGTATCTAAATGGCAAGGTCATTGAGGAACTGGACGAGTCCGGAAACGTCAAAGCCCGCAACGTCTGGGGAAATGAGTTGTTTTTCCGTAAAGACTATGTGGCAAAACAAAACGGGTATTATGGCTACAATAGTCACGGGGATGTCGTGTCCATCTCGAACGAAGAAGGGAACGATGTCAATCTCTACGAGTATGATGCGTGGGGCAATATTGTTACCAAGACTGAGGGAATGGCCAATCCTTTCAAGTACAGCGGGGAGATTTATGACGAAGCGTCAGGATTTTATTATTTGCGTGCGAGGTATTATGATCCGAAGGTAGGGCGGTTTATTTCGGAGGATACGTATAAGGGGCAAGTGGATAATCCGTTGTCCTTAAATAGGTATACGTATGTGCATAATAACCCGTTGAGGTTTGTTGATCCAAGCGGTCATATGCCTGTGTGGTCTCTAAGACTTATATCAGAAACATATGAATCAGGAGTGGTTGCTGATTGGGAAGCATCTATGATGGTATTTGGTGGTAATCTCGCTTTAGGCAACGGAAAACATCCGTCAGTTTATACACCACTTCACGAAATTGCACAAATTAATGTCTCTAAACAGTTATATAAAATGACTGGTCAGAGACCTCTATTAGAGAAGAGTTTGGAAACGGGTGAGACAGAATTATTTGGGTTACTAAAGAAAAAATATGAAGCGGATATTGTTCTAGGTAATGAAGTATGGGAAGTAAAACCTTTAAATGGTGAAGACCCCAAACCGCAACTTGAGCTATATAAAAAAGTGGGAGGATTAACTGAGGGTGAGAAGTTAAAACCAATATCCGGTATTACTGTGTTTGATCAGATTAAAATGGAAATTACATTCCCGAACAAAGGTGAAGCTATTTATGGTATGTATATCGAAAATGATAATGGTACTAGAACAACATTATCCACAGCGGCGGCTGCTGCAATGATAGCAAGAGGGTTAGCAAAAATGACACCTGCCGGAAGAAGGTTATCTCCGGGTTTTTAGGGAGGGAGAACTATGACGAGATGGGATGATATTGATACAATCTATAATGTACCTGTCTTTGCTGTAAATAAAGGATCGATAATTAAGCTGAGAGTGGAGGTGGATAAGCCTTTAGAGGAAGACGAAAGAGATTTTCTCAGTTCGTTTATTGATTCATGGACATTTCCGAAGGATGGGAAATATATAAGGGCATTTAAAGTACTTCAATTTTCATTAGATAAGAAGTTTTTTGAAGCTGAATTACAATATCGAATAAAAAATAATGAGTCTGATGAATTAAAATTACTTTGTCAAGATTTAATTCACTACTTTAATTATTATCAATATCACATAGTTGAATGGAAGTGTACACTTCTCTCAGAATAGAATATACTGAACCTGAACCCCACCGAGTGAAACTCTCGACTGGGGTATTTTTTTATGATCATGCTATGCCACCCTCTGAAGGGACAGGAATGCGGAATCATACACCTATTATGGAGATGGGCTGCGCGCAACCAAAGCAGCAAAAGGCACTGAGACCAACTATGTGTATCTGAATGGCAAGGTTATTGAGGAATTGGACTATCCGGAAATGTCAAAGCCCGCAACGTTTTGGGAAAAGAGCTGTTGTTCCGCAAAGACTATTCGACAAACCAGAACGGGTATTATGGCTACAATAGTCACGGGGATGTCGTGTCCAACTCGGACGATAGAGGCAATGATGTCAATCTCTACGACTATGATGCGTGGGGCAATATCGTATCCAAGACAGAGAGAATGTCCAATCCTTTCTAGTACAGCGGGGAGATTAATGACGAAGCGTCAGGATTCTACTATCTGCGTGAAAGATATTATGAACCGATTATAGGGCGGTTTATCTCGGAGGATACGTATTAAGGGCAAGTGGATAATCCGCTGAGTTTGAACAGATACACATATGTTCACAACAACCCAGTTAACAATATTGATCCTACTTGGAATTGGTGTGAGTCGGCAGATGGCAGATGGTCACATGCAGGTAGTTGTAATGGTTCCTCTTCATCGTGGAGTCCTGATTATGAGCACATTGGTAGTAGAGAGAAATATGATGGAAGACCTTATGGAGATCGTTTCACAAAAGATGATTTATCAAGTTATGATAAGTATATTCTTTGGATGAGAGGGGATAACGAAGTTTACCTTAATTCCAGTAGAGAAATTCAGTTGCAGTTACGACAGGAATATATGGCAGATGAGATAGCAAGAGGTTATCCTGATTTTCTTGCAGGGTTAAATCTAGATCCAGACGCACTAACCAACTATCCAAAACTTTGTAACCGTCAAGTAGTTTTGAACACTTTTTGCTCATTAAGATTGAACACTTTTTTCTCCGAAAATAGAGCTCCTGTATTTGATTCTGTAGCTGTCTTCGTTTAGTTGGATCACTTCCACT
>Ga0180216_1003038_pt1 | contig 13528 bp, 19 predicted proteins | sample eDN3rd37CBELigMG_FD_128879 | JGI IMG/M metagenome (GOLD analysis project Ga0180216, IMG submission 128879) | Enriched Miracle-Growth compost microbial communities from Emeryville, California, USA - eDNA 3rd pass 37_C BE-Lig MG (version 2)... ... | reverse complement strand
CTTGGTCTATGAGCCACACTCGTGAGCCGTCCTAGGGCTTGGCCTATGAGCCACACTAGGGCTTGGGCTATGAGCCGTCCTAGGGCTTGGTCTATGCGCCACACTCGTGAGCCGTCCTAGGGTTAGGCCTATGAGCCATACTAGGGCTTGGGCTATGCGCCACACTAGGGCTTGGTCTATGAGCCACACTAGTGCGCCATCCTAGGGCTTGGGCTATGAATCCAGCCTTAGGGACCCCCCAGACGGTGACCCCCCAAGTAAACCAGTTCGCTGCTTGCCGTGTGTCTCGGGGCAGGCGGGCGGACGCGGACGAGGCCGCGGCGGCGGACGCCGGCACGCGGGCACACGCAGCCATGGCGCCCTCCAAGCTCAAGGACTTCATCCAGACCGTCCGCGCGTGCAAGGTACGGCGGACCCACGGAAAGGCAACGCGGTCGGGAGCACGATCTGGCGCGCTCACGGCGGTGTGCACACGGCCGTCGCAGCGCGGGCGGCTGAGCTCGCAGACAGCGGCGGAAGAGCGCGAGGCGATCGCCAAGGAATCGGCCACCATTCGCACGTCGTTCAAGGACGACAACAACGACTATCGCCACCGCAATGTTGCCAAGCTGCTGTACATCCACATGCTGGGTATGACTCTTTTCCTACAAGGTCGGCGGGCCCATTGCCGCCGGCTGATGTTTCGGGCGGCCCAGACGGCGCAGGCGGCGGCGGCGGCGGGCATCAGGATACCCGGCCCAGTTCGGCCAGGTGGAATGTGTGAAGCTCGTGGCGTCGCCCAAGTTTGCCGACAAGCGGCTCGGCTACCTGGGCATCATGCTCCTGCTGGACGAGAGCCAGGAGGTCCTGACGCTCGTGACCAACTCGCTCAAAAAGTGCGTCGCCGTGGGCGCCGCTATTCGGTGCATGCAGAGAAGGCGCAGCACGCGCTGACACCGGCCCGCCGCCGCCTGCATGCCGCCGCGCGCTGCGCCGCCAGTGACCTCAATCACCCGAACGTGTACGTGAACGGCCTGGCGCTCGCCACGCTCGGCAACATTTCGTCGCAGGAGATGGCGCGCGACCTGGCCACCGAAGTCGAGAAGCTCATTGGCAGCCAGTCGGCCTACGTCCGCAAGAAGGTGGCCCACGCTCGCGCCCTACATGCCGGGCCCCTGCCGGGCCGTGGCTCACGGGAGTGGGGCACCGCGAGCTGTTTTCGCGACGCGTCGCAGGCGTACCTCTGCGCCGTCCGCATCATCCGCAAGGTGCCGGAGCTGTACGAGAACTTTGTGGCGCGCGCCAAGAACGTCTTCCAGGAACGCAACCACGCCACGCTCCTGACCGGCCTGACGCTCATCCAGGAGCTGCTGCACGTCGACCCGTCGCTTGTGGAGCAGTTCCGCAGCGTACGTCGAGGCAGGCACTATATTCGATCCGGCTTACGACGAGTTCGCTCACACGCCCACGCGCGCCGCGGCGGCGGAAAATCACGTTGGCTGGCCGCTGGAACAGGTCGTGCCGGACCTGATCAAGCTGATGAAGGCGCTCAGCACGGCGTCGGGCTCCTCGGAGCACGAGATCGCCGGCATCGCCGACCCGTTCCTCCAGGCACGCCAGCGGCATTGGACCTCGACAGCAGGGGTGAGGGAAAAAGGTGCTCACCGTCGCGAGGCGCCGCCGTGGCACAGCTGCGGGCCCTGCACCGTGAGCACAGGTCAAGATTTTGCGGCTGATGCGCGTCCTTGGCAAGGGCGATGCCGCCACCAGCGAGCGGCTCAGCGACACCCTCGCCCGCGTACGTGCACCACCATTGCCGGATGCCACATGAATGAAGGGGTAGACGCGCTTACCACTGGGGCGACGCCGCGGTTTCTTGGCCATGATGTTGGGCAGGTGGCGACCAACACCGATGGCGCCAAGAACGTCGGCAACGCCATTCTCTACGAGACGGTCCTGACCATCATGGAGATTGAGGCCGAGCAGGGCCTGCGCGTCCTTGCCATCAACCTGCTGGGCCGCTTCCTCAGCAACAAGGACAACAACATTCGGTTCGCCGCGCGAGGTTGGCGACGCCCTGTCGCGCCACGCCCAAGCTCACCGTGGCGTTCCTGCTGCCGAGGCCGTGGCCCCTTTGCGTGCAGCTACGTCGCCCTCAACACGCTGCTCAAGACGGTGTCCAAGGACGTCAACGCGGTGCAGCGCCACCGCCAGACGGTGCTGGACTGCCTGCACGACCAGGACATCTCGATCCGCCGTCGCGCGCTGGAGCTCACCTTTGCGCTCATCAACGAGAGGTGTGTACCGGACGGCGCACGGCAGCGGACCCCTGGCCGACCTAACCATCGGATAAAGCCGCGCCACGCGTGCCAAGCGACGCCAGCACCATTCGCGTGATCGTGCGCGAGCTGCTCACGTTCCTCGAGCGCGCGGACAAGGAGTTCAAGCCGCGCATCACGGCCGAGATTAGCCAGGCGGCCGAGCGCGACGCGCCCAACAAGCGGTGGCATGTGGACACCATCCTGCGCCTGCTGCGCCTGGTGCGTCCGTAGCGCGGCGGACACGGCTGCGTTCGCGTTCCCCAGGCTCATTGTGGGCTGGCCCACCAGAATGCGCGGCGGTGTCGATAGGCGGGCAACTACGTCAAGGACGACATCCTGTCCAACTTCCTGCGGCTGGTGGTCGCCAACGAGGAGCTGCACGCCTACGCCGTGACCAAGCTGTACCTGGCGCTGCGCGAGGACATCTCGCAGGAGGCGCTCGTGCACGCCGGCCTGTGGGCAATCGGCGAGTACGGCGACGTGCTGGTGCGCAACGAGATTATCGACCCCGACGAAACGCCCACGCGCGTCACCGAGTCGGAGGTGCTCGACCTCGTCGAGAGCATCTTCAAGTCGCCGTACACCACCGACGTCGGCCGCGAGTACGCCATGACCGCGCTGATGAAGCTGTCCGCGCGCTTCCCCTCGCAAGTCGAGTACGTGCGGCACGCCACTGGAGCGAGGTGCCTGCAGCACGGCGAGCCGCTCACGCGCACGGCGCGCCGCACGTGTTCTCCGTGTGCGGTCGCGGCGGCCTAGGCGGATTCGCACCCTGCTCCAGCAGTTTGCCAACAGCGCCGACGTCGAGCTCCAGCAGCGCGCCAACGAGTACCTGGCGCTCTTCCAGTTCGAGAGTGTCCGGTACGGTCGATGGAGCGCAGGGATCGCCGTGAGTACTGTTGCGCGTTGCTAACGGACGCTGGCGGCCCGTATGCACGTTTAACGGTCCTCTCTAAGGGCCGCCCTCCTGGAGCGCATGCCGGCGCCCGAAGCCCGCGAGGTCAACAAGCAGGCGCGCCGTACCGGTACGGCCAGCGGTCCGGCAACGCGGGAGGGCATGTCGCCGCCATACTAACGCCACTTGCGTCGGTGCCCTCTGACCTCACATGCGCTCCACAGGATCGGATGCGGAGGCCGGCGTGTCGGCACAGCCGGCGGCCGCGGCGGCCCCTCAGCCGCAGGTGGCCCCTGCCGCTCAGGTCCGGTCGACCAGGCCAGCCAGCGGTTGTGACTCATGCGACCACCAGCTCACCGGGGGCATCTCTTTGTCGCTGGTGGCAGCGGCCTCCGCACAGGCGACCTCCAACCTGCTGGACCTGGACCTGCTGGGCGATGGCCCGTCCACGCCGGCGGCCGCCCCAGTCGCCGGGGGCGGCAGCGCAGCGGACGACATCCTCTCCCTCTTCGGCCCGTCCTCAACGCCCGCCGCGGCCGCGGCGCCGGCCGCTCGACCGGCCCCGGCCGCCGTGGCGGTGGACCCGCTGGCGGACCTGCTCGGCGGCGCCTCCCTTTCCGCTCCGGCGCCGGCCGCGGCCGCGCCGGCGCAGCCGGCCGGCGTCGTGGGCTACAACAAGAACGGCGTTGTTATCACGTTCACGCCGCAGCGCGACACCAGCAACCCGGCGCTGGTGAACGTCACGTGCGCCTTCCAGAACGGCTCGCCGGCCATGCTCACTAATTTTGTGTTCCAGGCCGCCGTGCCAAAGGTACTGTCGGCCCACCGCATGGTCAGTGCACCTCGCGCCGTGGCCGCCGCCGCTGACGAGCCACGCGCTGGCCTGTGGCTCGATGCCCGACCGGGATCGCAGACGCAAAAGCTCCAGATGATGCCGGCATCCTCCAACGTGCTGCCGCCGGGTGGTTCGGCCACGCAGCTGATCCGTGTCCTGGGCGCGGACGGCGTAGGCACCCAGCCATGCACGGCGCCATGGTCCTGGCGCATTCACTGACTACTCCGTCGTGCACCCTGTGCTCAACGTGTTCCTGGTGCACAGGCGGCCGTGCGTCTTCGGATCAAGCTGACGTTCTTGGTTAACGGCCAGCCGTTCGAGGACACGGCGGACGTGAGCAACATCCCCGTCGTGTAGCACGCGGCCATGCGCGCGCAGTTTTGGCGCCGCGGAATACGGCGAGTGGCTGTGCCGCTGCGCCGGTGCCGCTGGGCGGTGCGCGCCGCCGTGTAGAGGGCGGGCGCCGCCGCAGCGGGGCCGGTGCGGTGCGCCCACTTGGCACCGACGTCGCCCCCGGGTCTCTTCTTTTTTTTTCTTCCCTTCTTTCAGCGCCGTCTCTGTGCCACCCCACCCCGCGCGGCTGACCCGGGCGCACGGGGTCCGGTGTTTGCCGCCTGTTGATAGCCGCACTGTTGTTCGAACTCTGTACAAGACTCCTCTAGCATTACAAATACTGTGCGTACACGCGCTCACCACGTAAATGTCGCCGTCACGCCGTAGTGGTCCGACAATGGCGGGGCCGACGGCGGCGCGGCCAACAGGTCCGCGTCACACGCGGTCACGCTACCGAGTCGCTGCCGAAATAGGATCCGGTCCGGGCGGCTCGGGTCGTTCGAGTTGCCGCCCAGGACCGCGGGGAAGGTCGTGCCGAGCGGCCACCCGCCGTGCACGGCTGTCCACGCGTCCACAAACGCCAGCGCCGGCGCGGTTGCGTTGGCACTGCGAAATATGGTGCTGCACGGGTTGAGCGGGTGGTGGACGAACGCGGGGCCGGCTGCCCCGGTCAGGTAATCCAGCGGCCTGAGAACGGAAAATGCTTGCACGTAGGCGCCCATGTCAGCATGTGGTCAACCGAGTCGTGCTTCGCTGCCAGTGCATCAGTGCGCGCTCACCAGGGAAAGTCTAGGTAGGTGTTGAAATCGCCCAAGACGATCTGCCAGGGATCCCCGGGCGCGTCGGCCAGCAGCGCATCGAGGGCGCGCTGCGTCAAGAGCGCCGACTGGCACTGCTCCACGTCCGCGTAGGACCAGTGCGCCACGGCCACCGCCAGCGGTGGCGCGCCAGTGCCCAGGTTCACGTCCGCCACCAGCAGCCGCCGTTGGTTGTTCGCGTCCCTCCCTGTGACCAGCTCAATTGGCGCTTGTACCTTGAGAGGGAAGCGCGACAGCAGCTGTGGCAGCGGCGACGATAGATAGGGTCCGCAGAAAAGGGCCGTTACAGTGTCGTTGTTTTGCCCAACCCGTCACCGAGGGGGGGCGAAGGCCGTACGCCGAGGCCCTCCTCGTGGCCGGGGCTCATGGACCCGACGCGGGCGTACGCGGCGTGCGGCAGCTCCGGCAGTAGTTCGGCCAGCTCGGCGAGCTGGTGGCGGCCACCGCGGCTCGGCGGGTCGCCCGCAAAGCGCACCTCCTGGAAGGCGACGAGGTCCAGGCCTCGTGCGCGGATCTCCGCGGCGATGGCGTCGCGGCGCGCTGGCCACGGCGGCGTGACGTTCCACAGGTTGAGCGTCGCGATGCGCAGACGCGGGGCCCCGTCCCGGTTGGCGGCCTGGCACCGCGGCGCCGCGCGCGCGGCCGCGGTGCGGCTGACGAGGCCCTGGTGCGGCGCGTCCACCTGCAGGTCGGCAGCGTGGGTGGCGAGCTGGGCGCTGGCGGCGGCCAGCCGCTTCACCTCGGCGGCCAGCTGACGGACTTGATGAAGCAGGTAGGCGACGGTGGCATCGTCGACCCCGCTGGTCGACGGCGGCGCCGCGCCCGCAGCTTCACAGGGTGCTCGGTCTGGCGCAGCGCGGGTCGCATGTGACCCGGCCCACCCCACGAGCACCGACGCGACCGCGGCGCCCAGCAGCATCAGCGCCAGCGACCTCAGGAGGCCGCGCATCTCCCGGCGTGGCCGTGGCGGCGTTACCGCCTCGTCATTGTGGCCGTACGAGCCAACGGCAAGATCTACTGCCGGTCAGCGCCCCTGGCTGCGGTCCAAGTCGCCGGGTTCATAAAAAGCGCGCGCTTCCACCCTGAATCTGCCGTAATTCTGCCGTTTCTCGACGTGGTTCTGCCGCTCAGGCTATTGTGAGGGTGCGCCGCATTCACACGGCATAATACTACCTTCCGCACTGCTTGGGAGCGCGGTAGACCATAAAAAAACGACTGAAAACAGGCGGGTTTGTGCGGACCGTGTCGCTTGCACTGGGCGTATGAGACACACGTGTACACGAACGTTTGCAGGCGTGGGCTTCGCAACAAAATGGCGTCGATTCGCCTCGGCCTGCTACGCCGGGTGGCTGGGCTCGGGCAAAAGGCGGCCAAATGGGCGGAAGGCATGCTTCCGGAGGCGGGCGGTGCTGCGCCAAAGCCAGAGTCGGCTTCTGTCCGAAGCAAGCCAGAAACCCTGCGACAGCTTCAAGAACGAGTCAAACGTGCAGAACTGGAAATGAGGCTTGAGCGACTGGAACGTGAGCGGGCCTCAAAGTCCCCATTCCGTCGAGCGGTGGCATTTGCTGATGCTGCCATTGCACGTACCACGACGATCGTCGACCTGTTCTCGCTGAAGCTCTTTGTCCTCCTCGCTGCCGCTTTCATGTGGTACGACGAGAAGGCGTTCACGGAAAAGGCCACATCTGTTCTCACCTCCGTCGGCAAGACAAGCGTGACGGTCGTGACGAAGACGACACGGGAGGTGCTTGGCGACCTTGAAAGGTCGCTGAAGACGATGCAAATCGAGCGAGCCACGGAGAAAGGCAATGAACGCCCGCCGGTTCCATTCGCAGGCGACGGCGGGCCCAAAGACTGCAACGCAAAGATCCACGTGGACCAAGCCAACCTGTTGGCCAAGTTCCTGTTCGCGCCCGACACCATGACGGTCGTTCTGCTGACCGGCCTGCGCGGCAGCGGCAAATCGTGGACGGTTTCGGAGCTCATGCGGACCCATGCGGATGCCAAGAAGGCCGCAGTCATCAACGTGAAGTTGGTCGGCATCAAGAGCGTGGAAGACATCGTCAAGGCGTTTGCCACGGCGATGGATGTTCCAATGCCCGCAGATGATTCTGCGTCCAGCCTGTTCCGGAGCCGTGTTGTTGGTGCCAGTACATCCAATGCAAGCGACGTGAAGAGCCTGTGGCAGATGCTCGACCTCCTGGAGGCCGTGGCGGAGGAGGTGCGGAAGCAGGACAGGTACGTCGTGCTTGTGGTGGACGACATCAACGCCATCAATGTCCCGGACGGTGACCGGCAGCCGTTGGTGGACGCACTCGACACCCTGGTCCAGAAGTTTGAGGACTGGGCACGCGCGTCCAAGATCCGCACGGTGCTGGTGTCGAGCGACCACACGATTGTTGAGCGCGTGAAGCGCCTGCGCCCGGGCAACCAGTGGGTGACCACGTTCATCCTGAACGACCTGACCGAGTCGGAGGCTCAGAGCTTCCTGCAGGACCGGATCGCGCGCGAGGCGATTTCGGAGCCTGGCCGCGCCGCGGCCATCACGAAGATCATCGACACGGTCGGCACGAATCTGCTGGACCTCCGCCGTGTCGCGTTGCAGCTGAACCGCGGGGAGCCGTGGCCTGTCGGTGAAGGGGCGGTCGACGCGATCTTGGCGAAGGAGCAGCACAAGTCCCTTGTGCAAATGATGAAGGCGATTACGGCCTTGAAGGACGCGTCTGGCAAGCCGTTGTCAAAGGACGGCATCGTGAAGCTGGTGGGAATCCTCCACTCCACGTTTTGCGCGGACGCCCGGAATGGGGCTGGCGTGGACTGGCGTGTGCACTACGACTTCTCGCTGCATCGCGAGTACGACTTTCTGCAGCCACTCATTGCCCAACTCATCGCCAGCGATGTGCTGGTGTACTACAATGTGGGCACCAGCACGGAGCTCTCGCTGAACTCGAAGCTCCACCGCGCAGCGCTGGACCAGATCCACGAGAACTATCGTGGCAGTGCGTCGACCAAGCTGTGGACCAAGCTGTGGTAGTGTAGTGGATCTCGTGTACTGACGGGGTCGATCGGGGTTCACGGTTCACTACCTGTCGGTATTTTGGGAGCCCATATCCGGTTGTATCAAGTCCCTCTCTGCAGCAGCACCATATGGCATCGACCCGGATCTCGTGTACAGGCGGTGTTTGCACGATGTTCCACGGTTACCATGTGTAAGTGTACAGATAACCCCACGCCCAATGTGATTCTCTCTGCTGACTCGACCAGCCTGGCGCGCGCTTCCACCCCGACGATACCACCATTCTGCCACTCCCCACTGCCGCGATTCTGGCGGCTCGATGACGTTATCCACGATGGCGGCGCCTGCGCAGAAGCTGCGGGTCGGCGTCCTCGGCGCCACGGGCGCCGTCGGCCAGCGCTTTGTTCAGCTGCTGGAGCACCATCCGTGGTTCGCCGTGACGGCTGTGGGCGCCAGGTACGCGGTGGACCGTGGCCAAAGGGCTTTGCCGCGTGTCGAAGCGACCGCTGAGAGGCACGCATCCCTTCTGGCCCACCCGGGGTCCCCGCAGCGACCGCTCGGCGGGCCAGCGCTACAAGGAAGCCGTGCGGCGGTGGCTGCTGCCCACGGATCTGCCCGTGGCGGTAGCCGACCTGATCGTCGCGCCCTGCCAGCCAGAACACTTTCAGGAGTGCGATCTGGTCTTCTCCGGCCTAGACAGCTCGGTCGCGGGCGACGTCGGTAGACAGCGAGCGGCGGCAGCGGCGGCAGGCTGGGCGGGACCGTGGCTCACTCGCAGCACTCTGCCTGCTACTTGCTTGCCGTCACCGACAGAGGCGGCCTTTGTGGCCCGCGACATCCCGGTGTTTAGCAATGCCAAGAACTACCGCATGACGGACGACGTCCCGCTGGTCGTGCCCACCGTCAACAGCGACCACTTACGCGCCATCCCGGCCCAGCGCCGGCGTCGCGGCCTGCGCCGCGGTTTCCTGGTCTGCAATGCCAACTGTTCCACCACCGGCCTCGTCGTGGCCTTGCGCCCCCTCGAGGCAGGGCGGTGCGACCAAGAGGAGCAGGATCGTGACGGATCCGTTTGCTGACCGTCTGGGTCTTCCCTCCAGCGGGCGGTTGGCGCGGCCGTGCGTAGGATGCCTTTGGGTTAGAGAGTTGCACGGTGGTGACCATGCAAGCGGTCAGCGGTGCGGGCTATCCCGGCGTGGCGTCCTTGGACATCATGGACAACGTCGTGCCCTACATCTCGGGCGAGGACGACAAGGTAGCGCCGCACAGTCATCCACTGGGCGCGAAGCGATCGCAACGGGGAACGCTCACTGTGGCCTGCTACAAGGTCAAGAAGCTCTGCACCCCCCCTTCAGCTGGAAACGGAGCCGCGCAAGATCCTGGGTCGACGGTTGGAGAACGACGCACGGTTTGAGCCGGCCGGGGTTCATGTGATGGCGATGTGCAACCGCGTGCCCGTCATCGACGGCCACACGGAGAGCGTCTTTGTGCGGTTCCGGCGCCCCGCCACCACGGCACAGGTGCGGGCCGCGCTGGAGCGCTACCGCTGCGAGGCGCAGGAGCTCGGCCTGCCGTCCGCACCCGAGGAGTGGTATGCTGGGGGACTCCAGCTGGGCGCGGCCGTGGCGTGCGCTGACGCCTCACTTTCGCCGACTAGCGATGCCCTCTCACTCTATCACAGCATTCACGTCTTTCCGTCTGAGGCGGACCGGCCGCAGCCGCGGCTGGACCGCGACCGGGGGAACGGGTTCACCGTCAGCGTGGGCCGCCTCCGCCCGTCCGCCCAGGCGGACGGCGTTCCCACCGGCGACGACGAGCCAGCGACGGCGTTCCAGTTCACGCTCCTCTCGCACAACACCATTCTGGGCGCCGCGGGCAGCGCCATCCTGAACGCCGAGCTCGCCTGGCACCACGGCTGGCTCGGGCCATCATAGCACGCCCAAGAAAACAACTTGCTGTACATGGCTGTACACTGTTCACTATACAACTGCCGCTGTCAGCGCGGCGTGGGCCGCTCGCAACCGCCGAACCAGCGGCTGGACGTTGTAGGGGACGGCGTCCTGCTGCTGGGCGCGATCAAGTGCGGTGGCCAGGTCGCGGCAGCAGGCGGCCACCCGATCTCGCTCGTCTGCGACGTTGGACCACACACGCGACGCCGTGCGGGGGAGGTTAGCCCGTGCACGTGATGCTATCCGTTTCTCTTGCGACGCACCCGGTGTCAGGTTGCTGACGCCCGGTGCGTCCGGCTGCCCAAAGAGCTTGGCGTAGCTGTTGCGTCGCCACGGCCCCACGGCTCGAACGAGGTGAGCAGGGGAAGGTACGCAACGACCGCGGGAATGCCGTGGGCGCGCGACGCACGCGAGCAGGGTGGCGAGCGCATCCGCATCCCCGAGGACGCAAATGTCCACAAAGGGCTCTGGGTCGCCGCGCCAGCGCCGCACGAGCCGCGCAAAGACGACAGCCGGGGCGGGCAAGGTCCGCCCGTCCGGCGCCGCGGCGGCCGCCGCGGCGGGCGCCAGCTCAATCCACAGGCCGAGCAAACAGAGGAGGTCCTGGTCGTCGTCCTCCAGCATGCCGAGCCAGGCGTCCGCCACGGCCGCGGGCGGCGGCGGCGTTTCGGCGGACTGGCGGTCGCCTAGCAAGACGGACGTGACCGTGGCGGCCACATCCGCGGGCAACTCGCTCGTCGCGGCGACCAGCGCCCGCGCCAGCCGGAGGACAGCCAGCGTGCCCGCGCGCAGCTCGGCACGCGCCGCCATACGCCACGGGCCGTCTCGGGGACGTACGAACAGCGTGCTCCGGCGGTCCGGCGTTTGCGCTGCGGAGGTCGCGGCAGTGTGCGCGGCCCGGGCGAGCTCGGCGCACTCCGGCAGCAGCACCGCGGCTACGTCGGCGGTCAGGTTCGCGCTCCATGCAGTCAGCGCTTGCAAGAGCCGCAGCCTCGTAAGCGCGTCCTGCTGCCTCCAGGCCTGCACGGCCTGGGCAGCTCGGACGAGAGAGGCGCGCAGGTAGACATTGCGTCAACGGACGCCGGCCAGCAACCGACGGCAAACCGCTCGGCGCCGCACCCGTGCAAGCCATGGCTGCAGCGCGGCCGCGACGTCCGCGCGGGAGGCGACCTCCGGGGTCGCCACGCGGGTGCACGTCTTGGCCATGTCCAGCAGCACCGAGGCGGCGTCCCGCCGTGCAAAGGTGGGCAGCTGTCGCCCCGCCGTGCCGTGCCGCGGGCGCCGAGCCGGGCCGTGAGTGCCACGACACCCAACCGAGCGCACAGCATCGCGCTGCATACGTTGGCGGCGCGCAGGTGCCGGACGAGGGCCGCTGGAAGTCCCAGCGTGACCGCATGGTGGACGACGGCCCAGGCGGCCGCCGCGTCGGACGGCGGCGCGCCGGCCGCGCGGGCCCGCTTCCAAAGCGGATGGCAGCCGCGGTAGACCAGGGCTATCGCCGCGGCCGCCTCCAGCGGTGTCGCAGCCGCAGCCAGTTCTCCTACTGCCGCCGTCACGCACTCGGTTGCCTGCATGCATTCGCGAGCAATGCTGCCCCGGACCTGCCTGCAGCCCGATTAGCGCGCATCGGCCAGCTCTTCCAAGCGTGCGCATGTGCCTTGTTCGTACGCCAAACGGCCGCGCGCTATAGGCCTTGGCGCGCCCGTAGACCGCCAGTGGATCCATCCGCCCGTTTCCCCTTGCATGCGGCAGCGCGTATCACATCGGAGCGCGCCGTCGTCGCCGTGGCCCAGGCGCCAGCGCATGCGCTCGGAGCCGGCGGCCAGCATTGATTCTGACACTGACTTCTGACAGGTTTCTGACAGATGGACCCGTGACTGGCATCATACGAGGACGGCGGCGACGCGACGACGGCGAGCGAGCGCGCGGCGGCCCTCGACGGCGCAGCAGCGGGCCCCGCGCACACACACAGACGCACGCGCCACCGCCGTCGCCTTGGTCGTGTGCGCGTCGCTGGTGGCCATTGCCGGATTTGGTTGAGAGCAGGTACGGCGCTCCCTGCATATAGACGAGCACGCAGGGCGGGCCGATCGCTGGCTGGTGTTTGCTGCGCGACCGCACTGGAGGCTGGCCGCACGGACGGAAACGCGAGCGGCCAGAAGCGGTGCCCAGCAGCGCTGGTCGTACAGGGGCGTGCGCAAAAGATTGGGCCAGCAGGATGTCGGGGAGGCCGTCCGCTGGCCCGCTGGAGATGCTTGCAACAACGGGCGCCGTCTCGGGCGCTCGGCCAGGACGGTCGAACCGGAAGTAGGTTGAGGGAGTGCAGGGGCCCAATGAAGACGGCGTCGTGTTGGCGGGGACCGTTATAACGTGGACGGGTGAAGTGGGCTGCGGAGTCCGTTGCATTTTGGCCTACAGGGATTCTGGTGTGTGTAGGTGTGGGGCGGCGTTTAAGAGATTATTTACAGCCGCCACCGGTGTGCTGGCGTAGCCCACCCCCCAGTGCTAACGCAGGCGGCAAGCGCTTGGGTCTTCCGATACGGCTTCCAGGCGGTGTCCCCACCCGCGCGCCAAGCGCTTCAGCCCCCGAAAATGGACGCCCCCCTCTTCGGCGAGGAGAAGCCACGGGTATGCGCCCGCGCTGGAGTCGTAGCCGTTGGCTGCGGGGTGCCGCTAAGTTGCCGCTTCGTCTGCGGTTACACTCTGGCCGGACACAACAACAGGACAAGGTCATCCAGTACTCCGTTGGCTTCCTGCTCTTTCTCGGCGTGCTGGTACGACAGCGGGCGCCTTCCCAGGGGCGGCCGGGCGGCTGTGCAGGGCACTCATGGCGGCGCGGCCGTGCCGCGATGCGGCTTGCTCGGCCTGGTGGTAGCTGTCCGTGATCTTTGCGTTCGTCAACGCAGGCAAGGTCAACGGCGGCAACAACATTGTGCTGTCGTTCGGCATTATCTTTCTCTTTGCATTGATCATTGTTTTGGTGCGTCGCGGTCGAACGGCGCCAACGTCCGGCGCATTGTGGCAGCGTGCTCATGAAAACGGCGGGCGTGCCCGGCTTGTCTGTTGCGCGCGCCGCAGTGGCGGTGGTACCGCGTCGGTGACCTCGACCCCAAGTTCAAGTACTTCCTCGCAGGCCTCATGGTCAACATGCTCATCTTTGTTGTCGTGAGCTGCCTGATTGCCTTCTCCTTCGACGTCGGCACGGCGTGGTACGGCCCTGATCACCGTGGCTGAAGCGCCCTCCAAACACTATGGCTGCCCAATCTCACCGCGGCGATCGTACCGGGCTAGTGGTAATGTGCGCGCGCATGGCGCAGCCCGGACAGCACCTACTTCGACATCAGCACGGGGGAGTGCCTGACGTGGCAGCAGTGCTCCGTCG
>Ga0180216_1003037_pt1 | contig 13535 bp, 10 predicted proteins | sample eDN3rd37CBELigMG_FD_128879 | JGI IMG/M metagenome (GOLD analysis project Ga0180216, IMG submission 128879) | Enriched Miracle-Growth compost microbial communities from Emeryville, California, USA - eDNA 3rd pass 37_C BE-Lig MG (version 2)... ... | reverse complement strand
TGATTTCAGCGGACGGCCATCGCCGCGATAGAAGCGGTCGGCGCCCTGAATCACGCTGCCATTATGCGACAGGACGAGGCGCCGCTCGTGATAGATGCCGAACAGGCGCGCATAGCCGTCATGACTGGCGACGAAACCCTGCCTTCCCATCTCCTCGATCCGGTCACGCTGTACGCGCGTTGGGCCTGCAATAATCGGCGTGCCGATCATGTTGGAGAGGCCCGCATTCAGGCTGAAACGGCACGAGGACGTGTCATTGATGGTGGCGGTGGAATGCGCAGCCGTCGAACGGCCCAATGGACGAAATTCCGGCGGGCCGAAACGGTCGACGCCGGAATTGACGATATAGCGCTGGCGTCCGGAGGACATTTCAAAGGCGAGACAGCCGGCATGGGCGTCCCGCGATGCGGTGACGGGCGGCGGCAGTCCGGTATCGGCGATGATGGTGGTCGAACCCATCGAAAGCCGTTCATAGCCCGAATAGGGCGCGTGGGTCAGCGGCGATCCGGCAGTTTCATCGTGCCGCAGAACCGAAATGATGCGTTCCGGCATGGTGGGGCCGACGCCGTTGAATAGTGCAAGGCTGCCATCCTGATGACGGAAGAAACGCAGGGCCGGCAGCATGCGCTCGACGGCTTCGATCAGCGCCTTGGGCGGGGATTCCGTGCCATTGGCATAGGTCTGGCGCAGCGGCAGAAGATCGGCCAGCAGCTCCAGAACCGTAACGGGATTGCGTGAAATATGCCCGCCATCGGGCAGGATCTGGCGCTTCAGCTCATATTCCAGATTGCGCCGCGCGGCACGTGCCGTCGGCGGCGAAACCGGCAGCGCCAGGGCGGCGAAAGCCAATGCGATGCGGGCGCGCAGGCGTTCCTCGCCATCATCCATGGCGGCAGCGACGGTGCGCAGGTAACGCACCTGCATGGCGAGTGAGCGCATGAACTTGCGATAGGCGGGAAGTTCCGCGCCCGACAGAATGAGATTGGAATGCTGCAGCCAGGCGATGATGCGCTGCGCGGTGACTTCCGGCGACCAGGCAAGACCGCCGATGCGCTTACCGAACATGCGCATCCAGTCATCGACGAGCGCGCGCGCATTGGCGGTTGCCAGTTCGCTGTTGGCGCTTTTCAGATGGCGCAGCCAGCCGAAACTCTGAAGTGCCGCTTCCCACTCCGGCGTCGGCGGCTCGACGGCGAAAGGCGACAACCCGCCGGTCTCGACCAGTCGACCGGCAAGCGCAAAGCGGCCGTGGTAAAACTCCTGCGCCAGCTGCGGGTCGGCGACGCGCAGGTCGGGCGGGGCGATCAGGATACGGTCCGGGGTAAAGCCGGTAAAGCGCCAGCGATAAAGCGGCCCCATGCGCAGACGGCGGCTGAACTTGCGCCACGCCTGTGCAACGGCCAGTCCCCAAAGATGTGGGGTTTCGCTGAGGGCGACTGCCACCCGGTCTTTCTCCGTATTGTTTGTCATCATGCTGCGGCCAGATCGAAAGGCCGGTTTCCCTTGATACAATTGTACAGAAATGGTGAATCGAGCGTTAACCATAACGGGCATCCCGGCCCGTTATGGCAAATTATCCGACTTGTCTGCTTATATCCGGTCTCAGGCCCGACGCTTGAAGCGGGCGGCGAAGAAACCGTCCATGCCGGCCATATGCGGATTGCCGTCAAAACGCTCCGGCGGCAGGTCTGCCGGTGTGGACCGCAAAAAGCCTTCCGCCGTTACCAGCCCCTCCAGACCGGAACAATCCTGATCCGTGATGGGGAAAGGCTCCAGCAGCGGATTTTCCGCCGCTTTGCGCGCCATTTCCTCGCCTTCGAGCGGGTGCAGGGAACAGTTGGAAAAGACGATTACACCGCCGGGTTTGACCAGGGTGGCCGCATGCGCCAGAAGCTTGCCCTGAAGTTCGGCAAGCTTGGCAATATCCTGCGGCGTCTTGGTCCATGGCACGTCGGGGTGACGGCGCACCGTACCGGTGGACGAGCAGGGCGCATCCAGAAGCACGGCATCGAACAGTTCGTCCGGCTGGAAATCCATAAGATTGGTCGCGACGGTCTTCGCCTCGAAACCGAGCCGTTCCAGATTGCCGCGCAGGCGCTTCAGCCGGTTTTCGGAAAGGTCGAGCGCGGTCACATCCGCACCCTGGAGCACAAGCTGCGCCGTCTTGCCGCCGGGGGCCGCGCAAAGGTCGGCAACCCGTTTGCCCTTGATGTCACCCATCAGGCGCGCAGGCAGGCTTGCCGCCACATCCTGCACCCACCAGTCGCCTTCGGCAAAGCCGGGCAGATCGGTGAGATTGCCTTCGACCGTCTGCAGGCGCACCGAGCCGTTGGGAAGCGCCACGCCACCCAGCTTTTCGGCCCACGCTTCCGCGTCGCCCTTGACCGTGAAATCGATCGGCGGCTCATAGGCGTGCATGGCGAGAATGGCAGCTGCTTTATCCGCGCCATAGGCGTCGGTGATGCTCTTTGCAAACCATTCCGGCACGTTCGTTTCAGGCTCAAGCGAGTGGGCGAGCGCGCGTTCCTTGTTGCGTGACAGCCTGCGCAGCAGCGCATTGACCAGACCGGCATATTTGCGGTTGCGCGGGTCGCTGTTCGCCGCTTCCACGGCCAGATCGACCGCCGAATGGTCAGGGAGGTCGAGATAGAAAATCTGGGCGATGGCGACATGCAGAAGATGTTTCAGCGCCACCGCATTTTCCGGCAATGGCCGGTCGAGCCGCTTGTTGATGGCGCGTTCGATGCTGCCGCGATTGCGCAGCGCAGAACCAAGAATGGCGCGAACCAGTGCGCGGTCGCGCGGCTCCAGCGCCAGATATTGCGGATGACCGTGGGTATTGTCGGTCAGGCCGTCAAGCGAGGTGTTCTTTTCGATCACCGCGCCGAGAAGGCGCGCCGCACACAAACGCGCCGCCAGACCGGGGCGCAGGTCTGCGGCGCTGTTGTTGGTTAGCGGCTTTTTGTTTCCGCGCTTCGGCGCAGGCTTTTTATCGTTCACGCTGTTCTGCTACTTTTTGTTTAAGCATGATCTTGTCCGAAAACCGGTTCCCACTTTTCGGGATCATGCTTTATGACCACGGCCCCCGATAACCGGAACCGCCATTGCTGTTACCGCCTGCATTACCCCATGGACCACTGCTTTGGGAAGGGGCCGCGGCACGAGGAGCCATTCCGGCGGAACGGATGCCCATTTCGGCGGCCATCTGCTCGAGCGCTGCAATGCGGTTATCAGTATCCGGGTGGGTCGAGAAAAGATTGTCGGCACCGCGTCCGCTCAACGGATTAATGATGAACATATGCGCGGTTGCCGGGTTGTGTTCGGCTTCCTCGTTCGGGATGGCTTTTGCGCCCCGCGCGATCTTGCCCAGTGCCGAGGACAGCCAAAGCGGGTTGCCGCAGATTTCCGCGCCGCGCTTGTCGGCGGCATATTCGCGGGTGCGGCTGACGGCCATCTGCACGATCATTGCGGCGAAGGGTGCGACGATCATGGCGAGAATGGTGCCGACCACACCCATGATGCCGTTGCCGTTCTCACGGTTGCCGCCAAGGAAGAAGGCAAAATTGCCGAGCATGGATATGGCACCGGCAAGCGTTGCGACGATGGTCATGGTCAGCGTGTCGCGGTTCTGGACGTGGGCCAGCTCATGCGCCATCACGCCCGCCACTTCTTCGGGCGAAAGCCGGTTGAGAAGGCCGGTCGTCGCGGCAACGGCGGCATTTTCGGGATTGCGGCCCGTGGCGAAAGCGTTCGGCTGGTCCTCATGGATGATGTAGACCTTCGGCATGGGAAGGCCCGCATTGGCGGCAAGGCCGCTCACCATGCGGTAATAGTCCGGTGCGCTGCGCTCATCCACTTGCTGCGCATTGTACATGCGCAGCACCATCTTGTCGGAGTTCCAGTAACCGAACAGGTTCATGGCGACGGCGATCACAAGCGCGATCATCATGCCGCCCCCGCCGCCCAATAAATAGCCGATGCTCATGAACATGACCGTCATGAGGGCGATCAGCATGGCAGTTTTCGTCATATTCATCCGTGGCGGTCTCCAAAATCTGAAGCTGCGTGGCCCGCAAGGGTTTTGCAGCGCGTGCCTTTCTGCCTATATGATGGGTATGAACAGGCTTCGCTTCAATAATGGGAGCTGACGCAGCCAACAGGAATGTGACCGATGAGCGAGAAAACCGAAGCAACCGAAAGCCCGGAAAACGTGGACAAGCGCCCGTTTGACGATCTGCCGCCCGCTGCCCAGCGCGCACTGAAGGAAGCCGAGGCGCGCCGTGCCGCCGAAAAGGAAGCTCAGGCGCCTCGCGAAATCGGCGGTCGCGGCGGCAAGGACCCCGCCCGCTATGGTGACTGGGAGATCAAGGGGCGGACGATAGATTTCTGAAAATTTGGGATATTGCCGCTCCTGCGGCCTGCAAATCGCGTTCTTCTGCGCTTCCGGTGCTCATGGTACTTTAAGTACACTCCGCTCCGGTTCTCGCAGACCACGATTTTCGGCATGCAGGAACGAAAATCTCACCGAATTTTGCCTGCCCTCTCAGGCAGCGTTGCTAAAAAGCCCCGGTTTCCCGGGGCTTTCTGTTACTTCTTGTTCTGCCGATTTTCGATCAGGTCGTCCACGACGCCCGGATCGGCCAGCGTCGAGGTATCGCCCAGTGCACCAAACTCGTCTTCGGCGATCTTGCGCAGGATGCGGCGCATGATCTTGCCCGAGCGGGTTTTCGGCAGGCCCGGCGAGAACTGGATCTTGTCCGGCGTGGCGATGGGACCGATTTCCTTGCGCACGTGCAGGGTCAACTCCTTGCGCAGGGCGTCCTCATCCTGGACTGCTTCGCCGGTCATCAGCGTGACGTAGCAATAGATGCCCTGTCCCTTGATCGGATGCGGATAGCCAACGACAGCGGCTTCCGAAACCGAGTGATGCGAGACGAGCGCCGATTCGATTTCAGCCGTGCCGAGGCGGTGGCCGGAAATGTTGAGCACGTCGTCGACGCGGCCCGTGATCCAGTAGTAACCGTCCTCGTCGCGGCGGCAGCCGTCGCCGGTGAAGTACTTGCCCTTATAGGTCGAGAAGTAGGCTTCGACGAAGCGCTTGTGGTCGCCGTAAAGCGTGCGCATCTGGCCCGGCCACGAGTCGATGATGCACAGATTGCCGTCTGCGGCGCCCTCGACAACAGCGCCCTCATTGTCCACCAGTTCCGGCTTGATGCCGAAGAACGGACGCGTCGCAGAACCCGGCTTCAGGTCCGTGGCACCGGGCAGCGGGGTGATGAGGATGCCGCCGGTTTCCGTCTGCCACCATGTATCGACAATCGGGGAGCGCTGGTCGCCAACCACGTTGTAATACCATTCCCAGGCTTCCGGATTGATCGGTTCGCCGACCGAACCGAGTAGGCGCAGGGATGAGCGCGACGAGCGAGTGACGAACTCATCGCCCGCACCCATCAGCGCGCGAATGGCAGTCGGCGCCGTGTAGAAGATGTTGACATGGTGCTTGTCGACGACTTCCCAGAAACGTCCCTGATCGGGGAAGTTGGGCACGCCCTCGAACATCAGCGTCGTCGCGCCATTGGCCAGCGGGCCATAGACGATATAGGAGTGGCCCGTCACCCAGCCCACATCCGCCGTGCACCAGTAAATGTCGCCATCGTGATAGTCGAAGACATATTGATGCGTCATCGATGCATAGACGAGATAGCCGCCGGTGGTGTGCAGCACGCCCTTCGGCTTGCCGGTCGAGCCGGATGTGTAAAGGATGAAGAGCGGGTCTTCCGCATTCATCGGTTCCGGATCGCAGGTCGGTTCGACGCTTGCGACTTCCTGATGATACCAAAGATCGCGGCCCGGTCCCCAGCTCACCTTGCCGCCGGTGCGGCGCACGGTGAGAACCTTGTTGACCATCACATATTGCTTGGCGGCAATGTCGATGGCGGTATCGGTGTTTTCCTTCAGCGGAACCGGCTTGCCGCCGCGCACGCCCTCATCGGCGGTAATGACGAAGGTGGATTCGCAGTCGACGATACGGCCGGCCAGCGCTTCCGGCGAGAAGCCGGCGAAGACGACCGAGTGCACCGCGCCGATGCGTGCGCAGGCCAGCATCGCATAGGCGGCTTCCGGGATCATCGGCAGGTAGATCGTGACGCGGTCGCCCTTCTTCACGCCGTGCTTCTTCAGCACATTCGCCAGACGGCAGACGTTTTCATAGAGTTCGCGATAGGTGATCTTCTTGTCGATATAGGGATTGTCGCCTTCCCAGATGATGGCGACCTCGTCGCCACGGCTCTTCAGGTGGCGGTCGATGCAGTTGTAGGAAACATTGGTGACGCCGTCCTCATACCATTTGATGGACACGTCACCGTTGAAATCGGTGTTCTTGACCTTGGTGAAGGGCTTGAACCAGTCGATGCGCCGTCCGTGCTTTGCCCAGAAGCCGTCCGGGTCGCTCACGCTTTCCTGATACCAGTCGAGATAGGTTGCGTTGTCGATGAGCGTGTTTCTCTTTGCCTCGGCAAGGACCGGGTAAAGCTTTTCCGACATGATTTCCTCCTTCAGCATTCCGCGAACCGGACAGCCGTGTCCCGCTCGCATAATGCACCCAAAACTGCCCGGCACCTCCCGCCGGATGAGACGGCCTGCCGTGAATGGCGAGACCATCGGGTGCCTGTCTACCTTCCATTGCGGGCAAGGTAAATTAGACAATCGGCGCGTCCATGATCCACAATGACGCATCGTTAGAAACGGCAACTGGCAGCACTCGCCGCCGACTGTTGCTAATATATTGTTTTTACAGTTTAAAAACCATTTGGAGTGATTATCTTCTAATCAGGAGCCATGCAATATGGCTCTTCACAAAAAGGGGAAATCGCCATGACGACATCCGCTTTGAACGCGAAATCAGCCTTTGAACTGCAACTCGCCGGCTACGGCCTGACGACGGCGAAAGTCTTCTATCACCTGCCCGATCATCCGCATCTGCTGCAGCTTTACGTCTGGCAGGATTATGACCTCGCGCCGGATTTTCCGGTGCTCAATCATTTCATCGAATTCTGGAATCGGGAAATCGACGGGCCGTTGCATTCGGTCAGCTACACGCATTTCCGGCTGCTTGGCCCCTCGGACTGGAGGAATGTGCAGGGCGAGATCGTCCTGCATTAGGAGCATTTCCAGCAAAAGTGTGAAGCGGTTTTGCGCAGGATAATGCGACAAAAACAAACAGTACGGGTCACAATTCAGGCGGGGTTGGCATAGCTCCGCCCACCAAAGATGGCCGAACCAACACGCACCGATGTCGCGCCAAAGCCGATGGCGGTTTCATAATCGCCCGACATGCCCATGGAGAGTTTTTCAACGCCAGCCTCACGGGCAAGCTTTTCCAGAAGCGCGAAATGCGGGCCGGGATTTTCATCCGCAGGCGGGATGCACATCAGCCCTTCGATTGCGAGGCCATGTTCCTTGCGGCAGCGTTCGACGAAGGCGACCGCTTCCTTCGGGGCAATCCCGGCCTTTTGTTCTTCCAGCCCGGTATTCACCTGAACATACAGCTTCGGGGTCTTGTTCTGTTTTTTGATCTCGGCGGCCAGGGCGGCGGCGATCTTTTCGCGGTCGACGGTTTCGATGACGTCGAAGAGAGCGACGGCATCGGCGGCCTTGTTGGATTGCAGAGGGCCGATGAGATGCAGTTCGATGCCGGAATAATCCCCGCGTAGCTGCGGCCATTTGCCTTGCGCTTCCTGCACGCGGTTTTCGCCGAAGACGCGCTGGCCCGCGTCGAGGGCCGGGCGGATCTCGTCGGCGTCGAAGGTTTTCGATACGGCCACGAGTGTCACAGAGCCCTTTTCGCGCCGTGCTTCCTTTTCAGCACTGGCGATTGCGGCCTTGACCGCGTTCAGGTTCGCTACGATATCCGACATGAAACTCTCGCTTTCAGGCTTTTCATCCGCAAAAGGTTGACGCTTTCGCCAATACGTGGTGAAGGTCGCCATTAAATATCGACTCTCCTTATTGCATCACCTTCGTGCGAGTAAATACGGTCATGGCAGCCGAACGTTATAATCCGCGCGTGGCGGAAGCTCATTGGCAGAAAGTCTGGGAAGAAGACCGGACTTTCGAAACCGACAATAGCGACAGCCGCGAGAAATATTATGTGCTCGAGATGTTCCCCTATCCATCGGGGCGCATCCATATGGGCCATGTGCGCAACTATGCGATGGGTGATGTTGTCGCCCGTTACAAGCGCGCCAAGGGTTTCAACGTGCTCCATCCGATGGGATGGGATGCATTCGGCATGCCTGCGGAAAATGCTGCGATGCAGAACAAGGTTCATCCCAAGGAATGGACCTACCAGAACATCGCCACCATGCGCAGCCAGCTGAAATCGATGGGGCTTTCGCTCGACTGGGCGCGTGAATTCGCGACCTGCGACGTGGAATATTATCATCGCCAGCAGATGCTGTTCATCGACCTTTTTGAAAAGGGCCTGGTGACGCGCAAGACCTCCAAGGTCAACTGGGACCCGGTCGACAACACCGTGCTTGCCAACGAGCAGGTGGTGGACGGTCGCGGCTGGCGTTCGGGCGCGCTGGTCGAACAGCGCGAACTGACGCAATGGTTCTTCAAGATCACCGATTTCAGCGAGGAATTGCTGGCCGGTCTCGATACGCTCGACCAGTGGCCGGAAAAGGTCCGCCTGATGCAGCGCAACTGGATCGGCAAGTCGGAAGGCCTGCAGGTCCGCTTTGCGCTGGACGACAAGACCGCGCCGGAAGGTTTCTCGGAAATCGAAGTCTATACGACCCGCCCGGATACGCTGTTTGGTGCGGCATTCGTTGCGATCTCCGCCGATCACCCTCTGGCGAAGAAGCTGGCCGAAAACAATGCCCCGCTCACCGGCTTCATCGATGAATGCCATCACCAGGGCACATCGCTGGCGGCGCTAGAAACGGCCGAGAAGAAGGGCTTTGATACTGGCGTGAAGGTCAGGCATCCGTTCGACGAGAACTGGGAACTGCCGGTCTATGTCGCCAATTTCGTCCTGATGGAATATGGCACGGGCGCCGTTTTCGGCTGTCCGGCGCACGATCAGCGCGATCTGGATTTCGCCAACAAGTACGAATTGAAGGTCACGCCTGTCGTTCTGCCGAAGGGCGAGGATGCGGCAAGCTTCAGCATTGGCGAGACGGCCTATACCGACGATGGCGTGATGATCAATTCGCGCTTCCTCGACGGGCTTTCGCCGGAAGCCGCCTTCAATGAAGTGGCGAACCGCCTCGAAAACACCACGCTCGGCAATCGTCCGCAGGCAAGCCGCAAGGTACAGTTCCGCCTGCGCGACTGGGGTATTTCCCGCCAGCGCTATTGGGGCTGCCCGATCCCGATGATCCATTGCGAGGCTTGCGGCGTCAATCCGGTGCCGCGCGCCGATCTGCCGGTCAAGTTGCCGGATGATGTCGAGTTCGACCGTCCGGGCAATCCGCTCGACCGTCATGCGACCTGGCGTCATGTGAAGTGCCCGAAATGCGGCGGCGATGCGCGCCGTGAGACCGATACGATGGACACGTTCGTCGATTCGTCATGGTACTATGCACGCTTCACCGCGCCATGGGAAAACGAGCCCACGGATCGCGCAGTTGCCGACCGCTGGCTGCCCGTCGACCAGTATATCGGCGGCATTGAACACGCGATCCTGCATCTGCTCTATTCGCGGTTCTTCACCCGCGCGATGAAGGTCGCCGGTCATGTCGGCATCGACGAGCCGTTCAAGGGCCTGTTCACGCAGGGCATGGTCGTGCATGAAACCTACAAGGCCAATGGCCAGTGGGTGGCGCCAGCCGATATCCGGATCGAGGAAACCGACGGCAAGCGCGTGGCGAGCCTGCTCTCCACGGGCGAGCCGGTGGAAATCGGTTCCATCGAGAAGATGTCGAAGTCAAAGAAAAATGTCGTTGATCCGGATGACATCATCGCTTCCTACGGCGCCGATACGGCGCGCTGGTTCATGCTGTCTGATTCGCCGCCCGAGCGTGACGTAATCTGGACAGAGGCCGGTGCCGAAGGCGCTCACCGCTTCGTGCAGCGCGTCTGGCGTCTGATCTCCGAAGCTGCCGAACAGTTGAAGGACGTTGCGCCCAAGACCGGTACCGAGGGCGAAGCCCTTGTCGTCTCCAAGGCTGCGCACAAGGCGGTCAAGGCTGTCGGCGACGATATCGAGAAGCTCGCCTTCAACCGTGGCGTTGCCCGTCTTTACGAACTGGTCAACACGGTTGCGGGGCCGTTGCAGCAGGTTGCTTCGGGCAATGCGGATGACGCGTTGAAGGGCGCTGTCCGCGACGCCACGGAAAAGCTCATCCTGATGCTGGCGCCGATGATGCCGCATCTGGCCGAACAGTGCCTTGCAGCGCTGGGTGGCAAGGTTGCCGGTCGTGAAACGCTGGTCGCCCGCAGCGCCTGGCCGGTGTTCGATCCGGCATTGGTGGTGGAAAACGAGATCGTTCTGCCGGTGCAGATCAACGGCAAGAAGCGTGGGGATTTGACAATCGCACGCGACGCTGATCAAGCTAGCATCCAGCAGGCGGTGCTCGAACTTGACTTCGTCAAGGCTGCGCTCAACGGGGGCTCGCCGAAGAAGGTTATCGTGGTGCCGCAAAGGATCGTCAATGTCGTTGCCTGACCGCTTTTTCTCCGCAATCAAAGCTTTCCGCGTTGCGATTTTCGCACTCGGGGCCGCGGTTCTCATGGCTGGATGCACCGTGCAGCCGCTTTACTCCTCCGGCGCTGGTGCCGGTGGAACCATAGGCGGCAGCGTGACGCCGGACATGCGCACCAAGCTTGCTTCGGTGGCGATCGATCCGGCTGGCGACGTCTTCAGCCAGCAGGTCCGCAATCGCCTCATCTTCCTGCTCGGCGGCGGTGCCGGTGAGCCGGCCAATCCGACCTATCGGCTTGGCCTTGGCTTGAGCAGCTACACGCTTGCCGCGGTGAGCGTGGACATTGGCGACCAGACCGACCGTACCGGCCGTCCGTCGTCCGGTATCGTCAAGGCGACGTCGAACTTCGTGCTGCGTGACAAAGATGGCAAGCCGCTTGCCGCGGGTACCCGCACGGTCGGCGCTTCCTTTGACCGTCCGCGCCAGGAATTTGCGAACCTGCGCGCCGAACGCGACGCGCGCAAGCGTGCTGCGGAAGAACTGGCCGAACAGGTCTTCCTCGCTCTTGCGCAGAAATTGTCGAAGCTCTGATTGTTGCGATGGCGTGACACGACACAAGGCGGTACTCTCGGTGCCGCCTTTTGTTTTTTCAGGGGCATTGCTGTCCAGTGTGAATTATTTCGCGGAGAATGCTCCAGGGAAGAATTATGCGGCTCGTTTCATTCTCCGCCAAAGGCTATCGTTCGCTGCGTTCCGTCCGTGTCGATCTCGGGCAGGTAGCGGTTTTTGTGGGCGAGAACGGGGCCGGAAAATCCAATCTCTACCGCGCACTGCAACTGGTGAAGGCGGTCGCCGAGGGCAATTTCTCAACGGAAATCGTGCGTGAGGGCGGGATGCAATCGGCCATGTGGGGCGGAAACCGCCGCAAGCACGAACCGGCGCGCATCATTCTGGAAGCCCATTTCGAGGATGAAAGACTGGCATCGCGACTTGCCTATAGTGTCGAGGCGGGATTGCCTCCGCCGGTTTCGGGCGCCTTTCCCTTCGAGCCGCAGATCAAGGAAGAAAATCTCAGCCTTGATACGGGGCGCCGTCCCGTCGACCTGATGGACCGGCGCGGGCCCGTTGTCTTCGCACGGGACGGGGAAGGGCGGCGCATGGAACATCCTGCACGCTTGCTGACTTCCGAAAGCGGGCTGGCGGTGCTGGGACAATCCGGCCATTATCCGGAGATCGGTGATTTGGCCGCGCAGATGCGAAGCTGGCGCTTTTATCATGGCTTTCGAAGCGACCGCGATGCACCGGCGCGTCAGCCCTCCATCGCCGCGACCGCTGCCATGCTGGACGAGGACGGCGGCAATCTTGCCTCGGTCTTCGCGACGCTGGCCCATATCCGGCAGGATACGGTCGATCTGGACCGACTGGTGGCCGATGCGCTGGATGGTGCGGCGCTGGATATTCCCTTTCCGGGCGAGACGGCGACGTTCGGCCTGAATTTTCCGGCTTTTCCGCATCGCGTGTTCCGGGCCGGAGAATTGTCCGATGGGCAGATCCGCATGCTGGCGCTTGCCGGTGCGCTGCTTTCCTATCGCCTGCCGCCGCTGATCGCGCTCAACGAGCCGGAGGCGAGCCTGCATCCCGATATGCTTCCCTCACTTGCCCGCATGATCGCCCAGGCATCGGAGCGCAGCCAGATATGGGTGGTGACGCATTCCGCCACACTTGCAAGCGCCATTGCAGAGCAATGCGGCGCGCGGCCGATCCGGGTGAGCAAGCAGGACGGGGAAACCGTGCTGGAATAAAAAAGCGGGCCGATGGCCCGCCTTTCACGCGTCTGGCAAGGTCGCCGATCAGGCGATCTTCTGGCCGGTTTTCGCCCAATCGGCGAGGAAGGTTTCGAGGCCCTTGTCGGTCAGCGGATGCTTGACCAGTGCCTTGAGCGTTGCCGGCGGTGCGGTCACGACATCGGCGCCGATGAGGGCTGCTTCCTTGACGTGATTGACGGTACGAACCGAAGCGGCAAGAATTTCGGTGCGGAAATCGTAATTGTCATAAATCGTGCGGATTTCGGCAATCAGTTCCATGCCGTTGATGCCGGTATCGTCGAGGCGGCCAATGAACGGCGAAATGAAGGTCGCGCCGGCCTTTGCCGCCAGAAGCGCCTGATTGGCCGAGAAGCAAAGCGTCATGTTGACCTTGTGACCTTCGGAAGACAGGGCTTTGCAGGCTTTCAGTCCGTCCAGCGTTACAGGCAGCTTGATGCAGATATTGTCGGCGATCTTGGAGATGACGGCTGCTTCCTTCATCATCTGCTCATATTCCGTCGCGGCAACCTCGGCGGAAACCGGGCCCTTGACGATGTTGCAGATTTCCTTGGTCACTTCGATAATGTCCCGACCCGACTTCAGGATGAGGGACGGGTTGGTGGTCACGCCATCGACCAGCCCAAGGTCATTGAGCTCGCGGATTTCCTTGACGTCCGCAGTGTCCACGAAAAACTTCATAACAGCGTTCCTCCATAATGAGCGCGGGTGGATTTGAGGAATTTAAAACCATTTAATTCCCGGAAGGTGGCTTTTCTTTAGCGCAAAGCCGCGCCAAGGTCACGCGATCATGTCGAAAGATTCGCACGATATTGCAAACCCCATTTCTGGTCTGTTTCCGGAACTCGCGCCACGGGTGGTCCCCGTGCTCGTGCCCATGCCCGCGGAGCGGCCTTACTCATATATGGTTCCGGCAGGTATGAACGTCCAGCCCGGATCGATCGTGCGCGTGCCGCTTGGACCGCGTGAGGTGGCGGGGATCGTCTGCGAGGGTGAAACCGATGCGGTCGATGCCAGAAAATTGCGGGAAATTTCCGAGGTCTTCGATTGTCCGCCGGTGGGC
>Ga0180216_1003035_pt1 | contig 13539 bp, 13 predicted proteins | sample eDN3rd37CBELigMG_FD_128879 | JGI IMG/M metagenome (GOLD analysis project Ga0180216, IMG submission 128879) | Enriched Miracle-Growth compost microbial communities from Emeryville, California, USA - eDNA 3rd pass 37_C BE-Lig MG (version 2)... ... | reverse complement strand
GATGCGAAGCTATTCTTCCAACTTATTGATATGCGTTATGAGAAACGAAGTACGATTTTCACGACGAACGTAAACTTCAAGGCGTGGGATGAAGTGTTTCGAGAGCCGAAGCTTGCGAACGCCATTCTAGATCGCATTTTGCATCATGCAAGTGTAGTTTCCATCGTCGGTGAATCTTACCGTTTGAAAGATTATTTAGCGAAAGAGGACAAGTGATTTTGTACACGCTAAAACGAGCGAATGTGTACATGACTAGCTTGACATTAACATACAAGAAATATCTATTAGTTTTATTTTCTGAAGCGTGGAATAGTTCTCCCCTTGATTTTATTTATTCAATACTAAGAGTAACTGGACTTCATCATGGACATTGGGACCCCTATGTTGAATTAAATCGTGCGTTTACAGATTATAATCAGATACTTGAATTCGCTAATGAACAAGAAGGCATAAGTTCATTAAGAATTGCCTATTAATGTACTGTCAAGCAATTGAGATGACAGCTGTTCATGAGTTACTTGCAAATCTATTTAGATGTCGCGCAGCTAAGCCATTTATTATAAAGCCATTTATTATAAAGCCATTTATCGATATGCAAAGACCGATTAAACAAAATCCTTCTTCCTATGTTCCCCCTAGTGCAAATTCCAAAATTAAAAGATTGAAGAAAATGGCAAGTGAATGTGGAGATCAAAATTTTGAATTAGTTATTGACTCATTTTTTGATGATCAAATAAGGAATTCCTTTGTTCATTCAGATTATTGCATTACTGTAGAAGAATATAGATGGACTGAAGGTGGACTTGCTAGTTCTATATGTCTTGACCAAGTTAGTGAAAAAATAACACGATGCTTCGCCTTTTATGAAGCGTTATTCCAAACATGGAAATCATGGCTATATTTTTTCAAGAACCATCCAAAATACATAATGTTACCACAGTATGAAGTGTTTGAATTATTGACAAATGAGAAATGTCTCTATGGATTTGCAATACACTTTTCAAATGGGACAAGAGCATACTTTGAAAGGCAAAAAGAAAGAGTGAATTCTGTAAATCTATTTATTGAAAAGGATGGATCAATAAATTTTTTTGTAGGGGATTTATCATTATTAGAACCTGCTTGGAAAATTAATGGAACCCTATGGAATGGTGAACATTACGAAGAAGAGGAGGCCAACCTGTAACACTTTATTCCCGCTGAGGAGCCTGATGGCTCGTTGAGTCGCCCGATGAGAAAGTTTTATTATCTTAACCAGGAGCGTCTCATGGTTAACGATATATGTTCACTAATAAGACTGGAATCCTAGTTCAGTCTTATTTACTGTTTGGACAGGTACAAAATGTATGATACAAACGCTTAAAAATATTCTATTTATTGGATGATTTTTATTGACGTACATATCAGAAAAGACTAATATGAAAACATATCAGTAAATACTAATATGTATGATGGAGGATTTCAATGGAATCGAAACAATATGATGTAAAAGCTAAATTCATTAGAGGATTTGCTGACAAAACTAGACTTCAAATTCTCGAAAGTATAAATGGTTATGAAAAAACGGTTTCTGAAATCGTAGACGATTTACAAGGAAATCAATCTAATATTTCACAGCACTTAGCTTGTTTGAAAGGGTGTGGAATCATTGAATCTCGTCAGGAAGGGAAGTACGTGTACTACAGCTTGCGTAATGAACAGATAGCCGGACTCCTTTCGCTGATGGATATTGTGTTCCGGCAAGTGGAAGAAGAAGTCGCTGCATGTGAGAAAAATGATGCTTTGGATTGTTGTGCAAACACCAGGGGAGGAAGTAAAAGTGAAGCAAGATCATAAAGATGAGGCGGTTTCCTGTTGTTCAGATAAAAGTTGTCAAGCAACGTCATTAGCCGGTAATACGAATTTATCTTCGTCAAATGAAACGACTGATGTTGTAAGTCAACCGTTTAAGAAACCATTAACATTTAAGAAAAAATTGAATCTAATCCAAGAAGCTTCGTCAACGAAATGTGAAAATGACTGCTACCAAGACGAGACAGCTGAGCAGGAGAATATTCAGTCCGTGTACACCACACACGATCATAAAAGTGAATTTATTGTTCATGGAATGGATTGTTCAGCATGTGCTATAACGATTGAAAAAGCGGTAAGACAAACGGAAGGAATTACTCATGTTCAAGTCAATTATGCGACTGGAAAAATGCAAGTTGCAGCTGGAACATCAGCAGCATTTGAACAACTGCCTACTACAGTAAAAAAACTAGGTTATACGTTAGAAAAGATCGAGAAAAAGGGTGCTGTGCGAACCTACAATATTGAGGGAATGGATTGCAGCTCTTGTGCGTTGACAATAGAGAATCACTTTAAGAACAAGGAGGCTATAAAGCAGGTAAGCGTAAATTTCTCTACAGGTAAAATGACGATAGAGCACGATAATTCTGTGGAAGACATCATTAAAGAGGTATCAAAGACAGGGTTTAAAGCATCGTTCGTTTCCAGCAACAGTAGGAAAGAAGTGAAGAAGGATAGGTCTGGAACAAACGCTGTTGTTTTATCGGGTGTATTACTGCTATTTGGCTTTATTGGCTCATTTACTGACGTATCTGCAGCCTTGATTACGATTCTGTATGCTCTTGCTATTGTAACTGGTGGATATAAGCCTGCCAGAAGTGCCTATTATGCAATTAAAAGCCGCTCGCTCGACATGAATGTGTTAATGACAGTGGCGGTAATAGGTGCTGCGCTCATTGGCGAATGGTTCGAGGGAGCGACAGTCGTATGGCTTTTCGCTTTAGGAAATTTGCTGCAAACACGCTCCATTGAAAAGACGCGTAATTCGATTCGCAGCTTAATTGACTTAGCTCCTCCTGAGGCGTATGTAAAGCTTGACCAATCGTTAGTTAGAAAGCCAGTCGAAGAAATTTCTGTAGGTGATATCATCGTCGTGAAGCCAGGGGATAAAATTCCCCTAGACGGACTAGTTGTTGCTGGTGAATCTAGTGTGAATCAGGCTCCCATTACAGGAGAATCCATTCCTGTTGACAAGCAAAACGGTGATCTTGTCTATGCAGGAACGATCAATGAACATGGGTCGTTGGAAATTAAAGTTACCAAGCTAGTTGAAGATTCAACGCTAGCTAAAATTATTCATCTTGTAGAAGAAGCTCAGGAACAAAAAGCGCCTACTGAGGCATTTGTCGATAAATTTGCACGTATTTACACCCCGATCGTATTCATTCTGGCTATAGTCGTTATGATCGTGCCGCCTATTTTTAGCTTCGGTACATGGGGGGAATGGTTTTACAGAGGACTGGAATTACTCGTTGTTGCTTGTCCATGTGCACTTGTCATTTCCACACCTGTTGCCATTGTATCAGCTATCGGAAATGCTGCAAGAAACGGCGTACTGATAAAGGGAGGAGCGTTTTTAGAAGTTGCAGGAAAGGTTTCTGCAATAGCTTTTGATAAAACCGGTACGCTAACGGAAGGCAAAGCGAAGGTAGCCCGAGTTATTGCTTATGGAGCTGGCGAAAACGAACTACTGTCTATTGCCAGAACGCTTGAACAATATTCAACACATCCGATTGCCAAAGCTGTCGTTCAATATGCAGATGATATAGGGATCGATGCCCAGCAAGCGGAAAAGTTTAGAAATATCGTTGGCAAAGGCATTTCTGCCATAATTGGCGACAAGCAATACTTTGCAGGAAATCTAAAATTATTTCAAGAACTAAACGTTGATCTTGATAGAGTAAAATCGCAGGTTGTATCCCTTCAGCAGGAAGGTCAAAGTATTGTTATGCTCGGCACCAATGAAACGTTATTAGGAGTAATTGGCATCGCGGATGCCGTTCGTGAAACATCGCTGAAAGCTATTGCCGCTTTGCAGGAGGCTGGTGTAAAGCAGGTCGTCATGCTGACTGGCGATAATGAAGGCACAGCTAGCAAGGTTGCTGCACAGACTGGAGTATCTAGATATGTTGCTGAGTTGCTGCCCGAGGATAAAGTGACTGCCGTCAAACAGCTGCAGACGGAAGGATATACGGTGGCGATGGTAGGGGATGGCATCAACGATGCGCCAGCGCTTGCAACTGCCGATCTGGGAATTGCCATGGGCGGTGCTGGTACAGATACCGCTATGGAAACAGCAGATATTGTGCTGATGGCAGACAATCTTGAAAAATTGCCTCATACCGTTACATTAAGTCGTAAGGCACTGCGAATTATTAAGCAAAACATTTGGTTTTCACTTATTGTGAAAGCTGCAGCTTTAGTCTTGATTTTCCCAGATATACTAACGTTATGGATTGCGGTCATTAGCGATACTGGAGCTGCGCTCATCGTAATATTGAATAGTATGCGATTGCTCAGGGTTAAGGGATAGCGCGGAGGATTAACTTCCTCCGCTTTTTCATGAATCATACTTTATACTTTGTTGGAGGCTTTTAAGTTGAGACGATTATCTTTCTTATTCATTTTCTTATTCGCTATACTATCAGTAAATATCGCAGATGCTCATTCTCCAATTGAAAAAAGATTTCCAGAAATAAATGCAGTCCTTGATAATAGTCCTCAGCTGGTAGAACTTTATTTTGAAGATCCTGTACAAATCCATCGCAGCTCGATCGTAGTGCGAGATGAGAATCTTGAGGAAGTTCAGGTTGGAAAAGCTGAGATCGATCCTGATAACAATCACCGTATTTTTGTTCCATTAAAAATCGACTTGCCTTCAGGCAAATATAAGGTAGAAGCCGACGTTATCGCCATGGATGGGCATTCTCTTAATGAAAAATACACGTTCGAAATCAAGGTTATTACGACTTCCCCAGAAGAAAAATTTCAAAATCTTAAGCTAGTGCGTTCTCTTCCTGAAGACGGAACAATTGTACAATCCTCTCCCAAACGAATAGACGTATGGTACAACGAAGCAGTTGAGATGCCTTATTTCGGATTGCTTAACGATAAGCAGCAGCTTGTTGACACTGAAAATCCAGTAGTAGATCCGAATGATCCTAAGCATTATATTTTGGACCTTCAAGATGAACTGCCAAGTGGCACGTATTCTATTCACTTTTATCCAAGAATAGGAAATCAAACAACGGTACATGTTGTATATTTCGCAGTCGATGAACTGACTTCAATAACCGGCAATCAGCAATTTTCTTTTGATAAAATGAAGAAGCAGCTAGGGGAACTACAATTTGCACATTGGATCGCCTATTTGGGGCTGCTGACATTGTTTGGTGGGAGCTTTTTCCAACTCATTTTAGCGAAGAAAATGCGTGGTGATGAGTCTCAATGGCAACAAGTGGCTAACATGCTGTACGTCATAAGCATCCTTGCGATTATCCTTGAATTAATCCTGTATAAATTAGACTACAACCACGTAGTCATGAAGGATTTCATGAATTTCAACTTTGTGCGCATTACGTTGCTGCAACTGGCTGCTGTCGTCATCAGCTTTATGATTAAGAAACTACGCTTTATACTGCTTGGGGCCGCTATTTTTTGCTGGGCGTTGATCGGTCATTCTATTGATCCTGCCTATGGGGGCTTTTTGGGAATTGGACTTGATTATGTACATATAGTTGCATCTGCCTTTTGGGTGGGAGGATTATGCGCTTTAGTAGTCCGAATGCCCAAGGAAAATGGACAGGAGTGGCTAAGCTTTGCTGGTGCTGCTATTTCCAAGTGGGCATTAATCAGCTTTATTGCAATAGGAATCTCAGGAACATGGATGTCCATCAATTATGTGCCATCATTTAGTTTGGAAAGTTTGTACTCCAGCTCGTGGGGGAAAATGCTGCTCGTTAAGGCCGTACTGTTTGTCATCATTGCAACTATTGCGATATGGCAAAGAAGGCTGTTAACGAAATTTACTATATCAATTGTGAAAAGATTTAAGAGGAATTTATTCCTTGAATACTTTATTGCGATATTGATTTTATTGGCAGCTGCATTTCTAGTCGACCTGTCACCGAAAGAAGCTTTACAGGACATCAATCCGAGTACGCAAACCGAAGCTGGTCTAACCGTTAATGTAGAGGCATATCCACTGAAAGTAGGAGCTAATGACATCACAATTGGACTAAACGATGCAACCAATATTGCTAAAGTTCAAGCCAGATTTTATACTAATCTTGGCGGCTCGGTTGAAAATACTGCGTTTCATATAGGTGAAGGTTTGTACAGGCTCACAGGTAACTATTTTCACGGAGCTGGTGTAATGAACATGGATGTAATTGTAACTAAAACAGATGGTCAAACCGTTGTCTTTCCAGCTTTTACATTTCAGATCCCAGGTTACATGCCAACTGAATATGAAATTGAAAATGAAGAAGGTTGACGATTTACTGTATGAATTAATACCGAAAAGTGTATCAGCACGGTAATACTAGGGAGGTTCTCACCATGCGCGTTTTAATTATATTCCTTTCCTTAGGGATGATTCTTGTTATGTATCCTCAAGCTGTAAGTGCACATACAAAACTGCAAGCTTCAATTCCTGAACAAGGAGAGATCATCACCAATCCATTGCATGAAATTGTGTTGGAATTCAACACGGAAATTAAAGCGCTCAGCAGTTTTAAGTTAAAAGATGAGCTTGGAAATGAAGTAGGGATTGAAGAGCAAGTTGTTCTCGGTAGCGTGATGACTGGAAAAGTAACCGAAACGATTTCCAACGGTAGTTATGTAATGGAATGGAGAATTGTAGGCGAAGATGGGCACCCAATAGAAGGAGAATTCAACTTTTCTATTGATTATGAAGTTAATTCTGATGAACTCAACGTAAGTAATGAAGTTCAACAGCCATTTGAAGAGCATGAAGTTCCAGTAGAGCCGCACGCTGTTGCGCCGACTTCGATCCCTCAGACAGAGGGGCAATTCACTGTGAGTAACGCTGATTCTAGTCAATCATTGCCTGCAAGAAATGGTGTTTGGATAATTATTGGAATTGCTATAATCGCTCTCCTTTTCATTACAGTTGAATTAAGGAGGAAGAAATCGTAATGTGGTATTGGTTGGCTGAGCCTTTTCTATACGTTAGTTTTGCAATTGCTTGTGGCTATATTCTATTAAATCTTGTTCCAGCGGCCTATCGTCCTGTATCTTATATTTCATATCGAGTTACGTTTGCAGCATCAATTGGTATTGGTGTACTTTCGTTTTTTCCAATCTTAAGAATTGTGTCATTCTTTGCAGAAGACATCGGTTGGGGATTAACATTTAAGCAAGTTATACTCCAGTTTACTGAGGGCAGAGTTTATATGTTAAGCTTGGTCGTCTCCATAATGCTAGCTATTCTATCTGTCATACATGGTCGGACTAGCAATAAGCTCGTGCTAAAAAGTATGATGTACTGCTTAGCTTTTCTGATCGTGGCACAAGGCTGGTCAAGTCATGTGGCAGCCTGGTACGGTTCATGGGGAATTATCGCACAGACATTACATATTCTTGCGGTATCGTTATGGGTAGGGCCTTTACTGCTATCAGCATGGTACGCTAGGCAAAAAGATAATTGGAGCGCATTTCTGAGTTGGTACCATCCTATGGCCATACTTTGCATGCTCGTCATTGCATCATCAGGATTCTTCCTGGCCATTGGCATTACGCCAGAATATGTAAACGCATGGAAACTATCGTACGGACAAGCATTATTAATTAAGCATATATTGCTCATACCATTAGCATTGTTTGCTATCATTAATGGCTTCTGGGTAAAGAGAAAGCTGCAAAAGGATAACCAGTTTCAACCACAGATCTGGGCTAGAGCAGAAAGTATTATCCTTGTAGTTATTTTTTCTGTTACTGGATTCATGAACCAACAACCTGCTCCTCACGATGTATCGGATACGTTGAATGAGTCACCAGCATCTCCTTTGTATCTGTGGTTTACAGGAGGAGAATTGGATAAAGCTTCAGACTTAATAATTTCATTCCATACAGAGTCGATTGTAACGCTGATAGCCGCAAGCGTGACATTAACCGCTGCAATCGTATGTGTTAAGCGTCGGAAGGCAGGTATGTCTACGATATGGTCACTCATTAGTGCTCTAATAATCTATTATGCGTTAATGCTGGCCATAGTATAATTTACCCTATCATTTTTTGGAGGTGCAAGATGCACAAGAAGAACAAATTATCTCGTAGTCTCGTCATATACACACTTGTTATTATCGTAATCTTAGTTGCTATATTCGTAATTAATCAAAAAGAAAACAATATGGAAAAGAGCAATCAAAAAGCGGCAGAGGCGCCATCAATAAGTGGACAACCTATTGCAGGCCAAGAAGGTTCAAGTATCTCCATTGTTGAATTTGGAGATTATAAATGTCCGTCCTGCAAAGCTTGGGGGGAGCAGGTATGGCCGCAAATAAAACAGGAATACATTGATACTGGTATCGCTTCATTTGCTTATGTTAATACATTGTTTCATGGTGAGGAATCAAAGTTAGCGGCTCAAGCTAGTGAAGTGGTGTATATGAATTATCCAGAACGCTTTTGGGATTTTCATAATGCTTTATTTGATGAACAGCCTCAAGCTAGTCTTCATGACGATCTGTGGGTGACAGAGGAGAAAATATTAGAAGTAGCCCAAGTTACAATTCCTGAGCTGAATACTGAAACATTTATGCAGGATTTAACGGATAATTCAATCCAGGAGCAACTTAATCAAGATCAATTACTAGTTAGTCAGTTCAATATTTCACAAACACCTACGATTATTATTAATAACACGGTCATTGCTAATCCATTTGATTATAATGAGATCCGCAAGGTCATTGAACAGGAATCGGATTAGGGAGAGGACTCTTATGCGCATTATTAAGCAATACAATTTGTATTTTGCTTGGCTAGTTGCTGTGATCGCAACCTTTGGAAGTCTTTATTTTAGTGAAATCAGAGGATTTGTTCCTTGTGAATTATGCTGGTTTCAACGGATCTTGATGTACCCATTAAGCATTATTCTTGGGATCGCAGCATTCTTTGAAGATCACAAAGTTAAAAAATATGTGCTGCCTATGTCAGTGATCGGAATTTGTGTATCAACATTTCATTACTTGAAACAGAAAACAACTTGGTTTGATACAGTCAAACCTTGCACACAAGGCGTGCCATGCAATACTCAGTATATTAGCTGGTTTGGTTTTATTACTATTCCGTTTCTGGCGCTTACGGCATTCATTCTTATCACTTTATTGCTGACAATGAACAAAAATGAAAGTAATTCGAACAAGGATTCATAAATTATTGTCAGAATGATAAATCAACATAACAAAGGCTGATCTTCAGATTGTTGATGATCAGCCTTTGTTATATGATAAATGAAGGGATGATTCGTATAACTATGTAAGTTCTTGTAATTTTGCTTAGGACAAGAACTTATATAGTTATACGAAAATGGAAAAGAACATGTGTTACTGTAGGATTATTAACTCATCTGTATACATCAGTGAATTCACTTATACAGTCTAGTTCGTCAATTAATAATTTAAGTCTCAGACTCATTAGAACCAATGGAAGGTGATTTCATGTCTAATATAACTGCATCTACAGATCTAGAAATTGAAATGTTGATAAAAATTTTGAATTTTTGCAAAGAGAATTCAATAACTTTAGGCTTTAATGATTTCAATCTCGAATTTAATAACGACGAGTTTCGCATTACAAAAGATGATAAACAAACTATAAATATTGAAGATGGAAATAATGAAACATATAGTGTAAATTCATTTTCTGAGGTTTGGATAGATTTACGTCACACTGATATGGAAATTTCAGAAACGCCAGATATTGAAAGATTATATTCCTACATTTTAGAAGTAGAAGAAGGAGAGTTAATTGAAACATCAGTTTTATATACTCCGTTGTGTTCTTATTTTTATATCGAAGGGGATGTATTTGCTTTAGATTCTTTCCCAAAAGAATCAATTACTATCGACCAAAAATGGAATGGTTTTGAAATTTCAGTAGAAATAGTATCTGGTTTAACATCATTTGGATTAAAATTAATTCAAAAAGCATTATACGATGAATATTTTTCACCGATTGATCATAACGACTTTTTTGTTAAAATACAAACAGATAAAAGTTTATCATTAGAAGAATATCATAAAATCTTTAATGCATATATATTTGAATTAAGTAGTTCATACAATGTCAATTTCAAATCTACTTATAAAATGGTTGAATATATCCCAGACTGGAACGAAAGAGTTGATGAACTAACAAATACTACCATAACCCCAAGATTAAGACCTTTAATAAGTGGTAAAGGGATGCATCAGTTGTTGTCACTCTATAATGAAGCAAATAGTATACAAAATCATGAATACAGAATATTAACTTATGCTAAAGTAATAGAATATGTATCACAAACTGTTTTGAGAAAAGAAATGTTAACAGCAGCGCTCTCAAAGTTATTTAGCTCTAGAGTATTAAGTCCAGACGCTACATATATTTTAGAATTAGAACGATTATTTGAAGAACATAGAGCAAATAAGAAGGATTCTCAAGCTATTAAATTAACTGTGCAAACATGTTGCGACTTATTTGAATTGATTGATATTGCACCTGAATTTTTAAAGAAAATAAAAGGATTAAAATCAGAAAATGCAACATTAGAACAAATCAGAACATGCTTAGATGAAATATCAAATGCTATAACTGATACAAGAAATATGATTGCACATGCAAAAACAAATTATAAGCCAAAGGGTAATGAGTGTCCTTATGAAGATTTAGATAAATTCGCAGAAATTCTAAAAATTATTGCAAATCAAGCTATAAGATGGTTCTCTATACAACATGAGGACAATAGAATTATTTAATTAAACAGTCACCTTATTTAATTGAGGTGACCGTTTTCTTTTTGTACCAATTTCAACTTATTATTATGAAGCGCTATATTTGATTCTCAATATAAACTACATTGTCGGAGGCCAAGAAAATGCATTGTGAGCCTAACTCCACGATATTTTTTGTAGTGAAACATGTTACTACAACCGACTTATGTATGTAATTCATTCATGAAAGTTGCTATCTAGAACCTACAAAATTAAAAGTTCATCAAGGTGACAGCAAGACTAAAAATCCCCCTTTAGTTAATTAAAACTCCATCATATATCATAAGAAAAGGAAGTTATTCTTTTTATGTCGAATACTGGATGAGAATGAAACTAATTGTAAAGGAGAGCTGGTAATGAGTAGACCCAATATTCCAAATTTAAGAACATGGCCTCGTAACTTAAGCACCTCTCAAAACGGAGGGCTATCTACATCTATATATGGGGGATGTCAACATCTCAGTATGGAGGAGCATCAACATCTCAGTATGGGGGATTGTCTACATCTCAATATGGTGGCATGTCAACATCTCAGTATGGAGGGCTATCTACATCTCAATATGGTGGTCTTTCGACTGCGCAGTATGGAGGTCTATCTACGGCACAATATGGTGGACTTTCGACTGCTCAATATGGTGGGCTATCTGCGGCAGAAGGAGGGGGAATGTCCACTTCCTCTACAAATATCTATCGAAGTAATATTCCACCGTGGCCTTATTACCTTAGAGAGCTTGAAACAAGAGGTTATGGTTGGGCATCAGAAATGATCCGACAATATCTACCTGATTTTTTGTGGCCAGTGAATTATTTTAGAGTTAGACGATAGTCCATCCTAAGTCTTAATGTTAAATCCTAATAAATAGACGATTTCAGAGCACCAATTAATAATTTTCAATCATGAACTTGATAGTCTAACCAAATAGCTAGTTTCTTTGAAATTTGCAACATATATCTATAAGCAAAAATGGAATGACAATAGGGACGGAATATTCCGTCCCTTTAAGTTCTAAGTTTGAACTTATACCCTATCTTATTACATTAATCCTGTTTAAAGACTTCCTTTATTATTAGTCTTGCTTTTCGGATATCATTCACATTTCTTGAGGCGAGCAATTCCAAGATCTTATTTATTTCATCTTCTTTAGTTCCTGTATGATTAGATACTTTAATCGATCGAGTGTAGGAAAAAAGCTCAAAAATTTCAGTATCTAATGCATCTGCTATCTTCGCTAGGTTCAATAAGGAGATATTTTTTTCAGCTCTCTCGATCCCACCTATGTATGAAAAGTGAAAACCTGCAATTTCACCAAGTTGTTCTTGGGATAATCCTTTTTGTTTCCTCAAGTCTCTAATCTTCGAACCAACTAGTTTAAGTATGTTATTTGACATTTTAACACCTCTATCTGAAGTGTATACAACGTCTAGAAGTCAAAACATACGCAGATAAATATCACTTATTAATAATGATACTTATATGTATCAAATTAATGTATATGTGGCTAGAATAATAAGAATGTTAGGCTATTACTTTTCATAGGAGAATGATTGTGATTAAATTAGATAATTTTATACTGAAGAAAGCTGTAATTACCAATAAGGGAATTTGTTATCAAGACAAGTATTATTCATGTCCTATTGCAATTAAAGAAAACTGGTTTAATTACTCATTAATCAAAGAGGAGACAACTTACACTATTGTGATAATTAATATTAAAGAAAATAGAGTAATTGCTGCGACATCTCCTAATAACGGTAAAATACATGAAGTATGGCAACTCAATAAGCGAATTACTTCTGAGGACTCAGAGTACTTTAAGAAGTTAAATATATTAAAACAATCCATTAAACATAAAAAGAAAACACTTGAACTAAAGGAGTAAAAACTCTTATGCCAAGTTGATTGATTAATATTTCATAAAAATGGAAAGGATGATTGTAAAAAATAGAAAGGTAGATACAATATGCATACATTGTGGAAAGGGGCATTAAGTTTCGGATTAGTTCATCTACCGGTTAAAATGCACTCTGCAACAGAAGACAAAGATATTACAATGAAACAAATACACCGAACATGTGGTTCACCTATATCATCACTAAAATTCTGCAAAAATTGCAATAAAGAAACAACTACTGAAGAACTAGTGAAAGGTTATGAGTATCAAAAGGAGCACTACATCTTTTTTGAAAAAAATGAGTTAGATGCTCTTCTGCCTGAATCGAGTAAAGAAATTAAAATTCTAGATTTTGTAGATATGGATGAGATAGATCCGATTTATTTCCAAAAAACATATTACCTATCACCTGATAACAAAGCTGACAGAGGATACACACTTTTGATGAAAGCACTCAAGACGACGAGTAAGATTGGAATTTGCAAAGTTTCCATTCGAACGAAAAGTAGTTTAGGAGCAATTAGAGTTATCAATAACTGCCTTGTCTTAGAAACACTATATTACTCGGATGAAATTAGACCTGTTGAAAACGTTCCTAATATTCAGGCCGATCCTGTCGTTGATCCAAAAGAGTTAATAATGGCTCAATCTATTGTCCAGCAGCTATCAGTTACTTTTGAGCCAACAAAATATCAAGATGATTACAGAGATCAGTTGATGGAGGTTATTAATAAAAAAATACAAGGGTACGAGATTCAATATACAGTAAATCAACCTAAGAATAATGTATTAGATTTAAT
>Ga0180216_1003034_pt1 | contig 13540 bp, 8 predicted proteins | sample eDN3rd37CBELigMG_FD_128879 | JGI IMG/M metagenome (GOLD analysis project Ga0180216, IMG submission 128879) | Enriched Miracle-Growth compost microbial communities from Emeryville, California, USA - eDNA 3rd pass 37_C BE-Lig MG (version 2)... ... | reverse complement strand
GCGGACAGCGGAAAAAGGCTGCGAAGCTCGCCGCAAAAGCCTGGCGCGAAGGAGATATCGAACCTGAGCACGAAGCCGACGTGCTGGCGCGTATCGGGCCTCTCCTCACGCACGACGATCATAAATGGCGGCTCGACCGCCTGCTGACGGACGACTTCCGGTGGGACTCTTCGCGCAAGGAACGCGCAGCCGTTATCCGGCGACAGATGCAGCGCGTCTCGGCCTTCGAACAGGCAAAGGCGAAGGCACGCCTGGCTGTATTCCTGCGGCAGGATGCGGCCGAAAAGCTTCTGGCCGCGCTGCCCGCAGAGGCTCACACCGACTGGGGGGTGGGATTTCACCGGATCATGCACCTTCGCCGCCGGGGACAGAGAAGCGAAGCTGCCAAACTGCTGCTGACCGCGCCGGTTACAAAACAAGAACTGGTCAACCCGGATGCCTGGTGGATCGAGCGCCGGGTCAATGCCTATGCGGCCCTAAGGGACAATAACCCCAAGCTTGCCTATGCCTTCGTGCGCGATGCCGGTCCGTTAAGCGTCAACCCTCTCAAGGAGCAGTCTTTCCTCGCCGGCTGGCTCGCATTGCGCTACCTCGGTGATGTCAAGGCCGCAATCGGACACTTCAAGGTCATGCACGAGGCCGCAGACGGACCGCTCAGCAAGGCCAAGGCGGCCTACTGGCTGGGGCGGGCACTGGCCGCCAACGGCGATGAGGCCGGCGCACGTTCCTATTACGCCATTGCGGCGCGCTACTTCGATACGTTCCACGGGCAACTGGCTATTCAGAAGCTGCAGCCGGGCGTGCAGAGCCTGCCGATCGCACCGCCGCAGGCGCCAACAGCCGAGCAGATCAACCGTTTCCGCAACAGCGATGCGGTTCGTGCTGCTGTTATTGCCGACAGGGCAAGACTGGGCCGGAGCATCACGCGGCCATTCCTCGCCAATCTCGGGGCCATAGCACGGAGCGAAGCGGAAACGGCGCTAATCGCCCATCTGACACGGGCACTCGGTGATACCCAGCAATCGTTGCGCATTGGCAAGAGAGCGATCGCTGAAGGAAAAAATCTCGTTTACTATGCCTATCCGGTCCAGGCCTTGCCCGACTACAAGCCCCTGCGCACGCCCCCCGAGACAGCCTTCCTTCTTGGCATCGCGCGGCAGGAAAGCGAGTTCAATACGAACATTGTTTCCGGTGCGGGAGCCCGCGGCATCCTGCAGGTCATGCCCGTCACCGCCAAACACGTTTGCCGCGACTACAAGATTTCATGTGACCTTCCACGCCTCGGAAACGACGAGGCGTACAATCTCATGATTGCCTCGGCCTACATCGGCGACCGTATGGGAGAGTTTCGCGGCTCGTACATACTGGGACTGGCCGGTTACAACGCCGGGCCGGGGCGCGCCCGACAATGGATTCGCGAGTTCGGCGATCCGCGCGACCCAAGCGTTGATCCGATCGACTGGATTGAGCGCATACCGTTTCAGGAAACCCGGGAGTACGTTGCCAAGGTCCTGTCCAACATCCAGGTCTATCGCTCGCGACTGGGTGCTGGATCGAAGGCGTTGCGCCTCGAACAGGATCTCCTTCGGGCCCGGGCGAAGGCGCACTAGCGCCGCAGCCGAAGGTGTGCCTCGGAACTCTTGCGCCCAGCGCATTGATCGCCCCAGATCAATGGGCGGAAGCGGCCGAATTGCTGGTTCAAAGCCTGTGCAGTCCTCCCTTACAGGCAGATTTCTCGAACCGGATTGGCGGCAAACGCTGCTATGCTGAACAACCAGCGCACGGTGAATGATCAGCGGGAACAACCGACACAATGGAACAATCGCGGTTCGACGATCTCTTCTTGCGGGTTCGCGATGGACTGAGATTGCACACGCGGGTCTATCGCGCTCCAGGGTCACGCTTGCGGCCTGTCGTTTGTCTGCCGGGGCTTACCCGCAACTGCCGCGATTTTCATGATCTGGCCGGCTATCTCTCCGCCGATGGCCCGTATGCCCGCGACGTCTACGCTATAGACTATCGTGGACGCGGGCAATCCGACTGGGATCCGGACTGGAAAAATTACACAGTTCCGATCGAGGCTCTCGACGTCATCGACATCATGACCGCGGCCGGCTTGCACGATGTCGCTATTGTCGGGACATCGCGTGGCGGACTTATTGCGGCGGTCATTGCCGCCATGCAGCCTGCATCCATCGGGCTGGTGATCCTCAACGATATCGGCCCTGTGATCGAAACCGATGGCCTGATGCGCATTGCAGGCTACGTTGGCCGCGTGCCGTTGCCACGCTCGTGGGAAGAAGCCACGACGCTGATTAGGGACATGAACCACCGGCGTTTCAATGCAGTCCCGCCCGGCGACTGGGAAGTCATCGCGCGGCAGATCTATAACGAGAAGAATGGCCGTCCGGCGGTCAGCTACGATCCCAAGCTGAAGAACACGGTCTCCATTCTCGACGGCCCGATGCCTGCGCTCTGGCAACAGTTTGAGGCTTTGCAGGATGTCCCGCTCCTCGTCCTGAGGGGAGAGAATTCGGACATCCTCTCGCGGGCGACGGTGCAGGAAATGCACCGCCGGCATCCCGCGATGATAGATCTGGAGATACCTGGTGAAGGGCATGCGCCGCTTCTCAGGGATGCGGCCAGTCAGCAAAGCATCGCGTCGTTCATCCGGGCGCATGATCCTCCGGCCCTGGCCAGCCGGGGCACAGCCTCTCAGCCGCCGGGTGGCCTGCCGAAGCAAGGCTGGTGAGCTGCTACCGGATTGCCCAAACCTGCGTTGCAATTCCGGCGGCCCATTATCCTGACGGACAGGATCAGCTGTGATCGACGCGGTCCGAGAATTCCGTCCGGCCACCGGACACGAGAATTCTCGCCTGCTCGACCCAGGCCTCTCGTTCAATCCGATCCTTGAAGTCCAGCACCTGGCTGATCCGGGCGATTTCCGCTGCGTCCCAGTTGGCAATCTGCCCGTATCGCGAGATGCCGAGCGCGTTCAGCTTCTTCTCGATGAGAGTTCCGATGCCACGAATGCGTTTTAGGTCATCACCAGAACCTGCATCCAACGCTGCAATGGCAGGGTGATCCTTCGTACGACCTTCAGAACTACCGTCCTCGTGTGGCCTGGCCCCGGTTTCCTCGGGCGCGCCCGCAGGTCGCTCAACTGTGACCTCCACACCGTCCAACGAAGTTCCGTCCGGATCGGCGGCGACTTCAGGTTCCCGCACCTCCTCCCCTTCTGAAGGTGTGCTTGCCGGAGCGCGCTTCATCAGTTTGCGCGCCTGCTTCTGCCACTTGTACCGGCGGGACTGTCCGGGCATGCCCAGGAGTATTTCCAGTTCGCGTATCTGGGATGTGCGCATGTCGGCGATCTGGCGGAACGTGGTCACCCCCTTTGCACGCAAGATCGCGGCAGCTTCGGCAGTTATCCCGCGGATGCGAGTGAGGTCATCGCCATCGGCGATGACGGGCGCGTCGATTTCCGGAGCAGTCTCCGGCCCTGCAGCGACGGCTTCTGCGACAGCCGAGATAACCGGTGCCGCTGGCTCCGGATGTGTGTCAGGCGCCGCCGTCCCCGCGTCAGCAGCCGCGTCGTCGGGGTGCACTGGAACTGTCTCATCCTGACCTGGAGAGCTATGTTCCTGCCTAGGGGCCTCGCCATTGAAGGAGGATGGGGCGGCTTCGGTATGGTTCTCAGGGAATGGAACCAGCGTGTCCGGGTTGCCCGCGATCTTGCGTGCATAAGCCGTCTCGCGACCGTTGGCGAGGAGCTGGGCCTGTTCGATCCAGCCCTCGCGCCAGATCCGCGCGCGATCAATCGTTGCTCCGATGCGATCGACATCGGCCCGCGTGAACGCGGCGAGGCGAGCGTATGAACTCACGCCGAGTTCAATCAACTGAGCCGCTGTCGCGGGATCAATGGCATAGATCCGGGTAAGATCGTCAGCCATCTGCTGGGCAGACACCACCAAGGGTGCGCTGGCACCCGTGATACCTCCGGTATTCGAGGCAACAGGCAGACTTGGAGCAAGCGATGCGTAGTCGTTTGACGTAGGCATCTGCTCGCCCAGCGCTGGCTCAACGCTACTTGGTTGCTTCATCATTGCTCTCGTTGCTGTTGTGTCGGTCGTCTCGCTTGACTCAGTGTTAGCGATTTCGAAGACATCGCCAGCGTCGTCGGCTGACTCGGGGAACAAGACCGACGCAGGCGGTTCGTCCGCTTCGGTCGGTTCATAGTCCTCGATCACTCCAACGACATTTGATACCTCATAAGCTTGAGCTACCGGGTCGATCTCGACCGTCCCGGCTGACCATTCAACCTCGCTGGCTTCTTCCAGCGGGTCGTCGGCCTTCGCCGGCTCGTAGGCCTCGATTACCTCAACGACACTGGAGGTCTCATAACCCACGATTACCGGGGTGGTCTTCATCGTCCCGGCTGAGCTCTCAACCTCGCTAGCTTTCAGCGGTTCGTCGGCTTCCGCCGGGTGGGCATGCGCCTCGATCACCCCAACGACACCGGATGTCTCATAACCCACGATTACCGGGCTGGTCTTCATCGTCCCGGCTGATCTATCTGCCTCGCTGGTTTCCAGCGGTTCGTCCGGTTCGACAGGGTGGTCGCAGGCCTCAATCACTCCAACGACACTGGAAGCATCATAAGTCCCGGCTACCCGGGTATCCTCTATCGACCCGGCTGATCCCTCGATCTCGCTGGCCTCCGGCGCCTCCGCTACTTCGACCAACAGGGAGCTGACTGTCGGATCCTCAAGCTCAAAATCGGATACCGGCTCACTTTCCTGGCTCGTTGACTGACTGACATCGGGCACAAGATCCAGGCGCGGATTTCGCCTCTCGCGCCGCCGCGTACCAAGGAGCGCACGTTCGAAACGGTTCGCATAGGCCAGGTTCGGCGCTGCCGGTGGCGGACCGTTTTCAAGTTCAATAAACGGCTGCTCCGAAAATGCAACTGCTGATCCTGCCGCAGCAGAAGACTGTTCGCCGCGGTAAAAAAAACGATACAGCAAAGAGCCAAAACAAGCTCCAAGTATATATGCCAAAAATAAAAGAAGAGCCGTTTGCAGAACCAAGAACAACATTTCGCGTTCCTTTCAGGCCGCAGGAAATTCGATTAAATGTGCCAAATCGAATAATTTAACCTTGCGGGCGTCCGCACGAAAACCAGCCCACGAAGACGCCGATAGCAAAGGCCGTCGCCATATACCAAGCCAGCTTCACGACCAGGTAGTCCATCCCGTTTCCCCCTGTAGCATCCACGGCCGGTTCAATCGACCATGACCGAGAACTCTATACGCCTGTTCTTGGCACGGTTCGTCGCTGACGAATTTGGCACGGCTGGCCGGGTATTCCCGTACCCGACTGCGCGCAGACGGGTCGCATCGACGCCCGCCTTGATCAGATACTCAGCGACAACGCGGGCACGAGCTTCGGAAATTTCCTGATTGCGGGCGTCACTGCCGATCCCGTCCGAATGACCTCTGACCTCAATGCGAAATGCGGGGCAGCCCTTGGCGATCTCGGCCAGCCGGTCCAGCGTGGGTGAACTTTCAGCCCCCAAATCGGCGATGCCGAAGCCGAAGCGGATGGTGCCCGCTGCAGCCGCTTCGGTCATGCGCTGTTCGCAGCGGTCTGCCTCGGCGGTACGTTCCTGTTGTTCCGCCTGCGCGGGTCCGGGTTCCTGTTGGCTGGCGGCGGTTTCGTCCGTGACCTCCCCGGCCGGCTCGCGCGTCGCTTCCTCATCGGCGACGCGCTGTCGTTCCTGCTCCGCCTTCGCCGCTTGTTCCGCGAGGCGGTGGGTCTCCGCTTCGGCAGCCTTGCGCGCTGCTTCCCTGTCAGCCCAGATCATGGCTTCAGAGCGAACTTCAATGGCTGTATGGCCGACGTAACCTTTGACCAGATTGTGGGAAAGCTGATCCTTTACCGCGGCAGCTATCGAACTGTCGCCGGCTTCGCCGCTGACGGTCATATCCTGGCCGGTAATCGCGACTTGCCCCCGACGCAGCCTGGCCAGCGCCTGCAAGCCGGTCACGGCGACTTTCCTCCATTTGCCGGAGTGCCCGGAGGTCGCCGTCATTCGATTTTCGATGCGTACACCGGGAAAGAGCTCGTTAGCCTGGCTGAGCAAAAACCCTTCCGTCTCCTTGTCGGGAACCTGACCGCTCAGCACCAGTTCGCCATTGCCCGTGTTCGTCGCGCCCCAGTTCAGATAAGGCTCGGCGGGAACGTCCAGCGCAATCTCGACCCGGCTCTCGCACGACCGGTTTGCAGCGGTCCGCACTTGAGCGGGCAGGCCCTCGGCCAGGGCTTCGTCCTGCGTGCGGCCATGAACCTCGAGCGAGCGGTCGTTCAGTTTCACCTGCCCATTGCCGAGGCGGGCAAGGGCGTCAAGGCCCGCGATCACGCACGCATTCCAACCTTCGGGCGCACCGCCTCCCAAGGCCATATGATCAAGGGCCCTGAAGCCTGGAAAGAGCCTCGCCGCGTGGGTGAGAACCGCTGCGCGGGCGCCATCGTCGGGCACGAAACCTGCGAATTCGACGACTGAAGGCTTCAGCTCGATGGTGGTTGTGAACGGGGTAACAATAAGGGGGCCCGGGGGTGTAAAGGTCAGTTCCGTGTCTGCCTTGAATGTCTGGGGCAGCGCGGCTTTCAATGTTGTGAAGACATGTGCGGCCGTGGCGGCATCGTCCGCTTGCCCGCGCAGCAGGATATCTCCAGCAGTTGCTTCTGCTTCACCTTCCTTCAGCTTCGTCAGGCTTTCCAGAACCGCAAATGCGGCTTCGAGCCAGCCATCTCTGGCGCCGCCAGCCACTTCCATGCGGTCGATGATCGCCAGACCTGGAAACATGGTTTTGGCCCTGTCAAACAGTTTCTGGCGGGCGTCGAGATCAGGGACGTAGCCGGTCAGCACGAGTTGCGATGACGTCCTGGCTGCACCCCAGGTGTAAGGGTCGATGATCCGGGCGGTTCCGGTGTCTTCCTTCAGCACACGTACGCCCCAGACATTCTGCGCGATCTGGCTTGCCTTTTCCATCGCGTTGCGATCCGGAGGCGCGAGGAGCACGCCGTCGCGTCCGGAGAATTGTACCTGCGCCCCGTTGATGCCTTCCGCCTTCAACGCGGTTTGCGTCCGCATCGTCAGCTCCGCTTCTATGCGCGGGCGCTCTGCCAGAACTGCCAGCCACGTCAGGATTGCCAGCGGAAATATGCCCCAAAGCCAACGCCAAGGGTTTGTTCTCATGTGGCCATCGCTCCCACGCTCGTTGCGGATCGCCGCTCCGTGCATTCTAGATGTGACAGGCTGAATTTCATACGGCTGGCTGCGCGCTGTACTCCAGAGGATTGTTGCGAATGTGCAGCAACAAGTCCGGGACCATCTTGCGGCGCACGTGGCCGGGCGAGCCCGGATCATGAAGAATGAGCCAGCTGCTCTGGATTGAGCAGCGCGCTCACTACCAGGCAGGTCCGCAGCCGGTTTGCCGACAGCTTCGTGTCTGGATTCGTATGAAAATTGGAAAGAAAGACCAGAAGCAGCCTTGATCCTGATCAAGGCCTGGCCGGGGAACTGGTCAAAGACGAGTTCCCGACACCCGGCAGATTCCGGCGCGACGCCAGCGCATCACGGCCAGCCGTCGCGCCATTTTCATGATTTACGCCGAAGCAGTGCAGGCCCGCGCACAGTCCGTCAGACGAGCCCGCGACCGCGGGCTATTGCGGCGATGCCCGTGCGCGCCACTTCGACCAGCCCGAGTTCATTCATGATCGAAATGAACTGATCGATCGTTTCCGAAGGTGCACTTACTTCAAAAACGAAATGTTCGGTCGAGGCGTCGATGACATTGGCCTTGAAGATCTCAGCCATGCGCAGGGCTTCAATGCGCTTTTCACCTTTGCCCTGAACCTTTACGAGCGCCAGTTCGCGCTCCAGCGGCTGGCCTGTTTCCGTGAGGTCATGGACACGATGGACCGGAACCAGTCGTTCCAGCTGATGCTTGATCTGCTCGATCACCATCGGAGTACCCTTGGTGATGATGGTGATGCGCGAAATATGCTTCTCGTGCTCGGTCTCGGTCACGGTCAGCGAATCAATGTTGTAGCCGCGCCCGGAGAACAAACCGATGACCCGTGCCAGAACGCCCGGCTCGTTGTCGACGATCACGGACAAGGTCCGTCTTACAGCGACCTCTTCCCTTGCAAGGCCTGGATAATGGGATTGCGTTGCAGTCTTTGTCATCGGAACGGGTCCATTCTGGTGGTTATCAGGTCAGTGTTTGTTTTTTTCTGGCGGCTGCGTGACAGCACCTCAGAGTTCTCAGGCGGGAGGTTCCCGCAGATCGGCAACGGGCTCGTGCCCGATCTCAAATTCCGGGATGTGCCAGGCCTCACGGAGAGCCTCGCTTGTCCAGCGCTGGAATGCCGGGTGAGACTGGATTGCATCCATGTAGGTGCGGGTCTCTGACTGCACCGGGATCTGGTATGTCTCCAGCCGCGTAACAATCGGCGCAAACATGGCATCCGCAGCGGTGAAGCTGTCCCCGAACAGAAACGGTCCGGATGCGCTGAAGCGTTTACGCGTATCACTGAATATGGCTTCGATACGCGCCACGTCCGCGGCGACCTTTTCGCCGAGGTCCCGCGGGGCGAATCTCTTGCCCAGATTCATCGGGCACGCCTGCCGTAACGCCTGAAAGCCGCCGTGCATCTCCATGGAGATAGCTTTGGCACAGGCGCGCGCGGCCTCCCCTTGCGGCCAGATCCCTTTTTCAGGGAAGCGATCGGCAAGAAAGGATATGATGGCAAGGCTTTCCCAGATAACCACATCGCCATCGATGAGCACCGGAACCTTGCCACTCGGTGAATACTCCCGGATCTTCGCTCCGGTGTCAGGCTGGCGCAGCGGAATGACGGTTTCAGAAAAGTCGAGCCCGGCCGCGCGCAGCACCAGCCATGGCCGCATGGACCAGGAGGAATAGAGCTTGTTGGCAATGATAAGTTGCATCGACTAGGCCCTTCACTGGGTGACGTTAACGCGTCGGTCCTGACTATGGATGGCATTGCCCGCGGCGAACGCATGCTCCGCAAATGGCCAGTCCGAACTCAATTGTCCGTCTATCGTAAAATCGCAGATCAATCTGGCTACGCGCGTCTCATTCATGGTCTCGACTGCCTTGCAGTGACCGGCCCGCGCCATCTGACGCCAGAGCTCATTGGAGCCCAATACTGATGTGATCCTTTCCGCGAGATCGGGCGCATCATCGAAGAACAGCATCTCGTCGTCGCTGAAAACCGCGTCGTAGCCAGAGGAGCGGCGCGTGGCGAGAAGCAGGCCATTCCCCAGATACTGTCCCATGCGGTCGGATGCGTAGAGATCGCCGTCACGGCGATTGAGATTGAGCCCTATCCTGGCCTGCCCGAGCGCGTCGACGTAAGCGGCCCCGCGCAACGGACCGCCGCTCTTGTTGCCGAACAAGCCGGGGCGAATGCTCACCGGCAGCTCATCCATCAATGCGGCAACGAAGCGCCATCGGGGATCGTCAGGAGGCTGGTGACAGCCAAAAAACACATCGAAGCGATGGTGGGGCTCAGCAAATGCCCGCCGGGTATCGATGGACAGATCGACCGGATTGGGAATGAAGGCAACGGGCACCTGGTTTGAGAAACGACGCAAGGTTTCCCCGCCGGTGGTCGCGAACCCTGTATCGGCCTCCTGCAGCAGGTAGCGAAACTGAGATGCGGGTTTTGGGTGACCGATATCATCGATACAGATTGCCGCGACCTTCACCCCGCGCACGACCTCGCGGATGCGGCGGACCGTCTGTGGCGTGATCAGGTAACTCAGGAGCAGAACGAGCATGTCCGGCTGCAGGTCCCGGGCGATATCGATGAGGCGCCTGTTGGCAAACCCGCCGCCAATCTGACGAAAGCCCAGTGCATAGTCCGCAGTATCGCGGTCACTGTAGGGATAGACGAAGTGGCCGTTGCGAATGAAACCGTTTATCAGCCGCCGGTTGAACGAGTAGTAAAATCCACCACCGTACTTGTGGTTGTTGCCAGGCCCCACAAGCAAGATTTTCATGAGAAAGCCTCTTCAACGTCAACGCTTGGGCCCGGCAGATAGCTCGGCGGCTACCGGCGTGATGAAGGGGCCGCGGTGAGGCGGCACCGGAACTGACAAAGCAGCAGGTTGCGCCAGCATCCCCGCCGACGCAACCAACATCAGACTTCATGATGCTGCATGGGGTCAGACCAGCATCTTACCGTCTTCGCCGATGGCATTGCCAACTTCCTCGTCCGAAATATCCTCACCAAGGAGCATTTCGTTATGCGCCTTGCCGGAGGGGATCATCGGGAAGCAGTTGGCGAGCGCCGCCACGCGGCAATCGAAGATGACAGGCTCAGGGCTATCGATCATCTCCTGAATGGCGGCATCCAGCTCGGAAGGCTTGTCGCAATACATGCCCTTCCATCCATACGCTTCGGCGAGCTTGACGAAATCGGGAAGTGCCTCGGTATAGCTTTCCGAGAGCCGGTTGCCATGCAGTAGCTGCTGCCACTGGCGGACCATACCCATGTACTGATTGTTCAGGATAAACACCTTAACGGGCAGTCTGTACTGAACCGCTGTCGACGCTTCCTGGATGTTCATGAGGATCGATGCATCCCCGGCGATATCGATAACCAGAGATTTGGGATGCGCCAGCTGCGCGCCGATCGCTGCAGGCAACCCGTATCCCATGGTGCCGAGCCCGCCCGAGGTCATCCAGCGGTTCGGCTCTTCGAAGCGGAAGAACTGCGCCGCCCACATCTGATGCTGGCCGACTTCGGTGGTGATGTAGGGATCACGATCCTTGGTCAGCTCATACAGGCGCTCGATCGCGTACTGCGGCATGATGATGTCGTCGCTCTTCCTGTAGGACAGCGACTTTTTCGCCCGCCACTTGTCGATCTGCTTCCACCAGGCCTTGTGCGCGGACTTGTCCAGTTGGGGGGCCTTGGATTTCCAGATGCGCAGGATGTCTTCCAGAGCGTAGGCGACATCGCCAACGATCGGCACGTCGACCCGCACGTTCTTGTTGATTGACGAGGGGTCGATGTCGATGTGGATCTTCTTCGAATTCGGCGAGAAGGCATCGAGACGCCCGGTAATGCGGTCGTCAAAACGTGCGCCGATGCAGAGCATGACGTCACAGTCGTGCATCGCCATGTTCGCTTCATAGGTACCGTGCATGCCGAGCATGCCGAGAAACTGATCGTCGGATCCCGGGAATGCGCCAAGCCCCATGAGGGTCGAGGTCACCGGATAACCGGTCAGACGGGCTAGTTCGCGCAGCAGAAGGCTCGCCTTAGGGCCGGAGTTGATGACACCACCGCCGGTATAGAGAATCGGCCGCTTCGCGCCCGCCAGCAGTTCGACCGCCTGGCGCACCGCCATCTGGTCGGGCTTGAGCCGCGGCTTATAGGTCTTGTGCTGAACGTTCGAAGGACCGACGTAATTGCCTACGGCGAACTGCACATCCTTCGGAATATCGACGACGACCGGACCGGGCCGGCCGGATCGGGCGATCTGGAAGGCTTCGTGCAAAATCCTGGACAGATCGTTGACGTCCTTCACAAGCCAGTTGTGCTTGGTGCATGGACGCGTGATGCCGACGGTGTCGCACTCCTGGAAGGCGTCGTTTCCGATCAGATGCGTCGGCACCTGGCCGGTGATGCACACGAGAGGAATGGAATCCATCAGCGCGTCGGTGAGACCGGTTACGGCATTGGTCGCGCCCGGTCCGGAAGTGACAAGAACGACACCAACCTTGCCAGTGGAACGGGCATAGCCTTCCGCGGCATGTACCGCGCCGCCTTCCTGCCGAACGAGGACGTGCGTTATCTTATCCTGCTGGAACAGTTCGTCGTAGATGGGCAGAACCGCGCCGCCGGGATAGCCGAAAACGTGCTCGACACCCTGATCGGTGAGTGCCTTGAGCACCATTTCTGCACCCGTCATCGTCCTTGCCATAACTGCTGCTCTCCTCTTTTCCGGAGGTCCGTCGATCCAATGATGCCGATTAGCGAAGATGGCGGACGCGCCTCGATCAATGCCATTGCTTCACGCCCTGTCATTCGCTGCCCCTATGTGAAGGAGATTGGAAGCTCAGTCAATGAAACTAAAGCGCATGGTTTTTATTTGTTCCAGATCGTGCGCATCAAGCCATTTCCACGCAATCATATTGCGCCTTAGCCACGTGACTTGGCGCTTGATGTAGTGGCGGGTGTCGCGCCGCACCCGTTCCGACGCATCATCCAGGGTCATCCTGCCTTCAAGGCAGGCAATCAACGCAGCCAGCCCGAGCGCGCGCATGGCAGGCAGATCGGGCTTGAGTTGCATCGACCGAATACGAGCCGCCTCGTCCAGCACACCTTCCTTGATCATCTCTCCAAACCGCCGGTCTGCGCGATCGTACAGATCGGTGCGCGGTCGATCGACAACCAGTCCGAGATAGTCGCCGGGGCCCAGCACCGGAGTACCCGGCCGATCCTGCCAGTGCGCCAGCGGCGTTCCGGTTGCGTCGAAGACCTCGAGGGCCCGGACGATACGCTGGCGGTCGCTGTCGCGGATACGCTCCGCGGTTACGGGGTCCCGACGGCGCAATTCAGAGTGCAGCTCGGCAGCCGGCGTTTGCAGGCCGGCCTGCCGCCAGTGCCGGCGTATCTCTTCTGGAATGGCGGGGATAGGTGACAGTCCCTGCGTCAGCGCCATGAAGTAAAGGCCCGTGCCGCCGACGATGATCGGCACCCTGCCTTCCTCGCGAACGTCAGCGATCGCCGCCCGAACGTCCGTCAGCCAGTGCGCCACCGAGTAATCGTCGGCAACACCCACATGGCCGTAGAGGCGATGGGGAACAGCAGCTTCGTCGTGCGCGGTGGGCCGTGCCGTCAGGATGCTCAGCTCGCGGTAGACCTGCATCGAATCGGCATTGATGATCGTACCGTTGCTGGTCCGGGCCAGAGCGAGCGCAAGCGCCGACTTGCCGCTCGCCGTTGGTCCTGCGATAAGAATTGTCCGAGTTGTACTCATTTGCCTGATGCACCCGACCTTGGCCAGCCCGCGAAGCGGCGTGGTGCGACCTGGGACTCGCTCGCGATGACCGACAGCCGAAGGCAGCTTCTTATAGCAACCTGTTCTCACGATGCACCCTGTCTCAACGGTACAGTTACCGACACCATTGCCCGGCTTCTGGCCAAGGACGCCGTCATCGAGGAGCGCTGGCTCTCTCCGGGCAAGGCATGGGAGTTAAGTTTCGTTGCTCAAGCGGATGGTGGCGCCCACCTCAAGAAGCAAGCCCGGACGGCAACCATCGGATTGCCCGTGGACATCAACATCCTGCCAGATGACGGGCTGCGGCGACGCAAGCGCCTGCTGGTGGCCGACATGGATTCTACCATCATCCAGCAGGAATGCCTTGATGAGATTGCTGTCATTGCAGGTCTGGGTGACGAGATCGCCAGCATCACCCGGCGGGCCATGCAGGGC
>Ga0180216_1003032_pt1 | contig 13544 bp, 11 predicted proteins | sample eDN3rd37CBELigMG_FD_128879 | JGI IMG/M metagenome (GOLD analysis project Ga0180216, IMG submission 128879) | Enriched Miracle-Growth compost microbial communities from Emeryville, California, USA - eDNA 3rd pass 37_C BE-Lig MG (version 2)... ... | reverse complement strand
TTCGCGGGCAGTGTTGGTATCCGTTGCCATGTTGAACCAAGGGTTGGTGGTATCTGCTTCCAAGGATGCGACGCCGCTTTACGTTCTAGGCGGAAACAGCTCCGCCAGTGAACAGCGAAAGCCAGGCAGCACGCGGCCGCCTACAAGTTGTTCATTGGCCGCGATCCGCTGAGGTTCATCATCCGCCGTATATACCACGGCATCGCGGGCAGCCGGATCGATCACCCATACGGCTTGCGCTCCGGCGGCCAGCCAGCGTTGTACTTTTTCTTCGACCTGCGCAGTGCGATCGTTCGGCGAACGCACTTTAACGGCCAGGTCCGGCGTACCGGGGAAAAAGCCCTGCGGATAGCCGATGGCATCGATCCGCTCGCGGCGCACAAACGCCACGTCGGGAGCGAGGACGGTATCGGGATCGCTTTCAATGCGGAAACCGGTTTCGGCTCCGTACACTTCGCCCAGTTGATGTTGCTCCACGTAATTGCCGATCCGCCGGTTGAGCCGCGAAACAATCACGCCATGCTCCGATCCGGCCGGGCTCATCATGGTGAGAACTCCCGCGACCAGTTCATACCGGTTGCCGTCGTCCGGCAGGTTCAGCAGGTCGTCGGCGGTGAAGGTTTGAACGGACATGGCTTGTTTCTGCAGCAGGGGAAGGCAATCGCTATGTGGTAGTATCCTCGCTGGGTTTCCTCGCTGTTTTGTTCGTTGTTCTCGTTAGGCGGCAGGTGGAAATACGTCCGCTAGCCAGCAGCGAAAGCCAGGCAGCACGCGGCCGCCTTCAAGTTGGCCATCGGCCGCAATTCGCTGCGGCTCATCATCGGTCGTATACACCACGGAATCGCGGGCAATCGGGTCAATCACCCAAACGGCTTGAGCTCCGGCGGCAAGCCAGCGTTGTACCTTTTCTTCGACGTACGCGGGGCGATCGTTCGGCGAACGCACTTCAACGGCCAGGTCTGGCGCACCGGGGAAAAAGCCCTGCGGATAACCGATCGCCTCGATCCGCTCGCGGCGCACAAACGCGACGTCGGGAGCGAGGACGGTGTCCGGATCGCTTTCAATGCGGAAACCGGTTTCGGCTCCTGTGACGATCCCTAGCTGATTCTGTGTTACGAACGCCCGAATCGCCGCTCCCAGTTCCATGACTACGTATCCATGCTGGAAGCCGGCCGGGCTCATCATGGTGAGAACTCCCGCGACCAGTTCATACCGGTTGCCGTCGGCCGGCAGGTTCAGCAGGTCGTCGGCGGTGAAGGTTTGCGTGGACATGCTTAGGCCTTCGCGAACGAAACATACGAACAGGCGCGGGCACTAGCCGGCCGAGCTACACTCGCTCGACCACCATCGCCACCGCGTTGCCGCCGCCCAGGCATAGGCTGACCAGGCCGGTTTTGGCCCCACGGTCGGCCATGGCATGCAGCAGCGTGACCAGGGTACGTGCGCCGCTGGCTCCGATCGGGTGCCCCAGCGCGATGGCTCCGCCGTGCACGTTGGTCTTTTCGTGCGGGATCTCCAGCGGCCTCAGGCAAGCCAGGCATTGGGCGGCAAACGCTTCGTTCAGTTCGACCAGGTCGATGTCGCCCATCGTCAGCCCGGCTTTCTCCACGGCCCGCTGCATGGCCGTCACGGGAGCAATGAAAATATCCTTAGGTGCCACGCCGCTGGTGGCCGTGGCCAGGATGCGGGCTTTGATCGGGCTTTCGATCTGCTCGGCCACGTCGGCCGAAGCCACCACCACGGCCGCCGCACCGTCGCTGAGCTGCGAGGAATTGCCGGCCGTTACCGTGCCTTCGGCTCCAAAGGCCGGCTTAAGCTTGGCCAGGGCCTCGATTGTGGTGTCAGCCCGGGGGCCTTCGTCAGCCGTCACCAGCGTGTTACCGCGGCGCGATTGGATCTCGATGGGCAAAATCTCGGCGGCGAACTTACCGGCTTCGTGCGCGGCCAGGGCCCGGCGATGGCTCTCCAGCGCAAAGGCGTCTTGCGCCGCGCGATCCACCTCGCACTTGGCGGCAATGTAGTCGGCCGCCTCGCCCATGATCGTATCCTCAAACGGGCACCATAGCCCGTCGTGAATCATCGAATCGAACACTTGCTGGTGGCCGTACTTCCAGCCGGCTCGGGCTCCCATGATCAGGTGCGGGGCACGGCTCATGTTTTCCATACCACCGGCCACGACAACGTGAGCATCGCCAGCCCGGATCGCCTGATCGGCCAGCATCACGGCCTTGAGACCGGAGCCGCACATCTTGTTGATGGTCAGGGCGGCCACTGTCGGCGGAAGTCCGGCCGCCAAGGCCGCTTGCCGGGCAGGAGCTTGGCCCAGCCCCGCCGAGAGGATGTTGCCCATGATCACTTCGTCGACCTGCTCGGCTTTCAGGCCCGAGCGGCGGAGGCTTTCCGCCACGCACCGTGCCCCCAGTTCCGTAGCCGGCACTGTGGAGAGGGCCCCCTGGAATCGACCGATCGGAGTGCGGCAACCCGCGAGGATATAGCTATGCGGCATCGATGGCTCTCGCTGCGCAGGGACGTGTGCGATGGGCGTGAACGCCCTAGCAACCTGCGGCGTGGCAACTATCGGCTGCCCGACCCGCAAAGTCGCACTGTCATTATACGGGTTTGCCCTTTGGGGACGACGCCGGTTTTGGCGGCCGCTACGGGGCAACCACACTTCGCAGCTCTTTTGCACACAAGTAGTTGTGTGCGATCAACGCTCATGAATCCAGTATGCCGTGGCCGTCGCTGGCCACCTGCTAGCGATGCTGCCGGTGCTTGCCGTGGCAGCACTGAGGATTCCTCAAATCGTTTCCGCCGGTTTGCCGATGGTTCCGGTAGAAGAGGCGGCTGCGGCCGCCCCGCTGCCGAGCTTCCACCAGGGGTGGACTGGGCTCGGCAACCTCGCAACGCGGCCAAAGAATGGCCGCTTTAACCGCCGCGTCAATCGGCCAAGGATGGCGGATCGCGGCGGATTCTATCCTGCACCAGGAGCCCTGAATGTCTTCGGATCAAACTTTGAGCCTGGACGCCCTGCGCGCTGCACTGGCCGACATCCCGCAAGAAAAACTGCTCGAGATCAAAACCCTGATCGACCAGATGGGCGGCGTTGAGGCAGCCCGGCAATCGCTCGCAGCCCTGGACGACGACGATCTGGCCGAGGCCGCCTAGAACAGGCCATTCCCCAATCGCGAAAAAATGATTGACGCCTTCACGGCGTGGTTGCAAAGACGAACGTGTCGGCCGACAACGGACGCATCCGCCCACGTAGTGAATGAGGAGGGCAAGCCATGTTCGATCCACCGGGCATGCAACGCTGAGGAGCTGCGGAGCACACGTGCTCTCAGCATTTCCTCATAGTCGACCTTCCCGCAATCTACTCTTCTGCATACCGGCCCGCGGCGTGTGTTTCGCACGCCGCGGGCTTTTTTATGCGCTGGCTTGTTTGTTTCGCGGCCACGCACCGCTCGCGGCCGCGAAGGGAAAGATCAGCAGGGCAGGGGCGCCGCGATTGTAAGTTGACGCGAGAAGCTAGTTCCACAGGGCATCTTGCGGAAAACCGCGAATGCCGAGCGAGGTGTAGAAATCTCGCCCAAACTTGCGCAGCGCCGCGGCCCACAGATCGTCGGGCGGGGCGAACAACAGTTCGCTGGTGGGCGAAGTCACCAGCCATACGCCTTGCTGGATTTCTTCTTCTAACTGGTCAGGCGACCAACTGGCCGTGCCCAGGAACAGACGGAACGGTGCTTGGGTCTGATGCACAACCCAGTCGAGGTTGTCGCGCTGGACGGCCAGAAAGACGTTGGGCACCACGCGGATATCGGCAAACGATTCCTCGGTATGCAGGGCCATGATCGGCCCATCGACTGGGCCGCCCACGTTGGCCGGCTGGTTGCTGTTGCACGGCGAGCCGCCGAGCTCGTTCCAGACCTGCCCAACCGTTTCGTACGTGGGCCGGTTCAACACCACGCCAAACGCCCCGTTGTCGTTATGGGCGATCACCAGCACCACCGTTTGGGCGAACCATTCGTCAGTGAGATGAGGCGATGCCACCAACAGTTGACGTTCGAGATTGGCCATGCTGGGCGATCTCCACGTTTAGCGGCCGCATATCCGCCCGCAACCGTGGCTCATGCGGCCATCAGTTGGGTTGATACTCGGCGCGCACCCAGACCTCTTCGCGGTCTTCCAGCCGATCGGTCACCACGTAGTAGTGATGGCGAAAGGCGCCGGGGAACTTGCGCACCGGCCAGTCCTTGGCGAGTGAATTGACCGAATAGTCAGACGCTATCTTGATACGCTGCCCCACACGCCCGCGGTTCGTGAACAAGTAATACCGTTCCGCTTCGCTGGCTTCCCCCAAGCGGCCCGTGGCGATTTTGCCGTCGTCGGGGCCGCCGACGAACTCGAAGGTGATATTCAGATTTTCCATGTGGGCCCCTAACTGAAGACGTGCAAGTTGTACGCCTCATTCTTTCGGGCTAGCCGAGGGCAGTCAAACTGGGCCAGCGGCCAGCCGTCGCAACCTCTTAAGAAACTATAGCTTATGAAGGGCGTGAGCTTTGGCTGCACGCGCTCGACGAATTACAAAATGCGCAAAGCTGGGCAGGCAGGAAAGCAGCCGCGCAGCTCCGGTGCCGCGCAAACAAAAACGGCTCCAGCGCCATCAAGACACAGCGCTGGAGCCGTTGGTTCTCGTTGCCAATGGGAGCGGGAAGAACCTACTCCGTCGTCGAAGTGACCATCACCTTCAAGGCGTTGAGCACTGTCACAATGTCCTTGGCGCTCACTTCGGTCCAACCGGCCAGCTTGTGCCGCAGGATCACCAGCTTGAATTGTTCGTAGGCTTCATCCACGTCGGGCGGAAGCTGCGGCAACGCCTCAAACGGCCGCACCGCTTGCGGCTTCTCACTGGGAGCCGCCGGAATTTCGGCCGCCTCGGGCGGCACTTCATCGACCGGCTCGCTATAGCCGTCGGGCTCGCTGGCCGCACCGCTTTCGTCGCCGAAATCGGGGCCCTGGTCATAATCGGGGCCGCCCTCCACGCGTTCGAGCGTGGGGCTGAACCGCTCCGACATGTTGGCTTCGCGCGGGGGCGTGGCGCCCTCATCCAGCTCGACGGAGATGATGTCGTCGTCGCTGGGTTTCTTGTCTTCGGGCGCGCCCAGGGCTTCCCACCGCTGCCGCCGCATTTCGGAAACCGACCAGCGGTTTTGCACTGCGCCTTCGAGCCACATTTCGGCGTCGTTCCAATCGAGCGCCGCCTGGAAGTGGCTCCAGTACAAGCCGGCGTAGGTTTCGTACACGCCGCCGAACCGCTCGTACACGCGGCGCAGCCGGCCGACGTGCTGGCCACTGATGCCTTCTACCTTCCGCCGCCAGGCTTCGTCGGAGTATTCCGAAGCCGGAGCGCCGGCGGCAATCAGCGACTCGCGCCACTCGTAGATGATGCGGCCCTTTTCCCAGTTGGTGGTACTGATCAGCCGATTCCAGCGGGCCACAAACGGCTGGGAAGTCTCCTCTTCGACTGGCAGGCCCTGTTGCGACACGTCAATCCGTCCTTTTCTACGCGGCAGAAGATTCACCTTGGCGCCAGCGGCAGCCTCGCTGACCACTTGCGGAAGGTCGATTCTAGGGCCCGGCTGAAGCGGCTTCCAAGCCACCGCCCCGGCCGCCCTGAGATCGACGGCCGTCGGTTTGACATAAGATACTGCTGCTTAGCCACTTACAACGCACAGATGGACACCGTGTGACCGCCTTATTTGGGGAAAAGCTGTTCGCGAAATCGGGCCGCGGGCGCCAGCCACAGCCTTGACGGCGTGCCGCCAAGAGGCGCAAACCAGCTAAAATGCGAGACTTGCGGCAAAGTGAGCCAGCCGGCTTGCAGAAGCACATGCGACCTGCGCAGGTGCGCCGCGCGCAGCCGCCCGCGGCAAAAATTGGCCGGAAAGTGTACCGGCTCGGCCAAGCTGTAACGGCTGGCGAGGCTGGGGCGTGGGCAGCCTCACCGCCTTTGGGGCTGCCGGAATCAGCAGCCGCATCTCCGCCGCGTGTTACGGCAGGTACATCACCAGGGCTTCGCTCGGCTCCTGCGGTTCGATCCGGACCGCTCCGGCTGCCGCCGGCACCAGGGCCGTGCTGCCGGCCGTCAGCGGCTCATCGAGGGGATCGCCTTGGAGGGTGGCTTGCCCCTTGGTCACGCAAACGATGTAGAACCGCTCGTCACCGCCGATGATGTGAGGACTATCCACCTGCCAGCGTTCGAGCACGAACTTGTCGCAAGCCGCCAGCCGGGTCACGTGAGGGCGGCCCGTCCGTTGGGGCTTTTGCGGCAACACTGGCCCCCGGTTGTAATCAATGACGTCGAGGGCTTGTTCGACATGCAGTTCGCGCGGCTTGCCGTCAGGCCCCACGCGGTTCCAGTCATACAACCGATAGGTTACGTCGCTCGATTGCTGGATTTCGGCAATCAACAGACCCGCCCCGATGGCGTGCGGCGTGCCGGCCTCGATCAGCACGCAATCGCCCGGCTGTGGCTCAAACTGGTGCAGGCAAAGTTCGCAGGTGCCGCGTTCGACCTCGCGGGCCAGGGCACGGCGGTCGAAGCCGCGTTTCAAGCCGGTGTACAGCACGCTGCCGGGCTTGGCATCGAGAACCACCCAGGCTTCGGTCTTGCCCAAGTCGGGCGGATCGAGCTTCGCCGCCTGCTCGTCGTTGGGATGCACCTGTACGCTGAGCGTGCGATTGGCGTCGAGCAATTTGAAGAGCAGGGGGAACCGATCCAGTGGAGCGTGGCGACCTAAGAGCTGCTCGTTGTAATCGGCAACCAGGCTGCCCAGTGTGCGCCCCGCCAGTTCGCCGGCGAGGACCACGCTTTGGTCGCGGTCGTGGTCGCACACTTCCCAGCTTTCCGCCCAGTGATCGCCGGGCCCAAGTTGTTTGCCCAATTGCTCCAGGCGTCGGCCGCCCCACAAGTAATCGCGCAACAACGGTTGAAATCGTAGCGGATACATATTCGCAAGGCCTCCAGGCAGTAAGGTTTAGCCAAGTGGAGTGCCTCTCCCGTTTCCTCACCAGGACGCTTGTCCGACCGCACCGGCAGCGCCCCGTGCGCATACCTTCCCAACGATCGAACCCGCCGCTCTGTTATGAGAACGGCGTGCCATCTTCCCTGTGGAAACCTAGTTTCTTGGCGTGCCTCGCATGCTCCGAAAGCTGGCGACGCGGTTAGGGCAGAACAAGCACCGGGCGTGGCGCAGCGGAATCGCGTCTGCCGAAACAGACGAAGCTCCGCCCATCGCCTGCTGCCACGGCCACCGCGGAATGACGTGGATGGCGGGCTGTGGCTCTCACCCGAGTAGCAATCGTAACCGTTCGGCTGCCCGCTACTTCCGCCGGTTCGTGCCGATTGCTAGTGCAGATGCCCATGAGCGTTACTGGCTTGGCGGCATATTAACAGCAGTCCGCGGCCTCGTAACCCCCAAAACGGGCTACAACCGTAGGGAATTCACGCACCGCCGGCTACTGGGGACACAAGCGCCCCGCCATGTAGGGGGGGGCGCAATACCCCCCGATGTACGCAACAAACATTGAAGATACTGGCACTAGGTTACTGGACACCTCGGGCAAAATACGGGCCGCCCCCCAAGCTGTGGGCCACAAAAAAACCGGAGGCTGAGCCGCTAGATGCGAGGCTCACCCCCCGGCGATGCTTGCGTTCTTAGTGGCGGTTCCCCGCCGCGGCGCCCCCCCTATTCGGGCAATTGGGGCGGCTTCACCAGCGGGTATTCTTCGCTGGAGAGCCCTTCTTCCAAGAACTTCACCAGGTCGTCGACCTCGTCCTTGGTGAGGTTCAGTTCAAAGATTTCTTCGTCCAGGTAGTCGTTGGCCGTACCGCCGCGGTTGTAGTACTCCACCACGTCGTGCAGTGTCTTCAGGCTGCCATCGTGCATGTAGGGAGCGGTGCGGGCAATCTCACGAAGGGTCGGCGTCTTGAACGCGCCGCGGTCGCCTTCCAACTTGCTGTGGGCATGGCGGCCGACATCATGATCGTCGGCATCCATACCGACGCCGATATTGTGGAACGCGCCGTCGGTAAAGTTGGGGCCGCTGTGGCAAGCGCTGCAGTGGGCCTTACCAAAGAACAGCTTCATGCCGCGCTGGGCCTGTTCCGAAAGGGCCGTCTTGTCGCCCGCCACGAACCGATCGTACGGAGCATTGCCCGAGAGAATCGTCCGCTCAAAAGCGGCGATCGCCTTGGCAATGGCTTCCGGCGTGGCGTCGGTGCCGAACACCGCCTGGAACTGCTTTTTGTAGCCCGGGATCTTGTTGAGCTTTTCGCAGGCTTCCTCCAGCGTCAGATCCATTTCGATGGGGTTCTGGATGGGGCCCAACGCCTGGCCTTCCACGTGCTGGGCGCGGCCGTCCCAGAACTGGAAGTACGAGTAGCCGGAATTGATCACCGTTGGTGCACTGCGACCGCCGACCTGGCCCCGCACGCCGGTGGCGAACCGCTCACCGTTGGAGTAGCCCTTCTCCGGATCATGGCAGGTGGCGCAGCTCACGGTGTTGTCGCGGCTGAGCCGGGGGTCGAAGAACAACTGCTTGCCCAGTTCCACCTTGCCTTTGGTGAGCGGGTTGTCCGCCGGGATCCGCATCTTGGGGAGCCCCTTGGGGATCACCAACTCATACGGCTCATCGGCCATGGCAGCACCGGCTGCCAGCCCGACGATGAACGAACAACAGGCAATCATTCGTCGCATGGATATCTCCGTAGCTAGTGGCGAGGTGATTCGGGTGGGAGGGCAGGGGAGTGTCAGCCGCCGTTTCAGGGGCTTCAATGGCAGGAGGAGTTCGGCCGCGTCCAGCAAACCATGCCGTGCCAAGTTTTCACCAGGCGCACGATAACGCGCGGCCGCTTCCGACTCCCGACTATTGTTGCCCATGCTTGCACGCATGGCAAGGATTACCGGTTGGGCCGATTCCCCGCATTTTACCGCATTTTCAGGCCCCCTCAGCCCGGTCCTCGGGTGGCTGGCAGCGGTCGACCGTGCCCCCCGCCAGTCGATATTTCAGCCCCGCGGGACCGCGGCCTTCGAGCCAGCCAACCGCACCTTCGTGGCACGCCGAGAAAGCCCCCGCGGCGTCCGCTCACACGTAGGCTGAATCCATCTGCACCCCGCTCAGATCTTCCGCGGCGCACGCGGCAGCCGTTTCGCGCAGGATCTGGCATGCCTGAGCGATTTGTTCGCCGTTCACATCCAGATGGGTCACCGCCCGAATCAACTGCGGCCCAAACGGGATCATCAACACGCCGCGTTCGGCCAGCCGCGAGCAGAAATAAGCCGAGGTGCCCATGTCCGGCGACACCTCGAACACCACGATGTTGGTGTCGACCTGTTCGGGGCGGAGCGTCAAACCGGGCGTATCGGCAATGGTAGCGGCCAATTGCTGCGCGTGCTCGTGATCTTCCTTGAGCCGCTCGACATGGTGCCGTAGGGCGTACAACGCGCCGGCCGCAATGATGCCGGCCTGCCGCATCCCGCCGCCAAACAGCTTGCGATGCCGCCGGGCCAGATCGATCAGATCCTTGGGCCCCACCAGCGCCGAGCCAATCGGCGCGCCGAGTCCCTTGCTGAAGCACACGCTTACCGTATCGAACAGCCGAGCCCACTCGGCTACGTCGATGCCCGACGCCACCGCGGCATTGAACAGCCGGGCACCATCCAAGTGGATCGCCAAGCCATTGCCGCGAGCCCAGGTGGAGATCCGCTCAACCTCGTCGAAAGGCAGCACTCGGCCGCCGCCGCGGTTGTGGGTGTTTTCCAGGCAAACCAGCCGCGTGCGGCACAGGTGCTCGTTGTCGGCCCGGATCAGGCCGTGCAACTGCTCCACGCGGAGGATACCGCCATCGCCTTCGACGGGCCGCACCGCCACCCCGCTCAACTGCGCGTAGCCGCCTTGCTCGTAGTTGTAGATGTGGCAGCCGGCTTCGCAGAGGAACTCGTCGCCGGGGCGGCAATGAACGCGAACGGCGATCTGGTTGGACATCGTACCCGACGGCACCAACAGCGCCGCCTCCTTGCCCAACCGCTCGGCCAATTCCTGCTGGAAGGCGTTCACGGTGGGGTCATCGCCAAATACGTCGTCGCCCAGGGGGGCCTCGGCGATGGCCGCGCGCATGCCCGGCGTGGGGCGGGTTACCGTATCGCTCCTCAAATCGATGGGTGCGTGGGTCACGTAAGTAGACGCTCCTGGAGGTTCGCTGGTCTGCCGCGTGCGGCTCAGGCAAGCAACCACTGCGCGGCTGCGGCGGCAGCTTCCTCATCGCTGCCACCGTACAAGGTGACATTGCCTGCTTTTCCAACCGCACGATAGCAATCGGCTACCAGCTGCGGAACCTCCTTTTCGCCAGCCAACCACAGCGGGTGCGGAGCGCAAAGCGAGAGTAGGCCAGGCACGTCCCCATATTTTACGGCCCCCGGCCACAGGTCCGGATCGCGGATTTCCGTGATCGACGCAAAGCGGAAGCCGCCGGTGCCAATCGCCAGCTTGTCCACCGCCTTGCCAGCAATGCCAGCCGCGGCGGCAGCCACCGTGCCCACCTTGCCGAGCGCCGCCACGTGAATCGCCGTGGGCTTGGTGGAGTGATTGCGGCAATAGGCCACCAGCGTCAGCACGTCGTGCACTCGCTGAGCCACCAGAGGATGGTTGTAACCGAGCGTGTAGCCGGCGAACTCGCGCGGGTTCTTTACCTTCCGCGCCTCGGTCAATGCGCCCTCGGTCAGGAACTCGCCCTGGTACAGCAGGTCGATCCCGGCCACAGCAGCGCCGCCGGCCAACAGCTTCTGCACGGCTTCGACAGGCTTGCCGGCATCGTCAAACAGCCCGGCCTTACCTTCGTCGCTCAACCAGAGCACCACTTGCTTGTTCCAGTCGGCAGGCAGCAGGAACACGGCGGGCAATTCTTCGCCGTGCGTACGATTCCGCAATAGCAGGCCCACGGCGCGATAACCTTCGCCGGGCACTTCGCGCACCGGTTGATCGGTCACGTCGCCGGCCGCCGGCAAGCCGTGGCCTACCATGGTCTGGAAGGCGCTGCCCACCACGCGGCGGTATTCCTGCCAGGTTTTGGCATCGCGCGGATGCAGTTCCTTGATCGGAGCGACGGCGTCGGCATAGAACGCCCGAACGACTTTCCGCTCGGCTTCTTCATTGGCCTCGGGCTTCGTGTGGCCGGCGGTCCACACCGTCAACTCTTCGACAGTGAGCGGCTTGTAATCCTGCTCGACGATCGGGCCTTCAACCCCCAGGTTCAGATGCCGGTTGAAGAAGTCGTACATCATCGCCCGGCTGGCGTAGTTGTAATTGTGGCCAAAGTTGAAGTACTTGCCTTCCACGTTGTCGGCCGCGCCGAGCATCTGGTAATGCTGCCGCAGTTCGGGCAGGCCCTTGGTTTCCAACTCCCTGGTCCAGTCGTTGGCTGCGGTCAGGCCCATCGGCTTAGGCGCTGCCAGGGCCGCGAACTCGATATTGCCGGTATCAATCCGCAGGTAGCATGCGTTCTCGCAAGTGCAGCCGCCCTGCATGGCGGTGGAAACCATCACGGCGGGGAAGGCCGCGGCCAGCCGGTCGTCGATGGCGGCCATGATCATGGTTTGCGTGCCGCCGCCGCTGGCCCCGGTAATGCCAACCCGCTGGGGATCGACCTCATCGAGGCTCAAGACCCAGTCCAGCGCCCGGATGTTGTTCCAGATCTGCAAGCCAAACACGTTCACCAGCCGCAATTCAGCCTGGGCGCTGTACAGCCCCCAATCTTCCGGGCTGTTCATCTCCGGCCGCTGCTTAGCGAAGCGATGCACCAGCTCGTGCGAAAGCGGACCGAAACTATCGGCAACCCCCAGCATGTCGTAGTGGAACACCAGGCAACCCATTCGGGCCAACTGCACGCACCGAGCTTGCAGCGGATAACGGCCGCCGACCGGATACTTCTCGGCACCCGATTTGATTTCGGCTTGGACCCGGGCTTCACCGTGATCGTAGAAACGGCCATTGTTCCAGTGGCCGTGCGGGCTGAGGACCGCCGGCAGCGGGCCCTTCTTGCCGCGCGGCCGGTACAGGCTGCCGGTGACGTACAAGCCGGGGCTGCTCTCGAAGTACACCCGCTCCACCGTGTATTCATCGCGTTCCACACGGCCATGCACGGTGGCCTTGATCGGCCGCTTGACCGGCATCGGCCACAAACCACACGCCAGCAGAATCTGCCGTCGCACTTCCGCCGCCCGCTGCTTCCACTGCTCGGGCGTCTTGCTGGGCGTGAAGGGGAAGTAACCATCGAGGTCCTTCAACTCGCCCAGGCGACCATCGGCCGGCAGCTTGCCTTCGGGCAGCACCCGCGGAGCCTCGCCCGCGAACGCGGCGGGCGCACCATCGAGCCCCAAGTAGCCTGCCGCCACGAAGCCTGCGGACAGCGATTTCAAAACCGTGCGACGATCGAGCCGAAGCTGGTGCGAAGATTCGTTCATGGCGTGCCGCGGGGGCTAAAGGAACATGCCAGTTGGATCCAGAATACGACGGGCGCCAGCCGAGGCCGGCGTGGTTCACATTCTGCTTCATTGCCACGGCCGGTGCAAATGTTAGGGCATCGCGAGCCGCCTGGTTTGCACCACGGCCCGCCCACGCCCAATAAATATCCCGCGTAGAAGCAAAAACGCTGGAGGTTGAGCGTTTCTCTTATGCCGGCGCGAGCAGAAAGCACCGGCCGGGAAGAACAGGCAGGCGCGAACCCGCGACTACCTGGCGTCGTCCTTGTAAGTACCAGGCCGACACATGTGCCAACAGCCACGGGGCAGGGCAGGGCGGCCGGGGCACTCACGTCGCCACCGGCCGCCGCAATTTCACATCCCATCCGATGGTTCCATACATCGCGCCCCGGCAGCGGCGACGACGGCGCACTGGCATTGCCGCAACCACATCAACTGGGCTCATCGTCTAACAGGAAGATTCCGGTCCTGCAAACCGGCGATCCGGGTGCAATTCCCGGTGGGTCCACTCGCATCGTGCGCAGCAGCCAAACCGGTCCCGTGGTCCAATGGCGACGACATTTGGCTTACAACCAGAAAACGATGGTTCGATTCCATCCGGGACCACTTGAACGGCCTTTGTAAGCCGCTAATGGCGCGGTGCGATGCTGGTCTTGCAGCGAGGCTTTCAATCTCGCCAACACGGGTTCGATTCCCGTCCGCGTCACTTGGATTTACCGCCGCAGAATGCCACGAGCGCGACATGGTCGCGCAGCTGCGCACCGAGCGCAAACGGAAGGCAGCCGGATACGGTTGGCCGGGCCGCACTGCTAACGCGTGCCTCCGCTCCAGGAGATGTGGGTTCGAATCCCACGCCTTCCGCCTGAATAACATCACCACGGCCTGATGGTGAAACGGACGATCATGCCTCGCTTCGAACGAGGGGTTCCAGGTTCGAATCCTGGTCAGGCTGCTTGCATAACACCGTGATGAGCGCGCAAATGCCGCATCCAACGCCAGGGGATAGGA
>Ga0180216_1003030_pt1 | contig 13551 bp, 7 predicted proteins | sample eDN3rd37CBELigMG_FD_128879 | JGI IMG/M metagenome (GOLD analysis project Ga0180216, IMG submission 128879) | Enriched Miracle-Growth compost microbial communities from Emeryville, California, USA - eDNA 3rd pass 37_C BE-Lig MG (version 2)... ... | reverse complement strand
GTCGTCGCCGGGCCCGCAAATGACAGACAACACTCCTCACGATGAAAACTTCCCGGCCTGCATCCGGGAAATGGCAAATCATTCAAAATCGACCCGGGGTGGAGAAGCCGCCCCGTGAAGCGAAGCGGAAATGGCAACCATAAACCGGGATGCCCCCCAAAGCTTCCAACAATCGCCGCGGGGTGGAGCAGCCCGGTAGCTCGTCAGGCTCATAACCTGAAGGTCGTAGGTTCAAATCCTACCCCCGCAACCAAATCTTTCCGCGTTATCAAACGCTTATGCGCCGCCCTCCGGGGCGGCGTTTGCGTTTCCAGCCACCGTGGAAGCACTGTGGAAGCAAGAGGGGCCGAAGTCCTTCGTGCTTCCACATGAGCAGTTGGGTTCAGCGCTCCTCGATGAAGACACTGCACTCTTTCGAGTGTGACATCAGATTGTCGATTCCCGCGGTCACGTCCCATCTCAGGTTTACCCTCGGCCCGTCATCGACGGTCTGAATCGTCACAACGCGGTCATGGAAATGGCGGTTGCGTGCAGAGCGGTGATGAAGTTCGGGTGTAACCGTTACGCCGGCAGACCGCAGCTCGGCGCGCAACGCGCTCGATTGCGATTGCGGCGTATCCGGCTCGCCATGATCGGGATTCCACACGACTGCGAGTCGCTCGATGTCGACGCCCGCTGACCCAGCGGCAGCGACAAAGCTCGCTAGGCGGCGACGGTTGTGTGGGCGAACGCCGCACCAGGGATCCTCGATTTCGAGCGCGACACGGCGCCCTGCTACGCCTTGGAAAAGTGGTGTGAGCGCTCGGGCGGTGCCCGGTCGGAAGCGGAAGACGCGCAAGCGTTCTGTGAGCCTGGCCAACGGACCCGGCAGCGTTCGGACGCTGTCCTGCACCGACGCAAGCCAGCTGTCGCCTGCTGAGCATGAAAAAAGGTGACTGACCCCCTCTAGTGGCCCGGCAAGAGCCGCCGCCGCGTCCTGCGATGCGTAGAACGCATCCACAGAGGCCTCTGCCCCGAAACCCTTCAAAACAGACAGGCGAGGCGCATTCGCCACCGCCGAACCGTCAAGCGTGCCAAAGCGAAGTTGACCGGATCGCTCGTATGGCGCCAACGCATAGGCAATCTCACGATCGAGGCCGGTCGGTGTACCCGCATCAACCGCACCCGGTGGAAGTAGATAGAGGGCATGCCTGTTCGAGGCTTCATCGAGCCAGTTTCGCAATGCCCGCGCACTTGTGAGGGCCTCGAACCGATCTTCGGCTCCCCAGAGATGTGGCGAGGAAACGGCCACCAGCCCCGCTCCCTCGAGACGCACCCGCAGCGTCGCCGCCGAAGTCTGCGCTACTGGGACCGCAGCGTCGGGGGCATGAGCAGGCCGCGGTGTCGACTCCGCAAGTAGGCCGCGCAACCAGCCAAACACAGGGTGACGATCGAACTGATCCCAATAGACCTGGTTGGAGTAGTCATTCAGGCACCGCGAGCAGCTCGTCTCGCAGGCTGCGCCACGAGGGCAATCCAGGACCGCGATCGCTCGACCCAGCAGCACGCGGGCCGAGAAGCGAGAATCGTCGAGCAATCGACGGCAGTAGCCGGCACCGCCTGGGACTGAGTCCGATAGGATGACCAGTGGGGCCGCACCGAGAAGCTCAACGGTCGCGCGAAGGTCTCTTGGGTCTGTTTCAAGAATATCCGCTGCCGCAAGTCTCAGTGCCTCTGCCAGCGTTCTAAGGAAGCCATCCCGAGCCGCCCGCCGTTCAGTCTCCGTGGGGCGATCAGAAAAGTCTGGTACCGGCTGATCGATACGGATCCCCCGAAGATCCGTCTCGAAAACATGTGCGAGGTCCACGGGCCAGCGGAGGGATTCAACCCGGCACCGATCTCCGGTCCGCGGGTTCTCATGCACTGCCCGGATCTCGGCCCCGCCAAGCGCCTCTTGGGGCGCAGGTCTCGCGTGCTCGCACGACGGGCACCAAAGATAGCCCGCCCCCAGCGGCCCGCGGTTCAAGACGAGCATCCGACCAGGCTGACTCCCCTCTGGTGCGATAGCCGGCGCGAAGAAATGCGTGACGCGTGCTAGGTCTGAAACCTGGAAGTCTTCAGGGCGGGCTCGCGTTAGGAGGCGCGCTTCGTCGACGGGTCGAACTCTCAAGCGTGTCGCGCCGGGGTCTCTACCCTGCCGGTCGGCATATGATGTCAGGAACCCGACGGGTTCAACGAAGGCACGGCGCGGGCCACTGGCCCGTGCGCCGCACTGAGGGCAGTTCTCCCCAAAATCATCCCGCTCGTGATGTGTTTCTGCATGCTGGCACGTCGGACAAACGCGATGGAAACCACGTTCCATCCAAGCATCGCCGGTGCCTACCGTGGCTCTCCGTGCAATGCCTGCGGACGTCCAAATTCGGCCACCGGCCACGACTTCGGCCCCCGGCGCATACTCAGCGATCGCCATTGCCGCGTCTCGATCGAGCTGCAACGCTCGATCATCCGAGGCGGTGCGAGCGCCTCGTTCCGTGACAATCTCTAGGTGAATCGAGTGAACCGGGAAGCTGTAAGTCGGTATGACGGCAGCACGCGACAGTGCCTCAACCAGGAATCGATCAAGATACCGACGCATGTCGCCCAAACGGCCATTCATGCGACCGGCAGCGCGGGAGCGGGCCTGCTCGTTCGCATCCGGATCATCGAGCGCGGCACGTGCCGTTTCGTAGGCGTCATTGAGCTCGCGCCAGCGAGCGCAAGTAGCCCGGATCCAGCGCGTTATCTCTGCGCGCGCGTGCTCAGACAGTTCGCCCGCGACAAGGCCGACATGATCAAGTCTTGCCGGGAGAGTGGACGCCATTCGCTGGGCAACCGTGCGTGCGGCAACACCGGCCTCCGAAGCGAGCCATGCTGAAAGGTCTGCCAGAAGAGTTGTCTCGGCAGCCTCGTCCAAGCGCTCGCCCAGCACATCACGCAGACGTGGAGCTCCGGTGCGCTCGTGGCCTGCCAAGCGATGATCCAGCCAACCTGCCAACAGGCATGAGACCTGGTGCCGTCGGAAGAAGCTTGGGTTATCCAATGTCAGATATGGCGCGGGGGGGAGCGCCTCGAGATAGCCACGCAGATCGTTGAATTGTGCTTGGTCGTATCGGCCGGATCTCGCCATCATCAATGCAACAGGCGCGGCCTGCGCGCGGCGGCCAGCGCGACCGGCGCGCTGCTGATAGTTCGCAATGCCTGGCGGGACGTTCCGGCAGAAAACCGCTTCCAGCTCGCCCAGATCGACACCCATTTCCATTGTCGTGGTGCAGCTGAGCAAGTTGATCTCACCCTGCCGGAACCGCTCCTCGATTTCGGATCGTTCCGTCGTCGATATGGCGGCGGTGTGCTCCCGAGCGATCCCGCTCAGCGGCTGCCCTTCATAACGAACGAGGTAATGGTTGCGTCTGCGCATCTCGTCCCGTTCATCGGCTGAGACAGGAACTGTGCGTCCAGTACAGCGCCAGGCGGTACACACACCCCCGAGATCGATCTGGCTGGACGCACCGCAACTTTCACAGCGGCGCAGTTCTCCTTCCGGAGTCGCAGCGAAACGCATGGCCGCCAAGTTCAGCACATGACCGTGTCCCCCGGGTAGAAGGAGACGGTGACGGGGCCGCGTCGCCTCCTCCCAGAAAGCCGAGAGAATGTCTCTCGCTTGGCCGTCCGGGATTCCAAGCCTGTCGATCAGCACCCACAGTGGCCGATTGGGCCGTCCCGGTTCTGAGAGCAACGTTCGCAGTCGGCGGCTCTGGTGCGTCCGCGACAACGACCACGAAATGTCCGCGCTCGCCAACCCCTCTCCCCATATGGACTCATCTGTTAGGTCAATGTTCTCCAGCGTGTTGATCGCTCTCGATTGCCGAATGAGGTCGAGCAGAAAGCGTACCAGTGCCGGCACCATGCCCCGATACTCAGGCGGAACCCTTTCGGTGAGTCGCTGAGCAATCCTCGCATCCCCCTCATATTGCACGGTGATGAGGCCGAGGGATTCAAGTGATAGCCGCAGTGGGCCACCGCAGAGTTCAGCTGCGATCAGGGCCATCAGGCGGTCTTTGGCGGCGCTGCTGCTCAGAGGTTCTGGATTGCGGCGATCATATAGCTTGAAGCCGGATCGCCTGAGCTGCGTCCAGACACCATCGCGCAGCCCCATGAGGTCCAAAGCTTCGTTGGTCTCTCGGCGCAACGCCTGGACCATGGCTGCACGAAGTGCTTGATCGCGAGCCGTACGCTCGAAGAAAGGGGCGAAGAACGCCGCGTCCTGCCGGTTGTCCGCAAAGACGAGAAGGTTCCGCCCTTGCATCGGTGCTTCCGATGACCGCCCCTGCGGCGGAGGCAAGGCCTCAAGCAGCGACTGCGCCGTTACCGACGCGAGCGCATCGTCACCTGGATGGATCGGAGTAACAGGCTCAGCGAAGCGTCCGCCGGTCGCTCCGCAAGAGAGGCATTTCCGGACGTAGCTGCGTCGTTCCTCGGCATCGTCGCGCATCGGTGCTTCGGCAAGGGAGAGGACGCCCTCCTCAGGCCCGTCGGCCAACTCGCCAGTGTCGGCGAAGAATTCGAAAGGAGGTTCCTCCTCGGGTTCCTCGTCCAGTTCGTCAGGGTCTATCTCTGTCGCGGCTTCTCCCGCCCTGATCAACCTCAAGACCCGGCGCCTCGCTCCGGGACTGATCTCGGGACGCGGGTGAAGCATTGTTCCATCGTCCCAGCCCTCGACGTAGGGCTCGCCGCAGTTGCGGCAGACGAGAAGGGGATAGGCCGGGGCACCGTCGATGTGCGTGCCATTGCGGGAAAGCCTGAAGTCCGACCAATTCTCGGCGTCGTTTGCGGAAAGCTTCAGCGCGACACCCTCCACGCCTGAGGCGGCGAGATGAAAGCGTGCCGGGAGAAGTGGAAACGCGCCTGGGACGGAAGGTCGAGCCAGAACGCCCAGTGAGATCAGAGCCGTAAGTGCTGTCCGCGCCGTCTCTCCAGACTCTAACGCAAAGACCCGCGCCGCGAGATCGGCGAATGGCAAAGCTCGCTCCTTGAGCGCACTGGCTACGTCGCGAACCTGTTTGATTTCGGCTAGCCGCGCGATAAGCGCTTCGCCGAACGGTTGCGCAGGGTCGAGGAGTAGCGCATCGAGGCCAGCTTCCTGCATCGCCTCGTTCCAGTCCTCGGTCAAATAGTCGACATTTTCAGCTGCAAGGCAACCTTGCTCTCGTAGCTCCGAGAGTATTTGCCCCGCTCTAACCCAATCGGGCGCGGAGAGTTCTTGTGGTTCCACGCCGTCGGTGAGGGCTGGATGCAGTCGTCGTTCGGCGGTGATGACCGCGCCGTCTCCGCTTGGGAACGGTTCCCCGAAAAGGTCTTCTGCGAAGCGTGCGAGTTCTTCGCGCTTCGCTGGATCAAGGCTTGCGGATGTCCCGACACAACGGATCTGCCCTTGGGGTATGCCGAGCCGCGCCTTCAGCTTTCGCAGGAGGAAGGCGACTTCGATGGCTTGGGCCCCCGTATAGGTATGGACCTCGTCCAGGACGAGCCAACGGACGTCCGCCCCGGAAAGCAATGCTCGGTTTCGCGGCAAGAGCAGGATGTGCTCGAGCATGGCGTAGTTGGTGACGAGGATGTGCGGCGGGGTCTGAAGCATCTCACCCCTAGCGAGAAGCCAGTTACGCGGAGCGTGGCGCGCATCGGGAAAATCGGCCTGAAAGGTGGGCGTGGCGGTCAGCCGTCCTTCTTCGTCTGATCTCGTGGCATCAGAGCGCACCTGTCCGGTAAAACGCCCGAGCGTGATTCCGGGGTCTCCAAGATCCCGAAACAGTAGTCGGGCGATACGATGCATCTGGTCGTTTGCGAGAGCGTTGAGAGGATAGACCAGAATTGCGCGGACACCGGGCCGCTCCAGCTCTCCCTGACGCAGGAGATCGTCGATCAATGGGAAGAGAAAAGACTCTGTCTTGCCCGAGCCGGTGCCCGTTGCGACCAGGTAATTCTCGTCGCGACCTATTGCTGCGGACTGGTGTAGGTGAAGCCGCCGACGCCAGAGGGATTGCCCCTCTTCGCTTTCGGAGAGTGCCGACCAAGCACCGTGCAGTGCCCCATTGCTCACCAGCTCTTCAATGCTGCCGCCCTTCTCGAAGTCTGGCAGGCTCTCGACGAATGGGCCGCGCACCAATGCCGCGCGTGCGCATGCGTCTGCCACGGCGCGTGACAGACGGGGCGCCCGTGCTGATGACACTGCAGCGGCAGTTGTGATGTACCGCGCCAGCGTCGCACCGAGGTTGTCCTTGAAACGGATTGGGTCGAGTTCGGTCATGGACGTTCCTTGGCGATTTGCCAGAGCAATAAGTGGAAGGCGAAAAGCTCAGGGGCGAGGCGCAACATGAAGGCGATGCTGGTGAGAGCTTGTGCTGGCGGCATGCCAGCCCGAGTGGAGACGGTATCAACATACTGAGCCACCTCATTCAGGCGGCTTGCCCGTGCAAAGCCAGAAAGCAGCGCCGAGCCCCATAGATCGACCTGAGCCGGTTCCTCGGACTCCTGACTGCGGCGCGGCGCAGGTGGACGAAGCTTTTCGGGTGCAAGGCTCCAGGCGGCATGCATCAACCGTTGCAGGGATCCTTGGCGGCGGCTGTTAGGTCCCTCTTCGGCCGTGTCATCGAGGAAGAGGCCGGCTGCGTCGAGCCGCTCGACCAGCCGGAGATGTGCAGCGCGCCAATGGTCGGGCCCTAGCAAAGGCGTACCACGCCAGAACCATCCTGCCGATGGGTCACCGTCGACCAATGGCAGATTTCTGAAGAAGCGTGCTGGATCGAATCCCTCCAGTCTCGCGCCTTTGTCGCGCGCCGCCTGCAGATTTCGGAAGGCCAGGTAGACTGTGGGATGGAGATGAGACAGCTCGCGTAGGCGCGCTGTATTGAGTGTGGCGAGCGCGGCCATCTCGGCGACACCAGGATCAACGGACGCCGCCAGGGCGGCGAATGCCTGCGGCGCTGCAGCGTATAGATCTGGAGCGAACTGCAGAGGGTGGAGAATCGGCACCCAGCCGGGTGCCGCATGGTCGGGAGGCGGCAAGCAGGCCGCTCGCATAACGGCTCCATCGCCACCACGAAGTTCTCTCAGCCGACAGCCGAGTTCCTGCCAGCGTGGCAACAATGTGCGCTCCAGCGTTGGCCAGCACTCTGCTGCGTAGCAATCCGACAGCCAGCGGCTGAGAGCCTCGAACCGACGCTGAAGCTCTCCGTCCTGCACGAATCCGTCTGCCGCCGGGTTGGCAATGGCGACGGCGAAACTGTCGCCACGTGAATTGCGCAGCGGTCGCCAACCATCGCGCCCTTCGGGTCGGATCAAGAGCCTGGCCAGACGCGGGCCATCATCAAGCCAGTCGGTATCAATGGTCAGTTCGAGCCCCTGCGCGTCATTTCCGCTCACCTCGGCATGGAACCATTCTGGCCGCCGTGTCGCCACCGGCCGATGCCGAAGCGCCGCTTCGGCGAAAACGACTGCGCCGGTTTCATCCTCAACCTCAACTGCCACTGCATCGACCGGTTCTTCAAATTTCAGCTTCAGTCGGATCGCGTTACGAGCGGGAAGGAGGTTCATTTCCTGCGGCGCCAGTGCCGCGACCAGTTCGAATAGCAGGATTTCCGAGCCGTTTCCGCGCTGAAGCAACACACGCTCATCGGATGCTGGAATCAGAAGATCCCGAACAGAAAGGCTGCGAGTCAGGCCCCCGAAGAACGGCCGTTCCTCGCGCCTCCCGCGGATGAATAGCCGAGCCTTCGGGTCAGGGCATCGGATGCTGATTGTATCGAAACGATCATCTTCGCCAACCGAGAGCCGAGTTCCAAGCGGAAGCGATGCTATGCTGCCGTCTGCGCGGCGCCTGGTTACGGCGACATCGGGCCAAGGTAGATCGAAGGGAACATGTACACCTTCAATCTCGAATACAGCGCGCGCCACACTGTATCCGCCGTGGGGGTCAAGATAGAGGTGCCCTTGGTCGTCGAGTCCGACATGAAGGCATTCGTCCTGTACAAGGCTACGGACGGGCTGTTCGGTTTGAAACACGATGCCGTCCGAACAGCGGAAACCTGGCCAGATCCAAGCCGAAAGCCCAATGCCTGAACCATGGACAGAGCTACCTTCCGCGCTCGGCGCCATAAGTTCCATCCGAAGACGCAGCGGATTCGCTGCCCTAGCATCTGCGAAGCCCTCGATGACGTCTTCGATTGCTACGTCGCCAAAGCCGTCTTCGGAAATGGATATTTCGATAAGCCGCGACTGCAGGCCGAGCGAGGCACGCACCGCGCGCGTCTCGGAACGGCCCAATCCCGTTTCGATCCGAAGGCGTGCTGAACGCCCGTGAAGCACGCCCCGTGGACCGCTCGCGATTTCGGCGCCTGCCAGCGAAAGGCGTCTTCGTGGACGGGCCCTGAGGCCTGTTTGAACGCCGCTTAAGTTGAGTGTAACAGTGCGGCGCCCAAGTACTGCAAATCCAACATAACTATCAGCTTCTGGTTCGAGAGCTGGTTCGCCGGCGACCGAGAACGGCGTGCGCGCCAGGATCGCTATGTCCGTTGAGTCCAGTTCGATATCGACTGAGCCTCGCGGTATCTCGCGAAGGTACTGGCCGGTGATCCTGTCGAACACGGCACATCCATCCCGCGCGAGAAGCTCAAATTGGCCGGTCTGACCAACGATCTCCCAACGTATCTCCCGCGGCCAGGGCTGGGGTAACGTCCAATCCTCACCCCCACGCAATCTGAGCGGCCGCTGAGATCCATCGAGCCAAAGGCGAATACGTCCCTCGCTTCGAGGCAGTCGCAATACAAGCCCACCAGACTGCCAATGGAGCCGCGGCCGCGGTGCAAGCGCTTCGCTTCCTCCTCGCTTCGACGTAAGCCGCCCTTCTTTCAGCCGCTGTCCAAGGGCGTCCTTAAAATCGTTCTCGAACTCAATTGCGGGAACGAAGGCATCTGGATCTTGGCGGATGCGTGCGAACAGAGAAGCGTGCCAGGCGGCCTCGTCCCAAAGGATTGCTCGACGAAGCACGTTTATTGATGGCGGCAGGAAATAAAGGGCATCGTCCTCCCAGCGATTCAGAAGTGCGGTAGTTTCTATCGGCGGAGGCCCGTAGGCTGCCTCCTGTCGCAAAAAGGCGTCGATTAGGTGTGGCAGCTGTGCTCGGCTTACCCCAGAGTGCAGCAGATATACGTCAACTTGGCGGTCGAATCCCCGCGTTGGCAATCCAAGACGCTCACAAACGCTGCAGAATGCATCGAAAAGGATATTGCGTTGTGGTTGAGCTTCCAGTGATATCCCAAGGCTATCCGCGACATGGGGATACACAGCATATCCGGCCTCGCCATACTCTTCGTTCAGTGACTGCGTGACGAGCCAGGCAGCGAAGAATGGATATCGCCGAAACAGCATTGGGAGCCTATCGGATCGACCCCCCAGAAACTTCCGTGCTGATGCTACGGCTCTTGTCTTAGAATTGTGATCTAGGGAAAGCAAACCGAGGAAAGGTGGCGCCCCGGGCGAACATAAGCGCCTGTATATTGAGAAGTTTGCCGCCTTGCAGGCCAAAGCAAAATCGCCCTCAAGGCTTGCCGTCATGGTTCGGTCCCCCACCGTTCCCGTTGAACCCCGTCGAGATAAGGAGTAACAGTTCGCATATCCGCGAACAAGCGGATTGACAGGGAGAGCAAGCGATGAACCGGCCATGTCCGCCGACGGTGTGACCTTCGGCCAGGCGATTTCGAAGGCCCGCAAGGCACTCGGTCTCAGCCAGAAGGAGCTCGCAGCGCGCGTGATGAAGGAAGAGGGCGGCGGGTCGATATCCCCTCAGTACCTCAACGACATCGAGCACGATCGACGCAGCCCCAGCTCGGGGCACCTGATCCGCCAGTTCTCCGGCATCCTGAACATACCGGAGGACTACCTCTACGCACTCGCAGGCCGGCTGCCGGATGATCTGCGACCGGATGCGGCCACCCCGGACAAGGTCGTCGAGGCCTTCGCCAATTTCAGGAAGACGTTGAAAGAGTAGGGAGGTTCGCATGGTGAAGATGATCCGTGACAACACGGGCCGCTTTGCCGAGCGACCCTTCTACCGCGAGCGGGATCTCGACGCTGAATGCGAGCGGCTGATCCGTGAGCTCTTGGTGAAGCGCCACGGAAAGGTCGACTATCCCGTGGCGACCGACGATCTGACCGTTCTGATCGAGATGCACGACGCGGACCTCGACCCGTACGCCGACCTGTCCGCCTACGGCGCAGATGTCGAAGGGGTGACTGAGTTCTTCCCCGACCGGGGGCCCAAGGTCTCCATCTCGGAACGCATCGCTGCCGACGAGCGGCGCGAGAATCGCTTCCGCACCACGCTCACCCATGAGTTTGGGCACGTGAAGTTTCACGGGCCTCTCTGGGCGCAGAAATTCGCCAACGGCGACCTGCTCGAGCGCGGCGTGAACGCCAACAAAGCGATCTCCAAGCGCGACAATATCCTGGGCGCCCCGCAGTCAGACTGGATGGAATGGCAGGCCGGCTATATCAGCGGCGCGCTGCTGATGCCGGCCACGCCGGTCCGTCGCCTCGTTTCCGACTACTGTGGCCCGCGCGAGCTGCATGGCGATGTCCACGTTTCGACGGAGCATGCCGCGCGGCTGATCGAGATGGTCATGGAGCGTTTCGCGGTTTCCGAAGAGGCCGCGCGCATCAGGCTGCTGAAGCTGAGCCTGATCACTTCGGCACGCGGACAGCCCTCGCTCTTCGGCCGCTGATCGCGAATCCGCGGAAGTGCGTATTTTTTCGATTGACTCCCCTCCGGCGCGATATACGCTGATTAGCAGATCAGCCGATACATGGAATCGCCAGAAAGGAGATCGCTGTGACTGCACTGTCCGCCTTCCTTCGCAAGACGCCCGGCGAGGCGCTGCGCGAATACTTCGACCGGCCGGAGATCGGCCTGCCCACCGAGTTCGACTGGCCCGCATCGGACGCCGACCTCTCCGGGCCGCTTCTCGGCGCCATCGAGCAGATGTCCCGCGTCCAGCGCGACCGGATCTCGAACGACGCCGAGCGCGTCCATGCCCTGTCCGACGAGCCGGGGCAGGCCGCGATCTACAGCGTGGCCGAGGATCCTGCCCTCCTCGACGGGCTCGCGAACCCGCACGCGCGGTCGCTCTGGATGTTCCTGAATGCGCCGGACCGCTTTCGTCACGCCGAGGAAGTCCGCTTCACGGAGGACCGCCGGCGCGGTCGGATGTGGGCGGGCTACATGACCGACGCCGGATGCGTCGTGCAGCGCGACGCGTCGGCCCGCCACGCCTTCGTTTCCGCGATCAAGGAGTTCTCGGGCGCCGCCCATGCCCATGTCGACATCTTCGACCGGGTGAGGACGACCCATGAGGGCGACGAATGCGACTTGGTGCAGGTGACGATCTACCGCGAGGGACGGCCCGACGATCTGCTCCGCTTTGACGACAAGGGGTCGCTTGTCCGTCAGGCCTACCGTCCCGTGTTCGAGGCCGCGGTGACCTACGAGCCCGCGACCGGCGGCATCGAGGTGATCGCCAACGACAAGGCGACGCGGGGCGAGATCGTGAGGGCAACGGTCACGCACATCCTCGGCATCGAGTTCAAGGAGAACCGCCTGCCGCTGCGGTGCTACGACCTGTCCGTGCTTCTGAACCCGTATGACTTCCCGGTCGATCCGGAGGACGGGATCGAGGGCGTCGAGGTGCGCGAGCTGCGTCTGATGCCGATCGACGACAGTGATTTCCGGGTGACGCTGGAGAAGCCCGCCCGAGCCGACGAGACGATCTGGGCGAAGGCGGAGGAAAGGTTCGGGGATCGCACGCCCCTGAGCGAGGGCTACGTCGTCACGCGGGCCAAGATCGCCGTGAAGCTCGCCCGCCGTCCGCGAGGCGACCGCCGGCGGACGCTGGCCCTGACGATCACCTGGCCTCATGGCTGCGATCTGAAGGACCGCACCGCGACCGAGCAGATGATCGGCGAGAAGTACCTGCGGCGCTGGGGGGTCCTGGTCGATGACTTGCAGCTCTTCGAGGATTGACCTCGCCGCCCGCCGGCTGATCTCGTCCATCGCCGGAACCCGCGACGCGCGGGTTTCGGCCATGGCGCTGGCGCACATGCGCAGCGCCGGAAAGACGCTGATGGACGCCGGACTGATCGTGCAGCGCGGCAGCGCGATGTCCGTCGTTGCCGAGGACGACTTGGACGACACGCCGACGTCCGTCACCGCCCACCCGATCACCGGCCATCACGGGCATCTCGGCAACGCGGCATGGCACGACGAACGGGCGAGCGGCCGCCGCCAAGTCTATGCGCTGGACATGGCGGCAGCAGCTCGGCGAGTGGTCGCCCGGCTCGATTGCTCACTCGGCAAGGACCCGGTGCCGTATCTCGATGGCGTGGTGTTGGATTTCGGAGCTGCGCGGCTACCGAACCGTACAGCGCGCGTCGGGATCTGGGTGGTACGCGGCTTGAGCGTTCCAGGGGCCTTCGACCAGTTCCGCCAGCTCGCCGCGCGCCGTCCGTCCGAAGGCTTGCGGCTAATTATATCCCTTGATCCGGCCAAGCGGACTTGCCGCTCGACCCTGAAAGGCCACGAGATCGTGCCGCTTGAAGATGTGGTCGATCATGAAGACGGGATCGCCGCGAACCCCGAAATCCTTTCGGCACGGCTGCTGACGGGTCCTTCTGATCAGGGGCCGGTTTGGGTCTCCGGTGACGGAGCGATCCTGATCGTCCACGGTGAACGCTTTGAGTTCAAAGGCACGAAGCAGAAGGCTGCAGTGCTTATGATGGCCGAGGCCTTCATCGCGGGGGAACACCGGCTCTCGACGGATGCGGTTTTGGAGGCGGCCGCTTGCGGTCGAACCGTTCGGAGACTGTCCGAGCTCTTCAAGGGACACCCCGCTTGGAAGCGGGTCATCTTCGAAAGCGGCGCGAGTTGCTGGATCGAAGGCTGACCGCAAATCGGTGACGTGAAAGGCCGTCCTTCGGGGCGGCCTTTTTCGGTTTCGGGCGCCTCGATTTGCATTCCTCCCGTCTCTCCTCCTTGGCTCCTCCCGCTGCCCTCCTGGGCGCTCCCCCATCGTCCTTCGCAGGCATTCGGCCAATCGCGAAGGAGACGACGATGTCAGTCACACATCTCAACCAGGTCGAGCTGGCGGCTCGATGGAAGATCAGCCCGCGCACGTTGGAGCGCTGGCGTTGGACCGGTGAGGGCCCCGCCTTCATCAAGATCGGGGGCCGGGTCGTGTACCGGCTCGAGGACGTCGAGGCCTACGAGGCCAACCGGCACTGCTCGAGCACGGCCGACAAGCCCGCCGTGAAGCTGGCGTGAGGGGGCGGCCATGACGATCCCCAACCACATCACCCTCGACGATCTGCCCACCATGCCGGTCGGCGATATCGCCGCTCTGCCGGGCGACCAGCTGGCGCTCCTGAAGCACGACGCCGACGAGCGGCTGCGCTCTGCGAAGACCCTCTGCGACTGGCTCGATGGCGCGATCG
>Ga0180216_1003027_pt1 | contig 13554 bp, 10 predicted proteins | sample eDN3rd37CBELigMG_FD_128879 | JGI IMG/M metagenome (GOLD analysis project Ga0180216, IMG submission 128879) | Enriched Miracle-Growth compost microbial communities from Emeryville, California, USA - eDNA 3rd pass 37_C BE-Lig MG (version 2)... ... | reverse complement strand
CTCGGCGAGCACTGCGTAGGAGGTGCACTCATCGCCCGGCTCCTCCTTCAGCTTTTCGGCGGGCACGACCCCGAGCTCGGCCCGCAACTGGAGCAGATAGGCTTCCTCGAGCGAGATGCCAGCACCCTGGGCGAGGCCCCGGATCTCCTCGTCGAAGAAGGGCGCGTACTGGAGGACGTAATCACGAAAGCGGCCGGCATTGGCCCGGGCGGCGTGGCGACTGATGCCCTGCTTGCGTTCAAGCCGGCTCTGGGCGAGGTCGAGATGGTGATGGATGCGATCGGCGCAGGCCTCGCCGAACTGACGGCCGATCTCGGCGTGCGTGCCGGAGAATCGGTAGCGGGGGAAGGTTTTGGGAACGGCAAAGGAGGTGGACATAGGGGCTCTCCGAGGATTGAAGCGATCCGAGACGAGGAGGATGCCGCAGTGGCCCGCTCTCCCCGGCGCGGTTTGCACGCTAGCATGCGAGGGAGTCCTTGTCCACGCTTGGCCTCACCCCGTCTTCGGACGGGGTGCGACGCGCGCGTGGCCAAGGCGGTGGGGCATGCGACAAGCTGTTTCAATCCTCACCCCGTCTTCGGACGGGGTGCGACTGCGCAGGCGGGTCCGGTTCGTGGCGTCCCACACCTCGTTTCAATCCTCACCCCGTCCGAAGACGGGGTGCGACTCACAAACCCAGCCGAGCCGATCAGCCACAGGGCGATGTTTCAATCCTCACCCCGTCCGAAGACGGGGTGCGACTCACTGAGCAACAGCAGCTCGTCCTGCAGGCGAGCGTTTCAATCCTCACCCCGTCCGAAGACGGGGTGCGACCGCCCCAGGCGAGGTATTCGATCACGTCGCGCTGCAGGTTTCAATCCTCACCCCGTCCGAAGACGGGGTGCGACTCGCGACATGCCTCTACCAGTACAACGCCTACCGTGTTTCAATCCTCACCCCGCCCGAAGACGGGGTGCGACCCGTGTACAAGCGGCTAGATGACCACGAGCGGCGGCTGTTTCAATCCTCACCCCGCCCGAAGACGGGGTGCGACCACCATCTGGGGCAAGGCGGAGGCCGCGCCGCTGGTGTTTCAATCCTCACCCCGCCCGAAGACGGGGTGCGACAGCGGACGCCGCGCCCGATCACGCTGAAGGGCAGCCGGTTTCAATCCTCACCCCGCCCGAAGACGGGGTGCGACGCCACGTTCGGCTGCACCGGCGACGGCGGCCCGCTCATGTTTCAATCCTCACCCCGCCCGAAGACGGGGTGCGACCCCTCAGGTCCAACGAGATAGCCGTGACCGTCCGCCTGTTTCAATCCTCACCCCGCCCGAAGACGGGGTGCGACGTCGAACCGCTGCGTGATGATGAGACCGTTCGCGTCGTTTCAATCCTCACCCCGCCCGAAGACGGGGTGCGACGCCAGGTACTCCTTCAGCTCGTTCGAGGTCTTGGTGTTTCAATCCTCACCCCGCCCGAAGACGGGGTGCGACTTGATCCCATCGTTGCCGCAATGACCACCGACGACATGTTTCAATCCTCACCCCGCCCGAAGACGGGGTGCGACGTCACGCACGACGCCGGAGAACTCACAGGCAACGAGTTTCAATCCTCACCCCGCCCGAAGACGGGGTGCGACAGGACATCCGGAGGCAGGATTCTACGCATCTGATAGTTTCAATCCTCACCCCGCCCGAAGACGGGGTGCGACATGTATCGCCGGGCGCGCCACGTATGGGATGTGCTGGTTTCAATCCTCACCCCGCCCGAAGACGGGGTGCGACACGATCGGGGTCTATCAACTGCACGACGATTCGGTGTTTCAATCCTCACCCCGCCCGAAGACGGGGTGCGACCGATCTCATTTTTCTACGACTCTCACCGTTGCTGGTTTCAATCCTCACCCCGCCCGAAGACGGGGTGCGACGGTTCCGCGCAGGCTCGCGAGTTCGGGGGGCTTGAGGTTTCAATCCTCACCCCGCCCGAAGACGGGGTGCGACCCCGCCGCGTGCTGCGACAGGGTGCTGCGGCCTGAGTTTCAATCCTCACCCCGCCCGAAGACGGGGTGCGACCTGCCGGACGTCCAATTCGGGTCGGTCTGATGTAGTTTCAATCCTCACCCCGCCCGAAGACGGGGTGCGACCGAGGCATCGCGGGAACTGGCGCGGGCACGCACCGGTGTTTCAATCCTCACCCCGCCCGAAGACGGGGTGCGACCCGCCGCGTATACCGAGACGAATGCCGCAACCGACAAGTTTCAATCCTCACCCCGCCCGAAGACGGGGTGCGACAGCGCCACATCGGGCCATTTTGCCCGTCTGCTGTCACCAGCGGCGGCACCTTACGACAGTATCCGCTATTTCTGAAGCTTCTGGAACCGGTATCGCGACGCGACTTGCGCGAACCTACCGGCTTCTTGACAGGTGCTCCTCGTTCGCGTGATGTGAAACGACAGCGATCAGGCTGCCTGCAATTGACACACCCACAGTGAGGGGAGGGCTTCATACATCGACTGGCTCTCCGGTGCAAAGGGTATCGCCCTGGCGCTTGACGTCATCCATCTTTATGTGTACACTCGCCATATTGGGTCAGAACATATGTTTTATATGAGCGGCGAAGGGTGGGCTGATGGATCTCCCTCCGGACCGGCTTGTCGCGCACACGCCTGCGCGTGACGGCGGAAACTGGCATTACCTCGACGATCACACAATCGATGTGGCCGACATGGCGGCTGGGTTCGCCACGTCATTTGATGGGCAGTGGCTGGCGCGGGTGGCTGGCGTCCTGCATGACGCCGGGAAAGCGCATCCGGACTTCCAGCAGTACCTCCTCGCCAATGCCCGCGAGCCCGATCGCAAGCATCCAACCGTCGATCATAAATCCTGCGGCGCTATCCATAGTCAGGTGCACACCGGGCAGCTGCTGGCGCAGGTGCTGTTGGGGCATCACGGCGGTCTGAAGAATACCGGCGATGTGAATGTGAGGATCAATGCTCGGATCTCGAAGGACGCCGAGCGGCTGGCGCTTGCCTGGGAGCGCTTCACCGCAGAGCCCCGGATCGCAGAGGCGTTGGCTGGGCTCGCGGATCGGGCGATTCCGCCGTGGCTGTCGCGCGATCCCCTGGAGATGGAGTTCCTGCTGCGGATGGTCTTCTCCTGCCTCGTGGACGCCGACTCGCTCGACACCGAACGCCACATGAACCCGGACCGGCATGCGGCCCGGGATGTCGCCTACCCATCGATCCAGGAGCTCTGGGACCGGCTGGCGAAGGATCAGGAGCGATTTGCACTCGATCCGGCGAAACCGGTGACGGCGGTTAACCGTGTGCGGGCGGAGGTCTACGATGCCTGCGTGGAGAAGGCGCTCCTGCCGCCGGGGATCTTCCGGCTGACGGTCCCGACCGGTGGCGGCAAGACGCGCTCAGGACTCGCCTTCGCACTCCGTCATGCGCTGGAGCACGGTCAGCGCCGGGTGATCGTGGCGGTGCCCTTCATCACGATCACGGATCAGACGGCGAAGGTCTATCGCGATGCGCTCGGGCACGACCATGCCGTGCTGGAGCACCACAGCGGGATCGAGCCGCGCCAGGAGAATCCGGAAGGTGGTGAGAGCGATCCCGAGCGCTGGCGAAAGCTGGCCAGCCAGAACTGGGATGCGCCGCTGGTCGTGACGACAACCGTGCAGCTCTTCGAGAGTCTTTTCGCGAGCCGGACCTCGACCTGCCGCAAGCTCCACAACATCGCGCAGAGTGTGATCATCCTCGATGAGATCCAGACGGTTCCGCCGCACCTGCGCGGTCCGCTCTTCGATGTCTTCCGCGAACTGGTACGGCATTACGGAGTAACGATTGTGCTCTCGACGGCGACGCAGCCGGTGCTCGATACGATCACGCCGCAACTGGCCGCCGATGGCCGCGAGATCGTCGAGATCGCACCGGAACCCGAGCGGCTCTTCCGAGCGCTGGCGCGTGTGCGGTACGAGTGGCCATGTCAGGACGAGGTCTGGGACTGGGCGCGCGTCGCGGACGAGATGCGGGATGAACCGCAGGTGCTGACGGTGCTCAATACGATCGCCGATGCGGCTGACCTCTACACGGAACTCGGCGATGACAACGCACTTCATCTCTCGACCCGGATGTGCCAAGCGCACCGGCGTGATGTTCTTGCGGAGGTGCGGCGTCGACTGGCGTCGGGCGAGCCGTGCCGCCTGGTGAGCACTCAGCTGACCGAGGCCGGGGTGGATCTCGATTTTCCGGTCGTAATGCGCGCGGTCGGACCGTTAGACCGAATCGTCCAGGCCGCAGGGCGCTGCAATCGCGAGGGGAAGCTGTCGGAGCCGGGACGGGTGGTCGTCTTCTCGGCGGAGACGGACGACAAGATGCCGCCAGGGGTCTATCGGACCGGGGCTCTGGAGATGGAAGGGCAGCTGCGCCGGCCAGATTTCGACCCGCACGACCCCGCCCTCTTCATCGCTTACTTCACATCGCTCTACGGATTGGTGCCGGAGGATCGGGAGAAGATCCAGCACAATCGAGCGGAGCGCAACTACGAGACGGTTGATGAGCGCTTCACGATGATCGAGGACGACACCTTCCCGGTGGTAGTGCGCTATGGCGATGCCGAGAAGCTGGATCGCGTCGTCGACGACCTGCGGCGCTCGATCGGGCGGCCGAAGGCGCCGGTCCGGATGCTCATGCAGAGGGCGCAGCCATACGTCGTGAATTGCCGCCGCCGGCATCAGCAATCGTATGAAGAGTGCGGGTTGATCGAGGAGATCGTGCCTGGTCTCTGGGAATGGAAAGGCGGCTATGACAAGAAGCTGGGCCTGACCGATATCCGTCTCGAGCCCAGTGGGCTTTTTGTCTGAGTTTGTTTAGCTACAGATGACACGAATATTGACAGGTCGAGCGTCCTGTGAGACGATCGCCGTGGGTCAATCACAATCCAAATGCGGCGTGGTGCGAGGCAATGCCTCCCGGATTGTCGCGGGCGAGGTGCAGACAAGTCGCCGGTTGATCTGGCGATGCTGAAGGTGGTGGCGGCATCGCGCGCACGAAATGGGAATCGTGGGGGTCGAAATGTGTCCGCTGTCGCTCTGGCGAAAGGGCCGGATGGAGCTTGCTGTACCGCTCCGTCCGCGTCCCTTGCGGGCACGTCCGCCAGCGCGTTCGTGGCCAAGAGAGGTGGTGCTTGTTGGCGCAGAGGTCTCTCGAAGTAAAAGTCTGGGGCAAATGGGCCTGTTTCACGCGGCCCGAGATGAAGGTCGAGCGTGTCACGTATCCCGTGATGACCCCGACCGCCGCGCAGGGCGTGCTCGAAGCGATTTTCTGGAAACCCGAGTTCACGTGGCGGGTGCGGGAGATCGCGGTCCTCAAGCCCATTATCTACACCAACATCATGCGGAACGAGGTGAACTCGGTCGCGTCGGAGCGCTCGGCGCGTGGCTGGGAGAAAGCCGGACGAGGCGGATTTGTCGCCAGTGAGGATCGCGCCCAGCGCAACACGCTCGCGCTGAAGGATGTCGCGTATGTCATTCGTGCCGATGTCGAGCTGAAGCCGGGCGTTGATGCGCATGAGGCGAAGTACCGTGACCAGTTCCGGCGGCGGGTCGAGCGCGGGCAGTGCTTCGCGCAACCCTACCTCGGTTGCCGCGAGTTCTCGGCCTTCTTCGCCGAGCCGACGGACGAGGACATACCGATCACTTCCGGCGAAATTGGCCTCGGCCGCATGCTCTACGCACTGGATTACGCCGCTGATGGATCGGGCAGTGCCAAGCCACGTTTCTTCGATGCCACGCTGGTGAACGGCGTGCTTCGTATTCCGCACGATTCAGGAAGCGGAGGGCACGATGCTGCTTGAGGCCCTCGTCAAGTATGCCGAGCTCGAGCTTGGGCAAAATCTCCCGCCATCCGGTTACCAGATGCAGCCGGTTCGCTACGTCATCGATCTCGCAGCCGATGGTCAATACCTCGGGCCGATCCGGGATACGTCCTCGAAGGAGGCTCCGCGCGGTGAGCAACGGCTCGCGCCGCACGTTAAGCGATCAGTGGGAATAGCGCCCAAGCTCCTGGCCGATACCGGCGAATATGTGCTCGGTATCCCGCGCGAGGATCCGAAAAAGCCGCCGAAACCTGAACGGGTGGCGGAGCAGCACCGGCAGTTCGTCGAGATGGTCTGCGCATGCGCGGACGCGACTGATGAACCTTCGATGCGGGCCGTGGCGGCGTTCCTGGAGGCGGGCGCCACGATTCCGGAGGACGACCTTGCCGGGTTCGACGCCGGGCAGACCGTCACGTTTCGCGTGGACGGGCGCTTCCCGATCGATCTACCGGCGGTGCGGTCGTGGTGGGCGGAGCAGCGCGCCGCACCATCCGTCAAGGAACGCGGCAAGCCTGTCCCTCAGGATGTCTGCATGGTCTGCGGGGAACCGGGGCCGGTCCTGAAGGTTCATCCCCTGAAGATCAAGGGGATTCCGGGCGGGCAGATCCTGAAGGATCTCATCTCCGCCAATGCCAAGGCCTTCGAGTCCTACGGCCTGTCCGGCTCGCAGATCGCCCCGACCTGTGCTCGCTGTGCCGAGGCCTATGGCAACGCGCTCAATGCACTACTCGCTGATAAATCGACGAGCATCTGGACCGGAAATCTCGCCTATGCCTTCTGGGTCGAGCCGCAACCGGAGCGTGATGTCCCTGCCGATCTCTTCGCGCCGGTTGAGCTGATGACGCGTCCACAGGAGCACGCGGCGGAGGTCCGCGCGATGATGACGACAGTCTTCAGCGGCCACACCGACGCCCTGAACATCGATCCCCGGCGCTTCTACGCGGTCGCCCTGGGGGCAAGTGGCGCGCGCGCGGTGGTCAAGGACTGGATCGATACCACCGTTGGCGAGGCCAAGGCGCGCATCTCCCGCTACTTTCAGTGTCAGGAGCTCGTCGACTGGAACGGCGGCGAGGGGACTTTTCTCCCGTTTCACTGGATCGCGAACAGCACCGTTCACGAGAAGGGAACCCCCGCCCCCTTGGTTGGCAAATCGCTCATCCGCCTCGCGTTTGCGGGCGATCCGTTGCCGATGGAGTTGCTGCATCTCGCCGTCCGTCGCAATCGAGCCGAGCAGAAGGTTAAGCGCGAGCGTGCAGTACTGATCAAGATGGTGCTCTGCTCGCGCGGCATCGTCCCGCTGGAGGAACAACGTGACATGGTTGGACTAAACCCCGAAGATCCGCATCCCGCCTACCAGTGCGGGCGATTGCTGGAGACGCTGAACCAGATCCAGTACGCCGCCCTCGGCACGACGAACACGACGGTGGTCAGTCGTTACTACGGAGCGGCCTCGGCCTCACCGCAGACCGTCTTTCCGAACCTCATCCGCCTCTCCGGCGCGCATCTTCGCCGTATGCAGCGCGACACGCCGGCTGCGCACACCCGGCTCGAACGGCAGCTCAACGAAATCATGGGCAGGCTGGGTGGCTCGTTTCCGAAGATGTTCAACGCCGAGGATCAGGGGCGGTTTGCCCTTGGTTTCTATCATCAGCGCGCGCAACGCCAGCACGATATCGATATCGCACGGGCAAAGCGAGAGGCCGGCAAGACGCCAGCCGACGATCCTGATATCGCCGAAGTCGAAGAGTTGGACGACGACACTGCTGCGTGACCCCGGGTCCTGATCTCGAATCGTTTGGAACATCAACCCATTCTGACAGGAGTTCTCGATGGCCGATACCGCGACCGCGACCCTTGCCGCCCCCGCCGCCGTTCACCTCGACCCGACGAAGCGTCACGATGTCGTGCTGCTCTTCGATGTCACCGACGGCAATCCGAACGGCGATCCCGATGCGGGCAACCTGCCCCGCATCGATCCCGAGACCTCCCAAGGCCTCGTCACGGACGTCGCGATCAAGCGCAAGATCCGGAATTACGTAGATGATGTGCGCGGTACGGAGGAGCGGTTCAAGATCTACGTACAGGACAAGGGTATTTCCCTCAACGAACTGCATGAGCGGGCCTATACGAAGCTTGACTTGAAATCCACCGGCACCAAGCAGAAGCGAGAGGATGTCGATCAGGCACGACAGTGGATGTGTGAGAACTTCTTCGATGTCCGGACGTTCGGCGCCGTGATGTCGACCGGGGTCAACGCCGGTCAGGTGCGCGGTCCGGTACAGGTGACCTTCGCTCGCAGCCACGATCCGATCGTGCCGCTCGATCTCTCGATCACGCGCGTGGCGATCACTAAGGAGGACGACGCGAAGGTCGTCGTCGGGGAGGACGGTAAGAGCTCCGGTGGCAAGCAGACCGAGATGGGCCGCAAGGCGCTCGTTCCCTACGGGCTCTACCGTGCCAATATCTTCATCAGCGCGAAGCAGGCGGAGGAGACGGGGTTCGGCAGCGAGGACCTTGACCTGCTCTGGAAGGCGCTTATCAACATGTGGGATTTTGACCGCTCCGCCTCGCGTGGCCTGATGGCGTGCCGTGGACTCTATGTCTTCTCACACGACAACGCCTACGGCAACGCCCCGGCGCACAAGCTGCTGGAGCGGGTGCGCATCGAGCGGAATCCGGACGTGATCGCACCGCGTACCTTCGGCGATTACCGGGTGTTCGTGGAGGGCGGTGACCTGCCCGACGGTGTGACGCTGACCACACTCGAGGGGTAGCGCGATGGCGACGGATGCGGAAGCGAACGTCGTCCCATTGTGGCGGGATGAGGATCTCGTCCTCATCTCCGCCCTCGAGCACTGGAGCTATTGCGCGCGCCAGTGCGCGCTCATCCATCTGGAACAGACTTACGACGAGAACATCTTCACCCTGCGCGGCAACCGGGCGCATGAGCATGCACACAACGAATCCGCCGGGACGGAGGATGGCATCCGCGTGGTGCGCGGGCTTCCGCTCTGGTCGGATCGCCTCGGCATGATGGGCAAGGCGGATGTCGTCGAGTGGCATGGAGAGACGCCCTTTCCAGTCGAGTACAAGGTCGGCAAGAAGCGCTCCTGGGGGCATGAGGTCGTTCAGCTCTGCGCGCAGGCGATCTGCCTCGAGGAGATGCTCGGCGTGCCAGTACCGGCTGGGGCGATCTATTACGTCAGCTCCAAACGGAGGCGACCGATCACGTTCACACCGGAGGATTACCGGGAGGTCGAACAGACGGTGACAGCGATCCGGGCGATGCTTGAGCGCGAGCGGTTACCGGCGGCGATCAACGATGCGCGCTGCCCGAACTGCTCGCTGGTCGATGCCTGCACGCCCGCCATCGCCAGTCGCCCCGCCATCATTCGCGGTCACTACGCCGAGCTCTTTCACCCGGTGGATCGAGACGCCTGATCGCGCCGATCGGAGCATGGAATGCGGCAACTGCTCAATACGCTCTATGTGACAAAACCCCGTGCCTATCTGCATCTCGATCACGACACCGTGCGCGTCGAGGTCGAGCGGCAACTGCAGCTCCAGGCACCTCTGCTGCAACTCGGCAGCATCGTCTGCTTCGGTGATGTCATGCTCTCGCCCGCCCTGATGCATCGATGTGCCGCTGACGGTCGTAGCATCGTGCTGCTCAACAGTAACGGTCGCTTCCAGGCGCGGATCGAGGGACCGACAAGCGGAAACGTCCTGCTGCGGCGGGCGCAGCACCTCGCCCTGAGCGACCCGGCCAGAAGGCTGGAAATCGCGCGCTCGATGGTGGCGGGGAAGATCCGCAACGGACGCTTCATCCTGATGCGGGCGGCGCGCGAGGCGAAGACGATCGACGATCAGGATGTGCTGACGCAGGCTGCCCGCCTGCACCTGGAGATCCTGGAGCGGGTCGCGACGCGTGACGACATCGACATCCTGCGTGGGGACGAGGGCGATGCGGCCCGCATCTACTTCACAGCCTTCTCGTGCATGGTGCGCGAGGCGCGGGGCACCTTTGGCATAGCCGAGCGGTCGCGTCGTCCGCCGCGCGATCCGATGAACGCCGTCCTCTCCTTCCTCTATACGCTCGTCCGGGCGGAGTGTACCGCAGCGCTGGAAGGAGTCGGGCTCGATCCGCAGATCGGCTTCCTGCACGCGCTGCGACCGGGAAGACCGGCCCTTGCCCTGGATCTGATGGAGGAATTCCGGTCGCTCTTCGCCGATCGCCTTGCCCTGACGCTGGTGAACCGGAAGGAGCTCAAGGAGAGCGATTTCGAGCGGTTCGATGGCGGTGCCGTCTACCTCAATGAGAGTGGCCGCCGGACCGTGATCCTCGCCTATCAGCAGCGCAAGGAGAACGAGGTCGATCACCGGGTGCTGGGTGGCAAGACTCCTATCGGGTTGATACCCCACTTGCAGGCACGCCTGCTGGCGAGGCATCTGCGGAACGATCTGCCCCACTACATTCCCTTTGTCGGGCGATAAGGAGCAGCGATGGCAAGGCAGCGGGTGCTCGATGTGCTGGTGGCGTACGACGTCTCCACCGAGACAAAGGAAGGCCGGCGTCGGCTGCGGAAGGTGGCCACGACCTGCTGTGGATTCGGGCAGCGGGTGCAGAACGGTGTCTTCGAGTGCCGGGTGACACCGGCGCAGCTCGAGGAGCTGGAGGCGCGCTTGCTGGCGATTATCGATCTTGCCGAGGACCGCCTCCGGCTGTACGAGCTCCCCGGCAACTACGAGCGGGCGGTGCGCGTGCACGGGCTGGTGCCGGAGCACGACCTTCGCGAGCCGCTCATCATCTAAACGGGACTGTCGAAATGGGATGCGCGAACCGGGAGTGGATGTCAAGCCACGGGGAGGTTCGCGCAGATTGATGGGAGTTCGGGCTTCCCCCACGAGGAATGCTCGGCGATACTGTCGCAAGGTGCCACTGCTGGCGACAGCAAACGGGCAACATGGCCCGATGTGGCGCCGTCGCACCCCGTCTTCGGACGGGGGGAGGATTGAAACCCGAGTGAGACCGGCAACGTCCTGATCCCGCTCAGGTCGCACCCCGTCTTCGGACGGGGGGAGGATTGAAACCTCCTGAACCTCTCCATGCGGATGCATGCGGCGGCGGTCGCACCCCGTCTTCGGACGGGGTGAGGATTGAAACATGTCATCAATACCGAACTCGACATTTGCAGCCATGTCGCACCCCGTCTTCGGACGGGGTGAGGATTGAAACGAGCTGCCGCTGACTCTGCTCTGTCCGAAATGCACGAAGTCGCACCCCGTCTTCGGACGGGGTGAGGATTGAAACCGGATGGTGGACGAGCAGAAGGTGTGGCCGTTCTGTCGCACCCCGTCTTCGGACGGGGTGAGGATTGAAACTCGCGCTGCTTGAGCCAGATCGTGCCGACGATGGCGTCGCACCCCGTCTTCGGACGGGGTGAGGATTGAAACTCGATTGATGTCTGCTGGGCAGGTGTGATCTCGAACGCGTCGCACCCCGTCTTCGGACGGGGTGAGGATTGAAACTTCTTGGCGTTGATCCGCATTCTCCTCCGCTGATGCTTGGGGTCGCACCCCGTCTTCGGACGGGGTGAGGATTGAAACTCCCCATCGTCGCCGGTAATGCCGATCCCCGCCGGGTTGTCGCACCCCGTCTTCGGACGGGGTGAGGATTGAAACGGCCAGTTGCCGGGCCTGTCGCGCAATGACGGAGCGCGTCGCACCCCGTCTTCGGACGGGGTGAGGATTGAAACATGAAGTCAGCCTCGCATTACGAGGTCTACCTGAAAGTCGCACCCCGTCTTCGGACGGGGTGAGGATTGAAACAGAGACAGGCGGCCTACCTGTTAGCCTACTCCGCAAGGTCGCACCCCGTCTTCGGACGGGGTGAGGATTGAAACACTCACGGTTCCGGAGAGAGGATTCGAACCCCTCCAGTCGCACCCCGTCTTCGGACGGGGTGAGGATTGAAACCAAGTTCGATGCGAGCGATCGGCGTCCTGAACACTAGTCGCACCCCGTCTTCGGGCGGGGTGAGGATTGAAACCACAGCGATACCGGCGACTGGAAGCCCACCAAGCGTCGCACCCCGTCTTCGGGCGGGGTGAGGATTGAAACCCGGTCTGGGCGCTGTCGGCAGTCTCCTCACTGCGTCGCACCCCGTCTTCGGGCGGGGTGAGGATTGAAACAGGAACGCCGCTGCCGCCTGATGAAGTGCGGCGGGAAGGTCGCACCCCGTCTTCGGGCGGGGTGAGGATTGAAACGCGTTCGGTGCGCGCGTCGTTGCGGACGATGCAGGCGTCGCACCCCGTCTTCGGGCGGGGTGAGGATTGAAACATCATGGTCGGGCACGAGTCGGTCGGGACGTATTCGTCGCACCCCGTCTTCGGGCGGAGTGAGGATTGAAACTTCGTCCAGGCGGCGGCGCGCCGCTCGTTCCTGGCATGTCGCACCCCGTCTTCGGGCGGAGTGAGGATTGAAACAAGCGCGGCCACCAGACCCGCACGCTGTTCCGCAGTCGCACCCCGTCTTCGGACGGGGTGAGGATTGAAACAGGATCATCCCGAATTGCTGGATGAATACGAAGAGGAGGAAGTCGCACCCCGTCCGAAGACGGGGTGAGGATTGAAACACCTGTGAGCGGACGGATCTCCCAAATGAGTGGTGTCGCACCCCGTCCGAAGACGGGGTGAGGATTGAAACTCAGCTACCTCGACCTCGGCGTGGGCTCGACCGGCAGTCGCACCCCGTCCGAAGACGGGGTGAGGATTGAAACGGTTAGTGCCATCGGGCAATCTCCGGGTGAGGGTGAAGTCGCACCCCGTCCGAAGACGGGGTGAGGATTGAAACTCCCCGGTTCCGACACCATTCCGACACATCACAGGTCGCACCCCGTCCGAAGACGGGGTGAGGATTGAAACATAGGTGCTGGCGGTTGGCTTCCCCTGCACATCCTGTCGCACCCCGTCCGAAGACGGGGTGAGGATTGAAACAGCCTGATTCGCGAGATCGTAGAGATCGGCTATGGCGGTCGCACCCCGTCCGAAGACGGGGTGAGGATTGAAACAGGAACGCTTTTACATCTTCAATCAGTTCGTTGGTGTCGCACCCCGTCCGAAGACGGGGTGAGGATTGAAACTGAGGGGTCGCCAGTGCGAGCAACCCCCGGAATGAGTCGCACCCCGTCCAAAGACGGGGTGAGGATTGAAACAGGTGGTCGGTCATTGCACACCTCTCCGCTCACGATGTCGCACCCCGTCTTTGGACGGGGTGAGGATTGAAACTCGCGGGCCACGGTCGAGACGAAATCCTCCCCCTCCGGGTCGCACCCCGTCTTTGGACGGGGTGAGGATTGAAACATATAATGCCCTCTCACAGAGCAACCGCAACTGATGGTCGCACCCCGTCTTTGGACGGGGTGAGGATTGAAACACGATCCCGCTCACCATCCCCGATTACTACTCCGGTCGCACCCCGTCCGAAGACGGGGTGAGGATTGAAACCCCGTGATACCCCATCCCGAGCGCATTCACCCCGACGTCGCACCCTGTCTTCGGACGGGGTGAGGATTGAAACGAGCCCGGCGAAGGCTACACGGATGAGCACAAGGAGTCGCACCCCGTCTTCGGGCGGGGCTCGGCGTCATCGGCGGCGTGGGCTACGCGGTCTTCTTGATCAACCAGCTCGGCCTG